>Ga0180438_10000022_pt1 | contig 355252 bp, 275 predicted proteins | sample SS_ome_12_FD_132455 | JGI IMG/M metagenome (GOLD analysis project Ga0180438, IMG submission 132455) | Hypersaline lake sediment archaeal communities from the Salton Sea, California, USA - SS_3_D_2 metaG | ecosystem: Environmental > Aquatic > Non-marine Saline and Alkaline > Hypersaline >...
ATTCCAACCTACGAGCAAATGCGGGACCCCGAGAAGGTCCCGGCCGGCATAAAGAAGGAGCTCAAGGACATCGGTCTATGGGACCTGCATCCGAGAAACCTGTTCAGGATCACCTGGAAAAACGAGCCCATCAAGCACGGCGGCGGATTCGGGGGGGTGAACTACTTCGAAATCCCGCGCGAGCTCAGCGGGGTCAAGGCCAGGATATTCGTGCTCATCGGCAAGTTCTTCCCCACGGGGGCGCACAAAGTCGGCGCCACGTTCGGGCCGCTGGTCGAGAAGCTCGTGCGGGGCGAGTTTGATCCCACAACCCAGAAAGCCCTGTGGCCGTCCACGGGCAATTACTGCCGGGGAGGCGCATATGACGCCTACCTGCTCGCCTGCCCTTCAATCGCCGTAATGCCCGAGGGCATGTCTCAGGAGAGGTTCGACTATCTCAAGAAGGTGGGATCGGAGATATACCCAACTCCCGGCACCGAGAGCAACGTGAAAGAGGTCTATGACAAAACGCATGAACTCAAGAATGCGAGACCCGACGAGATAGTGGTGCTAAACCAGTTCGATGAGTTCGGGAATTCCATATGGCACTACGCGGTGACAGGGCCGGCCATGGAGGAAGTCTTCGGCAAGGAGATGAATCCCCCGGACAGATTCTCGGCCATCTTCCTGACCCAGGGCTCGGCGGGAACGCTGGGATGCGCGGACTATATACGCGAGAAGTACCCGAGTGTAAAGATATGCGCCGGCGAGGCCATGCAGTGCCCCACGCTGCTTTACAACGGTTACGGTGAGCACCGCATCGAGGGCATCGGAGACAAGCATGTACCCTGGATTCACAACATACGGAACATGGACATGGTGGCCGGCATCGATGATGAGCAATGCGTAAGGCTCATCCGGCTCTTCAATGAGGAGGCGGGGAAGCGCTACATGAAGGATGCCGGTGTGCCCGCGGAAATCGCCGAGCGACTGGATCTCTTCGGCATATCATCGGTGGCCAATCTGATCGGCGCTATAAAGATGGCCCGCTACTACGAGATGAACGAGAACGACTGCATTCTCACCGTCGCAACAGACTCTATGGAGCTCTACCAGTCCCGGATTATGGAGATGCGTAAGGAACGCGGCGAGTACTCCGAGATAGACGCAGCAAGGGACTTCGACTCATGCCTCATGGGGCAGACGATCGACCACATGCTGGAGCTCCCCTACTGGGAGCGGAAGCGCATACATAATCTCAAATACTTCACCTGGATCGAGCAGCAAGGCAAGACGGTTGAGGAGCTCAATGCCCAGTGGCACGACCGCGACTACTGGAAGAGCCGCCTGAATTCCTACCGCGAGTGGGACGAGCGCATACGGGAGTTCAATGAGAGAACCGGGCTCCTCAAGGAGTATGAATAGGCTCCGGTAATCGAGACGAACGGACTGCTAAGGAAATACGAATAGGCCCCGGCGGAGGCGGAGGTCGGCCTAATCCGCTGACAGTGTGCATTTTAAGACCTGACCCCGGGGTCTGACCCCTGTGCATTTCAAGACCTGACCCCTGCTTATTTTGACCCCTAGCGGATACGGGGAACTTGGGTATAGTTGGAAAGAAGGGGATTGAGTGCGATTTATTGCGCAGACTACGAAATCCACGTGCGTAAGGAGGTGATGCCGGCTAGTCATAAGTTTCCCGCGTGCCACGGAGGGGAACCGGAATTACCTGTCCGACGACAACCGACAACTCATGATCAGGCTTCCCCTGTAGGCCTGTTGCGAGTCAAAACCTGACGAGCAAGGGCCTGTTATTTTGGAGGTGACACTATGAAGCTTTCAGTGGCTGTGCTGTTGGCAGCGGGCATACTGATTAGCTGCTTCGCTACGGCTTCTTTCGCAATGAGAGATAAGCCGGGCGTCCTACCGCCACCTGATTACGCAGTCGGCCGACTGCAAGCCAACTCACCGTTTGTTATCCTGCAGGCCGGAGATACGACCTGGATACAGGTCCATACCAGCGACTCATACTGCCCTGGCGACCCCCTTGGTGGCCACGGCGGTGAGGCCGAAGGTGGACCTACGGGTAGCGAGACATGGTGCTGGGAACAGAACTGGCCTTACGGTGACTCATGCGGCACGAACGCGCCCTGGGACACCAGGTGCTTCTGGCACTATGACATCTTTTCGCTTCCCTCCCAGACCGGGATCAATTTCTGGCACATGGACTCATACCGGACCGATCAGCGCTCCTACTGCGGTGACTCTGCGCTCTGGTGCGGTACGGACAGCCTGTGGGAAGGCAAGCCGGTTGAGTGCGGTACCTGGCTCAATCAGATCGGCTACGGCAACAGGTGGAATTGCGTCGCCGAGCTCGACCTGCCGGGAGACTTCGACATAGCCAACGGTTGTACTCTTTACTTCGACCCGAGATACGATACGGAGTGCAAGTATGACTACTTCTATGTCGATTTCCACGACGGGACGCAGTGGCAGACGCTTGCTACTTTCAATGCTACAAGTAACAACCCCGGCGGCCAGTGCGGTGATCCGAACGGTCTCGGGAACCCCGACTACTGGGGCAACACCGACGTCAACAACCTGGTGAATTGCAACTGGCAGCAGCGGTCCGACCCGGCCTGGCCGGCTTTCGTGGCCGAGATCGACCCCGCCGACTATTCGATTACGAGCGCGCCGAGATTCAGATGGCGCTTCGTTTCGGATCCCAACTGGAGCGACATGGACGGCAGGGGCCAGACTGACGGCGCCGCATTCGTCGACAATGTCATAGTCAGGGGTGATATCGGCAACGAGTACACGCAGGATTTCGAGAGCGGGCTGGACGCCTACTGGAGTTTCCCGAATCCTGACGGAATTATCGACCAGTGGCACATGGTCCACGACCCCGACCCGCCGTATGAAGGCGGAGACGGCGGAGACCGTACCACATGTACGCTCGACTCCTCAGTCGTTTTCAGGGGGAGGCCGGAAGGCGGATACCCTGTGGGTACGCCATGGAGAAATGGATGGCTGTACAGGCTCGTTACCCCGAGTATTCCGCTTGTCCAGACGGGCTGCGTCATCCAGTACGACCAGTACATGTGTGCTAAGGACATCACATGTGACTACACGGACACCAGAGTCAGGTTCTATGACAGAAACAACGAGACCTGGTGCCCGTGGATCAACCTGGACGATCTCGTGCTGACGGGCGGTTGCTTCTTCTGGAACTTCGACCGCGAAGAGGACATCACCCCGTTCTACGGCACGTCCCACGACTCGATGCAGTTCGGCTTCGACATGCTGGACCAGTCGGGCGTAGGCGACTTCTGCCGCGGAAAGCACGGGGGCACAGAGAACCTGATCGACAACGTCTCCATCGGTTTCTTCGATGGAAGCGCTTCCGTGTTCACGGCCCGCAACATGGACCTGCTGCACGATTCGTTCATCGATATGAACATCTGTGCCCACAATTCGGGGTTCGATGTATACGACGATGATACGCTCAACTACTACGATGGCGCTGTGCCCATCCGGGCGGATAACCAGTGCTATGTAGAGGTCACCGACAAGGACTACATCAGTGCGGTGGAACTGATAGGGAGTATTGACGAGGGCGCGACCTGGGTGACCGTTTCCATGACCCAGTACCAGCCCTTCGACCCGCTCGATCCGGACATCGGTGGCGATTATTACGGCACGTTCGTGCCCTCGGACTTCAGCATGTCGGTGTGGGAGCCTGGCACAGAGGTTTGGTACTATGTGCTCTGCACGGACGATCTGAGCAATGAGGAGTACTTCCCGAACGAGGCCGATCCGACGGATCCCGACCACACGGGAACGAGGGAGGACTACTTCACGTTCTCCATCCTCCCCATGTATCCCGACGAGTATACGGGCGTGAAGATCCTCCTGATCGATGGCTACGGCAGGAGAAACTACAACTACGCTCCGTGTTTCGCCGCGGATGACAACATCGAGCCGGTTGAAGACATGTACGAGCAGACCCTGATAGACGCCGGTTACTGCTATGACAAGTTCGATATTCTGGGCGGCGGAAGCAGTCTCCATATCCACTACCTCTGCACCTGGAATACCGACTACGACGCAGTGATCTGGTACACGGGCCCGTACTTTGACGGCAACCTGTTCGACGCGGAAGCGCAGGTCGAGATGCGGAACTATCTGGCCGGCGGCGGGAAGGTCATGCTGCTTGGAGACAGGACCGCATACAGCGCCACGCCTGAATCCGAAGGAGGAAACGGCGAGGACTCGCTCGGCGGCGAATTCCTGACCGGTATCATGGGCTGCGACTACCTGAGCGAGGTGCAGTCGGCATTCAACAAGCCTTACATATACGCCGAAGGTGTTCCGTCAGTCAATGTGTTCGGCACGCCGACGGCGCTGGACCTCGATACGCTGCTCATCTACCGCGAGTGTCCTTATCTTAAGGACATGAGCTGGGTCAAGACGGAGACCTCGCCTCCTTCCGGTTACGTCGCGCAGCCGCTGTTGACGGTTCTCAATCCGGACGTACCGCAGGCAGACGTGGGTATCTACGTCGAGTACCAGGGCGCCGGACAGTCGGTGCTCATAAACTACGACCAGTGCGCGAGTATCAACCACACCCAGCAGTACTGCACCGGAGCGGCGCCTCTCGGGCGCCCCAGCTTCATTCCGGGCAACTACGAAGGCAGGGTTGATCTCTTCCTGACTGTCCTCGAGGACATATTCGGACTGCCCTCAACCGGTAGCGGAACGGGCGGAACGACGGATATCCCCGAGAAACAGGCATTCAGCTGGGCGCTGCATCAGAACACGCCTAACCCGGTGGCAGCCGGGACCGAGGTGCGTTATGAAGTGGCCCGCGCAAGCGATGTAAGCATCAAGGTTTACAACGCCATGGGCCAGCTGGTAAAGACGCTGGTCAACGAGCGAGCGGAACCCGGCCGCTATGCGGCGACATGGGACGCCAGAAACAACCAGGGCGAGAAGGTATCTGCAGGCGTTTACTTCTACAAGATGAACGCAGGCTCATACGCCGCCACCAAGAAGATGCTCGTTGTAAGGTAGTCTCCTGGACCTGGTCATGACCGGGGCTCTCGCATGAGAGCCCCGGTTTTCTATATGGGCAGGCCCTTCGGCCGGCCCCGACGGCCCCGTACGCGTCCCCCCTTTCATATATATTTCCATTGGAATTGCCGCGCCTATCGGGCTAGAATCGTTCTCTAACATGCGAGGGGCACGCTTGGATTTCATCGCAGACCTGAGGGAGCTGGCTCTTGCCACGCGCCTCAAGAGACTCAGTGAAAGGCTGATGAAGGACGTCACCCAGGTGTATGAGGACTTGGGAATCGACTTCAGAGCCAACTTCTTCTCGACTCTCTACGCGCTGGGGCAGAACTCCCCCATGTCCGTGACCGAGCTTGCCAAGATGCTGGGTCTGTCTCATCCGGCAATCAACCAGATAGCGGCGCAGCTTCTCGGTAAAGGGCTGATAACCCAGGGCAAGGACGACAAAGACGAGCGCAGGAGACTGCTGTTCCTGTCCCCAAAAGGCAAGCAATTGATAAAGGAGCTGAAACCGGTCTGGAAGGACATAAAGCTGGCCAACCGCGCCCTCCTCAGGGAGGCCGGCGTCGATCTTCTTGATGACATCGCACGGATAGAGGCGGCCCTGGATGAAGACTCCATGCTCAACCGGGTCAACAAGAGACTGGGCCTGCCGACCAGGCCCCGCATCCAGATAGAGGGCTATCGTCCCGCGTACAAAAAGCACTTTATTGCCATCAACATCGAGTGGTTGGAAAAGTACTTCAGCGTGGAGCCGAGCGACATCAAGGTGCTGAGCGACCCCAATCGCAGGATCCTGAAAAAGGGCGGTGCGATACTCTTCGCGCTGCTTGACGGCGAGGTGGTGGGGACCTGCGCACTCATCAGGCACGAGAACGGCGTGCTCGAGCTCGCAAAGATGGGAGTCAGGCCGGAAGCCCGGGGCCGCGGGGTAGGGACCGCCCTTGCAGAGGCCGCAATGAAGCGCGCCAGGAAAATGGGAGTTACGGAGCTTTACCTTCACACGAGCCCGGTACTGAGGGAGGCTTGCAGGCTCTACCGCAGGCTTGGATTCAAGAAGATCAAGCACACTCCGGTCCCCGGGGACGAAGCCAAGCGCTACAGGCGGTGCAGCATAGCCATGGTACGCAAGCTCCACTAGCCCGCCCGGCAAAATCACGAAAGCCAGGCGTTTCGGTGCCCACACCGGCGCCCTATCTGGTATAATAATGCGGATATGATCAGGTACAGGAGGGCTCAACATGGCTTATGAGTTTTCAAGCGTCTCCAGCAGGATCTTCAGATCTGAGATTAGAGAGATCCTCAAGTGGTCACGCAAACCGGGAGTAATCTCCTTCGGCGGCGGCCTCCCGCACGCCTCCCTCTTTCCGGTCGACGAGATTGCGGACATCACCGTTAAGGTACTCAAGGACAAGGGTTACCTCGCGCTTCAGTACGGGCCGACCCAGGGCGAAGATGAAATGCTGGAAGCGCTCATGGCGCATATGCATGAGTTCGGCGACGAGTCGGTGAAGGAGCAGGTATGCGTCACTTCGTCTTCGCAGCAGGGACTTGACCTGCTTTCGCTGCTATTTCTCGACGAAGGACGGCCCATTATCATGGAGAAGCCCTCCTACCTCGGCGGCATACAGGCCTTCGCCCGATGCGGGGCCGATATGAGGGGCATATCCCTCGACGATGAGGGGATGAGCCTCGACGAACTGGAGAAGGCCCTCAAGAAGCTGGACCGGGAGGGCAAGAGGCCCCGGTTCATCTACGCCATCCCCGACTTCCAGAATCCGTCGGGTGTCACCATGACCCTGGAGCGAAGACAGGAACTCCTGAACATTGCGCGCGAGCGGGGAATTCCCATCATTGAAGACTCGCCGTACCGCGAGCTGAGTTTCACGGGCGAAATTTTCCCCAGCCTCTGGACCCTGTCGGGCGGAGAAGGCGTCATCATGATGAAGACATTCTCCAAGGTGCTCTTCCCCGGCATGCGAATGGGCTGGCTCGTTGCGGAGAAGCCCGTGATCGACAAAGTAATACTGCTCAAGCAGTCGGTTGACCTGTGCACTCCGTCTTTCTCTCAGCTCATACTGGCCGAGTACCTGAGACGCGGGAAGATGAAGGAGTCCATCGAGAAAGCCATAGAATGCTACAGGCCCAAGCTGGAGGCCATGCTGGTGGCACTCGAAACGCACATGCCCGACGAGGTGAGGTGGTCGAGGCCCACGGGCGGTATGTTCATATGGCTCACGCTTCCCGAGCACATCGACACCAAAGAGATATTCATGACGGCCGTGGAGCACAACGTGGCTTATGTCATAGGGCGGCCCTTCCACTGCGATCACACGGGCGGGAACACCTTGAGGCTGAACTACTCATTTCCGTCGCTGGATCAGATCGACGAGGGAATCGGGCACCTTGCCAACGCCATCAGTGAGGTGCTGTAGGCCTGGAGCTCCCGGGTCCGGGGAGCGGCATATCTAGTCGGCAGCGGGCACGACTTCCGTGATCTCCACCTCAGGATTCAGCCACTGTCCCTCGGCAGGCTGTGCCTGTATCTTTCTTACGACGTCCATTCCCTCAACGACCTGCCCGAAGGCGGCGAAGCCCTGGCCGTCGGGATTGCGCCTCCCGCCGAAGTCGAGCTCGGGCTGGTCCCCTATGCAGATGAATATCTCCGAGGCCGCCGTGCCGGGTGTGGAACGGGCCATGGATACGGTGCCGTCCTTATGCAGCACGCCCGTCCTGTCGGTGGACTCATGGGCTATGGGAGGAAGGGCAAGCCTCTCCGGGTCCTCTCCCAGGCCGCCCTGTATGACCTCTATCTTGACGTCGTTGTCGGGCTGGTTGTCCATGGTGACTGTCCGGTAGAAAGTGGCGCCGCGGAAGCGGCCCTCCTCCACGTACTTTATGAAGTTCGCCGCGGTGACAGGGGCCCTGTCGGCAAAGACCTCGACTTCGATGTCTCCGAGCCGGGTCCTTATGAGAACCCGGGGATTGTCGTTCATGTCACCTCCCCCGCAGCCGGCGAGCAGGAGGAGCGCAAGTATGAAACCCGCCAAGGCCACTATAACGGATCGCATCGTAACATGCCTCCCTGCTATTCCGAGCCGGACGGCAAGAAGATCCTGCCGGAGTGCGCGGACAACTCGACTGTGATGGTTCTCCCTCCCTCACCCGGCATGGTTGCGTATGACTTATTCTCAACCGGGTCGAAGAGGCTCGTGATCGCCGGGTCCAGCGGGACACCGACCTTTCTAACGTCGTCCCCTGCGTTTATAAGAACGAAGGCCTGTTCATGCCTCGAGTAGCGGCGGTATGCGTAAACGCTGCCATCCGCGACCAGCGTTTCGAACCCGCCGAGCGCGAAACAGGGGTGCGCCTTGCGGATCGCAGCGAGCTTCCGCACGTAGTCATGGGTCTCCACGCGTTTCTTCTCCTCGGGCCATTTCCAGTAGAAGGGCCTCCTGCAGTCCGGGTCTCCTCCCCCCTCCATGGCTACTTCATCTCCGTAGTAGATCGTGGGGGCGCCCACATACGTCATTGAGAAAAGCATGGCGAGTTTGTATTTATCAAGATCCCCGCCCACCGTGGTAAGGAAGCGCTCGGTATCGTGGCTGCCCAGGAGATTCATCATTGCCCTCACGCCTTCCTCCGGATAGACGAGCCGTCCCGGGGCGAGCGCCCTGTCGAACTCGGCCGCCGTCATCTCGCCCTTGCCGATGAATGCCATCACGGGGTCGCGGAAGAACTTGTAGTTCATGACCGCGTCGAAGTACCGGCCGTTCACCCATTGCGGCGACTCTCCCCAGAGCTCGCCAACGATGTACGCCCCGGGCTTCGTCTCCTTGACCTTCTCTCGGAATAGCTCCCAAAACCAGAACGGCACGTCGGCGGCCACGTCGAGCCTGTAACCGTCGACATCCATTTCGGCGAGCCAGTATTCGGTCGCCTCCAGGAGGCGATTTACCACATCCCAGTTGGGGGAGGCGTCATCTATGTCCACGATGTTCTGCTCTTCAGCATTGGGCCGGGAGAGATCGAAATTGAGATTGGGCATCTGGCCGAAGCCCCACCAGCAATCATAGTAGTCGCTCGCGTTATATGGCGCATGCACCCTGTCCCCGGGCACGGGCCACTTCTTGAACTCGTACCAGTCCCAGTACTCAGAGACCACGCCTTTCTCCCGCGCGTCCACGAAGGCCCAGTAGGTATGGCCCGTGTGGTTGAAGGCAAGGTCGATGACTACGCGAATGCCGTGTTCGTGGCACCCCCCGACGAATGTCCTGAACTCGTCGTTTGTGCCGAAGTGCGGATCGGCCTTCATATATGTCGCAGCGTCATACTTGTGATTGCTCTTGGCCTCGAATATCGGATTGAAGTAGACGCAGGTCACGCCCAGGTCGGCCAGGTAGTCGAGATTCTGCCTTATTCCCTCGAAGTCGCCCCCGTAGAAGGAGTTCCAGTCGGGCTTGCCATCCGTCTTGTAGGGACTCTCCCTGAGGCCGGCGACATCATACCAGTCGTCGACGAGATGGAAATACTCCTCATTGGTCTTGCCGGTAGGGGGAAGACTGGTGAGCCCCTCGTAGTACCACTCCGAAAAGTCGGGATCGTTTTGCTTGCTCCCGTTGGCGAAGCGCTCGGGGAATATCTGGTAAATGACCGCGGTCTTGACCCAGTCCGGCGTCTTGAAAGCCGCCACCTCTGCCGAATTAAACTCGAAGGAGCTTATCTCGGCGGGCGCCTCGCGGTGCGGTCCGACCTTGTCGATGATGACCTCAGCATCGCCGTCTTTAAGTCTGAAGAAATACCTGAAGACCGGGATTGTGACGTCGGCCTCGTAGTAGTCGAAAGTACCGTCTCCGTCAACGCGCCTCATGGCGATGCAGTCGTCGCCGGGACCGGACATGCACATCTCGACTCTCTCGACGTCACCCGTATATGTGCGCACCCGCACCGTCACAGTCCCGTCGGTGCTAAGCGACCGCTCCCACGCGTTATCGCGATGGCCGAGCTCGGCGGCCACGATCGAGCCGTCCCCGCGCTTCATCACCACTCCCTCGTAAGATTCATCCACCACGACCACCGAGTTCTGGCCGCCGTAGCCGTCGGGATGGAACTTCTCGGCCTTGCGGTCGGTGATCCAGTTGCCGTCCGCCACGAACTTGTACTGGTACTCCCCGACGGGAAGCAGGAGCGTAATGACGTATTTGCCGCCCTCGAGCTTCATAGGCGTCGCATCCGTGCTCCAGCCGTTGAAAGTGCCCGCGAGTACGACCTTCTGATGAGGCCCGGTGGGTATATACTGAAAATGGACTTTCTTAAGTGGCGCGGGCTCCCTCCCGCTCTCCGAGGCCGCGGCCGGGCCCTGGACGGCCAGGGCAAGCACTATGACCAGAAGGGCGAACACAGGGGCTTTAAGTCGGAGCATAATTGTCCTCCAGAATTCGGATAAGTATATAGACGATGGCCCATGGGCCATTTAACAACTAATCAATACCACAGCGGCTTCCCCGGGTAAAGCGCCTTGAAGCCGAAGCGGATTTCGAGTAAGATTCCGGACGTAACAGGTGTTCTTCTCTCGCAGTGCTGTCAGAGTATGTAATGAGGGTATGAGGATGAATGTGCTCCGTGGGCCCCGGGCACTCGTGGTTCTCCTTTTTGGCGCCGTCATGGCATCTGTGTTCTGTGTATCCTGCGGCCGCCGGAATCCCACCCTTAATACCGATGTCCCCGCCGAGAGGGTGGCCGTCGAGATCATGGAGGCCGTGCCGAGGCTCATGGACGAGGCCAATATCCCCGGGCTTTCCATTGCCCTGATCCGCGACGGTGAAACGGCGTGGTCGGGGGCATACGGCGTGAAGAGCGCCATCACCCTGGAGCCGGTTACCGAGACCACCGTCTTCGAGGCCGCGTCTCTCACCAAGCCCTTCTTCGCTTATCTCGTAATGAAGATGGTGGAGAGTGGAGAGATCGACCTCGACAGGCCTCTCTTTGAATATGTGCCTCAAGAATACCTGGAAACCGAGTATGTCGGCCACCCCGTGGACCGGGAGGGTTTCAACGATGAGTGGTTTAGAACCATCACGGCCCGCATGGTGCTCAGCCACTCCTCGGGGCTCCCGCATGGCGAGCCGAGGGACCCCTTGCCCATACACTTCGAACCCGGGAGCGCATACAGGTACTCGGCCGACGGTTACTATTATCTGCAGGTTGTAGTCGAGTACCTCCGCGGAGAGCGTCTCGATGAGATCATGAGAAGAGAAGTCATGGAGCCCCTCGGCATGCAAAACAGCAGCCTCGTGTGGCAGGACAGGTACGAGACCATGGCGGCCGTGGGCCATGACCTGGCGGGCAACACAACCGGCGAATTTAGAAAACGCACACGGGCGCGCGCCTCTGCAACCCTGTATACGACAGCGCTGGACTACGCCAGATTCGTAAATGCCGTGATCAACGGCACCGGCCTCGACAGCGCGACCGTGGACCTCATGCTGAGCCCCCAGATCGAGGTTGAGGACGGGGTGAGGTGGAGCCTGGGGTTCGGGCTGGATGGGGCGGCGGCCGGCACCGGCTTCTGGCAATGGGGAGACTTCAACGTTTTCCGGGACTTCATAATCGCATACAGGAAGGAACGCATCGGGGTAGTCTATCTCACAAATTCGTATAACGGGCTCAGCATCCGAAACGATATAGTGAGCATGTCGGTGGGGGGCGGCGAGCACCCGGTGTTCTCTTACCCGGACTACGAGCAGTACTACACGCCGACTTTCCGCATCATCCAGGCGGCCATAAGGCAGGGCGCGGAGGCCGCCATCAAGCTCTACTGGCTCCTCGACGCCGAGAGCCCCGAATACGTGACCTGGAAAGTGCTGAACAACGCCGGCAACACGCTTCGCCGCAACGACCGCCCCGAGGAGGCGGTCGCGCTGCTCGAGCTCAATGCCGAGATCTACCCTGATTCGTCGGATTCGTTTCTGTACCTGGGCGAAGCCTATTTCGAGAACGCTCAGTACGCCGAGGCGCTGGCCGGCTTCAGGAGGAAGCTCGATGCTGACCCCGGCCACAGGGGAGCCGAGGAATGGAGCCTGCTCGCCGGTCTTATGCATAAGGTCGCGGGAGAAGGTCCGGAGGCCGGCCTCCTCTACCTCGACGAACTCAAGGAAAACCAACCCGGCGCGAACTGGGAACATGAAATAAACTCCCATGGCTATAGGCTCCTAGCAACGGGCAAGGGCTCGGAGGCAATTACGGTGTTCAAGCTCAATGCGGCGGCCTTCCCCGATTCCTGGAACGTCTACGACAGCCTCGGCGAGGCGTACATGCGAAACGGCGAGAGGGAACTCGCCATCTATTACTATATGGAGTCGCTCAAACGCAATCCCGACAATGCCAACGGCGCCGAGATGCTCAGGAAACTCAAGGAAGAGGAGCGCCGCGAATCCGCTTGAGAGTAGGGTGGAGCCGCCGGCTCGCGCCGCGGGCATCCCGCCACGGAGTCCCGTTAGGGAGTCATGAACAAAACCGCTATGAGATAAATGGTCTGTTGGGTATAGTAAGGGAGAGCGGTGCCACTAAAGTAACGAGAAGTATACGATCCCTTCGTTTTATCCCCCATTACCTCACATCCGGAGAGAAGCATGGAAAACAAACGGTACGTGACCATCGCCCTTATATCCATGACATTGCTCGGCCTGGAGATGGTGTGGACCAGGATATTCTCGGCTGAGTACTTCTACGCGTTCGCGTTCCTGACGCTGTCGCTCGCGATCCTCGGCCTGGGCCTGGGGTCTCTCTCGCTGCGGCTATTCGGGTTTATCAACCGCAGGGAAACCCTGGGCGCGGCGCTCACGCTCACCGGGCTCATGGCCCTTATCGGCCCCCCGATCGTCGTCAGCCTGGGGCTTGACTTCGGACAGATCGCCGGCAGCTGGGCCATGTTCGGTAAGTTCATACTGACGCTGCTGCTCTTAGGTTCCAGCTTCTTCTTCGGAGGCATCGCCGTCGCGATGCTCTTCAAGCGCCACTACGGCAATATACCAGGGCTCTACATGGCCGATCTCCTTGGAGCGGCGACGGGCGTCCTGCTCGCCATACTTCTTATGAATGGAGTGGGAACGCCCAGCGCGGCGACGCTCTCGGCGCTCCCGGTACTCCTGGCGGCCGCATTCCTGGAGTGCCGTACCTGGCGCAAGGTCTTCCCGGCCGCGGTCATAATCCTCCTATTCGCGCTGCTGCCCCGCGCCGAGACCATGCTCGAGCCCGAGCGCCAGGAACGCGCCCCCGTCATATACAAACACTGGGACGCCATGGCAAAGATAAAGATGTACGACTTCGCCGGGTACTACCGGGGAATCAATGTGGACAATGTGTCCAACTCGCCGGTGATTCCCTTCGACGGAACCTGGGATGATGAGGACTCGGTGGGGGCGGACTGGGACATCAATGTAAAATACCTGGTGCAGCAGTTCGACTCATGCACCTTCCTGTCGCTCGGCGCGGGCGGTGGAGGCGACGTGCTGCAGGCGCTGGACCACAGATGCACCGAGATCCACGCCGTGGAGGTAAACGGGCATATCAATAACATGATGGTTTACGGCGACACCAGCGGCTACATAGACTATGTGCCGCCGGAGCCGGAGGAACGGGAGGAGCCAGAGAAGCCGGAGAATACGGAGAAACAGGCGGCGGTGACCGCGTCTGAGAGCGCGGACGCCGGGGATGCCGGCGGCGACCAAGCCGACGGAGCCGCCGATGAAGCAGGGGAAGCCGGTGGTCAAGCTGGCGAGAATGGCGACGACGGTGGTGAGGTCGGGGAGCCCGGCAGTGAGGCCGAAGAGAATGAGACGGAAGTGGCGCAGGCTGATACCACAGGTGGGAGTGAAGCTGAAGAAGAGCCCCCACCGCCACCCCAGCCCCCTCCCATGCCGCCCCCCGTGATCCGCGATTCGACGGGTAAGATCATTACGCTGCCCGAGTACTCCGGATACATTTATCATGACCCAAGGGTCAAGGTGGTCACGGAGGATGCCCGCACTTATGTCAAGCGGCACAAGGGCAAGTTCGATGTAATATTCTCCTTAAGCTCCAACACATGGGCGGCACTGGGCTCGGGCTCCTTTGCCCTTGCCGAGAACTACCTCTTCACGACAGAGGCCTTCGCCGACTACTGGGCGGCGCTCTCCGACAGCGGCTTCCTCTCCATGGAGCACCAGGCCTACATGGCGCGCATCGTCTCCATGGTCGAGGACGGCCTGAGAAGCCAGGGCGTGGAAGACCCGACCCAGCATTTCGCCATATACGACCTCCCACAGATGCGCCGAAAGCTGCTTCTGCTTTCCAAGCGGCCCCTCACGGATGAGATCAGGTATAACGCCTACGGGCCGCTCACCAAAGAGCGTGAGAGCTTTATCTACCTTCTCTATCCGGCCCCTGACTCGCTGGGGGACAACACCATAAACCTCATCGTCAATGAGGGCTGGGAGGCGGCGCAGGACTCGGCGCGCACCAACATAAGGCCTTGTACGGACGACAGACCCTTCGCGGCGCAGATGGGGCACTGGAAGAACTTCTCGTGGGAGAGCCTCCGCAAGATGAACATGTATGCCGAGTTCATGGGCTTCCCGCTGGCGGGAACGCTCATACTCGTGATCCTGGCTGTGGTGCTTGTGTTCTTCATCCCATTGAGCCTCATTCCATATCTTAAGGAGGGCCCCAAGCTGGGACTGGTGCCATGGCTCTACTTCTTCGCCATCGGCATGGGATTCATGATGATCGAGGTCGTGCTGATCCAGAAGTACACCCTCTTCATAGGGGCATCGGTATACAGCATAGCCGCCGTGCTTCTCACGCTGCTCGTGGCTTCCGGCATCGGCAGCCGCTACTCAAGGGCGGTTACCGCAACGGTTGCGTTCCTCGGCATACTGGCATGGATCGCGCTGGATATACTGGTGCTGGGACATGTGACGCGCGCGCTGGCGGGCCTTAATATACTCCCGCGGGTGCTGGTAACCGCCGGGCTAATCTTCCCGCTCGGCTTCTTCATGGGCATGCCGTTTCCGAAGGGGACCCTGAGGGTGGGCGAGCTCGTGGACTGGGGATTCGCGGTTAACGGCGCAGCATCGGTGATCGGCGCCACGCTCGTCCTTCTTGTGGCGTTCAGTTACGGCTTCGCGGCTTCGCTTGTAGTCGGCAGCCTGGCGTACCTGTGCGCTTACATATTGATGTCGGTCAGGTCGGCCTGGTGAAACCGACATGAATTTCGGCCGAGTTGATCACCGGCGGGCGCCAGACAGGTCATCTTCTGCTCCCCCATCATTACATCGCCTGCCGGGCCCTCACTGATTCCATCTTGACTTGGCTGGCTGTCTGCTCTATGCTGAACGGGAGTTGTGAGAGAGCGCGTGATCGCCGGGTAAGAACTCAGCGTATATTCACTCCGGTGGAGATGCTTGCCTGCATCAGCCCGCGTTTCTCGGAATTCACATCTGCCGGGACTGTCTACTCATGACCACAGCGTGAATCGGCCCTGACGCGGTTTTGTGTACCCTGAGCCGCCCCGAAGGGAGGTGATTCACTGTTGGTCGTGCGCTATGGCTCGGCCCAGTACGAGCATGGGTCGAGAAAGTCACCCTCCCGCTCGCCAAGCAGACTCTACGTATTCCACGCGCCGATGGCACAAGGAGGCAGAAGATGAGCCGCAGATTCGGATTACTGGGCTTTGTTATAGCAATGACATGCTTGGTGACTAACGCATGGTGCTCCACCGTTACTGAGGAAGAAGCAATAACCGTGGCGAATAATCATATAGAATTCGTAATCGAGACTGAAGGCAGCTGGGGTGGCTCCGATATCGCCTCCGTCCAAGATTGTAATGAGCTCCGTCTCGGAGGGACCACACTTGGATATTATATTCCTGTGAATCCATCCGGATACATTGTCGTACCAATATCTCATGAGATGCCGCCAGTAAAGTCCTACTCCAAGACGGATAATCCCGATCCTTCATCTGATACAGGATACTGGCCAACACTCAAGGCGGAGATGCAACAGAGAATCCTGTCGGTAGAGGCACACAAGCTCGAGGGTTCTCAGCACAAGACGGATCAGACCCAAGCGAGCTTTGACGAAGCCTGGGAATGGCTGGCAGGCTCCGGCCCCCCACCCGACCATCTCGTTATTGTCGGACCGCTCCTCCAGAGCAAATGGCATCAGTGCTCACCATACAATGATTGGTGCCCGGAAGGTGACATGTCTTGTGCCATCTGCCCGGCCACCGAGGAGCCACCTCCTTGCTCTAACGGCACGACTGCGGGATGTGTAGGAATAGCAATCGCGCAGATCATGAAGTACTGGCAGCATCCCAATTGTGGATATGGCAGTAAGAGCAACACATCGCCGCCTGATTGCTCATGCAGTCCCCCGTGCGTGGAAACGACTACGTCACCGGCAGTCTTCACCGACCGATACGACTGGACCAAGATTCGCAACTGCTACGGCCTATCATCCGGTTGCTCGATTGACGAGGAGGAAATGGAGGCCGCAGCCGAGCTGTGCTTCGAAGTAGCAGTGGCTGTGAAGACGCGCTTCCGCCGATGTGGCTCTGGCGGGTTCGCTTCCGATGTAATGAACGCCCTCCCCACCTATTTCTACTACAAGAGCCCAATAACTCAATACTTCGCAAGCAGCCACAACGAAGAGTCATGGTTTACTCTAATAAAGAACGAGCTGGACGCAAGCCCGCGCCGCCCAATCCACTATAGCACCGACGGCCACTCATCTGTATGCGACGGCTATCAAGAAGTCGGTACGACAAAGCAGATCCACCTGAATTGTGGCCGCTACAACGAGTGGAACGTCTGGCATACTCTGGGGGACATCTTTCCAGAGACGACAAGTATGAGATGCGGGATAGAGCCTGACTATGACGCGGTTCCCAAAAAGAGCCTGTCGGTCTATGCCAAGTACATAAGCGAAGGTATTCCCGGTGGATTTCCAGATAGTCTGAATAACCACGTCAATGTGACAATCAACGGTCAAGTCTACGAGACGCCGGTGTCCCTGGAAGTGCCGATATGCTCACAAGTAACTGTTAGCGCCCCCGAGTGGTCTGAGCTCTTCAGGTACTCGGAGTACTTCGGGCAAGGCAGCTTTGACAAATGGGATCCTGGTTATGACCGGGAGTTTTCCTATATCGCCATGAACGATAAGCAGATGGTGGTGTACTACGATCCGGATGTTATTTCAACACGCGTAGTCTCAAATATCATCGACGCTGTGGACGTCTGGGCAGGGCCCGGCGACACAGTTCTTGTCGACGCTGGGGGCTGCCGTTTGAACTCCGACGAAACGATTCACATTGAGCAGCCGCTAGTCCTCATCTCTGAACCGGGGACAACGCCCGAAATCAGACGAGATATGCCGTCTGACGGGCCATCCGCCACGATCATTGAGTGCCTGAACGCGGCGGATGTCAGAATAGGTGCCTCTGGGCAGGGATTCAGATTTGAAGTGCCCCCGGGTGAACATAATGGGGACGGGCTAATTCGAGTCGAAGGCTGCACATCATTCACATTCGAGGGCAATGACTTCTTCTGGGATGTCATTATGAATGGCGAATATCTGATTGATATCGATCTATATGACTGCGTGGACTGCGAAGTATCGGGCAATAGCTTCGTTTGTGGATTGGTCGGGATAAAGGCAGATGAATGCTCCTCGCTTGTACTAGACTCGAATTGGTTCTATGCAGATCCGCCGGATTCCGATATCCTACGCCTTGAATACTGTATTTTGCTCGACGACTGTTCGTCTGCAGGGCTCAGCGACAACTACATCGGCGGAGGAATATGGGAGCCGGGCATTGATACTGGGATTCGGTTGAAGCGCTGTGAGCAAGTATCACTCCACAGAAACCGAATCCACGATGTAGAATACTGTGCCATAAGTGTTCAGAATTCAGCACAAGACATTGTAATCGGCGGGTCATTTGAGGAGGCTAACAGATTCTATTACAACCAATTCGACCTGAGGGTTAGTAGCGATTTTACATCACGCCTCAATGCCGAATGCAATGATTGGAGCTCGGACACGTGGGAAGGCATCCAGCAGAAACTGTATGACCCCTCCGGATGGGTCGACTTCGTGCCGTGGAAATCAGGGTCCGAATTGAAGGTGCCGTTTGACACGGTGATGACCACAGCATATCCAACGGGAGGCGCGACTGTATGCCCGGGAGCCGACATTCCTTTTGGTTTAGGGATCGAGGTTCTCGATGGATCCAGCAATCCCATCGCTGGCCTGTGGTGCGATGACGTCGCCGTAAACTGGATTCCCCACGACCCCGGCGTAGACTCAATATACCTATGTCCCGGCGAGGTGAGTAAAAGGCCATTCGACGGTATGAAGACGGACGAATACGGCATCGTCGTTGCTGATTTGGTGGCAATGGGGGGGTGCGGTGCAATCCAAATCGAATCCATCGACGGATTCCCCCTGGCAAACTCAACCCCCATGGACATCAATAGCCCGGACCTTAATGCCGATGGAGCAGTGAATCTGTTGGATTTCGCTATCTTCAGTAGCATGTTTGGCTCATCTGGCGAGGAAGTGCGGTGTGCAGATTATATCGGTGATGACCTGTACATCAGTGGCGGTGATTTCGCGTTTTGGGGGAGCCACTATCTGCATGAATGCGGTATGACGCCGCTTATCACAGAGGTGCCTGTAGACCGTGCACTTGGAGATTCCCCTGAGATGGAGCCCCTGCAGCCTCATAGAACATTGATCGACGTGCTTGTGCCACCATCTATAGTTTACCAGTGTGTGGCCTGTGAGATCACCCTAGAAATAGACCCTGCACTTGCGGAAGATGTAACCTGGACCACCCACGAAGATCTACATTTGGTCGGTGTCATGGATGCTTCGGCAGTATCTGGAGGAGCGGGGAGAATCAAGATAATATCGACTATCCAGTGCGACCAAGAGGGCAACGAAGGAGACCATCTTGTCGGCACACTTCGGGTATCTACAGCGAGATATCCCAAGGCCTTACGAGTTGTAGAGGCGAAATACGTAACCAAGTCCTTTAGTGCCGTTGATCTGCCGGTGCGCCTAGTACACAGACATGGAGATTACACCAGTGAAGTCAAGGCGCTCTTAGATCTCACTGTTCTTAAGGCCACGCCTAATCCTGCTAGAGGCAGCCTTGCAGTCGATTTCGGCGCTCCGATGAGCCAAGCTCAGCGGCTAAGGCTTGGGCTTTATGACGTTAGGGGGCGACTGGTTCAGGACATCTATGAAGGCCTTAATGACGGGGTACTCCATTCTGCTATCATCGGGTCATCACCCGAGCTGGCGCGGGAGAAGTCGTCAGGGATGTACTTCCTGCGGCTCTATTCCGAAGGAGTGCCGCTGGCCACGCGTAAGGTGATTATCCTGCAATAATCGCAGGGCAATTCATGGTGAATAGGCCCGCATATTACATATTGATGTCGATTGGGACGGCATGGTGGAATGGATAGTACCACAGATCAACAGAAAGAACGCGCCCTCTCCTGCAAGGGAGAGGGCGCTGTTCCGGTTCTTCTGACCTGCCTCTGCTATTCCTCCACGAACCCGATAATCGTACCGCGATACCCACAGGCAAAGAGGCCGTTAGCCGGGCCGACGTTTATGTCGTAAAGAGTCTGATATGTTGCCTCCTGAGTGATTTTCCGCAGTCTGGTCCCATTGTAATGATAGACGTTATTATAGGCACATATGTAGAAGTCATCCGCAGCATTGCCATTTATGGCGTAGATGTAGTTCACCTCGTCGGTCCAGACGCGCTCCCATGTGCTCCCGTTATAATGGGCCATAAAGCCGGCTTCCCCGGCTACATAGACGTTGTCGCTGGATGTGCCCCAAACGGCATATAAATCGAAGATCCCGGCCACATCTTCGATCGGCTCGAAAATGGTCCCATCACCGTCGTAATGAAGAAGAGTACCATCGTAGCCCACCGCATATACATCACTCGTCGAGCTCCCCCATACGGCTCTTAGATCGAGCTTGACCACCGCACCATTGGTCATGAGCATTTGGTTTGTACCATCGAAGTACACAATCGCGCCGTCGTCACCTACGGCAAACGCCTCGTCTCCGGTCGCCCATATGTCATAGAGCTGCTCCGTGGTGGCACCGAAACCGCCGCCGGCGATCTCCCATCCACTGCCCTGATTCCAGAGAATCCTTCCCCCACTGGCGGACACGAAGAGGTTATCCTCTTCACCGGAAATCCCGTAGTATGCATAGCTGTCATGATCGGGGCCCGTGACCACATCCGTCCAAGAGGTCCCGTCATACTCCATGAACATGCCCGTCTCTCCGACCACAATCGCGTCCGTAGCGCTTCCTACCCAGATCGATCTGCATGTTCCGAACGGCCCTCCTACAGTATCCATCCAGTCTGAGCCATCGTACCTCGAAACCGTGCCATACCTGGTGCATCCATAGGCGTAGCTGGCAGACGTCCACAGTCCATAGACATCCCCGTCGATTGCAGGATACTGAGTAATATCTTCCCAGGACGTACCGTCGTAGTGGAAGACATCGTCCCACGAAGTGCTCATGTAGACGTCGTTGCTGTTCCTGCCCCATACGGCGAGGAAGTAGTACTGGTTGGTGCCCCACAGGGGATCGTCGACGAAACTCCAGCTCGAGCCGTCATAATGAAGTACCGCGACATGATTGACGGGGGCGCCGATGTAATCCCCTACCACATAGATGTCGCTGCTGCTGCTTCCCCAAATGGCCTCAAAGTCGATGTTGCGTACGTCAAGGCCAGTGTCAATCTCCGACCAATCAGATCCGTCATAGTGGACAATCTGGCCCTGGTCGTCATTGGGATAAATGTCATAGCCACCCACGGCATAGATATTAGTTGGGGATGATCCCCATATGTCATAGAAATTCCTGTAGTTATTATCATCCCAGTGCTTGACCGATGACCACTCCGAACCATCAAAATGCCATACGTCATAACCCTGGCCCACGGCATATACATCATTAGAGGAAAAACCCCATACTCCATACATCGAGTATGTAGTCGGCATCTGTATCGGGGTTACCGTGGATCCATTGTAATGCAGTGTAATGCCATTATATCCTACTGCGAAGACGCTGGAGGACGAGTAGGCCCAAACGTCTCTTAGAGTCCGCCTGGTATTGTTCTGCAACCTCGTCCAGCTCGTCCCATCGAAGCGGCCGAATACCCCCTGTTCCCCAACGACGAATACGTCATTGTCGGACACTCCATGAATGCCATAGAGGTAGTTCGAGTTTAGCGGGGGATAATAAAGTCTCCAGTATCCCTCGAAACACGGATCACACGGGTCGCATTCATCGCACGGGTCGCAGGTGGTATCGTCACCGCACCCTGCGAAGAGGCCCGCAATAACCAGTAGCACCGGTAACCATAACAACCGACGCTGTAGCATAACGCTCCCTCCTTTCAAGAGACCGTAACCTCAGCCGACTGCAGCAAAGACAATGGAACATGGGCCTGAATTCGGTCCACGCTCGCATCTCTGCAGTTCTTGATGCCCCAACTCGTTTCTATCGTAAACCCGGCTCGCTGTCAAACCTAAAATCACCGCGCCCTCAGGCTCATGTGGAATGGGTCGCGATTTCTGTTATAGTCCTGGGGCGGATTCCGGGACAGATGGAGACTGTTGTCCCAGTCGGCTTTAGAAAGGTGGCACCCGTGGCATCAATGATCCTCGCCAACTGCGAGGGAGGCGTCGGCTGTGATGATGCCATTAAGGCGCTCGAGGCCGGCTCGACCCCCATGGACGCCGTGGAGGCGGCTATACGCATGGTTGAACGCGACCCCGGCGTGAGGACGGTAGGACTCGGCGGGGCGCCCAACATCATCGGTGAAATCGAGTGCGACGCCTGCATAATGTGCGGAGAGACCCTGAGGAGCGGCGCGGTTTGCGCGCTGAGGTACTATTATCACGCCATAAGCGTGGCTCGTGAGATTATGGAGCGGATCCCGCATGTCATGCTTGCGGGGGAGGGGGCAGAGAGATTCGCGGCCGAGATCGGCGCCGAGAAGGGTGAAATGCTGACCGAAAGGGCCGGGGAGAGATATGAGAGATGGTTGAGGAAACATGTGCCGGCGGAAGCGTTGGTCAACTGGCCGGATGTCCCCCTGGCTTCTTATATCACTCATCCGAGCGACTCGCCTGTCTCCCACGGCACGGTCACGTTCCTCGTCCGGGACGGCGAGGGCCACATGGCCGGCGGGGTGAGCTCATCGGGATGGGCCTACAAGTACCCCGGCCGGGTGGGCGACTCACCTGTAATAGGGGCTGGCCTCTACGTGGATGATAGATACGGCGCCGCCGCATGCACCCACACGGGTGAGATGATAATAAGGGCGGGACTCGCGCGGGCGGTCGTGGCATATATGAAAAAGGGAGCTTCGGTCGAGGACGCCTGCCGGGAGGGCTTTGAGGACCTCCGTCGTCTTGAGGGGGGCTATCTGGGGCCGGTCATCATCCACGCGCTCGACCGCGAGGGTCAGCCGTTCGTGCTGACCACCGGCGGTGACGGCGGCGTCAACTACTGGCTGTGGACAGAGGGCATGGCGGAGACTGAATCGCGCATGCCGGAGATCGAGGCCTTATAGAGTAGTTGAGGCAAGGTAATTGAGGAGGAACTGCACATGTCCTGCTACTTCCGTCACATGAAGGACGTCTTCGCCGAGGCCGGAGTCGAGATCACCAAGGAAAACAAGAAGGACATCGACCGGGCAATCCACAGGATAGCGGGAATCGAATACAAGGATTGCTCTACGACGTGGAGGACGCTTAAAGATAAGTTCCTTGGCGATGACAGGAAGCGCGCCGTTTTTGTGAAGAAGCTCAAGAAGGCGGTGGGCTAGAGGACTCCGGTCGGTAGCATGGCCACTATGCGCCCCGAGACCCTACTCCGGCATTCTGTGTATTTCAAGATCTTCTCTGAGAGTCATAGTCAATCCCCATCCGGCCATACTGACCAGTCGTTCTGTGCATTCTGAAACCTGACCCCGGCTCTGTTACAGTCTGGCCAGTGTGCATTCTAAGACCTGACCCCTGGTTTTTGTGCATTTCAAGACCTGACCCCGGGTTTTACCAGGGGAAGCCGCAGAGGTCGATGGGGCCTTCGGGCCATCCGGCCTTGCCCAGCTCAATCACCATGGTGAGACCCTTGCAGGCCATGCTGCCGCCCGGCTGGGCGTAGGTGGTGGGGCCGGACACGACCTTGTAGCCGAGGCGCTTATAGAAGGACTCGAGGTCTTTCCGGCACGTCAGCAATCCGAAATCGGCGGGCAGCTCGTCCCTCATGAACCTCCGGGCGCATCTCATGAGCCTGGACGCGTAGCCGTGCTTCCTGTAATCGGGCCGGGTCACGACGCCGCTGACGCCGCCGACTACGACAATTTCATCGGCCACGGATACAACGCGCTTCACAACGCCCACGCGGGAGACGAGAAGGTCCTCGATGAAACCCATGATGAACCAGTCGGAGTCGGAAAACACCTCCGGCAGGCTGCCGAATTCGCTGTCGAAGAGGTCGTCAAGCTGCGACAGCACGGCCGACGGAACGCCTTTGAGGGAAGAAATGCGGATATCGATATCTGTCATCGTCTTTTCTATCACGGGGTCTTTGCTGTTCTTAATATGCGGCTCGACCACTTGCGGAGGTCATCGAGCAGCACGTATATCGTGGGGAGGACCAGAAGTGTGACGATTGTCGAGAAGGCCAGGCCGCCGACAATCGCCCGTGCCATAGGGAAGTAAGGCGGGCCGCCCCCGCCGATCTGGGTGGTGACCACACAGAGGGGGACTAGGCTTAAGACAGTAGTGCCAGCTGTCATAAGAATAGGACGGAGACGAGCTCCGCCTGCTTCCACCAAAGCTTCGTGCCGGCCGAGGCCCTGGGCGCGAAGCTGATTCACATAATCTATCATCACGATGCCGTTGTTGACGACGACGCCTATGAGAATGAGAATGCCCACCATGGCCATCAAAGTCATGGTGGTGCCCGTAACGAGGAAAAACCAGTAGACGCCCACTATCGCGAACAGGATCTGCGTCCAGATCGCGGCGGGAAAGAGCAGGGACTCGAACAGCGCCGCCATCACGAAGTAAATGAGTGCAAGCGCCAGGAGGAGGTTTATCATCATGGTGCTGAAGGCCTCCTGCTCGAAGTCGAACCTCTCCCCGTAGTTCCACGAATAGCCCGGCGGGAAGTTGAATCTCCCCAGGACCTGGCCGATCCTGGCCCTGGCATCGTTCATGGTGATGCCGTCGAGATTGGCCGTAACGCCCAGGGAGGTGGTGCGGTTCTCTCTGTGGATATTCCGGGGCCCCCTCTTCATCTGGAAATCGGCCACCGAGGCCAGCGATACGACTTCTTCATTTCCGGTGAAGAGAGGCAGATTCCTGAGGTTCTCCACCGTCTGGCGGTCGTCCTCCTTAAACTCGATGCGCACGGGTATCTCCCCGTAATCGCCCTGGAAGGGCCTGAGGTTCATGCCGCGCATGGCCGCCGAAACGACCCCCGCGATATCCTGCGTCGAGAACCCGAGCTGCCTCGCCCTGTCGCGATCCACCACGACATGCACTTCCTCTTCTCCGGTCTCGGCTTCCGACCGGACATCGGACAGGCCTTCGACCCGCGACAGCGTCCAGGCGACTTCACGCGCCAGGGCCTCCAGGTGCTCGCTCGACTTGCCCATGAGCTGAATCCTGATGGACTGCTCCCCGCCCCCCGTGCTGTGCCACTCGAAGGAGGGATTGGCGATGGCCAGCCTCGGAAGGCCCTCCCTGATCGCCTCCTTTATCTCGTCCATGGACTTGGTGGCCTCGTCCCCGTCCTTGAGGGTGATGGTGGACATGGCGTAATTGCCCTGGTAGTAGGTGTAGATCGACTCGATCTCGAGCTCATCCTGGTTGGCGAACAGGTAATCCTCGTATATGTCAACTGCCTCTTCGACTTTCTCAACCGTGTAACTCCCGTTGATATGGTAGTGCAGCCTTACTCTCCTCTCCTCGGGCTCGTCGAACATGTCCTGCCTGACTACGCTCAAGGGCACGGCGACGCTGAAAAGAAGCAACAGGATAAGGCCCACCGACGCCCTGCGGTGATTGAGCGACCAGTTGAGGAGCCGGCGGTACCGCTCGGAAAGCCTGCGTATCAATTTGCTCTCGCGCTTCTCCTCGGGCGGTTTCACCCGCGAGACAAGGAGCGGGACAACCGTCTGCGCGAGAATGAGGGACGCACCGAGCGCGATGCAGAGCGCAATCGCAATGTGTTTGAGATATATGGATATGCTGTTTTTGGCGCTCACGATGTTGGGGAGGAACACTATGGCCGTCGTAAGAGTACCCGCCGTTATGGCCAGCGCGACCTCGTTTACGCCCACCGTGACTGACGTCTCTTTCTCGCCATTAGGATCAATAAGCTGGTGCCGGTGGATGCTCTCGGTCACGACGACGGCATTGTCGACGAGCATGCCCACGGCGAGCATGAGCCCCATCATCGAGAGTATGTTGAGCGAGAGACCAAGGAAGTACATGAATGCCATCGCGATGAATATGGAGAAGGGAACCGCTATAAGAACGATAAGCGTGGTCGCGATACGCCTCAGGAAGAAGAAGAGGAGAACCATGGCAAGCAGACCGCCGAACAGCCCCGATTTCAGGAGCTCGTTGAGAGAGCTCACTATCCCGTCAGCGAGGTTGTCGAAGTAAAACAACCTCACGCCTTCCATCTCCGGCAGACGCGCGACGGCGTCGATTTCCCTTATGACGCGCTCCGTGACATCGACAGTATTCGCGCCGCCCTCCTTGAAGACATCCAGGCCTATGGCGTACCGGCGGTCGAGGTGCCGGCCGTAATCGAGATCGGGCTTCTCATACGTGACATCGGCCACATCGCTCAGCCGGAGGCCATGCTGATTGATCGTGAGGTTCCGGACCTGTTCGACGTTCTTGAGCTCACCCACCGGCCTTACGACGAAGCGGGTCCCGCCGTCAGTCACCTTGCCGGCAGTGACCAGGAAGTTGCTTCGTTGCAGCTCCTGCACCAGCCTGCCGATATCGACGCGATGTGAGATGATGCGGTCAGCCGACAGCTGGATCTTGATCTCCTTCTGCTCCACGCCGTACAGGTCCACCTTGGAAACGCCCTCGATGCGCTCGATGCGGCGCTTGAGATTCCTATTGAGCATGTCGTAGGAGTCCGAGAGGTCGCGCGTGCTCGAAATCCTGAGCTGCAGCATCTCCATGTCCGCGGTCGACCACTTCCTCACATAGAAGCGCTCGAGGTCGTCCGGCAGCAGATGGCGGATGCCGTCCATCTTCTCCTTCGCCTCAAGGGCCTTTACGTCGGTGTCCACGCCCCAGTCGAACTCAACATGTACCCACGTGCCGCTCTCCCAGGTGGTTGAGCTCATGCGCTTGATGCCGGATATGGTCGCGAGCACTTCTTCCGCCGGACGCGTGATACGGCGCTCTATCTCCTCGGGCGTGGAGCCGGGGTACGGGATGTCGATGCCGATAAACGGCGCGTCCAGTTCGGGGAGGAACTCGAGCGGCAGGAGCTGGCTGGAGATGGCCCCTATGACAATGAAGCAGGTGAAGACCATCAGGGTGGTCACCGGCCTCTTGAGTGAAGTGTCAGTAAGATTCATCTTCAGTCTTCCAATAAAGGCGCCGTCCGGCGCGATCTATGCCTTTCTATCAACCAGCGAGTAGACCACGGGGATGACGATGAGCGTGAGCACAGTCGATACTGTGAGACCTCCGATTACGGTAATAGCCATCGGGGAGCGTATCTCGGCGCCTTCGCCGAAGCCCATCGCGAGGGGCAGCAGGCCGAGCGTAGTGGTGAGAGTAGTCATCAGAATGGGCCTGAGCCTCAGCCGCCCGCCTTCCATGATGGCTTCCATCTTGGCCATTCCCCTGGCCCGGAGCTGGTTTATGAGATCAATGAGCACAATGGCGTTATTAACCACGATACCCGCGAGCAATATGGCTCCGATCAGGACGACCACGCTGATTGTGGATCCGGTAATCAACAGCGCGAGAACCGCGCCTATCAGAGCCAGCGGAATCGTGAACATGATCACGAATGGATGCAGGAACGACTCGAACTGCGACGCCATAACCAGGTAGACCAGGAACACCGCTAAGAGCAGCGCGAACTGAAGCGACTTGAATGAAGTCGACATCTCCTCGTTCTGGCCGGCGAGCCGGACAACGGTCCCCGCGGGAACAGGCGTCCGCGCTATTATGGCGTTTACGTCGTCGGCCGCGCTCCCCAGGTCGCCGTATGCGAGATTGGCCGTGACAAGCGCCACCCGCTCCTGGTCCATGCGGCGTATCTCCCCGGGTCCCGTATCCACTACAATATCGGCGACCGCCTCCAGGGGGATGGGGCGATCGCTCTCGGGATTGATGAGTATCTTCCGTATGCGATCTACCGAATCCCGGTCCTCTTCCCGCGCGCGCACGAGAACGTCGATCTTGCGGTCGTGCCAGGAGTAGCGGGTCGCCACTTCCCCCCGCACGTTGGCGACCACCCTGTCGGCCACCTGGTATACCTGCAGCCCCAGAGCGGCGCAGCGCTCGCGGTCAAAGCGGATCTGGATCTCGGGGTGGCCAGTTTCCATGGTGGACTTGACGTCGGTGAAGCGCGGGTGACCCTCCATCCTGCGGGCGATATCCCCGCTCACGCGCTTGAGATGAGCCAGCTCGTATCCCGCCACCTCAATCTCGATAGGCGTGCGGAAAGTAAATAGGGTCGGCCGGGCGAACTTGTACTGAACGCCGGGCATGTCTTCCATGTAGTCCCTCAAGGCCGCCATCACGACTTCCTCATCCGCCCTGTTGGAGCCGGGCAGCAGGACCACGTTGATCTCGCCCCAGTTCTCCCCGCCCTGCTCCGGGTTGGCGTCCATTCGGTTGCCGGTGCCCGCCACCGAGAAAGTGGTGCGAACGAGGGAGTGATCGGCGGCCACCTCCTGTACCCTTGCTATGGCGGTATCCGTAATTTCGAGCGGAGTCCCGGGGGGAAGCTTGAGTTCGACCTGGAACTCTCCCTGCGAAAGCTGAGGTATGAGCTCCATGCCGAGAAACGGAATAACGAGAAGCGAGACCACAAAAAGCGCGGCGGCCGTCGCGACCACCATGCTCCTGTGTCCGAGGGCCCACTTGACCGCAAGCGGGTAGGACCTCTCCACCGATCCGTAGGCGCGCTCGAAAGCATTGAGAAGCGGGCGCAGCACCAGCAGGAGGGCCCTCGAAATCGCCCGCGTCACCTTGAGAATGAGCCGCACCATTGCTACCGGTATTCTGGTGAAGAAGAGGACCCTGGCCCAGGCGAAGATGCGCCTGATCCTGCGGAACCTGCGGGGTTTGTCTTCGGATGACGCCACCGCCGCCGGCTCGTCGTCTTCTTCCTCTGACTTTCTCCCCTGCCTCGACGCGAGCATCGGAATAAGCGTGAGCGCCACTATAAGCGATGCGAGCAGCGCGAAAGTCACGGTAAGGGCCTGGTCCCGGAAAAGTTGTCCTGATATTCCCCGCACGAAGACCAGCGGGAAGAACACGGCTATGGTCGTAAGCGTGGATGCAACGACCGCCGTTCCGACTTCGCTTGCGCCCTTCCGGGCCGAGGCCACGGGGTCCGCTCCCTTCTCCCTGTGCCGGGCGATGTTCTCCAGCACAACGATGGAGTTGTCCAGGAGCATGCCTACCCCCAGCGCAATGCCCCCTAAGGACATGATGTTGAGCGTAAGATCGGCCCCGTACATCAGGTTAAACGTGGCGATCACGGAGACCGGAATAGAGATGGATATGATCACGGTGGCCCAGAAATTCCTCAAGAAGAAATACAGTATGATAATCGCGAGTATGCCGCCGATGACGGCCGCGCGGACCACTTCGTTAACCGACTGGCGTATGAAGGTCGACTGGTCGTACACCTTGACAAGCGCGACTCCCGCAGGCAGTATTCCCCGCACTCGCGCGAGCCGCCGTTCGACCTCGCCGGCCACGGCCACCGCGTTGGCATCGCCCTCCTTATAAATGGCGATCTCTACGGCCTCAATCCCGTCCAGGCGCGATACCGCTTCGCGCTCTTTATATCCCTGACGGACGTCGGCGATATCCTTAAGATGAATCGGCTTGCCGTGGTCCGTCGATATCACGACCTCGCCGATCTCTTCAACCGATCGGAACTCGTTCAGCGTTCTCACGAGGTACTGATGCGTACCCTCCTCCAGCCGCCCGCCGGAGAGGTTCACATTCTCCGCCCCGAGCTGGTAGGCGAGATTTTCGATGGGGAGCTGCAGCTGGGCCATGCGCGCCTGGTCGATCAGCACCTGGATTTCGTCTTCGAGACCTCCGCTCACCTTCACCGCCGCGACGCCCGCAGACGCTTCCAGTTCCTTCTTTATCTCCTCTTCAGCAAAGCGCCTCAAGACCTTGAGCGACTCTTCATCGAAGCTCATCTCGGGTTCGTAAGAGGCGTATACGGCCTGAGACCTCTCGCGTGGCGCGTCCTCTTCCTCGTCCAACGGGACGCGGTAGAGCCCGAATCTCATGATCGGGTCCAGCGACGGGTCGAACCTGAGCACCGACGGCCGCTGAACATCCAGCGGGAGCTCCAGAGCATCGAGCTTCTCCCGGACCTCCAGGCCCGCGTAATCCATGTTGGTGCCCCATGCGAACTCGAGTGTGACGTCGGACTGCCCCGACCGGGATATGGAGCTCACCCTGTTGACGCTCTTGACCACGCCCAGGGTCTCTTCGATGGGTTTTGTAATCAGGTTCTCGATCTCGGCCGGCGCCGCGCCCGGATATTCCGTGCGGACAGTCAGGGTAGGGTATGTGAGATCCGGCAGCAGGTTGACCTTGAGCCTGAGCAGCGAAACGACTCCGAAGAGAACGACAGCCAGCGTGAACATGGCTATCGTTACGGGCCGCCTGGTTGAAATGTCTATGATCTTCATGCTTCTTCTCGTCCCGGTTTCTATTGAGTGCTGGCTTCGGTGAGTTCAGCTCCAGAAGGAGCGTCCCCACCTGCCACTGAAGTATCAGCCCCGGCTGCATCCTTATCGCCGGCTTCCGTCCCGGCCCCCGTCTCGCCTGCCATAGAAGTATCGGCGTCGGCCTCTCCGGTCTCGCCTGCCTCCGAAGTATCGGCGGCGGCCTCGGCTTCCCTGGCCCTGGCTTCCTCCCTCTTCCTCTTCCACTCTTCCGGATCGCCGGAGACCAGCTCAACTCTGGAGGAGTCCTTGAGTCCGCCCTTGCCTATGGTGACTACCGTGTCGCCATCGTCTATACCTGACAGCACTTCTATATGAGAGGAGTTGACGTAGCCCGTTTCAACAGTCTGGCGGTACGCGGTGCTGTCCCTTACCACGAAAACGCATGACTCCCGGTCCTCTGCGATAATCGCGTCCTTTGGAACCAGCATGGCGTTTGCGTGAACGTCATAGACTATGTTGACCCGGGCAAACATACCGGGCTTGAGCCTGCGCGTGCGGTCCCTGACCTCCACCGTCACCTTCACTGTGCCCGTGGCGGGATCGACAACCGGGCTTATCCTGTCTATACACCCGGCGAAAGATTCTCCATGCAGGGCGTCCACCTCAAGCGACGCCGAATGGCCCACCGCCAGCTTTCCGAGCTGTCTCTCGGGGACATGGAGCACAGCCAGAAGAGGGTCCATCCCCGTCACACTGAAGGTCGCCTGATTGGCGAGCACCATATTGCCCACCTTGATAAGGCGCTCGGCGATTACGCCGCTGATGGGTGAACGAATGGAGGTGTACTCCAGGTCGAGGCGGGCCAGATCGTATTCCGCTTGCTGCCGCTCGTAGTCATACTTGGCCTTCTGGAACTCCTGGGCGCTGATCATTTTGCCGCTGAAGAGCTCCTCGCTCCTGTGGTATTCCTCTTCGAGGTTCTTGAGGTTGGCTCTCGCCCGCTCCACCTGCACGGCGATCTTCTCGTCGTCGAGCTTCGCCAGGACCTGGCCGGCCGTTACATAATTGCCCTCCTCGACCATGATCTTATTGACGACACCGCCGACCTTGGCGACCACCTGCGTCTCCTCCTCGGCTTCCAGCGTAGCGGTGCCCGTGAAGAAAGCCGAAATGTCACCCCTCGACACCTCCGCCACTTCGACGGGAACCAGCGCGGCATCCCCTTCTCCGTTGGCGTTTCCATGTCCGCCGCGCCCGCATCCTGAATAGACGAGAAGAGCCCCCGCCAGCATCACATATAAAGCGGCCCTGGTTATTCTCTTCATTGAGTCACTCCCCGTTAAGAAGGCTTCCGAGTTTTCTCCGGTCAAAACCCAATCCCCCGGGACCTAACCGTCCATATATCAGACGACTGAAACCCGCAAATTGTTTCGGGCGGCACTTGCCCACGCTTCCCGTTAACTGCAATAAGCATACCACATAACGGCGAATGTGGCGACGAGGGCGAATCCCCGCATAATCAAGGCATTGGGTGGAGCCGGCGGGTAGCCCCGTCCGGCCCGTTGTGCTCATCTGACACATGCCACTGTAGCGTTGACACATCCGACTGCAGTGCTGACACATAGAAGCTTCCCCTCCCGGAATCCCCGTGGCCCGCCCGTATTGCAGGCCTCCGCGGCCCGTCCTTATTACGATTCAGGCGTCCCCTTTATTCGTTACGCCCCGCAGGCGGCGCCTGGTTCCGGCGCCGTCCGCGACGGGGCATTCCTGCCCTATGCACCCGGCCCCAATCTGAATATAGTGCACCTAGAAGCAACAAGGACGAGCGATGTTCTTCAGGAGGGAGATGCTTTGAGGTCCCCTGTGAATCTTCCGCAAAGCCGTCCATTTCTCATTTCAGGCCATCTCGGCACAGGCAAACGCACACAGCGCCATAACAACTTCCAAGAATGGCTGCCCTGCTGGTATGTGGTTACCGGCTATGATGAATGCAGTGCCGATCTCATAGAGGACCCTGCCGACGGTGAGTCGCTCCTGGTACTGAGGCAAGGAAGCTATTCCCAAACCACGCAGAATTTCGTCCACGGGGGAACTCCTGCGCGCGTGGCGGGAAAGTCCGGGTGGTTCCGAACCCGTACTTGGAAATGATTTTTGAATCAGGACTCACCGGCAGGGCGGCCGGATATGATCTCATTCCGCCGCCCCCGTATCCATCGATCGTGAGTATTGATTATGTGTTCCAGCCGGCGATTTGATATAATGGCAGGCGTTGCGGCAATTGGCCGCCGGGCCGGGATGAAACACACGAGCCGCTTACGAATACGGGAGGCAACATATGAACAAGGCAGCACGCCGCGTTCTTTTCCTGTGCATACTGCTCGCCGTCGCCCTCATAACATGCTCGGGAGGCGGGAAGTCGGGAGACAAATACGTTCTCAAGTACGACCGCCGCAGGGACAGCATGTTCAAGATTCTCGACGCCCACCACATAGTCATCAAGAGGGGCGAGTCCGAGGGCGCTTCGGTTACCGAAGCCAGGTACCGGGCCAAGTACGACGTCAGGGTCTACAATGCCGGCAGCTGGGGGATGAGGCTCGAGTTTGTGTACAACAACTGGACCATGGAAATCGACGATCCCGACCTCCTCAAGCAGCCGAGCTTCGAGTTTCTGCCCGGGAAAACGGTGTACGGGGATGTCTCCCCCAACGGAGAAGTATCGGAGCTGAACGGATTCGACGGGCTCCCCGAAATCAGCCTGGGCGACGGCGCCGAACCCATCGGGGAGGCGAGGTTCAAGAACGAGATTCGGGACCTGTTTCCCGGCATGCCGGGAGGAACCGTAAGAAGCGGCGACTCCTGGTCGGTGACCAGGCAATTCACCGAACCGGTCTATGGTGGAGAAGTGCTGATAGTAGCCAACCACACCTACACGGCCGGAGGCTACACCAGGAAGAGCGGCAGGGAATGCGTGCAGATTGACGGCGTCTATACGCTCGAGGCCGAAGGCAGGGGCAGCAGTAAAGGCGTGGAATACGATTTGGTTCTCAAGGGAGAGGGGAAGCAGACCGTCTATTTCTCGGAAGACCTCAGGATGTACGTAAGGCTGGATGAGGAGTCTACGATCTCAGGCAGCGCCGCAAACGATGGGCAGGGCCTCGAGGTCCCGATTGAGCACAACCGCAAGCGCACGGTCGTTCTTACATTCTGAAAGCGCGCTTCCTGAAGACCAGAGCGCATAAAACAGATCAGAGCGCATAACATCATAACATAAGGGAATGCCGGCCCGAAGGCCGGCATTCCCGGTTCAATTCTCAAGTTCGGACTCTCTGCTGACCGCACTCTCCGGTTTCTTAACCGACGAGCCCCAGGTCCAGCATAGTGTCCGCTACTTTGATGAACCCGGCGATATTGGCACCGTTCACGTAGTTGCCCGCAGTGCCGTACTCAGCCGCGGTTTCATGCGCCTGCCTGTGGATAGCCTTCATGATGTCCTGGAGTTTCTTGTCCACTTCCTCGCGCGTCCATCCGTAACGCAGGCTGTTCTGAGTCATCTCGAGACCGGAAACGGCGACGCCGCCGGCGTTCGCCGCCTTGCCCGGGCCATAGAGAATCTTCTCTTTCAAGAAGACCTCGACGCCTTCCGGGACCGTGGGCATGTTGGCGCCCTCGGAGACCACATAGACGCCGTTCTTGACCAGGTTGGCCGCGTCCTTGGCGTTGATCTCGTTCTCGGTGGCACTCGGGAAGGCGCAGTCGGCCTTGACGTCCCAGAGCGGATTGTAATCGAGCTTGGGGTCGACCGGGGTATACACCGCGCTCTTATACTTCTCGGCGTATTCCTTGATCCGGCCGCGCTTAATATTCTTCAGCTCCATCACGTATGCGAGTTTCTTGCGATCGATGCCTTCCTCGTCGAGGATCCAACCGTTCGAGTCGGAAAGCGTAATCGGCTTGGCGCCGAGGTCAAGGAGCTTCTGGCAGGTGTACTGGGCCACGTTGCCCGATGCCGACACGAGACATGTCTTGCCCTCGAGCGTCTCGCCGCGCGTCTCGAGCATCTCCGCGGCGAAATAGACGGCGCCGTAGCCGGTCGCCTCGGGCCTTATAAGGCTGCCGCCCCAGTTGAGGCCCTTGCCCGTGAGCACGCCCGTGAACTCGTTCCTCAGTTTCTTGTACATGCCGAACATGTAGCCGATCTCGCGGCCGCCGACGCCGATGTCGCCCGCGGGCACGTCGGTATTGGGACCTATATGGCGGAAGAGCTCCGACATGAAAGACTGGCAGAAACGCATGACTTCGGAGTCGGACTTGCCCTTGGGATCGAAGTCCGAACCGCCCTTGCCGCCGCCCATTGGCAGCGTGGTCAGCGCGTTCTTGAAGACCTGCTCAAAGGCGAGGAACTTGAGCGTGCCCAGGTCCACCGTCGGATGGAACCTCAGTCCCCCCTTGTACGGGCCGATGGCGCTGTTCATCTCTATGCGGAAACCGCGCTGTACGTGGTAATCGCCCTTGTCGTCCTGCCACGGCACCCGGAACATGATAACCCTCTCGGGCTCTACCATTCTCTCGAGTATTTTGGCTTTCTTGTACTCGGGGTGCTTCTCCAGACAGGGCTGGACGCTGTGGACGACCTCGGATGCAGCCTGGATGAACTTGGGCTGCGCCGGGTTCTTGGCCTCCAGTTGTTTCATGAAATCAGCTTCGTAATTAGCCACTTCCAATTTCCTCCACTCTCTGAAACACGAAAACTCCAAAAAACGTCATCCGAATAGCAAGGATGCACCTGAGTTCAGCCTGGCTCCTCACCTCCTTCTTTCTGATTTTCAGCGTAGAATTCCCTCGAATATGCCCGTAAAAGGTTTATGCTGGACAGCAATAGATACTTCGAAAGAACGCCTTGTGTGCTTAGAATAACCCCATTTCGGGCATCCGGCAACCCACGATTTATACCACAGCCGGAGGGCACGGTCAAGCCCCAAACGCCCCGTCCTCGGACCGGCTAGTCTTCCCTCTCCATGCGCTTCTCCTTGCGCCAGCGAGCGAAATGCTCGATGGAAACCAGGGCAAAAGCGACGATGGTTACGATGTAGAGAACGATGCCCAGGCGGTCGTCCGGAAGCCTGCCTGCGTACCTTATCAGGCCCGTTATCTGGAGAAGGCAGGCCACTCCCGACAGCACACCCACCAGGAAGGTGGTTCTCGAGCTTCTCGTTTTCATTCAGAACTCCGGGGCGATTCGATGGAGGCCGTCACGAAGTAGTCCCTGGCTATCTTCTCAACATCCGCCCTGACCCCGGGGATACCCGCGAAGAGGCCCTTTAGATAGCCGGGCTTGTAGAGGTAGAGGTCGCATCTCCTCCTGTATCGCAGCTTGCGCTGCCATGACAGGAAGCCGCCGTCCGCGGGGAAGCTGAAAAAGGCCTTGGACGAGGTGACAGCCACCGCCCTCTCGATGACCTCGAGAGGATCTGCGACGTAGTCCATAAATCCCATGAGTATCGAATAGTCGAACTTGCGGCCGGGCCGATAGGCCATGAAGTCACCGCATATGAACTCGCATCTGTCGGCCACCCCCGCTACCTCCGCGTTTTCCCTGGCCAGGTCTATCATCCCCTCTGCAAAATCAATTCCCAGTACATGCCCTGCTCCCCTCCTCGCGAGAGCGATCCCATAATGCCCCGGCCCGCAACCGATGTCCAATACCGCCCTGCCCTCAATGGGGTTGCAGCCATCAATGGTCTTCTCATAGCGAAGTCTCATGCTCTTCCTGAGAAAGTGGTTCACAAACCGGTTCAACAGGCTGTTGCTCGTGCCGTAAATGGCGTCAAAGTCATTCGCGTAGGAGTGGAAGAAGCGGCTGGTTCTATGGCTTGATGTCATTTGTCCAGTCTCAGGTCAGGGTTGGTCTCGAGGAAGCCTTCAAAAGTGGTGAGATCGAACTCCCCGAGGATCCTCTCCAGCTTAGGTCTAACTGTCTTCAGGTTGACGTAACTCTTGAATCTCCTTCTGGGGCCCATGGGCAACCGGGGATGGCACGGGTCGATCTCCCTCGGGTGTATATAGAATATAACCGGGCGACCTTCGCTCAGGACTCTTTTCGCCATTCTCCGGATGACACCCCAGGGAAAGAGCCTCAGGTAGCCTCCCCCGAAGAAACATATTGGTTTTCCCATGACGCGCGCAACTGAAATCGGGAACTCGACTATATCGCCCGATCCGGATCGAATCACCTGGGGACCGAGATTCTCCCACCTCATGCCACCGTGCTCCCGGGCGGCGGGAAAGACAGAAGAATCGTAGGCGTAGCCGGCCTCAGACACCTTGTCGAAAAACCACGGCGTAGCGGCGGTCGAAGAGAACCCGGCTGACCGATAACCTCTGACGCCCGTGCCCGAGATATCCTCCAGCAGTTTCCTGGACTCAGCTGCATGGTACAGAAATTCATCCGGACTCATCCGGTATACCAGCTCATGAGAATTACCGTGAGACGCAATCTCGTGGCCCCTCGCCACCGCCTCCCGGACGAGGTGGGGAAAACGCTCCGCCACCCATCCGAGGAAGAAACAGGTGACCGAGGCACCGTGCTCTTCGAACAGGTCCAGGAGATCCATGAAGTTCTTCTCGACACAGGAAGGAAGTGAGGCCCAATCGGCCGGGGCCGGCGCGGACCTCAGGCCGAGAATGTGAAACCAGTCCTCCACGTCCACGGACATTATGGACTTTAGCGTGCTCATCCGCCCACACCGCTCTTGAGAACCGCGTCCCAGACATCGTCGGCCTCTATTGCTCCCATGCAAATGCCCTCGGCGCAATCGTTCACGACCCCGGCGTAGATGTGCACGCAGGGGCTGCAGTGAATACCGGCGTACACGGCCCTGTTGGCTTTGCCCACGGGTCCGTATCGAATTGGAGTCTCAGGCCCGAACAGCCCGATGGTGCGGGTGCCGAGTGCTGCCGCCAGGTGCATCGGGCCGGTGTCATTGCTGATGAAGAGGCGGCACCTTGCCAGAAGGGCCGCCGTCTGCCTTATGCTGAGTTCTCCTGAGGAATTGAAGACGCCCTCTCCCCCGGCCAGCTCTATTACCCCAGCTGCGAGGTCCCTTTCATCGCGGCTTCCCGTCAAAACGACTTTGGCACCGAGATCGTCTCTCAGACGCCTCACTACCTCGGCGTATTTCTCAATGCCCCAGCGTTTGGCGGGCGCTCTCGGACCCGAGCCGGCGTGGATTCCCACAAGCAGGTCTTCCTGACCGACTCCATGGTTCTCCAGCCAATTCCCGGCATACTCGGCGTCACCCGCGGGAATCCGGATCCTCTCCAGTTCCTCGACACGGGCGCGGGAGATGCCCAGCGGCCCGATGAGATCCATGTAAGACTCGACCATATGCTGGTCGGGGTTTATATGGACGGGATCAGTGAAGATCCTGCGCCTCGGGCTCCCGTTGAAGTAGAAGCCCAGCCGCCTGGGGGCGCCGGTCAAATAGGCCAGTATTGACGTCAGATGGAAATGCTGCTCGAAGTCGATTACGCAATCGAACTTCCTGTCCCTGAGCAGACGGACGATTCTCAGAATGCCCCCCACGCCCCTGTCTTTTCCGAACACATCGTAGAGCACCGTCTCGTCAACCGACGGCTGGACGGAGAGGATGCCTGCGGAGAGCGGTGTCATGAGGGCCGTGATCCTGGCGTCCGGGAATCTCCTGCGCAAATGGGCCAGGGGCGTAAGCATGAGCACGGTATCTCCAAGTCCCACCAGCTTTATGACGAGGATGTTGAGGGGACGGCTCCCAGGGCCGTCGCCGGGCGCGGGCCGGCCCCGCCCGCCGCCCAGAGCTGTCCGCATGCCTTCATAGGCGGCGACAGCCCGGACGAGGTATTTGCCGAAGGATCTGTCAACGAATCTAAGGAATGCTCGAGCCATAGCGCAGCATAATCCTAATGGCTCTTTCCTGCAGAATCAACCTATAAGCATTTCCGACCCCGATAGACCCTAGCGCAGGTGGACCATTCGAGCGGTCCTGACGCCGTCCTCGGAGGTCATGCGGCAGAAATAGGTGCCCGGAGCGACCTCGTTGCCGCTCTCGCCGCGCCCGTCCCAGGCAACCTCGTTCCAGCCCGGTTCCGCCAGGCCGTCCACCAGGCTCTCCACCCTCCGGCCCGCCGCATCGAAGATCTCGATCTTAACGTGCTGGGAGCCGGGAACCGAGAAACGTATCCTGGTCGACGCGCCGAAGGGATTGGGGACTGCCTCAAGCCCGAGCCCCGCGACCTCCGGCGTATCTTCAGGCACGCCCGCCGTAAGGTCCACGGCCGTATTCAGAATCCAGTTATCGGGGTCGATCTCGAGCATCGTCGGCTGGTCGTGCACGGTGATAGCGAATTCCTCATGGGCATCATCCACCCACACGACGATCAGGGTGTCCCCGCCCGCGGTGGTTATGCCTATGTCCACGGGCATTGTATATACGGGTCCCTCGGTGTGAACCTGCTCTATGGTAAGCGCGATCTCGTAGTCGGGCCCGGAAGGCGCCGCGCTCCAGAGGTACTCGTAGTCGGGCCATCCAACATCATAAATCCATTCGTCGAAGAACCAGTCCAGGTCCTGGCCGCTTACGCTCTCAACGACGGCTATGAAGTCGGGAGTGACCGCGTATGAGTACTCGTAAGTCTGGCGGTACTCGGCCAGCGATGCGAAGAACAGCGAGTCGCCGATCACATGCCTGAGCATGTGGAGTACGGTGGCGCCTTTCTCATATGTCAGCGATCCCCACAGGTTGTTGGGGTCGTAAATCGGCGAATTCCGTCCGGCGGCGAACGCGGGGCCCATGAGGCTGCTCTGTACGTAGGAATGATAGTCCTCCATGCCGTAACCGTATTCGCGGTAAAGTGCCTCGCCGTAAGTGGCAAAACCTTCGCTCAGCCAGACGTCCCTCCAGTCCCCGACCGAAACGCAGTCGCCCCACCACATATGGCCCATTTCATGGGCCAGCAGCCAGTCGTAGACGTGGTTGGGCTGAATGGCGCCGGTGGTGTGGGTGACGCATGTCTGGTGCTCCATGTCGCCCTTGGCTTCCTGCACGTATCCGAACGTGGTGAAGGGATACGAACCGTAACGGTAGAGAAATCCCTCCATCATGAGGGCGACATTCTCGAAATGTATCTCGGCGTCTTCTGCGAAAGCCGGAAACACCCAGTGCGTAATCCACGGGTATGTGGAGTCGGCCATCTCCAGGAACCGGCCGGCGTTAACCGTCATGCAATGCGGCGGAATCTGGAAGGGATTGTCCCAGTGCCAGGTGGTCACGTCGGCGACGGAGTCATAGTCCGTGCCTGCGAACTCGCCGTTGCATCTGGCTTTCTTATTGGTCCCGCTCAACGAAATGTGATACTCGGACGTCGCCTTGTCGCACGGCCAGTCCCAGCACGGGAACCAGAACTTGCCCATGGACGGGGGGTCGGCTTCCAGTCCGACGCCCATTTGATAGGCGTGCGTGGGGAGTCCCCCGAAATAGAACCCGCCGAAGCCTGTCGGTCCCTCGTTGCCGGGCACGCCACCGTAGAACACCTGGACCTCGAACGTATCTCCCACCGCGTGGGCCGCGCCCAGGTCAATGCTGAGGACTGGGTCGTTGTGAACAAATGACACCGGGCTGCCGCCGGAGTATACCGAGTCGACCGTGAGCACCGTAAGGTCCAGATCTATGCTGTCAAGCCCGGCCTCCTCGCTGACCGCCGTCACCACTGTATTGCCGGCTATGGTCTCGTCTCCGATGACTATCAGGAGCGAGATGTTATAGTGGAGCACGTCGAAAGAATGCGGACAGCTCTCAGTAAGGCTGTCGTGCATGAAGGGCTTGTACTTCAAAGCGTCGACCGCGTACAGCCACTCCCTCGAACCCTCCTCGAACTGCCTGGGGTCCGGGAATTCGTGCCCGGCCGTCACGGCAGCGGCCAGTACTACGATAAGCGAGACGATCAAAACCGGATAGCGAGTCATGGCAGACCTCCATATAATCGCAGGCCAAAGCGATGTTATAGAATACTCGGCACCATTTTCTATTCTACCACACATCGCGGCATTATTCAATTACATGGGGTCAGGTCTTGAAATGCACAAAAAGCCGGGGTCAGGTCTCCAGATGCACTGGCAGGGCCGCCGGTGCTGCACCGGGCCAGGTCTCCAAATGCACTGGCAGGACCGCCGGTCCCGACTAGCGCAAGAGGACTACCGGGACGGACTTCGTGCCGCCCTCCGCCCGCATTCTGCAGAAATACGTACCGGGCGCCGCCCTCTCGCCCGACGCTCTCCTGCCGTTCCACGCGAGCTCGCCCGTACCGGCCGGCAGCACCCCGTCGAAGACCTCGGCCACAAGCCTTCCGGCGATGTCGTAGACATGAAAGCTGGCGTGGCCCCCAGCGGGAAGACAATAGCGAATGCCGGCGCAGTCCCTCGTCGGATTGGGAGCGACCTCGAGATACAGCCCCCCGGGGTACCCGCCGCCTCCGGCTGCCCCGGCATACGCGACCTCGGTGGAGTGATGAAGCACCCAGCGGTCGGGGTCCAGGCTCAGGCCAATCGGCTCGCCATTGACTGCAAGCGTAAATTCCTCATGCTGTTCATCTGTCCAGACCGTGAGCACCGTATCCCCCAGCGCGGTCTCTATGCCTATCTCGAGCGGCATAGTGAAGACCGGGCCGATTTCCTGCACCTGGTCTATGACCAGATTTATATCCCAGGCGGAGCCCGCCGCTTGAGCGGCCCAGGCGTATTCGTATTCCGGCCAGCCGCAATCGTATATCCACTCGTCGAAGAACCACGCCAGGTTCAGGCCGCTCGCCGCCTCCGCCGACGCCTGGAGGTCCGCCGTTGTGGCGATACCGTACTCATGCGCCTGCCTGAACGCCTTCAGGGCATTGAAGAACGTGGAGTCGCCGAGAACGAACCTCAGCATGTGCAGAACAACGGTGCCCTTCTCGTATATGGTATGCCCGCCGGGATGGAGCGGATCGTATATCGGTGAACAGGGGTCCGCGTCATTGAAGGTATGCACCATGAGGTCATCGTATATGTAATCGTGATAGGCCTCTATTCCCTCGACCTCTTCGACGAAAAGCGGCTGACCGTATCTACCGAAACTCTCGTAGATCCAGGCATCGCGCCAGTCGCCCACGCCGACGCATGCACCCCACCACTGTCGCGCCAGCCCCTGGGAGACATGCCAGTCGTTGCCATGGTCGGGAGTAATCGCACCCGACGGATACGCAATGCAGTCCTGATGGGCGACATCGGCAGCCGGCGAGCAAACATAGGCGCACTTGGGAAACGGGTACGGCCCGAAGGCGTCCTCAAAAACGTCCAGCATGGCTGCCACGTTCTCGAAGTTGACCCGCGCCACGTCGACAAGCCGCGGGTAAACAAAGTAGTGAATGTGGTCATAAGTCGAGTCGACGAGGTCGGTGAATCTGCCGGCATGGAGGCTAACGCAATGGGTGGCTATGGGGTGGTCCTCCGTCCAGTGATAAGTGGCCGTGTTCGCGACCGTATCTATCACCGTTCCCTCGAGAACTCCGCTGCATATGACTTTCTTGTTCGCTCCCGGCACGGTGATATGAAACTCAGCCGTCGCCTTATCGCAGGGCCAGTCCCAGCATGGAAAGAGGTACCTGCCCATGGAACAGCGTCCCGCCCCGGGCAGTTTCCCGACCTGCAGGGCGGATTTGGGGAAACCCTCGAAGTAAAAACCGCCCATTTCATCAAGCCCGTTGTTGCCGGGGCTGCCGTGATAGAATACCTCGACCTCGAAGGTATCGCCGAGGGCGTACTGGCGCCCCAGGTCGATGCTGAGAATCGAATCCATATGCGAGGCGGATAGCGGCGCCCCTTCGGCCAGGACCGAATCAACGGTCATAGCCACGAAATCCAGGTCGATGTCCTCCAGGCCGGTCTCCTCGGACACCCCGCGGACTACCGCGCTGCCGGATATCACCTCACTCTCGATGTCGACAAAAAGAGTGAGCCCGTAATGAATCACATCAAAGGAATGCGGGCAGTTGGCCGTAGGCCCCGAATCCCCAACCTCGAAGGCCGCCGCGGAACAGGGCCAGGCAAGCGTTGCCGCGAGCAGGCTCCCGGTGACCGCGCTATGCAGGAATACACACTTCGCCACATTGCACCTCCTTGGAAGTGAGGCCGGACGGTCATGGGGCCAGCTCGAGAGCGCCCGGCGTTCCTCAACACTACTCTACCCACAATCGCCGCATCTGATAAGGCGGATTCCTTTGAATTATATGCGGAAATCACGAAGCCGGTCGTAATATAATCGGAGCATGAACGCAAACAGCCCCGGCGCTGAAGGCCGGCTTCCCCCCCATCCGCGCGGATCGGTCGCAATGGCGGCAATGGCAATTACGCTGGTTCTGGTCGGCGCAGCTTCCTTCCTCCCCGACAAGAGGCTATGGGGTTTAAACCACCTCGCCTTCTATCCCGTGTACGTCAGGATAATCGCGCTCGCCCTGGCGGCAGCGGCTTTCATACCTTCCGTGGCGCGGTGCCTGACGCGGGTATTTGAAGGGGCCGTGGACCGGCTCCTGGGCAGCAGCGCCCCCCTCAAGGCCGCGGCGCCCTTGGCGGCCCTGATCTCCTTCTGCGCTTTCTGGTTCTTGAGATCATCCACTCTGCTTCTGGGTGACGCCCGGCTGGTGGCCGGCAACTTCGAACACGCTTTCGATCCAGGCTACGAAGTAATAGTCAGCAGTCCGCGTATCATCCTCTCCCATGAACCCATTGCGAAGGGAACGGCACTGCTTTACCATTACGCCGCCCGCGGCGCAATCGCCGCCTTCGGGGCGGGGGCCGTCGACGGCATCAGGCTTCTGAACTGCGCATTGGGAGCTATATTCATCTACGTCTTACTCCGCGTCGCCCTCAAGAAGCCCGCGCCCGGCTTCATGACCGCATGGACGCTGGTCCTCGTGCTGACTTCGGGCGCCATCGAGGTTTACTTCGGCTATATCGAGAATTACACCCCGGTCATTCTATTCGGTTCGCTATACATGCTCGCCGGCATCGCCTATTTGCAGGGCGGAAAGGTAAGGCACCTGACCGCTGCACTGGCCGGTCTCATCCTGGCGGCCTTCATGCATATTCAGGGGATATTGCTTGCGCCGTCGCTCGTTTTGCTGCTGGCATGGCGATTCAGCAAACCCGGAAGGAGAGGCATGGTTTTTATCACGATGGCCCTCTTCGGCATGACGACAATCGGGGCCTCATTCTTCGCCGCTCTCACCGCGTACGGCAAGCACTTCCTCCCCGTCCTGGCCAATGATGAGACCTTCGGCATGCTGAGCGCTTCCCATCTGGCGGACATGGCCAATGAAGTCCTGCTTTTGCTCCCGACAGCACTTGTCACCGTGGGCCTTGCTGTCGATGGCGCCCGCAGGCGCAGGAGCCGGGCCCGGGCCGGCAAAGAGGAAAGCGCCGGCCCGGACATGACGCGACCTGGCCGGCTTCATTTCATACTCACGGCTCTCTTCCCGTGCGCCCTGTTCCTCCTGGTCTTCAAGCCCGACCTCGGCATGGCCCGCGACTGGGACCTCTTCGCGATCCTGTCTCTGGGGCTTGTGCCGCTTGCCGCCACTATCGCAGACAGCGCCACGGCGGGGGATGGCCGGCGGCTCATGATGAGGCTTGCTCCTCCCGCCGCCGTTCTCAGCTTCGTTTTTGCGCTGGCCTGGGTGGGCGTGAATGCCGATCCGGATCGTTCGGCCCGCCGCTTTGAGGCCGTACTCGGATACGACCTCACGCGCGCGCCCTATGCCTATGAGGTACTTGCGCAGCACTACCGTCACGCCGGTGACATGGACCGCGCAATCGCCACCATGGAGCGGGGAATCGCCAGCTCATACAATCTCCGTCTCATGTCGCTGGCCGCGGCGCTGTACGACGAAACGGGCGATACCGATAACGCCGTCCGGCTCTATACGGATGTGCTGGAGAGGCAGCCGGGACTCGAGGGCACCCGGCGCAACTTCGTACTCCTGCTTCACAAGCTCGACCGGCGCGATGAGCTCCGCAGCGTTTCAAGGGAGGGAGTACGCTACCACCCCGAGAAGCCCATTTATCACTATTTCTACGGCCTGACCCTGATTGACGCCGGAGATGTGGAACGTGGCATCGAGGAACTCCTGATCTGCAGGCGGCTTAATCCCGGCAGCGATGTCATCACCAGAGTCAACAACATGTTGAAGAGGCTCGAGGCTATGGGGTACGATACCGAGGACCGGGACTCGCCCACTGAATTTAAGATGCCGGAACCTGGATAGGAAGCCCGCGGCCGGCAGGACCGGCACCTCCTGACATATCATATGGACATGCGAAGGGAGACTTGACATGAGCATCAAACTGCGATTCCTGGGCGCGGCCAGGAACGTGACCGGTTCGAGGTATTTCCTGGAATCAAAGGACATGCGAATCCTCATCGACTGCGGTATGTACCAGGAAAGGGACCTCACGCACAGGAACTGGGAACCGTTCCCCGTCCCGCCCGAAACCCTGGACGCATTCCTCCTGACGCACGCGCATCTCGACCACTGCGGTTTCCTGCCCCGGCTGGTGAAGGGCGGTTTCGAGGGGAAGATAGTGGCCACCGACGCCACCGCCGATATCGCCAAGATCGCACTGCTCGATTCCGCTCACCTTCTCACCGAGGACATGGAGTTCAAGAAGAAACGGCACAAAGAGGAAGGCAGGCAGGGCCCACATCCTTATGAGCCCCTCTATACCGAGAAGGACGTCGATGGCACCATCTCCCTCTTTTCCATGGCTGAGTACGGCGAGACAGTGGAGGCCGCCGGGGGAATCGACGCAGCCTACTTCGATGCGGGCCACATACTCGGGTCGGCGATGATCAAGGTTACGGTCAGACATGACAACCGGCCGAGGACTTTCATCTTTTCGGGCGACGTCGGCCGCTGGAACAGGCCCATACTGCGGGATCCGACATCCTTCGAAGAGGCCGACTACGTCATAACCGAGTCGACTTACGGCGACCGCCTTCACGAGGACAGCGATGACGCCATCGATGAGAAACTGTGCGAAGCCGTAAACTCGACGCGCGAGCGCGGAGGCAACGTGGTGATACCGAGCTTTGCCATCGAGAGGACGCAGGAGGTGCTTTACCGGCTGAACACCCTGCTTCTTGAGGACCGCATCCCTCACACAATGGTCTTCATGGACAGTCCCATGGCGGCCAAGGTCACCGATGTCTTCGAGCGATACCCGGAGCTCTACGACGAGGAGATGTCGGAACTCGTGAAACAGGGGAACTCCCCTTTCGAGTTCCCCAGCCTCAAATACTCGGCCACCGTCCAGGATTCGAAAGCCATAAACCACATCAAGGGCACCGTTATAATCATAGCCGGTTCGGGCATGTGCACGGGCGGGAGGATAAAGCACCACCTCGCCGCTAATATATCAAGACCCGAGAGCACCGTTCTCTTCGTCGGATACCAGGCAAGGGGGACGCTGGGCAGGATCATTGTAGACGGCGCCGAGGAGGTCAGGATACACGGCCAGAACAAGCCGGTGAGAGCCAGGATATCTGAGATCGACGGCTTCTCTTCGCATGCCGACAGGGACGAACTGCTCCAGTGGCTGTCGTCAATAAAGAGCCCGCCCAGGCATGTTTTCGTGACTCATGGAGAAGAGGAGGCGGCGGAGTCATTCGCCGGGCTCCTTGGCGGGAAATTGGGCTGGAAGGCGACTGCCCCTTCATACGGGGACGAGTTCGAGCTGGACTAGGCGCAGCCGTTGATGCAGATCTTGCACACCCTGGCGAGCTTCAAGAATTCCTGGTAGGGCCGCGACTGGAGATAATCCAGAACACCCGCTTTCCTTATGTTGCCGATGACGGGGCTGAAAAGGCATCCCCTGAGATCTCCGTACGGCCCGACCATTATCATATTTCTGCTGTTACAGGGCCCCTCGATCTTAAGAGGATTGGTAAGAAACTTCTCCCAGTTCGAATAGCTCCCGCCCTCGACCTTTATGCGCTTGTCGGATGAGGCGAGCGTGAAAAGCTGCCTGGCCGTATCCAGCAACCTCGACCTGAACTCCGGGCTGTACTCAATCGGTCTCTGCTTCCTGAGGGTCCTGAGGGTAACGTTCGAGTACTTGACTTCCGGCTGGACTATGCAAACGTCCACCTCGATCTCCTTGAGCAGGAAGTCGATCGTCTTGAACACCGAGCCGACATTGAGTTCCTGGAGAACGATCTGGGCGAATAGCCTGGTCTTATAGCCGTGCCTGTCCTTGAGACCCGCCACCTTGCGGACATTGGCCACTACCCCGGCATGCACGTCCTTGCCGCGAATGTGATTCATTTCCAGCTGGTCGATGGAGTCGAAGGAGAACTGGAAGCCATGGCGCGGGTCGTCGATTGCCCTGAGGACGTCGTTGAATTTGTGAAGCGACTCGTCGAGTATGTTGGTCGCGAAGGTTATATTGAAATCCCGTGCGGCCGCGTCGCGCAGCACGTCCTCGAGTATGGGCGAGAGCATCGGCTCACCGCCCGAAACCACGAAGTGCTGCCCTCCCCATGCGCTCATCGGGTCGAGAAGCAGCTCCCGGATCTCCGAACGGCTGAGAAGCGGATCAGGCCTGGGTTGCCTGTACGCCCTCGTGATGCACATCGGGCAGTTCATATTGCATTTGTCTGTTATCTCCAGATACAGGCACCGCGGTAGCAGCTCCATCGGGATAGCCGGCTTCTCTTCCCTGGGGGCCGGCTTGACCGCCCCGGCGGAGCCGGCAGATCCTGGAGATCCGCCTCCGTGCCCAGATTCGACCATTACAATATCCCTCCCCTTAATATGTGGATTCGGCACGCCCCCGGCCGGACTTAAGCACAAGGCCGGCAAAGAGTGGAAAAAAGACTGATATCCGGACTCATTTATGGTATCCTGAAAGGCCGAAGGGGCATCTAATCGAGAGACCGATGGGGACAATATTATGAACATATTCGAAAAGCTCAGCAGGGCGATCTTCAAGACCCCGCCCAAATCAGCCGCAGACCTCCCGCGCAATGCGCCTTGCTGGTGCGGGAGCGGGAAAAAGTACAAGAAGTGCCATTATGAAGCTGATCGCAGGTATTTCGCCTCCAGGGGCAGCGCCTGCAAGACCTACACTTGAGGAACTCGCTAGGGTGAGTCTCACCCTCCTCCCTCCCTGGACCGGACCCTCACCGACCCATCTCCGTACACAACACGGCGCTTGAATGCCGCCCTCCCTTTGTGATAATATGGAATATATCCACAATCTGGAGGTGCGAAAGTGAGGAGGCTTATACTCCCGGCATTGGTAATTGTTTTAATTCTGTTTTCTGTATCGCACGCGGACTTCAAGCTCGTGCGCAAGATCCCCGGGCCGGACGGCTGCGGCCTCGGCCTGAGCAAGAAAACCGGCATGGCCGAGAGGCGGCTCTTTACCGGCGGCGTGACGCTCTTCGTCACGAGCCAGTGCGGCCCCTACATGAGCCGCTCGTGGCTTCACAACATGCGCCCGACCGACGGGCACGTTTACTGGGAAGAGGAATACACGCTCGAGCCCCCCTACTGCGGCGCGGAGGGCCCCTACCTCTCGTCGGGGGAGTTCTACGGCGCCGAGAATTACTGGCTCACCGATGAATGCGGCGAGATCCTGAAAGTGCACTGGGACAAGGACACGCTCTACATCGATGACAGCTTCCACACATTGGGCGTGGACCTGCCCACGGGCATAGTGGAGCGAAACGACACCCTGTGGGTGATAGACCGGGAGAGCGACGTACTCCACATAATGGACACCGACGGCTACATATACACCACAGAGTACATCACCTTCGCCTACAGCCTGAGCGGGCTGGCCCCATTCGGCGGCAACCTGTTCGTGGCAAGCAGCTCCGACTCGGGCAAGATCTTCGAGATGACCTTCGCCGGGGCCTACGTGGACACCCACTTCGTATACGGGCTCGCCGGCATGTATCCCCAGAGCCTGGCGTTCATAGACGGCGAGCTCTACGTGGCCAGCACGAATGACAGCATTCGCGTTTTCGAGCTCATAGAGGAGTACCAGGAGCCCGTGGCGCCCGGTGACAGTGTCGTCGTAGAGGTCATTCCCGGGGAATTGACCATAACCTTCGACTCGGTAAACGACGCGGGATACGTCGAAGCCCTCGCCTACAGCGCGCAGCCCTGCCCGCCGCCGGCAGGCGTGGAGTTTTTCTCCAAGTTCTACGAAATCACGACGACATCGACGCTCGACTACATCAGCGAGCTCGCCTTCACGGACACCTCTCTCGCCAACGGCACGCCCACCGAATACGTCAGGGTGTTCTCCCGCCCTTCGGGAGGCTGCGGCGCGTGGAGGGACATAACCACCGCGGAGATGGAGATTATCCCGACCCTGAGGATCCAGGGCCGTTCGCGATCCGAGGACGACGAGTTCTCGGTATTCGTGCTGGGCTTAGATAACAGAGACCCGTACGATGTAGCGCGCGACAAGTATCACGACCTGGGGGGACACATAGACTCAGCCTCGGACTCGATGCCCCCGCAGGCTTACAACGACATGATGGATCTCCTGGATGAGTCAGCCGATGATTTCCAGGCCGGTCATTACGAGCTGGCAGCCGCGAAAGCCGAGGGCATAGCGGCCGTAGCGAGGGCCCATCCCCAGATCCCGCATGTTTTCGATCCCGACGATCCCGGGAAGAACGTGGCCGGCCGGATAATAAGCCGCGCCAGGACCCTCGCGTTCTCCTACCGGTTCTACCCCACATATCTTGCGGGCGTCGGAACCAGCGGCCCCGGGCATGAACCCATGCTGTCGGTGGGGCCGAATCCGGCTGGCGCGTCCGTTGAGATCCAGTTCTCCCCGGCCCGCGCAGGCCGGGCAGAGATCGCCGTGTATTCAGTCCGGGGCGAGCGCGTTAAGACGCTCTTCAGCGGCCGGACGGGGACCGCGCCCCTGACGCTGAGATGGGACGGCGACAATGAAAGGGGCGCTGAGGTCGCGACCGGTATGTATTTCATCATCGCCCGTGAAGGCCAGAATTCGGCCACCAGGAAGGTGGTGCTCCAGAGATAGAATCCGGCCGGAATAGCCGGAATTAAGATATCGGCCGGGGTTTTCAGGCAACCCCGGCCGCCTTTTTTCATCAAATAGGTAATCAAATAAATAACTTTTATATCAGAAAGGAGCCCTGCCTGTGAAGACCGCCCTAATCGCCATGACTGCCGTACTCATGGCGGCCACGACCGCGCCGGCCTACACTCTGGTACTGCAGGCATCCGACTATATCGCGTCCTACAACGCCGGCGGCGCCGATTTCTATACCACACCCTGTGGAGGGGCCACCAACGGCCTGGGAGTCGAGGGTTATGACTACGCCGGCGACTGGATCGAGCTCAAGATGGTGATAAGCACCGCCGGGACATACCGGGACAGCCTCCGCACGGCGGCCGACGACGAGGCGGTCGGCAATCATCAGATAACCGTTTTCAATCCCGGCGGCGAGCCCGTGGGGACCTCGCCATATCAGACCATGGGCGTGGGCATCGGCTGACGGGGCGCGTTCTATTCGAGAGTCGCCGGGAGCGGCTTTGAGAACCTGCCCGCGGGAACTTATATAGTGAGGCTCGAGCTCGTGAGCGGCGGAAGGCACAGGCTTGACAACCTCACTTTCACTCTCGAGACGGGGAGCGCGGTCGAGCCCACGACATGGGGGCAGATAAAGGCTCTGTGGAGGTAATGAGCGGGTCAGCCCACCCGCCAGCCTCCGCGGAGCTTCTATATAAGAAGGGCGCTGACTGAGCCGGCGCCGGGCGAACAAGGGGCGGAGTCGAAACTCCGCCCCTTATGGTTTTCTCCCGTCGTCTCCGGGCGCTTTTCTATTCGATCTCCTCGAACTTGTCCCCGGGCGTCGCGCATATGGGGCACTTGTCCGGCGCATGCTCCTCCGCGGTGAAACCGCAAACAGGGCATACGTAGTACGAGAATTCCTTCTGTTGCTTGCCGAGATTGTCCAGGAGGCCCTGATAGAGCTCCGCATGTATCTTCTCCACCTCATTGGCGTAGTGGAAGCTCCTCTGGGCGTCGGCGTTGCCCTCGGCCTTGGCGTCCTCGATCATGGCCGGGTACATATTCTTGAACTCATGCGTCTCTCCATCAACGGCGTCCTTGAGATTCTGCTCGGTAGTTCCCACGGCCCCCAGAGCCCTCAGGTGGCTGTGGGCGTGCACCGTCTCGGCCGCCGCAGCCGCCCTGAACATCCTGGCCACCTGCGCGTAACCTTCCTCATCCGCCTTCCTGGCATAGGCGAGATATCTCCTGTTTGCCTGTGATTCACCGGCAAAAGCCTCTCTCAGCCCGTCTTCCGCTTTTCCCATTGCTGGAATCCTCCTTTCGTGAAGCCCCTTGCGAGCCCACATGTTCAGTCACTGTTCTCCATGACCTCCGGCGGGTCGGCCCAGTCGACAGGACCCGCCGAGAAACTGTATCTCAAGCGCGGAAGAACAACATCGTTCCACGCCCTGTCGAAATACTCAAACGCCATGTCCCATTCATCGCCCTCGCCCCATCCGTCGTGCCGGAGCGTGACTCTTGTCCGACCACCCCCCTCCTCCTCGAGCCTTATGACTACATGCGTCTGCTGCCTGCGGACGTTAGGCATATGAAGCGGAGCGTTCCAGGTAAATGAGAGCATCCTGCCGGGCTCCAGCGCCAGCAGTCTCATGCCGTCCGCCCCCCGCTCCCCCGGCGGATTACCGGGCGCGAAGAAGATCTCATAGAGTCCTCCGACCTTGAGTTCGACATTGCAGCCCGGCGCAAAAAAGGACTTGATTCCCTCTTCGGTAGTCCACGCTTTCCATACCTCATCGGGGACCGCGTCCACGACGACCTCTCCTGAGATCACCCTCCAACACCCTGAGTTCTCCGAGCTCATTCGATATCACCTCAAGTGGATTTGCACTGCCCCGGGAGACCGAATGGAAGCCGCCGGGAATTGACCGCAAAGGGGATCCTTCACAAATCACTCTAACTCAGCCACGCCCGGGGGTCAATCTCCACGTTGCCGCTCTCAACCCATAATAATTAGATGCCTCCCGGTGCGGTCCGGTAACCGGGAAATCCGGCAGGCGCTAGAAGTCCCTGCGCGCCGGTTTCAGGCGCTCGGACGAGAGCCTAATCTGGAGGCCGGTCTCAGGGCTGGCATAACGGATGAAGTTCCGGTAAGTCATAGCAGTCCAGCGGGGGCTCGACGAGCGCTCGCACGCTTCCACTCTGGCCATGCGCGGCTCGGCGTAACCGGGCGCAAGCCTCGCTGCTTCGTCGCAGTCCTCCTGGGCCTGCACGGGGTCTTCGATACCGCTGAAGGCCATTCCCCTGTTCTCGTAAGCCTCCGGCCGCGTCTGGTCTATGTCTATCGCTCGCTGGAAGTCATACATCGCGTCCCGCGTGTCGTCGAGCCTGTAGTGCACCACGCCACGCAGGTTATGGGCGTCGTAGCTCCTGGGGTCGAGCGTGATCGCCCGGTCGAAGTCTTCAAGGGCCCCCTCAAGATCGTCCAGTATGGTCAGAATCGCCCCCCTGCCAATGAAGGCCTCGACAAAGGTCGGGTTTATCTGAATGGCCCTGTCGAAGTCAATGAGAGCGCGGTTGAAATCCTGGCGCCTCCCGTGCGCCGTGCCCCTGAAGAAGTACGCAAGCGGCTCTCTATTATCCAGGGCTATGGCCATGTCATAATCCCGGAATGCGGAACCATAGTCCTCTCCCTCGGCATAGGCGAGGCCGCGGTTCCTGTAGGCCCCGGCGTCCCTGGGATCTATCTCGATGGCCCTGGTGAAGCTCTCGATCGCTTTCGAGAGCTGGGCCTCCCGGCTGTTGGCGACCAGGCTGAAATCGACCCGGGAAGCGTCCACCGGATTGACCACCATGGCGGCCATCGCGCGATCCAGGTCCCTCAGTCTCTGGTATGAAAGTCCCCTGTTGTAAAAGGCGTCCGAGTCCCCGGGATCGACCTTTATGGCGTTCGAATAGCTTATGATGGCCATTTCAAGGCCCTTGAGGGCGGCGCTCGCGGCACCGTAATTCACCATGGGATCCGTGAAGTCCGGGGGCGACACGCTTACCGCCATGCCGAAGTCCTCTATCGCGTCCCTGTATACGCCGTCCTCATAATTGATGATCCCTATGTTGTAGTAGGACAGCGGATTGGCGGGATCCAGGCCTATAGCCGCGCCGAAGGCGGCAAGGGCGTTCCTCCTGTCGCCCCTCTCGTAATAGGACACGCCTTCCGCGATGCGCCGCATGGCGTCCTCCCGCACATCGGCCCGGGAGACATGGCAGAGAGACAGGCTGAAGATTGCAACAGCCAGATAGAGAGCAGCGCGTCCCATAAGCCCCCTGTGCATTAAACGCTTGAATCTCAAATGTCCAACCTCCACACTAGTTAAGATACACCAGGCCCCAAACGGGTTCAATAAGACATTCCCCTGGAGACGGCCAGACGACGGATAATAAGGAAATCAAGGCCATCGCGGCCCGGCTCGGGGCCGATCTCTGCGGCATAGCGCCCGCAGAGCGCTTCGCCGGCGCCCCCGAGGGATTCCACCCGACCGACATCTACAGGGACTGCAAATCCGTGATAGTATTTGCGCGCAGGCTGCCCTCCCGGGTGCTCTTCGCGGACAACCCGGTTCCCTACACGCGCGTCAATAATCTCATGGCAGAGGAATGCGACAGGCTGGCCCTCGAAGGGGACCCGGTGCAGGACTTCGACCCATGCCCGCCGGGCTGCAACCTCTGCATCGACGCATGCCCCAGGAGGGCGCTGGACGGCACAACGGTCAATCAGAAGGAATGCAGAGAGATCTCGTGCTTCGTTAATGAGCGGGGCTTCGTAATCAAGAGGTGCAATGTCTGCCGGAGCGTCTGCCCCAACAGCCTGGGTGTCAGGCCCTAGTCGCCGTCTGTCGGCGGCTCGTATTCACCGGACGAGATGTCCCTGTAGATCGTCTTGATCTCGTCCTCGAACTCCTTCGGAGCTTTAATGACACCCCAGCCCTTCTGCGCCTGGAACAGGCCGTCATAGGCCGAGTCGTGGAATGATAGAATGAGATGCGGGATCCCGCGCTCATTCAGAACCGAATCCATGAGACCCGCCTCTATGGCGTTACTGAGCGTCTGGACCTTCACATATTCTTCCATCCGGAGTCCCTTTCTCTTGCCGGTATGCCCTCACGAGAGTATAGCGACGGGCGGCCCGAAGGTCAATACCGGCAGAAGATGGTACTGACTTCCCGGCGTCTATTCATAATCGAACGACTTATCCGGGTACGGCGGCACCGGCGGTATGTCCCTGGGGTCGCTCTCTATCAGCTTAAGGAGATGGGACACGGCCGCCTCAATCTGCGCGTCTTCTCCCATAAACGTGCCGTGCGGGAGATTGTCCACTACGATGTCGGGTTCGACCCCGTGGCCTTCTATCAGCCACTCGCCCTCGGGCCCGTAGACTCCCGACTGGGCCGCCGTCGCAATGCCGCGGTCGGCAAGATACGTGTTGCCCGACCACCATATCTCCCCGCCCTCCGTGCGCATTCCCACAAGCGCGCCCAGGCCCAGCCGGCGAAAGCCCTCGGCGAAGGCCTCGCCGTCCGAGAAGGTGAACTCATTGCATATCACGACCATATGGCCGCGGAAAGCGTATTGCATGTTCCAGTAGGGATTGCCCAGGCGGGGCGCCCAGTAGAACCAGGCCCGGCGCATGAGCTTCTCAAGTATCCAGGAGTCGATGTTGCCGCCCGAGTTGTGCCGAACGTCCACTATGAGGCCCTTGCGCTTGAACACCGGGTAGAAGCTCTTCACCCATTCGGTATAGTTGGCCCCGCCCATGGCGCGGAGATGAACATAGCCTATGTGGCCCCCGCCCAGATCTTCCACCATGAGCCTCCGGCCGTACTCCCAGTCGTCGTAGCGCAAACTGCGGGCGCCTGCCGGCGTAATGGGTTCCACTATTACGCTTCTCGCGCTCCCCGAGCCTTCCGGCCTGATCTTAAGAAGCACCTGCTCCCCCGCCCTGTTCTTCAGGAGGACGCCGGGGTGCGGGGCGGAAAGCGCCTCCACGCCGTTTATGGAGACGATTACGTCTCCCTCGGAGATGCCCAGGTCCGGGCGGGCCAGGGGCGACAGCCCGTCCGGATAGTCCGGGTCTGCCCTGTAGATATGCTCTATGCGATAGCCGCCGGCGTCATCGTCGCGGCTCAGGAGAGCGCCGAGCGAGGCCGGGGATATGTCTTCATCGCCCTCCCGGATATCGCCGCCCCAGACGAACATGTGCAGCGCCGAGAGCTCACTAATCATATGCGCTATGAGGTCGTTGAGCTCATTGCGGTCATTGACTCGCTCGACGAGAGGCAGATGTCTCTCGAGCTGCCTCTCCCAGTCAACGTTGTGCAGGTTGCGGTCGTAGAAGAAGTCCCGCTCCATCCGCCAGGCGTCCACGAGCATCGCGCGCCACTCCTCGCGCGGATCCACAGGGAATTCCCAGCCCGAGAGGCCGACCATGGTCTTACCCAGATCGCCGGGGGCTCCGCCCGAGGCGTCGAAGACGTAGAAGCCGTCGCCCTTGCGCACCATGACCTTCTCAAGGTCCGCCGAGAGCTCATACTGCCTTATGTCTTCAAGCACGGTCTTGACTTCGATGTCTTCATTCTTGATCTCGACCGCCTTGAGATGCCCCTCGGGGCCTGGGGACATGCCTCGCTCCAACCAGTAGAGATGCTTATTCGTCACCGACAGGCCGGAGTAATTCCCCGGGGGGACGGGCACTTCCATGAGCCGCGTCTGAATCCCCGCGAAGTCTATCTCGACCCGGATTTCTCCGCCGTCACCCCCGTCTTCGCCATTTTTGCCCCCGCCATTGCCGTCCTTCTCCCCGTCGCCGTTCTCCTCACCGCCGGCAGCCATCATCTCATCATCGGGGCGGAAGGGAGACCGCCCCCCCTCTTTGAGCGAGATCATGTATATCTTGGTTTCCTTGTCGAGAAACGGCTCCGGCTGCCTCGTGCCCCAGACGCTCCTGGTCACCGACTCGAAGTGCCTGTCGGAAAGGAAGTAGATCCACTTGCCGTCAGGGCTCCACGCCGGGCTGTAGCTCTGGGCGCGGTCGGTGGTCAGGTCGGTGATGCCCGAATCGTCCAGGCTATACACCCGGATCTGGGAATTCCAGTTCTCCGGATCCTCGACGAAAGCCAGCCACCGGCTGTCGGGCGACCATGTAAGGTCCCAGATATTGCCTTCCATGGAAGATGCGACCTTGAGCACCCTGCTCCCGGAGACATTGCGCACCCAGAGATCGTGGTTCTTGTCGGTGTAAGCAATGTACTTGCCGTCGGGTGAAGGTATGCCTTCGAACCTGTAGACCTTCGCGTCGTTTGTTATCCTGTCGGGCTCGCCCAGGCCGTCGGCGCCCGCCGTCCAGAATTCATACTCGCCCGTCTCATCCGAAAGGAAAAGCAGGTTGTCGCCGTCGGGCATAAAGCGGGCGTCCCTGTAGCGCACGCCATGTTTGCGCGTAGCCTCCACGAATCTGCCCTGTTTGACGGGGGCGACGAAGACGCGCCCCCTCGATACCAGCGCGATCCGGTCTCCGCCGGGGGAAACGTGTGCCGACGTCAGATACTCCATGGGATCGGTGACCCATCTCTCGCGGACCTGGTCGAAATCGGAAACGAGCTTTATGGGAACGGTCCTGTCCGTGTCGGAGGCGATATCGTACACGTTAAGGTCGGCCCCCACCTGGTACACTATTCTCCCGGCGTGAAGGGCTGGTGTCTTGACATCCCACCCGGAATGATGCGTGTGCCGCCGGAGATCGCCTCCGGACTCATCCATGGACCATATGTTCATGGTGCCGTCCCGGTCGCTGGCGAAGTAGACCCGTCCGTCCCACCACATGGGCGCCTTGCTCGTGCCCGGGTAGGACGAGGTCATGGCCTCGGCCTCGCCCTCGCCGGGACTGAATCTCCAGATCTGCTGCACGGCCCCGCCTGTGTAACGCTTGGCGTGACTCCCCGGGAACGGAAGCCGCGTGAAATAGAGCATCCGGCCGTCGGGAGTGAAACATCCGTCATTGGCCTGGGCGAGCGGTATGACCTCGTGCTCGCCGCGTTCCAGGTCTATCGTGGCCAGCTGCCACTCGGGAAGCGTCGAGAAGTGGCGCGTCGTGTAAATGACCTTGCCGTCGGGCGTCCAGCCCGTTACATGCTCATATTCACCCGTAAAGGTGCGGCGCGTGGGAAGCCCGCCCTCGACGGGCATGGTATATACCTCCCTCGGACCCTCGTAATGCGCCGAGAAGGCCACGGTTTTGCCGTCCGGCGAAATCGCGGCCCGGTACTCGAGGTCCGGGTGCGTCGTGAGCCGCCTGGCCGTTCCGCCGTCTATGCCGACCCTGTAGAGATCGCCCTCCGAGGTGAAGATGATGAAGCCGTCGTGTATGGCGGGATAGCGGTAGTAGCCCTCCACCGAACCGCCCAGAGCGGCGAAGGCCATGAGAACGCATAAGGTGAAAAGCACAGCGCCACAGAACCTCATTTTGGTCTCCTTATATAGGGGTGTTTACGCAGTCGAGTTTATCTCAACAGGGCGGCGGATTCAATGGCATATGGCGCGTGACGGGCGCCTGTAAACCCCATCCCCGTTTGGGGGTTAGCACGCAAAGAAGAGTTGGGTATAGTGCCTTTGGAACTGCGGTCCGGGGTCGGAGCTTGACAAGTAAGTTCTCCGACTCGGTTGGTTCTTCTCTCCACCAACCTTTCAGGCCCGACCCCGGTTTATTGCTGCCAGGGGCCGGGGAGTATGGTATCATGCCATAGGGTCTAGAAGCGGAGGTGTTCCATGACTGCACGTATTATCGCGGCAATCCTCATATTACCGGCGGTTGTCTTCATCTGCTGTGGCGATCAGTCCACGGCGCCGGAGGTCAGTCCGCCGCGCCTGCTCACCGAAGCCGAACAGCAGGTGGTTGACTCGGATAACGCTTTCGGGCTGAAGCTTTTCCGCGAGATAGCCGCCGCAGGAAAGAGCGACGACAATATCTTCATATCCCCCTTAAGCGTATCCATGGCTCTGGGCATGACGGCCAACGGGGCCGCCGGGACCACGCTCGAGGCAATGATGAACACCCTGGAGTTCTCGGGATTCGGCATGCATGAGATGAACTCCTCCTACAGGAGTCTCATTGACCTCTTGTCCGGCCTCGATCCCGAGACCGTGTTCAACATCGCCAACTCGATCTGGTACCGCGAGGGCAAGGTCTTCAAGCAGGAATTCTACGACACGTGCCGGACTTACTTCGACGCCGTCGTTTACGGACTCGATTTCGGCCGGGAAGACGCGGCCGATACCATAAACGGCTGGGTGGAGGATAATACCAACGGCAAGATCACCGAAATACTGGAACCCCCAATAGCGGGCGATGTCGTCATGTATCTCATCAACGCCATCTACTTCCTCGCAAACTGGACATACGAGTTCGACCCGGCGCTGACATCTGCGGCGCCGTTTTACCTGTCCGGCGGTTCAAGCGTCACATGCGAAATCATGCAGCAGCCGGGCGATGAGGAAGAATGCGAATACATGTACTATTCGAACCCCGCTTTCCAGGCCATCGACCTGCCGTACGGCGGCGGCTATTACAGCATGACCGTTTTGCTGCCCGCGCCCCGGGCCGACATCGATTCGCTCATAGGCGAGTGCACCGTCGAGAACTGGTCGGCGTGGATGGACAGCCTCGACGAGGAAGACGGCAGGATATACCTGCCCAGGTTCGAAATCGAGTACGACATTCTCATGAACGATGTCCTTACAGCCCTCGGCATGGGGGTAGCCTTCAGTGCTTCAGAGGCCGACTTCACGGGCATGCGCGATGAGGGCGAGCTCTGGATAAGCAGGGTCATACACAAGACCTATGTCAAGGTCGACGAGGAGGGCACCGAGGCGGCGGCCGCCACGGTGGTCGAGATGACAGAGACCGAAACGGGTTCCTTCACCATGCGCGTCGACCGGCCGTTCATATTCGCTTTGCGCGAGAAACACTCGGGAACGATACTCTTCATCGGCAAGATAGCAAACCCGGAAGCCTAGCACCCGACGGGCGCGTCAGGGATTCAGCAGGGGATCCATCATCTCGACGGGATAGCGGAGCAATCTATAGAGCTGCACGCGATGCCCCTCGACAAGATGCGGGTTGTACCACTCCCATACTATTTCCTTTTCGGGAGTGACTTCGAACACCCGGCCTTCATTGCTCTCGCATATGAGCGTGTTGCCGTTGGGGAAGCGCTGCGCCGAGCCCCTCGTGGAGGAGTAAAAGGTCTCCGGAGGGTCTCCCGTGTACTCCCACTCGATTTCCTCGGTGACCGGGTTGAGTTCTATCACTCTCGAGTACTTGCGCACCGCCCCGTTATCGAATATGAGAATGTTGCCGTTCTCGAGCATGGTCGGATGATGGGGAAGCTCGAGTTCCCCCTCCCCCCAGGCCCACAGTATCTCCTTGTTATCCCTGTGGAGAACCGCGATCTGGTTCACGTTCCTCAGGCATATGAGGAAATTGCCCTCGGCGAAGCGGCTGTCCCCGCGCCCGGAAGGGCTGTCGGGAAGGATGGACGTGGTATTCATGTGGAAGTAGTCATAGACTTCCGTTTCCATCTCTTCAAGACGAAGAGAGCGGGCGTCGAGGGTCTCGGCAGCTGCTGATTCGAGTCCCATCTCTTCCAGCTTGTCCAGCACCGTGTCAAGGAAAGAGCGCGTGTCGAGGACGCGCTTGAGGTCGTCGAGATGGTCGTAGGTCGACCAGCGCTCGATTTCCCTGCCGTCGCCGTCTATGTGAATCATCACCGGGAACTTGACCACCTTTCCCCTGTAATTCTCGACCTGCCTTCCGATGACATAGAACGTCCCGTCGGGCATCCTGCAGACTTCATGATGGACGGGCCGCATTTTCTTCCACAGCACCACCGAGTTCCAGTTGAGACGGAGAGTCTCCATGTCCCCCACGAATGTAACAAGGTCGCCGTTATCGAGCGGAATGCCGTATTGCCAGCCATGGTCTCCCGTCTGAATGTCGGACCACTGGTGCACGGTCCTGCCGTTCATGTCGAACAGTACGGCCCTTGTCTGGAAACGGTCGAAGTAGAGATTGTAGCCGGGCCATGACCTCTCCTTATCGTACAAGACAACGCCGCTTTTATCGCCTGACACCTTCTCCTCGGTGACAGCCGTGTAAGGAAGCGATCTCATCTTATCGAGCCGCGCCCTGATCTCATCCTCCTCGGAGACCTTTCCGCCTTCTCTGCCGCAAGAGAGCAGGGCCGCCATCATGAGAATCAGAGCGAACACAGCGATTGCCGCCGGTCTGGTCGAGCCACTCCCGGGCGGGACGCGATGGAACAACACTATCAGGTCTTTCATTCCTCTATCTCTCCCCCGTATGTGAAGTCTCTCACATGCATGCCGTATATCGGGCTGAAACCGGACTTCCGGTAGAATGCCTCTTTGTCCGGATCCGTTATGAGAATAATATCATAGAGCCCGTGGAAGTGAAGAACCACCAGCTCCATCATTCGGGACCCGACTCCCCCTCCCCGGTATTCCTCCAGGACTTCCACGAGCGATACGAGGGCGTGCATGGCCCCGTCCGTAATTGCCGTAACGAACCCGATGAGCCTGCCTTCATCCCTTGCCGTTACGACCAGGTCCGACCCGGCAAGCAGCCGGGCCCGCGTCCCGGCTGAAGGCGGCGACTTCCAGCCTTTAAAGAACGGTCCGAGTTCGGCGACTTCCGGTTTCACATTTACATCGTATTCAATCATCGCCCGCTCATGGCTTGACGGCCCAGAGCACCCACGTGATATGAGTGAACTGGAGCGCGTTGAGTTCTATGCCGAGGTCATCGAATATTGTCCGCATATGGTCGAGTCTCGGGAAATACTCCTCCTCCATAAAGTCCTCTCTCGAGAGAAGCTCCCTCTCGGCCTTCTCGGTTTCGAATATCAGATCGCCCAGGGCCCAGATGCCGCCGGACTTCAGGACACGCATCATCTCCACGACGGTCTCCCGGCGAACGCGATGGGGCACATGGTGATAAGCGTAGGTCGAAACCACAACGTCGAAATAATCGTCCGGATAGGGGATCGACCGGAACGGCCGGTCGATCCTGCGGAACTCAACCCGGGGGTCCTCGCCCGCTTTTTCCTCCGCCTTCTCGAGCATTTTCGTCGAGGGGTCGAGGCCCACCACATGCGACGCCTTCCGCTCCAGGCAGCGCATCGACAGGTTCCCGGTGCCCGCCCCGAGATCCAGGACTTTCTTGCCGGGGCAAACGGCGGCCACGTCGACTACGGCGTTGAGCACGTCGTCGTATTTCTCATATACGGGGTCGTCCGACGCCACGATGGCGTCATATGAATCCGCCTCATCGTCGAAATCCCAGACCTTATCTTCGCCGTTGTGATTCACAGGCCGCCGAACCGCCTTTCACTGCGATTCTCGTTTGACCCTGGATCCCCATTTCACCCTGGGTCCTTGTTTCACCGTGGGTCCTCATTTCACTGCGGTGATGCGCGGATTCGATTCCAGGGGCGCGCGCATTTCGATTACGACCTCCACCGCTGGAGAGAGCATATCATCTATGGAGGCCATGTCGCGTGGGCGTTCTTCCTCGGAGAGCCGGTCGAAAAGCTCGCCCGCAAACCAGGCGCCGCTGTGCGACGGAATGACCTCGGCAAACGCAGTCTCATTAAGCAATTCAAAGTAAGTACGCCCCGAAGGATGTGAGAGCCTGCAGACGACCGATTCGGTGACACGCGGCTTCAGGCTCTCCAGAAGAGACGCCGTCAGCCGGTCGAAAGGCAGCACGCCCGAGCCGTCCACGGGCAGACCGAGGTCGCCGGGACTGCCGGAAAAGGTAATGCCATACATGACGGCGCACTCGTCCTCTATGTGCCGGTCGTAAACGACCAGCCGCGCGCTGCCCGGGTCGGGCGACCAGAGCCATGTCTCATGCCGCGACGAGTCGCGGTACCTGTCCAGGTCTTCATATGTCATGCGCAGGCGGCCTCCGGGCTTGAGAACGCGATAGAACTCGCGCAGCGTCGCCGCCGGATCCGGAGCCTGCTCGACCGACGATGCCGCCATGACCCCGTCGAAGGTCCCGTCGTCGAAGGGCAGTGTTTCGCCGGGCGGTACGTGCAGAAACTCTGTGTTTGTAAGGCCCAGCCTGTTCGCGTTGGCCGCGCAGGTCTCCACGCGCCGCCTCGACGCGTCCACGCCCACAACCTCACCCGCAAGGGGCGCGACTATGAGAGAGGGCCAGCCGTCTCCCGGACCGAAGTCGAGGAGGCGCCTGCCGGTGCCGCGGGTGGCGTGGAGAAAGTCGAACATGGACCCGCGGTCGCACCAGTGGGATCTGTCGGTCGCGTCGAAGGGCTTGTAGATGATGGGAAGACATTCGAATGACTGGGACTCCATGCAGTCGTAGAAGATCTCGACCGACGTGCAGGCCCGGGGCCTGAGATTATCTTCAATCCAGTTAAAAACGTCCACGGTCGGTCCCCGCCTGATTAAGCCCCGGTCAATCGATGCCCGCCAGCTTCCTGGCCGCATCGGCCAGGCCCTTTACGCCCGGAAGCTCGATGTCGGGCACCTCGAAAGGTATTCTCGGGTCCTGGCCCTTCAGGATCCCGACCCGGATTCTGATGGTCTTCATGCCGACCTGGCGCGCCGGCACCACGTCCTTGTCCAGCCTGTCGCCGACCATGATGCACTCACCGGGATTCACGCCGCATGCCCCGGCGACCTGCTCGAAGTACCTGGGATCGGGCTTGGTGAGGGTGAAATCATCCTGGGTGTAAGTGTACTTGAAGCAGTCGAGCAGCGAATGCTCCCTCAAGAGTTCGAGAACCTCTTTTCCGTACTGGCCGAGTATTCCCAGCTCGAAGTCGCGGCTCAGGCTCAGCACTTCGTCCGGCAGATCCCGCGTCATCCTCAAGGGGGGCCGCCGCTTGCGCCAGGCCGAGAGGAACACCCCGTAAACCCGGTCGAACTCGCCGGGATCGCCCCCCACGCGCTTGAAGAAAACGTACTGGTAGATCCTGGGCGCGTAAACGCGCGATGCCTCCTCGACGTCGCGCCAGTAATCGTCCAGGGTATAGCCCTGTGTTATTTTCGAAAGCTCCTGCACGGCGACCCGCGCCACCGCGTTTTCGTGCTCGGACTCGTCGAGAATCACCCCGCCGGCGTCCAGAAACACAGTCGTCAGTTTCATGCGCAATCCCGCATCAGAGGCCCTGATTTATCCCATCCAGAGTCTTCCTCGCATCCGGCACCATTTCGAGCAGCTTGTTGAGTTTCTCGCAGGCGTACTCGTCGCAGCGGGCGCAGTTCAGAACTTCCCTCTCCATGCCGCACTTGCGGATTTCACAGACGGTGCAGTGATGGAACACCGGTCCTTCTTTGGATAAACAGCTCATGCAGTTGATATGCTCCGGCTTGATGTCGGCGCCGTACTGCTTCGACCACTGCTCCGCCGTTTTCCTTCGCATCTCGTCGTCATCGTTGACGGTCGCGATATAGGCCGGACACACCTGGCAGTTTATCCCGCAGACAGCTACTATCTTGTCCATACATGTCTCCTCTCATATGTTACAGCATATCGAAGGCGCCGAGTCTCTTCCATCAAAACTAGAACGCTTCGCCGGCTACGAAATAGAATCCGTCCGAGTCCTCGCCAACGGCGGCATCTATGCGGAGATTGAAGTTCTCTTCGTTCAGCCGGAACCGGACACCCATGCCGGCTGCGTACTTGAAGGACCGCGGATCCAGATCCCCCCATCTGCCCGCCACGTCCGCGTAGCTTCCGAATACGGCGATACCGACCCGCCCCCAGTACGCCGAGCGGTATTCCGCCTGGAAAGCCACGAGGACCTTATCGCGGAAGCGCCCTTCATCGTAACCTCTCAAGAGGAAGGCTCCGCCGAGCCTGGGGAGTTCCTGAAACGGCACATCACCGGACGCTGACGCGGTCAGGCCGCGCAGGGCCAGGGAGTGGTCGCCGTAGAGCGGAGCATACAGCCGGGCGTCGAGGGAAACCTCGCCGTATGCGTAATCGCTGCCCAGGAGATCGCCGTGATACACGGCCAGCGCCTCCACAAAGGCGCCCTTCTTGGAAAAGAATATGTTGTCGCGCTTGTCCCAGGTTGCGACTACGCCCAGCCCCGACACTATGTGCTCGTCGGCGCCCGGGAGAATGCCCTCAGATAGCATGCCGCCCTCCTCCACGTCGGTCAGGCGCTCGTATCTGAAATTGTATCTGAGGCCGGCCCGCGCGCCCCTGAGGAACCTGTGCTGAAAAAGGCAGTTGAACATTACCGCCCTCGACGTGTATTCCTCCTCCATCTCACCCGTGGTATCGCCGCCGATGCCCCAGAAACTCTGCGGGAAATCCTGGTAACTTACGCCCAACAGCATCCTGTGTGACCCGTCGCGGGAGTAAAGCTCGGGCGTGATCCCGAGCAACAGGTTCCCCCGCTGTGAGTAGAACCCTATGCCCGACAGGCTCGAAGTCCGGCTCTCCGGATGCGGCCTGAAGAAGTACGCCCCTGCCGCGCCGAAGGCCACCCCCGTCTCCGGCGTGTAGAAAACAATGGGAAGAACAACGAGATCGGTATAGGCCGAATCCGCCATGGCGCCGTCCGCGCCGGCAGCCGCCCCCACGGGCGGGCCGAGCAGAACCGCCGAGCAGACGAGGGCGATAATGAACCTCTGAGTCATATAGACGTCACAGGGCAATATCCAGTAACCTCCGCAGGTGAATACCGGAGTTCAGAAATACGGCAATTCCGCGTCCCGGGCGGGCCACCTGGTTGAATCTACTGGTTTGGTGATGTATTGTCATGCTAAAGCTCTGGCAAATTCACGAGGGAGGTGAAGATGGGAACGAGGGACAGGAAGAAAGTGCTCGGGATAGTCGGGAGCCCGCGGCGCGGAGGCAATACCGACATAATGGTGGACTACGCGCTAAGGGGCGCCGGGGAGGCCGGCGCCGCTGTGGAGAAGGTGCTGCTCAATGATCTCACCATCGCCCCGTGCGAGGCCTGCTACGCCTGCGACGCCACGGGCTCATGCGTACAGCAGGATGACATGGCCGCGCTCTTCGAGAGAATGGATGCCTGCGGAGTGTGGGTGCTCGGAACACCCGTGTACTGGTGGGGGCCGTCCGCGCAGATGAAGGTCTTCATGGACCGCTGGTTCGCCAAGGCCTCTAATCGCGACTACCGTGATATTCTGAGCGGTCGCAGGGTGGTGCTCGTAATACCGCTGGGCGATGCGGACCCGCGCACTGCCCGCCACGTCGTAGGCATGTTCGAGGACGCCCTGGCCTATGTCAAATCGGATGTCTTCGAGGTCGTGCTGGCTCCCGGCGCCTACGACATGGGCGACGTAAATAGCATGCCCGAAGTCCTCGAGAAGGCGCGCGCGGCGGGCGAGCGCGCCTCGGGCGCGGAGTAACGGCGGGCCCATGGACCTGACGGCCGCGGTCATAATCTACAGTATTGCATGTGTGTTCGCCGCCGGCTGCCTCAAGGGACTCACCGGTTTCGGTTTGTCTCTTGTGGCCACGGCGCTGCTCGTGCAGGTCGCGCCGCCGGGCACCGTGGTCCCGGTCGTACTTCTTCTCAATTGCGTAGTAAACGCATTCCTCGTCTACGGGGTCAGGGACAGGATCGACATCGGCCGCATCTGGCCGCTGATAATTGGAGGCGTGGCCGGTCTGCCGCTGGGAACCTATATACTGGTTGTCGTTCACGGCGACATCCTGCGCATCGCCATCGGAGTCGTCATCCTGCTGTTTTCGGGGGCGCTCATCAGAGGCTACAGGAGGACGATACGCAGGGAGCGGCTGGGAGCGGGTATCGTCGGGGCGGCAAGCGGCGTCATCGCGGGCAGTGTTTCGATGGGCGGACCGCCCGTCGTTCTATTTTTCGCGGGTGTCGACGCCGACAAGCACATGTTCCGCGCCAACCTTGTCGCCTACTTCCTCTGCCTCAACCTGGCGGGCCTTCCCATGTATTATGCAGGGGGGCTGCTCACGGCGGACGTGTTCCGGATATTCGCGATGCTATTACCGGCGCTCATACTGGGCGGACTTGCCGGAACCCGGCTGCTCCGCAGGGTGTCGGAGCGCACCTTCCGCCGTATCACGCTTGCAATCGTAATGGCGGCGGCCGTACTGGCGATTCTCAACGGCCTGCACGGACTCCTCTAGCCGCGTTTCATCGCTCCGAAAGGGGCCGCGACACGGCCCTAAACCAGGAAGAGGATGGAGACGCCGGCCACCGCCGTGCAGGCCCCGATGATCCCGCGCGCGCTTGTCTTCTCTCCATACACCAGGCGGACCACGGGTATCACCATGACGGGCATCAGGGCCATGAGTGTGGCGGCTACGCCGGCCTGCGCGTAGGTGATGGCGACCATCGAGAGCCAGACTCCCGCGAACGGCCCGCTCACGGCGCCCGCGAACGTGCGCAATACGGCCCCGCCGTCGCTGCGCGCGCGCAACACCATCTTCAGCCTGCCCGTAAATACCACAGTAAGCCATACGAACGCAGCCGCCACGACCATTCTCACCAGCGTCGCGGACAGCGGATTCAGAGGGCCGACGCCCTCTCCCCCGGCCACCATCATCCCGTACTTGGATACCACCAGGCCCAGGCCCTGCCCCAGCGAACCTCCCAGTCCGCTTAAGACTCCGTATATCTTTCGCTTCCGCGGTATCGAGTTCTCGTCGGCCTCATCCTCCCTCTCTATAACCACCATGGTGACGCCGGTAAGCGTTACGGCGATACCCGCGATTGTCCAGGGCCCGAGGACTTCGCCGAGGATGAAGTAGGCCATGATGGACGACCAGATGGGCGCCAGCGCCATCAGGAGCACCCCGCGCCTCGGCCCTACCAGTACCAGCGCGCCGAAATAGCCGAAGTCTCCGAGGGCGAGGCCTATGATTCCTGAGAGGCCGAGGTAGAACCACTGCGTATCCGTTGCCGGGGGAAAGAGCGTGCCGAAACGGATAAGGTGGACGCCGCCGAGAAGACCCACGGCCATTGCTATCCGGTAGGCGTTCACGCTGAGGGCGCCTATGCGGCGGCCGGCGGCGGCGAAGAAGACGGAGCATGCCGTCCACAGCACCGAGACCACCAGGGCCGCTATTTCCCCCACGGGGGCCGATTGGAACATGTCTCACTCCCACGGCTACGGAATAAGACACGATAACACATGGAGGGCGATATGACCTCAAAAACCGCGCCGAAAACTGCTCAAGGCAGGGTTGCGAGATAAGGCGCAGGGCCTGCGCTCAGGCGGGCTGATTCACCTCGCCCGCGGAGGCGTAGGACACGGCGGGTGCCGCCAGCGCCTGCCTGGCCCGGGCATCGAATTCCATGGCCAGCCCGCCCAGCCGCGAGAAAACGTTCTCCGGGGCGGCGCTGTACCGGCCGCGATAAGCGGTGACTCCGTTCTGAAGCGGCGCTTCGGGATGATGATACGGAAACTGAACATGCTCGGGCAACCCGCGGCCCATTAGAACCTGGTACTCGAGATCCATGGCCGCGAGCTGAGTTTCGACTTCAGAGAAGACGATCCTGCCGTCATACCTGTGGACGTCGTCTCCCCTGCACAGGGGCAGCAGCGACACTCCCTGCGCATCCTGCATCTGGGCCCCCACGAAGTCGAGCATGGTCGGCATGATGTCGATCAGACTGGAGTGCGCGCGGAGCCTGGCCGGACTGATACCAGATCTGCGGGGGAACCTGAATATGAGCGGCACGCGGATCTGGTCAAGTCCGACCGTCAGGCCGTGGCAGAAATAGACGTCGTTTTCACCCAGCGCCTCACCGTGATTGGAGGTTACGATGAGAAGCACATCGTCGTATATGCCCAGCCGGACGAGGTCCTCTATTAACCTCGCCACACAGGAATCCACGTACCTTATGCCACCGTCGTAGCGGGCGACATAGGAGTTGTAGTTGCTTTCATAGTTGAGCAAGTTGCCGAAACCGTCGGTCTTGGCCTCCAGGACCTGGTATGCCGGGATGCCCCCGGTGGCGCCGTCTTCGACAGCTTCCAGGTTCCTCACCGGCAGATCGCGCGCGTCCTTGAGGAAGTGGTCGCCGAACGGGTGGGGGGCGTCGTAGGGCCCGTGCGCATCCATGTAATGAACCCAGCAGAAGAAGCGGTCGCGCCTGTGCCTGGCAATCCAATCCACGGCGGCCGCATTTGTGTCCTTCGCCCATCTCCGCATCTCTCCCCTGCACCCCTGCTCGCGATGCGTGACTTCCTCATCGTAGACATCGAAGCCCCTGGTTATGGGAAGCGCGTTGGCCGCACCCAGCACGGACGAGCTGACAAAGGCACCGGTTGCGAAACCGTTTTTTGAGAGGACCTCGGCGGCCGCGGGCTCCCTGGCCTCAAGCGAGCCGCATCCGCCGTTCCTGAATTGCACCGAGTGGAAGCTGGGATAGCGCGATGTCATCATCGAGTAATGTGAGGACAGGGCGAAGGAGACGGGACTGAAGACCCAGTCCAGCATGACATTCTCCCGCGCTATGCGGTCGATAGTGGGACTCGTGTCCCTCGAGTAACCATAGCAGCCGAGATGATCGGCGCGCAGCGTGTCGATGGTTATTAGGACGATTTGATATGGTCTTGCATGTGCTCGCATCCTACATGGATTATCGGCAATCCGCGGTCAGGCTTTACTGCATGAATACAATGCCCCCGCGATCCAAGTGGGCGCATTCGCCGACGGCCGTTTTCTTCCCCCCGGGCCCGACGGCATCCATCCGGGCCCGCTGCCTCCAAGCGAGGTTTTGACTTAGGGTCAATTGTGAGGTATTATTATGCTGGTGTGGTTCTTGAAAGCGGAACTTCCATATGCGGATAGGAGACCCGACATGAAAGCAGCGTCCTACCTCGTTTTTGCCCTGGTCCTTTTCACCTTCACCGCCGCGGGTTATGGAGCCGAGAGCAGTCTCCCGGCTGCTTCCCTTAAGTTCGAAGAACACTCACTCGAGATAGAAACGATGGTGATCGGCGGGGAGCAATTCGATTTCATAAGTATGCCCGGGCTGGACCTCACCAGGCAGGTCAGCCTCCCCTGCCTCCCGGTCAAGACCTTGAGCTTCTATATTCCACGGGGCAAGGCAGTAAAGGCCATAAGGCTGGAGTCAGTGGAAACCGCCACGCTTCCAGGAACCTATACGGTCATGCCGGCACAGCCTGAACTTCCGCTTATCCCGGGCATGGCTGATGAAGCGGCTCTTCCGGACGAATCCGTGTACTCATCCAGCCGCCCCTATCCTCCGTCGCCCGTATCCGAGGCCGCGTGCGGCTACATAGCGGGCAGGAGGATTGCAAGCGTACGCGTCTTCCCCGTGCAGTACCTGCCGGCGGAGGGAGAGGTCGTGCTCAACACCGATATCGAGCTCGTGGTGGAGCTTATGGACGCCGTCTCCGAAGCGCCGGTTCCACTGGAGACCGAGGCCGTGCGGAACCTGAGGAACCGGGCAGTGCGGGCCCTGGTCACCAATGGCGCAGACGTGGACGCCGACTTCACCGGCGGCACGCTCGACCCGTCCGCAGCCACCGAGTACCTCATCATCTCCCACGCCAACCATGTGGACGAGTATGAGGCCCTGAGGGAGTGGAAGACCAGGAAGGGCGTACCGGCCGAGATCCTCGCGGTCCCGGACGTGCTTGCCGCATACCCCGGCCGCGACGATGCGGAGAAGATCAGAAACTGCATCGAGGACTATTATCTGAACGAGAGCACGGCATGGGTCCTTCTTACGCTCTCGGCTCCGAAAGCCGTAATAAGAAGCTGCCGCTGTTCGGTCGGCGGCACGGAGGAGGACATCCCGTGCGATCTCTACTTCGCGGACATGGACGGAGACTGGAATGACGACGGCGACGCGTACTGGGGCGAGGTGGGTGACGACGTAGACCTCTACCCCGACCTGTACGTGGGGCGAAGCCCCGCGAACACCGGCATCAGCGCCGCTGTGATCGTTAATAAGATCCTCACGTATGAGGGATTCCACACTTATGCGTCCGACTACCAGCTCGAAATGCTCTTCCTCGCGGAGTACGCCGATGCGCAGACCGACGGCGGCATAGCCAAGGACCTGATAGACACGGAATCCGTGCCCGCTCGCTTCAACCCGATCGCCAAGCTTTACGAGTCGAGCGCCAATCTCGATAAGTCGACGGCCCTGAACGCCCTCAATTCGGGCCAGGGGTTCGTAAACCACGACGGCCACGGCAACAACAGCCTCATATCGATAGGGCCGAACGTGCTCGACAAGGAGGACGCCGAGGCCCTCACGAACGCGCCGCGCTACTCGGTTCTTTACACCGTGGCATGCCACCCGGGTAACTTCGAATGCCTGTTCGGTTGTTTCGGCCGTTCATTCATAGAGTCTGAGAACGGCGGGGGGTTCTTCGTGGGCAACTCGCGCTACGGCTGGTACTGGCCGGGCAATCCCGGCTACGGCACGGGCGAGCTGTACGACAGGGAGTTCTTCAAGTCCATGTTCACCAGGAACTTCGAGCATCTGGGCGTGATACATGCCGACGCCAAGGCCCAGCGCGCCCCCAACTCCACCTATAACGGTACGGACCGCTGGACGCAGTTCACGTCAAACCTCTTCGGCTGTCCCGAGACCCCGGTCTGGCTGTATACGCCTCTCACGTTATTCGCCTCGCATGACGCGAGCATTGAAACCGGAACGCAGTCATTCGAGGTCTATGTAACCAATGCGGGCTCTCCCTTAAGCGGGGCGAGAGTCTGCCTGTATAAGGGAAGCGACGTATACGAAGTTGACGAAACCACGGGTGACGGGCTCGTCACGTTCGTCGTTTCGCCGGCTGATTCGGGCCAGATGACGGTTACGGTTACCAAGAACGGCTACCTGCCCTACCTCGGAACCACAACGGTGACGGGGGCCGACGCGGGCGTAACCCCGGGAGGGATATTGCCACTCTCAATGATGGTGCTCCCGAACCCGGCAATCGGCAGTGTCAGGGTGTCCTACGCGCTGCCCGGGACGCAGCCGGCGGCCGGTGAAGCGGCGTCGATAGAAATCTATGATGCCCGCGGACGCCTCGTGGATTCGATCCCGGTTGAGGAGACAACCACTTCACACAAGACCATAACATGGGATGGCCGTTCCCGCCGGGGCTCCAGCGTTCCCGCGGGGATTTACTTCTTGAAGATCTCAAGCGGGAGTGAAACAATCTCAACCAAGTTCGTGTTCCTGAGATAGGAGTGCGACAGCTGAAAACCGCGAAGACCGTTCTCATATTCGGGATCATTCCCGCAGCCTATACGGGCGTCCTGGTCGCCCTCGAGCTGGCGGGCGTCAACTATCTCTGGAAGTCCCCCCAGGACATGATATTCCTGCTTTTCTGGTCGGCGCTTCTGTTCGGGATAGGGGGAGGCGCGGTCGCGGCGGTGGTCGCGGCGGTGGGATTCTGGAGGAAGCTCGAGCCGCCGATCGTCTATTTCCTCACCGTGACGATACTCACCACCATACTCCTTTTCATCGACCGTTTCGGCTGGTGTTATGCCTGCCACCAGTTCCTGGACAAACGCGCGCCCCATCTCATCTACGCGCCGGCCAAGAGCTTCATGTTGACCGTGGCGCTCGCCATCGGGTGCGTCGCGGTAGGAGCCCTCGTGGGCGGCATCGTGTTCCTGCTCATCAGATTCTGGCGCGCGCGCTCCGTGAGAAGCGGAGTCTATGCCGTGGCAGGCGGCTGCCTGGCCCTGGCGGTGGTCTTGAGCATCCTCTCCACGCCCACGATTGGCGTGAAGTCCTACACGATCGAAGAGGCCGGGATTCCCGAGCGCCGGGGCGGCGTAGGCAGGGTGCTCATCATCGTGGACGACGGCGTTACATGGGACATCATCGACTCGCTTATGGCAGAGCGCAAGCTCCCGGCGTACAGGCACCTCGTCCAGAACGGCGTGCGCGCCCATCTGGCGACTCTGTCGCCGACGGTTTCCCCTCCCATCTGGACAACGCTCGCGACAGGGCATACGCCGCTCAGGCACGGCATCGGCGGTTTCATAAACTACGCTTATCCCGGAATGGCCAACGGCATCTCCGCCTTCCCGTGCCCGACGCGGATGATGCTCCCCGAGATATTCATAAAGCTCCATGCCATGGGATTCGGGAGCTCGCGCCCGCTGGGCCCGAGCCACAGGAAGGTAAGAACAATATGGAACGTCGCCGGGGACATGGGTATCGACGTCGGCATAGTCGGGTGGCGCTACACCTGGCCGGTGGAGAAAGTCAACGGCTTCATGGTATCCGACCGGCTCCATTACGACAGGCCCAAGAACCACGTGTATCCCCCCGAGCTGATTCCCTATGTCAACAAGCTGATAAGGGAAGTGCCGGAAGCCGATCCGAGGCCATTCGTATCCTGCAAGATCGAATCCCTGGTCGTCCAGCCCAGGGCGGCGGAGAGGCTGAGACTGCTCAGGCACTTTGTGACAACTGACATCAAGTACCAGCTGGTGGCGGACAGTCTTTTTACGTCGCTCAACCCGGCCCTGATGGCGGTAGGGCTTACCAGCATAGACGCAATCGAGCACCTGTTCTACTACGAACACTCTCTGTCCCATGAGCCGGCGAGATTCGCGTTTTCACGGTACCTGTCACGCTTCACAACCCCGTACCTGGTTGAGTGCCTGGGCGGCGTGATAGACAGCACCTATGTTCTCCACGACCGGCTCATGCAGCACTGGATAGACTGGCTGGGCGAGGACGGCGTTCTCATCATCTTTTCGGACCACGGCCACGTGATGGACGGAAACGCGCATCATTATCCTGAGCCAGGCATACTCATCATGTACGGCAAACCGTTCCGGAAGGGACTCAACCTGTCGAAGGCGACTGTATACGACATCGTCCCCACGGTGCTCTATCTCCTGGGGCTGCCCGTGCCGGAGGACATGCCGGGCGAGGTCCTTGAGGACGCCATATTGGGCGCCTTCATGGACAGGAACCCCATAAGAACGGTCAAGTCCTACGAGACCAGCGAGCTAGAAGAGCTCGAGCGGCCGCCCGAGGTAGACGACGAGCTGCTCCAGAAGCTCAAGGCCCTCGGGTATATCAGGTAACGGCCGCGGCCTTGCCCGATCTCATCAGTCTCCTTACTTTCTCCTTGAGTAAGACCCCGCTGAGGCCTCATATTAGATAGACGGACCGGACAGGAGGGGTAATCTGTCATCATTCTTCGTAATGCTCGGGACCGGCGAGCAGAAGCTGGTCACCAGCGAGAAGCGCATACTCAGGATCGGGCGCCTGCCGTCGAGCGAGATCTTCATTGACGACCCGGTCGTGTCCAGGCGCCATGCCGAGGTCTATCTTGCGGACGAAGGGTACTTCGTTCGCGATACAGGCAGCCGGAACGGCACCTTCCTTAACGGCGAGCGCGTATTCGACCCGATAGCCCTCAAGCCGGGAGACGTAATCGGCATAGGAAGCTCGCGTGTCGTGTATGAACCCAGCGACAGCGTCGCCTTCCTTAAGGACGGTCAGGAAACACAGTCCACCTCATCCATAAGCCTGTCCGATCCCACGCCGGCGAAACTAGCGAGCGCCCCCGTCGCGCTGCTGGAGACGGTGGCGGAGGTAGCGCGCAAGATCGCCCAACCGCAGCCGCTGGAGATATTGCTGGACTCCATCCTCAAGATCTGCATAGAGAAGACGGCGGCCCAGCGAGGGGCAATAATGCTCATAGAAGACGACGGCGATCTCAAGCCCAAGGCCTTTATATCGACCTCCAGGGCGCACGCGAAGTTCGCCATCAGCCGGACAATTGCGAATCAGGCCATAAGGGAAAACCAGGCCATCCTCATCAGGGACGTCGAGGGTGACGAGCATCTCAAGATGAGCGAGAGCATCGCCAGCCTCAAGATAAGGTCGGCGATTTGCACGCCCCTCTGGAACGGCGAGAAGACCGTCGGGATCCTCTACGTCGATACCACCGAGCGAAGCAGTCTCTTCGATGAAACCGACCTTTATTTCTTCTCCGCCCTTACGGGCCTCATCGCCGAGAAGATAGAGAACGCCCTTCTGGCGGAAATAGCCAAGGAAAAGGGGAGGCTCGACACCGAGATCGAGATTGCAAGAGACATACAGCAGAACCTTTTCCCCAAGTCGATCCCCGAAATCGCCGGATACGACGTGGCGTGTTTTAACCGTCCGAGCACGGAGGTCGGCGGCGATTACTACGATGTGCTGACCGTGGACGACAATTGCTACGGCCTGGCGATCGGCGACGTGGTGGGAAAGGGCATCGGCGCCGCCATGCTGATGTCGAACCTGCAGGCGGTGCTGCGGGCGAGGGCCTGGAACATCAGGAGCCCGCGCGCCCTTCTCAATCGCATAAACGCCGACATAGCGGGAAGGGTCGGCGAGGGCCGGTTCATCACCTTCTGCTACTTCCTCCTGGATTCCGAGAACGACAGGCTGGCCTACTCCAATGCAGGCCACAACCCGCCATACCTCTGCAGGGGCGGCGAAATCCACGAGCTGGATGTCAGCGGCATCCCCCTCGGCATTTTCGGCGATAGCCAGTACGAGGAATCCGAGGAGCCTCTCTCGGTAAACGACGTGGTGATTCTCTACAGCGACGGCATAACCGAGTGCATGAACGAGAATGACGATGAGTTCGGGGATGACCGTCTCAAGCAAGTCCTGGCCGCAAACTTGCAAAAAGGCGCGCATGACATAAGCGAGGCCATCGTGCGGTCCGTCGACGAATTCCGCGAGGAAGCTCCCAGTTCCGACGACATCACGCTTGTCGTGCTCAAGCGCCTCGCAGGCTAGCGCTGCAACACGAGCTTCTCTGTTCTGGTCCTCGTTTCAGACCTCAGGACGACGAAATACGTGCCGGCAGCAACCTGCCTGCCGCCGGCGTTGTCGCCGCCCCACACGATATGGTTCGACCCTTCGGCCATGCGGCCGTCGAAGAGACTTCTGACGAGCTCGCCTCGCACGGAGTACACTGCCAGGCTCGCGCGCTCACCCTTCGGGCTTGCGAATTCAATCTCAACCGCGCCCTTCGTGGGGTTCGGGCACAGCGCCAGCCTGAATTCCTGCACGCGCTCTATGCCGGCTCCCGACTCAATCTTGATAAGGCCGCTGTACATGGCGATGGGCTCGCTTCCCGGCGCGCCGCACATAAGTCTAAGTAGCCCCGCCTCGGTGGGCGAATCCGGAACGGACCAGTCATAATACTTCTCCGCCAGGTCCGAAGCGATTAGGACCCAGGTCTCGCCGCCATCTGCCGAGAACGCGAGTCTGTAGGACGGGGTCCCGGGGCAATCGAACCGGTCCCAGGTTATCCTGGCTGTCGTCCCCGAGAGGAGCACGTCTTCGTCTCCCACCCGGACAACCGGCTCCGCAAGGCTGATATCCCCGACCGAGTGGAGTTCGAAACCACCGACAAAACATGAAGTGAAGGCCATGCTGGCGCATCCCGACCCGGCCAGCGCCAGCTGGGCGGCCAGGCCAGGGAACATGGCCCTTATCTCCGGGTGGCCGTCCGTGTCGAAGTCGAATACCAGCGTCGACTCCGGCACAGCCCGGACTTCATTATCCAGATAGATGTGGTCGACATCGACCTCGACCGCGTTCAGAGTATCCGGCACCTCGATGAAGACCTCAAGCCAGTCGAATCTCACGCCCACATGGATGTTCTCCGGCACTACAGTCGCCGCCGAGAAGAACGCTTTCTCATCCGAGACATTCAAACTGAACCCCAGCGTGTGCGCGCGGCTTATGATACGCCCGGCCACATTCCTGCCCGGGTCCAGCGGGTCATATGTGTGAGGAATGAGCGAGTCGATCCTGACCGCGTCTTCCATCCCGCTGAGCGTCTCCGCGGCACCGCCCGTCAGGCCCATGTAATAGGCTTCCTCTGATTCATCGAGAATGGCCAAGAGGTCGTAATACGTATCGCCCGGAATCGAGTCGAAGGCGGACTCGATATGGCCGCGGAGGTCCGCGACCTTGTATTCGACTACCTCCTGGGGCGTCCGGTTGTCCTCTCCGATAGCGAATATGGAGAACTCGTCGTCCTCCGACTTGGACCGCCTCAAGATCTTGAGTACGGGTATCTCCTCCACGTGCGCCGTGGTTATGTCTCTCCATACGCCGCATGTATCCGAGGGCCGCGTGAACACCCTGGCCAGGTCCTGGTCCAGACCAGGCGGCAGGACCGAGTCGAGGATCGCAACCTCGGTAATGTATTCGAACGTGGCGTCGGTGACGATGTCGTAGTATTCCGCGAAGAGCGTGACGCCCGCCGGCGGCGCGCAGTCATCGGTGGTCCCCACCTCGACCTGGACATCTCCTGAGTCTGTCACCGTATCGAAAGTGAGCACGAGCTCTTCAGGGATGAGCACGACTTCCACAAGATCACCCTCCGGCACGGGCTCGGTATAGGTCAATTCTTCAACCATCTCGTAGATATGTATGCTGTCCGTATTCCCCGCGAGGTACAGGTGCTCGCCGATGAAGGTCGCGGCCTCGGGATCGATGCCGCCGTTGAGGCCGCCGCATACCCAGTCCTCGACGTAATGTATCTCGACCGTCTCACCCTCGTTGGTCATCTCCACGATGAAGCAGTTCTCGCTGTCGAGCACGAAGAGGTGCTGGTCATACGAGGCCATGCCTACGGGGAAATCGACGTCGTCCATGGGGGCATCGGCCATGAACATGCCTATGCTCTCGAACTGGACGATATAGTTGTCGTCCTGGTCCGCGCCGAAGAGGAAGGAGTACTGGCCGGGGGCCATGCCGCTCGGCACCAGCAGCGAGTCGCCGAGGGCGTAAGACGTAAACACCCATGCCGAATCCGCCGCCTGCCAGGAGAGGCCGACTATGGCGCCGCATTCGGTTCCGACATAATAAGCCCCGTCATACGGACAGAAGGACATCGAGATGGGCATCGTCGGTAGCGGGCATTCCGGTACGGTGTTGTCCCAGTAGTCATCGTTCACTATAGTGCCGTCGTCCGGGTCGATCCTTATGACCCTGGCCCCGCCGTCCAGGTAGCAACCCCTGGTAAGGCAGAGATAAGTCCCGTCGCTCGCCAGGGCCTTGATTACAGGAGTGCCGGCCTCACATGCCATGATGGGCGCCGGGATCTTGCGTATGAGCTGGAAGTCTGCCCCCGCCTGTGCGGCAAAACATAAAAACAGAGCCAAAATGGAAAAATACACGAACAGTGATCTCATGACCTGCCCCCTCTGACTTGCCCGGTCCGCAGCTTAAACACACGTCCCAATAGGTGAGAAATGAAATAGAGCTGCATACTCTATTACGAGCGGGATTGTATCATGCCAATCCCTTTATTTTCAAGGCAAAACTGGCATCGGCGCCGACCTCCGACACATCTTCCCACAACGATATTGCGGTCCAGGTGGGGCATTTGATACGATAGCGAACAGACGTCACAATGGCGGAGCAGGAGATCTCAAGGAGAGAGACCATGAACTTAAGAACCTTCATGCTTGCCTTTGCCTTACTCTGTCTCGCGATTCCGGGTTGGGCCGACGATTTCGACAACCTCATAGGTGACGCGGAGGAGAAGTACCACGCCGGTGAGTACGCGGAAGCCGTCGAGCTCTATACCAGAGCCTTCGAAATGGGAGATCCCAATTACCTTCAATATTACGACGCGGCGTGCGCTGCGGCGCTGGCAGGGAATGCCGACGTCGCGTTTGAGAACCTCCACAGGTCTGTCGACGCCGGTCTCGTGGATGCGGACTGGCTGTCGAGTGACACCGACCTGGAGAGCCTCAAGCCCGACCCCCGTTGGGATGGCGTGCTTGCGGCCGTCGAGGAGAATGTGAAGTCGGTAGCGGCGGCCCTTCCCGAGTCTCACGCGGAGAGGGGGCTTATCGAGCTCGCCCCTCCAGCCGAGAGCAGCGAAACATCCGTGGAGGAGGCTCTCTGGAGCCGGCGCTCCATCCGCAACTACGAAGACGCCCCCCTCACCTTCGCCGAGGTGTCGCAGCTACTCTGGGCTGCATACGGGCTGACATATCCCATAGAGGGGGCGCCGCCATTCCTGCGCGGCGGCCTCCGGACGGCGCCGTCCGCGGGAGCCAGGTACCCGCTGGAAGTCTACCTTGTGGCGCGGAACGTATCCGGACTCTCTCCGGGTATTTACTGGTACAAGTCCGAGACCCACCAGCTCGTCACCGTCCAGGATGAAGACAGGTGGGAAGAGCTCAAGGCGGCGGCTTTCTACCAGTCGCATTTCGAGACGGCTGCCGCGGCGATCGTCTACTCGGCAGTGTTCGAGCGGAATACGGAGATCTATGCGGAGCGCGGCAGGGAGCGCTATGTGTGCATGGACCTCGGACACTCGGCCGAGAACGTATACCTACAGGCTCAGGTTCTCCAGGTCGGCACATGCGCGATCGGGGCGTTTGGAGATCTCGCGCTCAAGCTGGCGGTAGGCATGACCAGGGCCGAGGAGCCGCTCTATATAATGCCGCTCGGGAAGGTGGAGCCGGGAACGGGCCCGGTGGACCCGACCGAGTAGGCGCCTGAGACCTCCGGGGGCCGGGCTAACCCGCGCCGCCCCCGCCGCTGCTCGCGCCGCCCCCACCCCCTGCCGAGGCGCCGCCGCCGGTTCCCGATGCCGTACTCATCGTGCTTGTGGTGGCGGTCACCATAGACGAGAAGGCCTCCCCGAATGCGTCGGACGAGAAGCCGCCTGTCCCCCTGCCGTGGTAAACGTACCACGGAACGTACCTCGCGTGTTCGGCCTGGGGTATAATCGCCGCGATCTCTTTGTAGAATCCGGTGGACAGACCCAGCACCACGCCGTAGACGAGGTAATCCGATACCCTGGAGAGCAGATCCTGCCGGCTCTCAGACCGGAACTCATGGGTCTTCAGATATTTCCTGAGGGCCATCCAGTGCCTTGCCTCGGTCTCACCCCTGGCTGTGCGATGGTATATGAGGAAGGAGAGTATCACCACCACCAGTCCGGCGATCCCCATAATGAATGCCCATGGCCCGAAGAGAAAGCCCGCGCCCAGGGCCAGCAACATCAATGCGACACCTATCGCCCCGGAGTAGTATGAGCCGCGTATGCTCTCCCTGTCGAACCACTCCTCCTTCTCTCCCGCCTCCGCAACCCTCTTTTTCCATTTCCGGAAGAACTTTATGAAATCCCTGCGCTTGTCCTTTATGGTGTCCAGCGCGATCGAATCCCGCCCCCCGGCCAGCTCATCGAAAATAAACGCGAGCAGCGAGTTCTCGTACTCCTCGAGCTCCGACGCATGCTGTTCCCAGTGGCCGCGCTTCAAGTCCCACTGGTACTCCGACTTCTCCTTCATGCCTCCCCAGAAGCTCTTCTTCATGACTTTCTCTTCCCGGAGGTCCACAAACCCCCGCCGCGCCATGTCCAGCATGGTTGCCACGAGGGCGGACCCCGAGACCTGCTTGTGGTGGAGGAGATATCCGACAAGGGCCGGGGGCGTCTTGCCCGGAACCTCGGAGGTCATCTCAAGGAACTGCGGCAGCGGAGGCTTCTCTCCGTATCTCCGGTAGAGCCGCCACCAGCCGAACAGACCTGCAAGGCTGACCGCGATCATGATATAAACGCCCGTCTTCCGGCGCTCCTTCCGGGCTGCGGCTCTCTCGCGGGCCGCGTCGCGCTCCCGGTTGGCCTCTTCAGCCCAGGCGGCCTCCCGGGCCATGATCTCCTGCCTGACACCGCCGCTCGACATGCGCGCCTCCGGGAACACCTCGGGCGGATACAGGGCGCGGATTTCAAGATACCTTCGTGCGGGCAGCCGCGGGCAATACGCCAGGATCTCCCCCTCATGGGTGATTCGGGACTCGGCCGAGAGGGGCCCATGAAGCCACTCGTTGATTTCGCTCTCGGGAATCGGTTCCGGGGGAACGAGCCGGATGCTGATGTTATACTGGGGGTCGTTCCAGTCCTCACTCAGGAACTTGTAGTAGAGCACCGCCGCGTCATCGAATCTCTCCACCGCATTGCGCGCCCGATATCGGAATCCGAAGATCCTCGATTCATTCCTGGCCCTGTAATACCAGGTCACCCTGGTTCTGCCGCCTGACCTCTCTATAGAATAAGTGCCGGGGGACTCGGAATCCGAGAGGCTGTAAGCGCGCCCTCCTTCATATACCTCGAATTCACTGAACGTGACCTCCTGGCCCCCGGGCATGTCGCGGAAAGCAAACGAGAAAGACCCGTCGAAGCTGTAAGTCCTGTCCTCGCTGACGATCATGCTGCCGTCTGGCTGAAGCCGCGCGTCTATTTCGACCTCAGTGATTCTGTAAGACTTGGCTGAGACCGGCGAGCATATGGCGAGCATCAGCGCAATCCCGCCGGCAACGATTGATGTCAGAGTCTCTCTTGTCATGTCCACGCCTCCGGCCGCGGCAGGGTCTGGCTGCACCACGGCATAACTGATATAGGGTCTTGTTGCTGTATGGCGCCTTCCTGGGGCTGCTCAGGCGCCTGGCCGAATGAGAATCAGGTTAGCCTTCTCTAACCTTACGACGCGCAGTATAGCAAAATTCAAGAGGCGGACAAGAATCGTCTTACCCGGCGGGCATAACGCTCCATGCGTCCCCCGAGCCTCGCCCGGTGTTCGGGGTGAACATGCGCCATGGCTGCGGCCCATAGGCTCCAGTAGACGTGAAATGCCGAGAGGAAGAGCTCAAGCCTGTCGGACTGCTCATCCGGCAGGTCCCGCACTTCCATATAACCCTCAAGCAGGGCTTCCCGGAACGAAGGGTACTCGGGATCGTCAAAGCAGTGCTCCAGCGCGACGGCGAGATCATAAACATGATAGCCGAACCTGGCATCGTCGAAATCGATTGCCCGTGCCTCGCCGCGGTGGAACAGAACATTGGCGTCGACGCCGAGGTCGCCGTGAATAAGCCCGTAGACCTCGGGATGCTCGCCCCACTCGTCCATTACCCGGCGCGTCTCCGCGGCGACCGCGCGGAATGGCTCGGCTGAAGCCGGCGGCAGCATGTTCCAGGCCTCGCTGGCCGGAACCCCGACGCCATCGTCGTCCTTAAACAGCCCATCCCAATCATAGCGCCGTTTCGTGAAGCCGGGTGGCGGGGTAAACCCCGCCGAGAATGCGTGAAGCCCCGCCATCAGCCGCCCCTGGGCTCTGAGGTGCCGCGGCCGGACGCCCTCCCTGAGGTGTCTACCCCTGAGCCAGCGCAGCAGAGAGCACTTCCTTCTCCCCGGACCGCCCGCCGCGTCCGCGGTCGCGAGCAAACCGCCGTCACGGGTTCGCACCGGCTCCTGTACGGGGAGCCCGGCTTCACGCCGCATCGCGGCCATCCACTCCAGTACCAGCTCGACACCTTCGGGCGGTTGAGAGCCCGGATCGTGAACGCGGAGCAGGTACCGGCCGGGAACGAACAGGTCGCCGGACGCCTCCCCGCGCGCGGGGATCTCCTCGACCACCCGGAAGAGTGTATTGCCCGCCTGCCTTATGAACTCAATCCGGGATTTCCTGAGACCATATGCGGACAGAGCCGCGCCGGCGACGTCCCTCATGCGGCGAATCCGGCCGAGTCGCGTGAGGTCCTCAAAGGGCTTCATGGCGCGTTTCCATGCTTCATGTCCTTGATCATGTGTATGTCGTCCGGCTCCAGCGCGAACAGGTCCTCATTGACCTCATGGGTGGGATTGAAACCGCACTTGAGGTAGAAGCCGACGGCCGAGCCCGACGGTATGGCGGACACATAGAGTCTGCGCGCGCCCGCATCGAGCGCCAGCCTCTCGACTTCCTCCACCAGCCGCGTCGCGACCCCGCGCCCCCGGTATGACCTGTCGACGAACAGGGCGGCAAGCTGCGCCACGCCCTCGCTCAGCTCGGGCAGGAGAACGGCGAAGCCGGCCAGCTTCTCACCGTCAATCGCTCCCAGCAGGACCCCTCCCCGGCTGAGTACCGCCGCCCACCTTTCTATGCGCGACCGGGCGCTGAAGCCCGAGGACGGGTCGTCCGACCACCTCGGCACTTCCCAGTTCACGACCTGGGCTTCCAGCACGCCGTTCCTGAAGACATAGCCCGTGGCTATGTGCTCGGAGCGGTCCAATTCCGCTGCTCTCTTGATATCCTCGTCGGGAAGCTGCTTGATGATGACATCCGACACGCCTAATCTCCACCGCCACTGACATTCAGGATCGTAATGCTGCGCTCGATCACGGCATTCACCTTGTCGGGCGGAACGGGCAGGGCCGTTTCGCTTACCACAATTTCCGTCATCGTGACCTTTTCGACCCAGCCGGTCTTGAGGTTCCTGTAAATATCACCCCAGTAGTGAGAGCTCCCCACGGTCACGACCTCCATCTCGGGCATGGGCTTCAAGATCATCTTAAACGAACTCTCGCCTGAATCGTACCGGACAAGAGCGCATGCCCTTCCATTCACCATGCTCAACCCGGTGAGCTCCAGAGTTATCTCTCCGTTCGTGAAGATCGACCCCCCGGCAACGCCGGTGCCGAGGTTGGTCGGGGCCCGGCTGAACGCCGCGGCATGGACCACCTTGTCCCCGATCTCACCGAGGTGCTGTATCCCCTTGCCTTCCGTGGTGGGCCGAGCAAAGAGATCGCAGAAGGCGTGAAAATCAATGAAGGCGTTATAGACGTGATAGCGCTTCCCCGTCGGGATTTGGGCGCCCGAGCTGTCTACGAGCCCTTCGAATACGCCGTGGTCTATGCCGAATACCCTGCCCATGTCGTCCATGCCCGGGCTGACGGGATACGACAGGTTCCTGAGAACAGGTATGGAGATCTCGGGCCCGCCTTCCTGCTCAATCGTGAAGCGCAGGCATGTGTACTCGTCGGCTTCTTTTCCCGAGACTCCGGAGGGCACGCATCGGATGCGCATACGGAACACGTCCGTGCCGACGCGCGACCCGTCGAGGGCATAAGTGATAAGCCTGGACTCCATGGAAAATACCTGCGTCTCCGGGGACCGCTCTTTTCCGAGGTCGAACCGGCCGTCGAGTGCGACGGTTTCGGCGGATCGGCAGACACCGGTGAATATGGAGACGGCAATGAGAAGAACGGAGGCCTGTTTCGACAGGCGATTTCGCATGGTCATTACCTCCTGAGTTCCGGGTCTGATACACGCTGTAACCGGCTGGCATCAGATGTCTATCCGGCCCCCCGGCCCCGGCCCTGATCCTCCCGGCGCCTTAGCACGTATATCACCCACGGCGCGATCCGGGTCTCATTCACCCAGTCGATAGGTTCGCTGTCCTTTCCCAGGGGCTTGAGCATCTCGACAACTCCAAGGCCCGCCTCATCGTAGACCTCCCGATAGGCGTCGTCCCCCCAGACGACATCTTCCACCGGCCTCTTGTCGTCGACGTCCGTGATGATGATTTTGACCCTGTCGCCGCTCTTGGCCCGCCGGTTTTCCGGAAAGTCCCTGGTGCTGAAGGACGCCCACTCATTGACATATATCTCCGGGGCCGAGACCACGCTCACTATCACACCGTTGCCGCTGAGCATGCTGCGCAGCTGGCTGAAGAGGGCCACCTTCTTCTCCATCGTGGGAATGTTGTCAAAAGTGAATACGGAAAGGACGAGGTCAAACTCCTCGCCCTCCAGGCTCCGGAGGTTCCCGTCCTCCACCAGGCGGTAATCTCCATCCGGATCGGCTGCTTGAGCTTGCATGAGCATGTCGCGGGCAATGTCGACTCCTACCGCCTCGAATCCCAATTGCTCGAGAAACCTGGTCGAGCGCCCCGTGCCGCAACCGAAGTCCATAGCTCTCCTGCCCCGGACATGCCGGGCGATTATTCCCGGGATGTCGCGGTAGGCAAGGTAGTAGGTCCCGGGGAATTCCAGTTTTGAGTAGGCTTCGGCCCGCCGTGCGTCGTCGTAGACATTATCGAATTCCATACAGCTTGGGTAGCATGCCGGCGGGCCTACGTCAACACCCTATACGCCTTCGCCATGGGCGACAAGTCGGACTGTAAAGGCTCCCTCCGGGCGTGCCGACAATATATACAGGGCAGGTATGCTGTCCACGGGAGGGGATTCGTGTATGAAGCATACGACGACATTCGTCTTTATGCTCACCTTAGCCGCGGTACTGTGTTCAGCGCTCGCGGGCAATCTGCAAGCCGCCACGAGCAGCAGCACAGAGCCGGAGGTGCAGGAGTCGGAAGAGGTCAAGAACACGCGAGAGGTCCCGACGGATGCGCTGGCAAAGGGCAAGCGAGGCAGAAGACTCACACGCGTCGACGCCTGGGTAGAGGGCCTGGAGGGCGACAGGAAAAAGGTATTTGAGAAATACGGACATCCCTCGGGCAGGTACAGAGAAGAGACCATGGGGGCCGTTATCGAGACCTGGGTGTACGCGGGCGCGAACAAGACATTCCGCTTCAAGGGAAACAGACTGGTTCGCTGAGCCCTTATCGGGCCTCCGTGCCGGCCCAGCCGTCACGATCGTCTCAGCCTTCCCTTGGGTCCGGCCGGCTCCGGCTACAGAGCGTAAACGAACATCAAACGCAGCGCCACCGGCTCCTGGACCTGCCACATGCTGTTTTCCCTGTGCTCGAATAAGACTTTCTCGTTGTCGCTCAGCTTCGTGCTCTGCTTTACCAGATACGCCAGCGGCATCTGCAGGTCTGCCATGACCTGAAGGGGCCCGCGGCCGTACATGAAGCCAATTGAGCCCGTCATCCACGTTTCGTCCCTCGAATCGTTCCGCTCATGTGATTTCGCGAACTCATAAGAATTGCCGCCGTCGGGGATCACGGACTCGCCGTAGATCTTGGTGGTATACGTGTACTTTTTAAGCACCGTGAGCCTGGTGAGGACGGAGAGCCTCCTGTAGACTCCTATGGAAGAATACGCTTCGAAGCCCGTGGCAAAAAACCACGAACTGCCCTTCGAGAAATCCTCCCAGTAAGGGCTCCAGCCCATGTAAGGAGACGTCGACCACAACACGTCTTTCTCGTCGGTTCCGCTGACGCCGTTCCATCGCGTCCTCGTGTTCTCCATCCCCGTTCGGGACACCTCCAGAAGTAGCCCAAAGTCGAAATATCCACCGCCGTAGGCGTAGTTGAAGAAAGGATTCGTCTCGATAGCGAATCCCGTGGCGTTTTCGCCGGAGGTGGGATCGCTCTCTACGAGTCTATTCACGCTGGCCTGCCTGGCCGAGTCCAGTTCCAGGAAGAACAGCACGCCGAGGTCCATGTCCCCGACCTTGTAGAATCTCACCTTGGAATAGCCCCTGAGAAGTCTGCTCGTCTTCCGGTCCATCCACTTCTCGTCAGCATAGTAGTCCCCTTCGTATTCGGAGCCTTCGTCGTACTTCCATTTATAGGTATCGCCGTCATCGCGGCGGCTCCGGTAACGGATGCCCGACTTGTAATTGCCTTTAAGCTCGAAGCTGGCCTGAAGGTCCCACTGGCGGCCGCCGTAAACCGTGTAGGTATTCTGGTAGAAAGCGTCGGCGTTGATGTGGGAGTACCCGAAGATGTGATTGCAGCCCGTTGTGGCCCAGCCCCAGGTAAGATGGGGCGTATGATAAGTCTCACCGTCCCGGGTGAACCTGATATACCCTGTCGGCACACCCGAGGAGAAATGGGTGTAATGCATCTTGAGGCCGACGGGGTTGCCGAAGAGGTAATGTGCGTAGGTAACCTTGAAGTCGAGATCGTCCCTCTCCGCGGTCGTCTCACCGTCGAAGGGCACGAGAATGTACGCCCTCTCGCCACCCGCGTCTTCATACGTGCGCGCAACGCCCTGGGCGGCCAGCTCCATGTTGAGGGCCGTCTTGCCGACTTCGAAGAGGAACTTCCCGTACCCGGCCGTAGTCAGGCCGCCCGCGCCGTAGCGCGTCCTGTATGCGTATGAGGAAACCTCCATGTATGAGCGCACGTCTTCCGGACTGCCCTCGTAATCATACGGCACGGCGAACTCGACGCTCTGATAGTTGCTCGTGTAGGAAACCGAGGGACGGTTGAAGATATTGGTGACATCACCCTGCCACGGCAGGGTCTGTGGGGCGAGATTGAAGACCAGGCCCTGCTCCGGCCACCTCAGAAGATCATGAGGATAGGCGAACACGGTCAGGTAGGGATTGCTGCCGATTGTGAAAGACGGATTGGCCATAGCCGCGGCAGCGGAGAGAATGATCAGCGGCATGACCAGCCCGTACTTCAAAGCGCGGAGTTCCCGGCGCCTCTTGCTCATCTGTCGACCTCCTTATGCAGTATGCATATCGAACTGCTGCAAAAGGCGGCATGCTCCCGTCTGCTTCTTCCCCGTAGTCCGCCATAACTTCATTGACGTTCCCAAAGGGGTTTTCCGGGCGCTCACTTTTTCGAAAAGTTGACTTTTCTTGCTGCGCGCATGCGGCCGCGGGCAACGGGAATGCAAGAACCGGGCCTCCGCCCCGCGCACAGTTGACGGCCCGGCCGTGTGGCCCTCTGATGTGCCCCGGAAGGGGGGTTGTAGGAACCGCCGTTTACACGTATGCTTACCTCGAGAAGCGGAGGGCGGATGGAGGTCGCAATTGCACACTTCTGGCTGATCTTCTGGAGGGGCGCAGAGAAGGTCATCGACCAGATAGTGAAACTGTATCCCGACTGTGAGATATACACCCTCTTCCATGATGTCAGGGTCAGCAGCAAGCGCTTCCCGGGCGTCCCGATCCACTCCTCGATTCTCAACAGGCTTCCCCATGCTAAGGACAACTACACCAAGCTGTTCCCACTGTACCCATTGGGCGTAAGAAGCCTGGGGGTGGCAAGGGGAAAGTTCGACCTGGTCATCTCATCGGAGGACGGTCCGATCAAGGGATTGAGGTTACCCGCGGGCATCCCTCACATATGCTACTGCCATTCACCCATGAGGTATGTATGGGGCATGACCGACGTCTATACCCGGTACGTCCCCTTCCTGCTCCGGCCGCTTTTCCGTCTATTCATAGCCATGCTCGGGGTCTGGGACCGGCGCACCATCGACGCTCCTGACGTCTACATAGCGAATTCCGAGCATGTGGCGAAGAGGATCAAGAAGTACTACGGGAAAGACTCGATCGTGATCTACCCGCCGGTTGACATAGTTCACTTCCGCTCTTTTCTGGAGGAAAGAAAGAAGCGCGGGAAACACCACTACATCTGGTTTGGCGGCCTGATAACCTACAAGAGACCCGACCTCGCCGTGGAGGCCTTCAACATCAACTCGAAGGAGCTTCTGATGATAGGGGACGGCGATCTGGCATCGTTCCTCAAGAGAAAGGCGGCCCGCAATATCAAGTTCACGGGATTCGTTCCCGATGAGGAGCTCCCGGGATACCTGATGGGGGCGCGTGCTCTGATATTCCCCGGAGAAGAGGACTTTGGCATAATACCGGTTGAAGTCATGGCTATGGGGATACCCGTAATCGCATACGGCGTTGGGGCGGCTCTCGAGACGGTCCCGTATGACGAGAGTGATATACCGTCGTCCTCAGGCATACACTTCTATGAACAGACTGCAGATGCACTGAACGAAGCCATAGAGAGATTCGAGGAGGTAGAGAGCCGGTTCGATCCAGACCTCATATCGGAAAGAACAAAGAGGTTTGCCCCTGAGGTCTTCCGTGAGAAACTGCAGCATGTGGTGAACCGGGTCCTGAAATACCGCATGTGCAGAAGTGCCGGAGCCCGGGACGGCGTCCCCGGCTACTCAAGACAGTGACCATTAAAGACGACAGAAGAGGGAGACATCGTGAGAAATCTAATCATATGTTGCGTGCTTGTTCTGGCACATAACGCGCTTGCGTCCGAGGAGCCCGCGCTGCCGGAGCCCACGGGGTCCTATGCCGTAGGGACCGCCGCCCTGCTGTTCACCGATATGGCAAGGCCCGAGATCTTCACCGATGATCCCGACGATCACAGGGAGGTGACCGCAAGAGCCTGGTATCCGGCTGAACCGGCACCCGAAGTCGCACCGGCTCCGTACTATGAGAATGGTGGGGACATAGTGCGGATGTTCGACTACCCGGCTTATCTCGCAAATCTGGCCACGCATTCACTTCCAGGGGCGCGCGTCGCGGAGGCGGAAGAGAAATATCCCGTCATCCTTTTCAATCACGGCTGGGGCGAGCATGCGGTTCAGAACACGGTATTGATGGAGGAGCTTGCCAGTCACGGATATGTCGTCTTCAGCCTGGCGCATCATTATGAGGCCAAGTTCTGGACCTATCCGGACGGGCGGGTGGAGTTTATCAACATGGGCAGTCCGAGATTCCAGAGTATTATGCAGGAACAGAGTAAACCGGAGGCCATGCAGCTCCTCCAGGCGTCATTCGAGGCGCGAGAGGTCGCCGCCCAGGAGTCGCTTTTCCAACTGATGGTTGAGACCATGCCCACTCTCCTCGGGGAGACCCCTCGCCACTGGGCAGAGGACATCTCGTTCGTCATAGGCGAGCTGGATTCCCTCAACAAATACAATGCGCTTTTTGCGGGCAGGCTCGACCTTGAGAAGCTCGGAGTGATGGGGATGTCGATGGGTGGCGCGGCGGCCGGGCAGGTATGCCTTGACGGCGACAGGATCAGGGCGGCCATAAACATGGACGGCGGGCTCCTGGGGGACCTGGCCGATACGGTCGTCGCCGTTCCCATGATGTATGTCGGAAGCAGACGATTCATCGGCTATGACGAGGTCTTTTCCGCCCACGCTTCGAACGACTCCTACACGCTCATAATCGGTGAATCCGATCACTACGACCTTACGGACTTCACTCTGCTCAACCGCAACCATATGATGATCGGAACGGTTGACGGCGAGCGCATGCTGAAGATACTGAACGACTATACACTCGCTTTCTTCGATTTCTACCTCAGGGGAATCGACTCGGGCTTTTTGACGGGTCAGAAGAAACCATACCCGGAGGCGGAATTCCAGGCTCACAGGAAGCATTAGCCTGAAAGAGCCTGAAGGCGTGTCCTAGCGGAGCGCGTCGAGAAGCGCGCCGGCATCGTAGCCGAGCTCTTCCATTCTGCGAGCGTATTCCAGCGCCGCTGCCCGATTTCCCATGGAGAGATGTAGATTCCCCGCCTTGAGCATTACATCGGGCCGCCTGGGGTCGTGCTGAAGCCCCCGCTCATATGCCTCCAGGGCGGGCGCCGGCCTCCCTGTCTGCTGGTAGAGGTCACCCAGGCTGAACCAGGCCCGGGCATATGCGGGATCGACTTCGACTGCGCGCCGGAGCGCGTCCTCGCACTCATCGAACATGCCCGCATTCCCCATCGTCAGCGCGAGATTGTACCACCCCTTGCTGAGCGTGGGATCGACGCCGACCGCCAGCCGGAAGAGCCTGATCGCCTTGACGCTGTTGCGCATTCTGGAGAGCGCGGTACCGAGATTGACCAGGAGCTTGGCATTAGCCTGGCGGTCGGGCGACGTGAGCATGGTGTGAGTCAGGTCGGCCGGAAACACCTCGTCCGCGGCCGCTCCCGCCGGCTTCGCCATCCTGAAAATCTCGATATGCGGGCCCGAACCGCTTCTATCGTCGAACTCCATGACCAGCTCGCACCTGGCCTCCAGGCTGCGATAGAACTCCACATGGCCGGGGAACTCGGCGGGCTCGCCCATGTAGCGCCTGTAGACCTCGTCGCTGATGATGACATAGTCGAAGTCTTCGTACCAGCGCAGGTCATAGAAGGGCGCCGTACTCCTGGGGTAGAGGCTCGAAAGCGGGAGCTCGAACACCGCGTAGGCCCCCGGATCGAGGTCGGGCGTGTACTTCTCTTTTACAATGCCCGCCCCCCCCGGGATATTCGCCATTATCCACTCCCTAGCAACGGTCCGGTTATCCGGGATGTCCTGCCTCGAATAGAAACCATATATCCGGGTTGCGGAGGGAATGAGTAACAGGCAGGCGGCCCCGAGCACGATGAGGCCCCTTCTCGAAGACGGTATCCGCCCGAATACATAACGCAGGAATAGGGCCGCATAGATCAGCAGGAAAGGGAGAAGCGGGAATATATAGTGATCTGCAGCCGTCTTCCAACTTCCCACAACGGCGAAATAGACCAGCGGAAACGCGAGAAGCACGATACTGGCCGCGCGATACTTCATCACGGCGTACACAAGACCCAGCAGCGCGAGAACGGCTATGGGCACGGTGAGAACCGCGGGGAAAACGGAGACAAGATACCTGTGATAGGAAACCACCTGATCGGGCGCGCCGAAGTGGCCGATCTTCATATGCGTCTGCTCGAAGCGGAAGTCCCTCAGGAAGCCGGAAAAATCTAGAAAGCAGTAGGGAGAGACGGCGAAAAACGCGAGTAACGCGACCGCGCCGCTCATATATACGCGGGGATCGGACACAATCACCTTATAGTCGTGCTTTTGCGTTGAGTGGCGGTAGACATGCGCCGCAATAATGCCGGCGGCGGTCAGGAACCCTGGATATTTAACGCCGGCCGCCAGCCCCACGCATATGCCCGCCCAGATGTAGTCCTTATTGCGTCCCTCCATGGCGATCCTGCAGATGGGAACGAAAGCAAGCATGACGAAGAAGAGAAGCGGAACATCGGTGGCTATGAACTGGCCGCGCCTTATGTGCGCGAAGTTGAAAGCGAGGAAGAGAGCCGCGGTGAGTCCGACGACAGGAGAAAATACGTCCCTGGCCACCCTGTATGCTAGGTATATGGTCCCAATGCCGAAGAGGGTGGTTATGAGGCGCCCCACTACTATGAACCTGCCCGGGTCCGCCTCGACCTGCATCTGCATCTGCTGAATGGAAGAGAACTCCCCCGTCGCTCTCCCCGCAAGGTATACAAAGGCCTGGCCTATCCACTGTATGTAAAAGGAGAAAGCAGGGTAGTTGAAGAAGTGGGGATTGAAATCAAGTGAGCCTGTCCTGCCGCCCCACATCCCCAGTGCCTGCCGCCACGGAGTGGCCTCCTCGAAGAAATCCGGGAGCCCCCAGCCCAGGGTGTTCAGGCGCAGGTAAGCCCCGGCAAGGACTATGAGGACGAGGAGTATATTCTCCCGCATCGAGGTCAGGCCGAACTCCGCTCTTTCTCTGTCATCGCCCACGCGGCATTTTACCTCGCCTGATCGACCCGGTGAGCACAGTCTATGCGCATGCCCGGCCGGGGCGCCGGTCTCCCGGACATCACTTGATATAATATCCCGAGACTCTCCAGGTCCCGTCTTCTCCGAGCATGGGAGTCACGGTTTCGGTCGCGCTGGCCTTGTTCTCGAAACTGGTTTCGAACTGGATAACCACGTACTCGCCGTCGGGGGCGCCGGGAAGCGATGTAGTGTGCTCCGCCGACTTGACCTCGCGCGATACCAGGCCTCCAAGCGGGACCCTTGCGGCGGCCATGGTCTGCGTCCAGGCCTCACTGGATACGGCGCCCTTGAAATAGGGCGCGGCCTGCTCCCAGCTGCCGGCGTGGTTACCGGCGTCGACCAGAGACAGCCACTTCGTCGCCGCGTCGATTGCCGACTGCTCGGCTTGGGTGTAACCGCCGGGCTTCTCCGAGCAGGCTGAGACAGCCAGCAGAAGCCCGAAAAGCAAGAGAAGCAAATGCGCCTTCATGTGATGCCCTCCTGTTCACGGGTGAACCGCTTTTCCTTCCCATGCATAGCACTTTTGCCTCAAGCCGTCAAAGCATCGCGTACATCGCGCCATGCCGTCTCGCAATTCCTGCCCGACTTTCGTCCCGACGCTTCGCGCGGCTCCTGCGATGCCCCGGCTCGGCCTTATGATGTGTCATTTCAACCTTAAGTTGTGGCACTACCTTACACCTCGCCGGCATGCGAGATACGGTCGCCGCTATGCCGGGCCTATCTTGTTGTCTTGCGGGCGGTTATGGGCGCGGAGTATAATCCGGCATTGCTGGCTACTGGCACATGCTTTGCATCATGACAGGATGGGGATGTTCGTCTTTTCCGATTAGAAGGCTAAAAAATAAGAAAAAAAGTACGTTGACTCAATTCACCTGAATGGCCGGTGAAAAGGGATAGGAGGCGAAGTTATGAATACCGTGAATTCCCGCAGGCTGATGAGGGCACTTGAAATTACTGCGCTCATGGGCGCCCTGATCTGGGCCGGGACCGCGACCGGACAGAATCTGACTGACCCGCATGAGATACTGGGAGGATACCTGGAGGCCTCGGGGGGGCTTTTGCGCCTCAAGGCCGAGCGGACTCAGTACTTCGAAGGCACCATCTCAGTGGCGGGGATGGAGGGCCCGATAAGGGCATGGACCGAGAAACCGCACTTGAGCAGAGTAGAGGTGGAGCTGGGCCCCCTGAACATAACCCAGGGAGACAATGGGGAGGCCACCTGGATACTGGACGCTAACGGGAAGCTGCAGGTGACCACTAAAATGGATGAGGCTACCGCGAAGCGCAGAGAAGTTCAGAGCCTCATGGCCGAATACGAATACGCCGACCCGGGGTCGGACATCTTCTCTCTGGCTTTGGAGGGCACCGAGGAAATCGAAGGCGTTCTTTGCTACGTCGTCAAGATAACCAACACTATCAACTCGGACTATTACATCTATTACATAGGGGTCGACGAATTCCGGCTCGAGAAGAGTACATCCTCTGAGGGAGAAAACAGCGCCGACACTTATTTCGGCGACTATCGCGAAGTCGACGGCCTGATGGTGGCGTTCTACAGCAAAGAGACTCATCTCCAGACGGGTCAGACTCAGGAAGTCAATATTGCAACTTACGAGTCGAACCCGGTTATCGATCACGCGACTTTCGATCCTCCCGAGGAAGGCGGCAAGGATTACGAATTCGCGTCAGGCAATTCGGCGGAGAACCTCCCCTTCAAGTTTATTGAGAACCATCTTTTCATACCGGTCACAGTCGGCGACAGGACGGATCTGTGGATACTTGACACAGGCGCGGGCATGAGCGTCATAGACCAGGCATTCGCCGATGATCTGGGCCTTGCGACCGAGGGAAATCTCAAGGGCCAGGGGGCCGGCGGCACTGTAGACATTGCCATCACCACGCTGCCCCCGTTCGAGCTCGAGGGCGTCAGTTTCAATGAGCAAAAGGTCGCCGTCATCGACCTGGCAGAACTCATCCGGAGAATCGGGATAGAGAGCCCGGGCATTCTCGGCTTCGACTTCCTGTCCCGCTTCGTCACCAAAATAGACTTCGCAAACGAACTCATATCCTTCTACGACCCGGACTCCTTCACGTACTCGGGTACGGGCACACCGGTTGATCTCCATATGAAAGAGGGGGTGTTCGAAACCCACGCAACGCTCGACGGGCACCTTTCCGGGACATGGCTTTTCGATATCGGGGCGTCGTCATTGAGTCTGAATGCATCCCGCGCGGTGCGCAAGGGATACACCGAGAAGAAAGGCGTTCTCAGGATGGCCCATGGCGCGACACACGAATACCAGGTAAAGGGCGTCCGGGGCGAGAAAATCGAGTTCGGCGGCTTCATCCTTGACGACCCCGTAATCAGTTTCCGCCATGGGGTAGATGACACGACAATCTATGTGGACCGGCTCGGCATACTGGGCAACACCATCTTCCGGAATTTCGTCGTGTTTGTCGACTACGCCAATGAGCAGGTCATACTCGAGAAGGGCGACAAGTTCAACCAGCCCTGGTCGCAGGACCATTCGGGCCTCAATATCGGCTGGACCATGGATCACGGCGGAGTCGAAGTCATTTACGTATCGCCCGACACGCCCGCCGAGGCGGCCGGTTTCAAAAAAGGCGACATTCTAAAGTCGGTCGACGGCGCTCCGGTCGAGCCCGAAGCCGACCTGCTGGCAGTGCGCTCGCGTCTGCACGAACCCGTGGGCACAACGCTCGAGATAGTGGTCGACCGCGAAGGAAAGAGCAGGACTCTCAGCCTCACCCTGGCGGACCTCTACGAATAGGGGCGCGGGCGAGGCGAACGTCAGTCACCATCCTGCCGGCACGGGATCAGCTGCGCCCCGTATATCCGCCGAATCCCCGACGGTTTCCCCGCCGCGCTGCGTCTAACCATCGAACGCAGTGGAACGTTCAAGGGAGGGCACATGCGATATCTTGCAGTCCCGGTCATCGTATTCGCAGTCGTTTCATGTGTTCTGGTCCGGGAGGCGGTGGCTCCGACGGTGAGCGCCGAGGACCTGCCCGCCGCATCGCAGGTGATCGAGCGTTACATCGAGGCTCTTGGAGGGCGTCCGGCCATTGAAGGGCTCAAGACCCGGGTGTGTATCGGAAGGATGATATATGACCTTGATTGGAAGCGGCCGCCTTACGAGGTCGTGCCCGTGGCCGGATACGCGACGTCAACCGGCAAAGTCCTCATGGTCGAACACGGTGCGGATGGAATACGTTGCGAGGGTTTCGACGGCAGGTCCACCTGGGTGCAGGACGCCGGCGGCATCCAGGTTCGCGAGGAACCCATCCGGTCCAAGATCGCCTGGCTGCTCGATCCCCGGGGCGCGCTCAGGCTGGAGGCCTATTTCCCGGGCCTGCACGTGACGGCCAGGGAGAACATCGACGGACGGGCGTTATATGTCGTCGAGCCGGAAGAACTGGACCGGGCATATTACGCGCTCTATTTCGACGTGGAGACGGGGCTCCTGGTCCGGATCGGCTACTACTGGGAAATAGAGGACTACCGGGAAGTCGATGGCGTCCTTGTCCCTTTCCGCGTAGACATGAGCAGAAAGGGAGGTTCCACCACCTTGGTGCTTGACCTGGTCCGGCACAACCTGCCTCTTGAGCCGGGGCTCTTCGCCCCGCCCGGCGGCGTCAATACTCCGGCGGAATGACATCGGCCTGCGGCTCAGCGCTCCTCGGGGACCGGGTTACTGCCGGCGATAGCTGGAAAGCGCTCCTTCCAGCGCGCTCTTGAAAGCGTCGAGGTCGTCCGGCGTGAAGAGCACGCGTTTTATAAGTCCTTCGCTCTTGTCGAGCACGACATGCTCGACGAAGTTGGCCCAGTCCAGCTTCAACGCCGGCCTGAATCCCTTGAGATGAAGGTTTCCCTTGAGAAGCCCCTCCACCTCGGACTCTGAGATCTCTATCCTCTCTATGCGGTCGAAGGGGATGGTCATTTTGCCGAGATGCGTATCGAACTCCACGCGGTCGTCATATATGCGGTATTCCTGCCATATGCTCTTTACCGTGCTCCTGGAAGTATATACAGGGGTGTCGCTCATCACTTGGCTCCTCTCTAAGCTCGCTGCAAAAAGGACAACCGGGAGAGTCTGCTATTACTTCTCATGGCCGGGCCTCAGAGCTCGAGGCGCAGCACGGCCTCGCCTTCCTCCATATCGCCGGTCAACTTGAATCCCGTACTCTCATAGAAACCCTGGGGCCCCCCTTTTGCCTGATGGACACTGGTGAATAGCTCCTTTGCATTCGGCCTGGCCCTTACGTGCTCAATCAGAAGCTCCAGAGCGCGACGGCCGAAACCCATGCCTTGATAGCGGGCGTCGATCATGAAACGCCATAGATAGTACTCAGGCTTCTCTGTGTCGTCATAGAGCATCAGGAACCCGACCGGTGTGTCATCCGCGTATATCGCCCGGAACCAGGCATGCTCAGAAAAATGAGCCTGCGCGATCGAGACAGCGTTGGGGGCGACGAACTGTCTCTGCTCTTCCCTTACCGAGAGATCGCAGATCGGCCGCACGGTGTCGGCGGTTATTTCCTTAAGGCTCACATGGCTGTCTGATGACGGCCTGGCATTGTCGCGGTTCACGGTATTCCTCTCTTTGACGCTAATCATAATGACACATCTGGCGGCCGCTGGCAAACGCATGGTTCGCACGGCAAGCTGCGGCGCTTCTCATGCGGACTCCATTCATATCGAGCTTGACAAACGCATTTAGTCGTATTAATTCTTAGTTACAAATAAATCCTATTTGGAGTACGAAGCATCTATTATGAGAACAGGCCACGGCGAAATCGATTCCAGGATGCGTGACTTCAGGCGGGCTTTCGGGCGCTCGGGGGCCAGGGTGACCCAGCAGCGGATCGAGATCTTCAAAGAGGTGGCCCGTACCGAAGAGCACCCGGACGCCGTGACTGTGCACAAGCGGGTGCGGAAGCGCCTGCCCACGATTTCACTGGACACCGTCTACCGCACCCTGTGGATGCTGATGGACATGGGGCTGATAAGCACTCTCGGAGTTTACCGCGAACGAGTACGATTCGATGGAAACACCGACGCCCACCACCATTTCATCTGCACGAGGTGCGGCATGGCAAGAGATCTATACAGCGGTGATCTTAGCAAATTGCGGGCTCCAGAGGAGGTGAAGCGCCTGGGCAGCGTAGATACATCCCACGTGGAGTTCAGGGGAGTATGCTCTGAGTGCCTGAAGGCCGGGCGCCGAAAGAGCGGGAAATAGCGTGTTCACAACATCTCAAGTGTAAGGAGGTGCCGAGATGGCGGAGAAGAAGAAAAAGAAGGAACCGACAAAGAAGAAGGGGAAGAAACTCACAACCGCATTCGGAATCCCGGTTGGCGACGACCAGAACAGCCTCACGGCGGGCGAGCGCGGGCCGGTGCTGATGCAGGACGCCCACCTGCTTGAGAAGCTGGGCCACTTCGATCGTGAGCGCATACCCGAGCGCGTAGTCCATGCCAAGGGCGCGGGTGCGCACGGCTACTTCGAAGTCACGGCGGACGTCACCAAGTACACCAAGGCCGCATTCCTGTCCAAAGTCGGAAAGCGCACCGAGGTATTCGCGCGCTTTTCAACCGTCGGCGGGGAGCGCGGTTCTGCCGACGCGGCGCGCGACCCCAGGGGTTTTGCGGTGAAATTCTACACCGAAGAGGGCAATTACGACTTCGTGGGCAATAACACCCCCGTGTTCTTCATCCGGGACCCACTCAAGTTTCCGGACTTCATACACACCCAGAAGCGGAATCCCGCTACAAACCTGCCGGATCCGGATATGTTCTGGGACTTCCTTTCTCTTACGCCGGAGTCCATCCATCAGGTCACGATCCTCTTCTCCGACAGGGGGACGCCGGCCACTTACCGCAACATGAACGGCTACAGCAGCCACACCTACAAGTGGTACAATAAGAAGGGCGAGTATTGCTGGGTGCAGTATCATTTCAAGACCGACCAGGGCATAAAGAACCTGACCCGGCAGGAATCCAAACGGCTCTGCGGCGAAGACCCGGACCATGCAACCCGGGATCTTTACCAGGCTATAGAGAGGGGCGAGTACCCGTCATGGACCCTCGAGATGCAGATCCTGACTCCGGAGATGGCCAAGGACTTCGGATGGGACATCTTCGACATTACCAAGGTATGGCCACACGGAGAGGTCCCTCCCATCAAGATCGGCAAGCTGGTCTTAAACCGCAATCCCGAGAACTACTTCGCCGAGGTGGAGCAGGCGGCCTTCTGCCCCGGCAACGTGGTGCCCGGCATAGCCGTTTCACCCGACAAGATGCTGCAGGCGAGGGTGTTTTCATATCATGACACCCATCTGCACAGGCTGGGACCCAACTATCACCTCATTCCCGTAAATGCGCCGAGAAACGCGCCCGAGACCAGCTACCAGCGCGACGGTCTCATGCGCGTCGACGGCAACGCGGGCGGCGGGCCCAATTACTGGCCTAACAGCATGGGAGGTCCCGAGCCGGATCCGGCGGCGGGCGAGCCCGAGTTCGATCTCGAAGGCAAGGCGGGCCGGTACCCGTTCACGTTTCCCAATGACGACTTCGTTCAGCCCGGCAACCTGTACCGCAAGGTCATGACGGATGAGGCCCGCGAACACCTGGTGGGCAACATAGTGGATCACCTGGGAAGGGCGCAGAAGCGCATTCAACTACGTCAGACGGCGCTGTTCTACAAGGCGGATAAGGACTACGGTACGGGCGTGGCCAAGGGGCTGGGTCTTGACGTCAAGGAGGTGAAGCGCCTGGCGGACATGTCGCAGGAGGCCCGGGCCAAAGCGACCGCCAGGTGAGTCTCTAGCGGACGGGTCGCCGCCGGATGACTCCCCAGCGGACGAGCCTCTGCCAGACGAGTCCCCGCGGCGGATTACGTGAGGCCGCGAGAGAATAAGCGGAAGGGGAAGCTCCATACGGGGCTTCCCCTCTTTAAAGAGGCAGATTACCCTCTGCCGATTGCACGGAATGCTAAGGCTTCCAGACCTCCCATACCCTGCCGACCAGGTCGGGTCCCGGGGTAAGCGTTTTATCTCCGGGCTCCCAGCCCGACGGCGTTACCTCACCGGTTGCCGCAACGTGCTGGAATGCCTTGACCTGCCGCGTGAGCTCGGCGGGATTGCGCCCCACTTCGGGCGTCAGGACTTCCATGGCCCGAATAATAAAGTCGGGGTCGATTATGAAACGTCCGCGAATGTCGACACCCGCCGCCTCGTCATAGACCCCGTATGCTGCGCCTATATTGCCCCCGGCATCCGAGAGCATGGGGAAGGGCACACCGCCGTCCACCATCTTGGACAGCTCCTGCTCCTGCCAGATCTTGTGGGTGAAGCGGCTGTCGGTGCTCATCGAGAGAACTACAACGCCAATCGACTTCAATTCGTCGTAGCGGGCAGCGACCGCTGCCAATTCGGTGGGTCACACGAATGTGAAGTCGCCGGGATAGAAACACAGCACTATCCACTTGCCCTTGTAGCTTGAGAGCTTGATCGGCTTGAAACCCTCACCCGCGACGAAGGCATTGGCCTCGAAATCAGGCGCTTCCGCGCCGACCCTTGCTCGCACCACCTTCACCTCCTCCTTTGGTATTGCCTTGTCCGGCCTCGAAGATCCCGCGTCGGCTTTTATGACTCCGCGCGCGGCTTTCACGCAACCGTCCTTCATCTTCGCCATAGGCACCTCCCTTCACGAGGCCACATCCCGACCCCCCGGTGCGGTTCTCTGGTTGCGGCCCTGTCATGGCAAATGGCCTGAAAGGCCATATAATCTCACTCCCTTTCAATACCACAAATTCGACCCCTCAGTCAATGCTCGCTTTTGGCATCGCTAATCAGACCCCTCGGTCAATAGCACGGGCTTGCCTTCCCACACTCGCCGTCCTGTCACGACGCTTGCACCCTGATCAGAGCCGCTGTATCATCGTGCCTGCCGCCAGAGCCGCGGGAGGGCGCAGAGCAATGAGGACAAGACTTAAACCCAAGCCGATAATCAGCATGGCATGCATGTCGGCTGTAGTCGCCCTGCTCGTAATACTCATAGACGCAGCCGTGAGGTCAGATCCGAACGCTCTGAGCCTGATAGAGGCCAATCCCTGGCTATTCGCGCACCTGGTTCACATACCCCAGTTCCTCATACCATTCCTGATCATTCTCTATCTGACCAGGGGCAGACCTCAGGAATACGGCTTCAATCTGCGGCAGGATTCACATATCACCCACAAGCGCGTGCTGGCCGCGGGCTTATTATTTGGTCTCCTGTTTTCATTTAAATACATGCCCCAGATCTTTCGGACGGGAGGCGTAGAGATCGCCCAGCCCGTCAATGCCGCCAATATCGTGGGGCGGATGACATTTCAGTGGATCGTCGTAGGCTTAAGCGAAGAGACCATGTTCCGCGGGTTGATTCAGACATACCTGATGAAGAACCTCGAGGGGGAGGTTCGGATTCTGGGGCATGATTTCCACATAGGGACGGTCATCGGGGCGGTCTTATGGGGCCTGTTCCACTTCCTGAACGTTCTCATAATGCCTATCGGGCCCGTCGTATTTCTGGTTGTGCTCACGACGGCCATCGGCCTTATTCTGGGTTATGCATACCAGAGAACGGGAAGCCTGCTCACCACCGTCATCATGCACAATACCATTTTCGGAGTTCCCCTCACCATAGGTTACCTGTTGAACTGGCTTCTGTGAAAGCATGGCGGCGGCCATGTCCCGGGACCCATTCCCCGGTGAACACGCCGAACAGAATAATAAGCAGGTACAGAAGCCCCGCGATTCTGGCATAAACCAGGGGCGGTGCCTGTGCTGTCCGGGTTGTCAAATCGAGTCCTCCCTTCAGCCGGGCCTATTTCGCTCCCTTTATTACCACAAACGCACCACGCCCGGACCCCTCAAGAATAGTACTCGCCGGCTCTCCGGGAATGAGTGTCTGCACAACGTCGGCGATCTCGAATCCCGATTCCCGGAGATGCCCAAGCACCTCACTGGTGGAGAAAAAGCGCGCAATATTATAAAACCTGCTCTTATCTTTTCTGGCGGCATACTGCTTTCCAAGTTCGCTCTCTTTGTCCACGAATCCCACGATGATGCACCCGCCATCCTTCAGCACCCTGAAGGCCTCTTTGAAGGAAAGGGCGATATCGTCCACAAAACAGATAGTCGTCACAAACAGTATGAAGTCGAACCTGCCGTCCGGAAATGGCAGGTCCTCCGCCACATTGAGGTGAACGTCGACACCCTGCTTCCTTGCTTTGCCCGCCATCTTTTCCGAGGGCTCCACCCCGGTCTTTATGCCAAGCGGCACGGCGAATTTCCCCGAGCCCACGCCGACTTCCATACCCTCGGCGCCGGGCGGGGGCATGAGCCGGCGTACTGCTTCCAGCTCGGCTTCATACAGGTTCGCGTTCTTCTCGAACCATTCGTCATACGAATCGCTGTACTTTTCAAACGGTTCGATGTTGGGCATATCAAACCTCTCTTCTGCTCAAGGCGCCGGAGCTTTCCACCGACCACGCGGGTCATGCACGCCCGAATTACAGCGACTGCTGCAGATTAGCGCCTGCCGCAATCCCCCCCGGCAGCACCAGGTGCCTAAGCAATACCCACCAGAGCTTCGGCAGAGGACTGCATCGCCCTTCGATACGGAGAGTACCGAGCAGCCCGTAGGACTCTCTCCGTAAGAAGCCAGTCCGGCCGATTGGCCGGTATTGCGGCAGAATCCCGATTCAGACGGCCGTAAGGCCGGCAACAACATCGTGACCGGTAAGAGAAGAGACCGAACTCGCAACGCAACGTGCTCCATGGCCCCCCTTTGCATTGAACATCTAAGTCTACACAGGAAAACGGCCGTCAGGAACCCCAATATACGGCACGGTGGCAATACTGATTGTAATGAACGCCAGGGCGGTTCTGCTCTCATAAAGAGACCGCGGATTGCTTGTTATGAGACCGGCCGTCACTTAATATAGAGGAGCATAAGCCAGCGGACCTGTTTGCGCTGCTGTCTCCGGTGTTTGGGCGCTTTGCTCGCGGGTCTGCTCATTGAATCAAGGGAGGCGCGAGAATGCTTTATCGAACCATGGAAAAGACAGGAGACAGACTATCAATTCTCGGGTTCGGCGCAATGCGTCTCCCCCAGCTGAACGGCAAGATCGACGAGGACAGGGCAACGCGCCAGATCCGCCATGCTATAGACGAGGGCGTCAACTATGTCGACACGGCATGGCTGTATCACGGGGGAGCGAGCGAGCCTTTCCTGGGGCGCGCCCTCGGGGATGGATACAGGGAGAAAGTCAAACTGGCGACCAAACTCCCCCACTGGGCGGCGAGAAGCCGGAAGGACATGGACCACTACCTCAACCAGCAGCTCGGGAAGCTCCAGACAAGCCACATCGATTATTACCTCATACACTCGCTTGACGGTCCGAGCTGGGAGAGATGCAAGGACCTGGGAGTGGCGGACTTTCTCGATATGGCCAAGCAGGACGGGCGCATCGTCAATGCGGGATTCTCCTTCCACGGCAACAGGGAGCACTTCAAGGGCATAGTCGATGGGTACGACTGGGACTTCTGCCAGATCCAGTACAACTACCTTGATGAGCACCGGCAGGCCGGCAGGGAAGGACTCGAGTACGCCGCATCCAGGGGCATGGGAGTTATAGTCATGGAACCCCTTCGGGGCGGCCACCTTGCGGGCGAATTGCCCGCCGAGGTCGGGTCCATTCTGCAGCAAGCCGACACCAAACGAACGCCTGCCGAATGGGCCTTCAGGTGGGTCTGGAATCGCCCCGAGGTCACCCTCGCGCTCTCGGGCATGAACGAAGAGAGCCACATCGAGGAAAACCTCAGAATAGCCGGCGAAGCCCATCCGAACTCACTGACGGATCAGGAGCTTAAGCTGACGGAGCGTGCGGCGCAAACCTACGGGAAACTCATGAAGATAGGCTGCACGGGCTGCCAGTACTGCATGCCCTGCCCGTTCGGTGTCGACATCCCCGGATGCTTCGACAAGTACAACCATGTCAACATGTTCGGTGACAAGCGCGTCATGAAGTTTCTCTATATGGCGCAGATGGGCGGCGCCATGTCCGGAAAGCCGTCCAGGGCGTCCCTCTGCACAGAATGCGGCAAATGCGTCGAGGCATGCCCGCAGAACCTCAAGATCCCGGAGCTTCTCAAGGACGTGAGCAGAGAGTTCGAAGGCTTCTGGTTCAAGCCCACCGTCTGGTTCCTCAGGCAGGGAGTAGCGCTCCAGAACTGGTGGGCCACGCACCGGCCCGGACGTTAGCCGGTGAATAGCAAATGCCATTTCCCTACTACGAAAATCTGAGCGAGGCCAGCAAGAGAATCTACAGGAAGAGCGATGCGATTGAGAGCATTCCTGTTGAGGACCCGGGCAGCATACACCCGGTTATTATGAAACTGAAGAGAGCCCTTGAGGATAACGGCCGTCGAGATGTGGCGAAGCACGCCTCTGAAATCTGCCGCGTGGTATGCGAGGGCCTGGGCGCGGAAACGCTCGTTGTGAGAATCAGATCGCGGCGCCCATCAAGGTCGGCTGAAGAGCTCCAGGGCCTTTATGAGCGGACGGAGGGAGAAGCGTGCGTGCTCACGGTATGGATGAAAACCGCCGCTAGGGGGCAGGTGGTAGCGTTCAAGTCCTTCATAAGGACGGTGCTCCATGAGCTCTGCCATCACCTGGACTACACATACTTCAAATTGGCTGACTCCCTGCACACAGAGGGATTCTTCAAAAGAGAGTCTTCTCTCTACAGACAGATAGTCCCCATTGAGCTCCAGAGAAGGGAACCGAGGCAAAAGAAGTCACCCAGGAAGAAGGTCAGTAAACAAGTAAGTGAAGAGCCGGAGCAATTGGGACTCCTTTGATGCCGATATGTTCCACACACATCTCCAAACTGGGTGACTTCCGGAAATTCCTGATTAGCCCGAAGTGTGCCGACGTGGCGCGGGTAGTTGCCAATCAGGCGCGAGACCATTGACAATCGCCGGTCTCTGGGGTAAGCATGGGTAATGCCAACCACCCTTGCTATTCCCCTGGCTAAGTATGATTGAAAACGAGGTTTGAGAAAAGGGGATAACGTTGAGACACATGCCGGATGAGGGTGACAACGATCGGGCGACTAACGTCATACTGCTTGGTCTAGCCGCCTTATATTTCCTGATCGAATTCGTCCCGGGCGTGGTGGGAAGCTACGGGTATTTCTGCGATGAGTTCTACTATCTCGCCTGCGCCGATCACCTGGCCGCGGGCTACGTGGACCATCCGCCGCTGTCGGTGTTGCTCTTATGGGCCGTCCGTGCCGTCGCCGGGGACTCCCTGGCCGCGTTGCGGCTTGTCCCGGCCCTTGCCGGTGCCGCCACCATAGTGATTATAGGGCTTATGGCGCGCCGGCTGGGCGCCAACAGGCTCGGGCAGTTGGTTGCGGCCGGAGCGGCCATGACCGCTTCGGTCTACCACGTCTTCTTCAGCTATTACTCTATGAACGCCCTGGCAATCCTGATGTGGTCGGCGGGTTTCTGGCTTCTGATAGAGATCGAGCGGCGCGACTCGCAGCGCCTGTGGCTTGCATTCGGAGCCCTGACCGGGATCGGTCTTCTCAACAAGCACACATTCGTCATGCTGCCGCTGTGCCTTGCCGTGGCAATGGTGCTCACATCCGCGCGCCGCCACCTGGCGCGCCGCTGGTTCTGGCTGGGCTGCCTCGTCGCCGCAGCGCTGTTCCTTCCCAATCTCATCTGGCAGTATTACAACGGTTGGCCTTCGATCGAGTTCTATAGCAATGCCGACCTATTCAAGAACCTGGCGACACCGCCTATCCAGGTCATGTTTCAGCAGATCCTCACGATGAACCCGGGCGCGATGCCGGTGTGGGTGGCGGGACTGGTCTTCTTGCTCGTGACCAGGCGCGGCCGTCCCCTGCGCCACCTGGGGCTCGTCTACCTCATACTCCTGATCCTGATGCTAGTCGGCCAGAAGAGCCGGCCCGACAGGATCGCCGGGACGTACCCGGTGCTGCTGGCCGGCGGGGGGGCGCTTCTTGGCGGGCTCGCCCGGCGCCCGGGGCTTGGGTGGCTCCGGCGGGCATTGCCGGCACTGCTGTTGCTCGCCGGCCTTGCGCTTGCTCCGCTTGGTCTACCGCTTCTGCCGCCCCCGATGCTGGCGCGCTATGCCGCGGCCCTGGGTATGGTGCCCCGCATCGAACAGGGCGAGGCCAAGATGACACAGGTGCCTCAGTGGACGGCCTACAGACTGGGCTGGGACACATACGTGGATAACGTGGTTGCGGTAGTACAAGAGATCCCACCGGAGGAGCGTCGGCGCGCCATCATACTGGTGCCTACCTACTCGCAGGCCGGCGCTATCGAGCTTTTAGGCCGCGGCAGGGACCTGCCACCCGTGTATGCGACCCAGAACACCTATTACCACTGGGGGCCTCCGCCGGATTCGGTCGATGTCACGATCGTAACAGGCCCCTTCCCGGAGGCCATGGTGCGGGACTTCTTTGACGACGTCCAACTTGCCCGGGTGAATGACTGTGACTGGTGCATGCCCTGGGTCGGCAAGGCGCCAATCTGGATCGCTCGAGGCCAGAGGGCGCCCCTGGGGGAGGTCTGGCCGATGCTCAAGCACTACGAGTGACCTCGGTCGCAGGAGCATGTCATTTCCAATCTAACCGATTTCATGACGAGAGCAGAGCCCGATTCATAACTTCGCGGACTCCAAATCCCCGGCGGCCAGTAAACCCGGCAACATCTTCAGAACGGCTTCCCCGACGCAGCGAGCCATTCCGCCGACTATGTGTCTTCTCCGGGGCACCTGGAGTCCCCTTCCTCATCAAGCACCGGCAGTACGCTCTCTTCCATCAGCAAGGTCGTGTCTCTAAGCACAAGTTCCAAGTGTTCCATCGACCAGTTACCTTCATGCCTCCCGATGCCATGCATGAAGAGCGGGAAGTGTACAAAATCGGTCTTCTCATTCCCCACCATGGCGGAGAAATTCCCATTGATCACGATGGCAAAGGGAAAGTGTGAACCCGGGAGACCGAACTTCTCAATCAGAGGTTGGGCCTCTTCATCGGTTATGAGATGATGAGCAATCTCAAATTGCCCACTATACTTAGCCAGGATTGAGTCTGTTTTGGCCAGGGCTTCCAGCGCCGGTGGTCTGTCTTTGTGGAACACATCTACAGTCCCCTTTGAACCATTCCCGCACCCCCAAGAGAAAGAAGATGCGATCAGGAGTATCAAGAGGCTTATTCTCGAGAACATCAGCATTTTCATCCTTGCCTTCCAGTGCCGATAGATGCAGATCCCCCTTTGCAACATCCCGGCTGCTGTTTTTTACGGTGGCCTCTATTGCATATGGCTACGACATGTAGGCCCGATTGTAGGCTTCCATCGGCGTCTTGTCATCCTCGAATAGAGATTGCAGCATCCGCTATCGCACTCACGGATATATTCCATTTGCTTTCCCAAACGGGACGACTTTCGCGACTTTCTAATGAGCCGAGAATGTGTCGAAATGGCACACATAGTGATGGGATTCGCCTGAAACGGCGTTCAAGTGGTCACCAGACCACCTATGGGGTCTACCGTGCTACTGCCAGGGTCCTCCCGCGGGCCAGGATTTGTTGAAAGCGGTGCCGTTGGCCACCGCTTCAGCTGGGGGGCCCAGGAAGACAGATATCTGTTCAATCACCGCGCTGAACTGTAATGGTGCAGACTCGATTGCTGTTCTTCTCAGAAATGCCTCCCACTGTGTCGCCTTGGACTTGTCAGCCATGAATTCAGCCGAGAAAACCGAAGAGTACTGAGAAATCTCAGTATTCCGTGTTCTGAAGGTGCTTGAAATGGCAGAGACCAATGTCCCGCCGGTGAACTCATACAGCCGGGATAACAGCCAGATGTCGAAGAAATCCTTCATCCGGCTGTTGAGAGCGCCCAGCTTAACCATTGCCTCGAATTTCTCAGCGATCGTGCTCTCCATGCTGTAACCGGTAAGAGCAGGCGATGGCATCTCGATGATCGTGGGATATTGAATCTTCGTGGGGCAGGGTACCACCATATCACCGAACCCAACGTCGAACTGCATGCTGATGCGGGAATTGCCGAGGTTCCCCTGAAAGAGGACTCTCACACCTTCGTAGTCAGCATCCTCGGCGATCCGCTCTGCCCTGATGGTGTCCGGGTTAAACTCAAGCCCGTCGGGCTCAACCTCCGAGGAGCACACATCCCGAACCGCTCCTGCAATTGTACCAATGTCATTGTCTATCCTGCCCAGGAAATCCATATCCCGGGTGGGCCTGGACACAGGTGCCTTCCAGACCATGAGCATCAATGCGCCCTTGAGTATGAATCTGTCGGCAAAGGCCGATTTCGAGAGCCTGTAGAGAAAGCGCTCCATGGCGTAGTACTGCAGCAGCTCATTGAATGGGCGCCCGGTTAGCCTGGACTTGTTGAGCAGGCGTTGGTGTATAGAAGCTGCGATGTCCTTGACCTGGCGCTTCTTCACAGGATGGCCTCCAGATACGGACGCATTATCTTCTCAACCCGGCAGGTCTTAGCGTAACGTACCAGCTCATCCGCCCTGAGAGGCTTGTATTTGCGGTAGAGCTTGAGAGCCTCAACCGCCACATCGATACCTATCTTGTTACGGTGCTTGAAACAGTCCGCGAGTGTCTTCTCGGGGCTATAGATTCGAACGTCCACGCCATCGATCGTGTGGTTTTCTATGCCCTCAGTGAAGGCTGAGCCCTTGAACCAGAAGACGCGCACAGGGGGATGATTGAATTCTGGGCGCCATGTTCTCCGCGGCAGCGCAATGTACACGGCATGAGGGACTTCCGTTGTCATCTCGTGAAATACCAGAGCCGATATCAGACAAATTACGCAGTTGGGCACGCGCAGTGCCACGGGGATAAGATCTGGGTTACCAAGAGGGCTCAGTTCGGCGAGGCGAAAAAGCCCTCGGGATAGGATTTCGAGAATCCCCGTGTCACGCATTGCGTAGAGAGTGCGGGGATGGATCCCCTCGCTCATGGCCTCTCGTGTTCTCAGAGTACCACCATGTTTGCGGAAGACCCTTTTTGCGGCTTCAATTGCTCTTTCACTTACCATTTCTTCCATAAACCTCTGGATAATAACCTTGACCATTAATTGTATTTGTCAAGGACTTTATCCATGATCCCCATCTCTGTCAAGCTGAATCCGGTCCCTACCTCATCACCAATATTATCGGTGCGTCTCTCCAGATGGCAAAAGTGATGATGAAGATGATGGCATAGTGATCTATCAGCAATCTTATTCATCCTGGACATGTTTGACCCGCGTGATCATCATGATCATGCAGGAGATGGTAGCCTGTGTGATAGCGATCCATTAGGGTCCCCCAACGGGACTCGAAACAGAGACGATACCAATAGAAAGAGGCGCGCCGCCTGCCCCGCTGTTACGAGCCGGTAGCGCGCCCTTTGAATCTCTATTCGGCCGGGCCTGCCCGGAGGCAGCCCAGCGTTAGCGTTGTATTACAACCTTCTCCGTGAGCGTCCTCGTCTCTCCCCTGAACACCACGAAGTAAGTACCCGGGGACACCCTGCGCCCGGCCCGGTTGTCACCGTGCCAGTGCACCTGCCCGACGCCCTGGTCCACGCTGCCGCGCAGCAGTGTCTTTACGAGCTCTCCCCTGACGGAGTAGACATCGAGCGACACATCCTGCGCCCGCGGGCTCGCGAACTCGATGACGAGCCCTGCAGTCGTCGGATTGGGGTTGAGCGCAAGGCGCCAACCGGCCGCCGGGACGTCCTCCACCCCCGCCGAGGCCGTAATCATCAGGGTCCCGCTGTAAATGCTATGCTCAACGCCATACCGGTCCACACAGGTGACCTTCAACACGCCGTCATCGGTAGAGACATCCGGGACCACCCAGTCATAAGACTGTTCTTCAATAAAGGCGCTGACCAGATCCCAGCTCAGCCCGCAATCTAAAGAGAATGAAAGGGCATAAGGATGAATGGACTCACAATCGAATCCTTCCCATGTAACCGGGTACGTGCTTCCGCCCAGGAGCTCCGGCTCGACCGCGACTTCAACTTCGGGAAATACGACTTCGACGGCGGCCGCGGCCCGGACCTCATAGCCCTCCACGAAACATGTGACGTGGACGTCTGCGGGGCCCGTCTCGTCAAAGGCCTCCTCCACGTCGCCCTGGCGGAACACCGCGCGGATCTCGACCTCACCGTCGTCGTCATGGTCGGCGACGGAAAGCGAACCCGGCACGCACTTGGCCATCCCTTCCATATACACGCAGTCCTCGTCGACTGTAAACGGGTCAAGGCCCTCCGGGACTTCCAGCACCGCGCCTATGAGCAGGCCTGGCACACCGACACGTATGACCTGGGGATCGACCTCGGCCGAGGTCATGATCGCCTCGTCGTTGGAGTACCTCAGACTGAACGCCAGGGTGTGCGCGCGGCTGATTATGCGCCCCGCCAGATTGGTGCCGGGATTGCCGGGGTCAAAGGTGTGAGGAATAGCCGGGTTGGCCCTCACTATCGCCTCCAGGTCACCGAGCAGGGCTTGGGCGGCAAGCGGCCGGCCCTGGCAATAGGCCACCTCGGCCGCGTCGAGAGCTGCCATGATCCCGGCCAATGCCCCTGCCGGGATGGAGTCCTGGCCTGACTCTATATGACCTCTGAGGTTGCCGAATTTGACCTCCACCACCTCGGCGGGAGTCCTGTTGTCCGCGGCTATGGCGAACCACGAGAACTCATCGTCCTCGGACCTCGACCGCCTGTTGATCTTCAGGGTCGGAATCTCTTCCACGTACTCCACCGTCGCGTCGCGCCACACACCGCAGGGCCCGGACGGGCGGGTAAACACGCGCACTTTGTTGTTGGGCACGCCCGGCGGAAGTACCGTATCGATTATAGCCACTTCGACTACGAAGTCGAAGAAAGCGCTGGTGTTTACTTCATAGAACTCCGGGAAGAGCTGCACGCCCGGCGGCACGGGACAGGGATCCTCGTCCGTCTTCTCGTCGATATAGAGCAGGCCCGAGTCGATCACGGACTCAAACGTGAACTCGAGCTCGCCCGGAATACCGACTGCGACACTGTCACCCTCGGGGATCACGATGCCGCTGTCGGAAAAAGCGAATATGCTGATTGAGTCCTCGCTTCCCCCAAGGTAGAGGAGCCCGTCATGGAACGCGGCCGAGTGAAGGGTCGGACTGCAGAAGCCCTTCATGCCGTCATTGAGCTCGTGGACTTCAACCAGTTCGGCCTCCGTGGTCATCTCGTAGACGACACCGTCATCGACGGCCGTAGCAAACAGGTTGCCGCCGTAGCCGGCCAGACCGGTGGGAATACCAATGCCCGGCAGGGAATACGATTCCTCCACGTCGCGCGTGGCGCCTATCACAACGAGCCTCTGGAACAGCGCATCCAGAGCGTAGATGTCGGCCCCCCCGGCGAAGTCGAGGCCTGAGGGAACGAGCAGGTCTTCGGGATCGAAGCAGTCCTCGACCTGGATTTCGTGATCCGAGACCCAGGTGAAGGCGATGAACCTTCCGCCTATATCGCCCACCCAATACTGCTGCCCCTGAGCATCGTACGCGGCGGATATCAGCTTCGGGCAGGAGCCGGGACAGGGAACCATGCCGGTGGTCAAACGCGCGCTCTTTAAGATCTCGCCCGTCTCAGGTGAAAGGAGATACACGCAGGTCGAACCTACATGGCTCGTGGCGACAAGGAGGTTGTCCCCATCGCTCCCCAGACCGGTGACATAGTCGAACCGGCCGCCGTCATTAGGAGCGGGTATCTTGCCCACGAGATCGAAATCCGCGTGGACGGCGCTCGTGATCAGAAAACAAAGACAGGAGAGTACAACAATGGAATGCGATAATAATGACTTCATGATCTTGCCCCTTTCGCAGCCTGCCCGGCGCCGCAGGGTGCACCTTCCCCGCGGCTACCCTAACATAGGAGTTAGGTAACAAAATGAGTGACTTTAAACTCCATCGAAGATTATACCACGAAACGGGAAGTCAGTTCAAGCCGAATTGAGCCCTATATCGGGCGGCATCGGCCTGTTGGCCGGATGACTCCAGGTGCGATATGAGTTCCCCCGCACGTGCGATAAGGTCCCCGTGCCTGAGATAGTGCCTGCGGAGCCTCGGAGGGCATTTATCCAGGATGCCGGCGGCCTCGGCCAGCGCGCGCCTGGAGTATTCCAAGCCGCCGCCCGCGTTCCCCAGGGCCTTCTCGAGATCAGCGCAGAGGAACAGATAGTCCACCTGGACGATCCTGAGCTCCTCTGAGCGGGCCAACGCCTGTCCGGCCAGAACCAGAGCCTGCGAGGGGTCACCCGCCTGGGAAGATATCACGGCCAGCGCCCGCAGGCACTCGCATTCGGTGTCAGCGAAGCCATACCGGCGGCACTCGGCCAGCGCGCCCTCAGCCATCTCCCGCGCGCGCGCGGGCTCGCCGCGCCGGCTCTCGGCCTGTGCCGTCAGAAGCGCCACTTCTATCTTGGCCTTGGCGTGGCCCTTGCCCGGCACCTCGAGAACGCATTCGACCTCCGAAACCGCCCTGGCATCATCGCCGTCCGAGAAATATCTCTTGCCCTTCTGCAGCTTGATGAGGCACTTGGTCTCTGCCCCCATGGCCTCGTCCTCATACTCTATGAGCTTGGCCAGGGCCGAGTCGCGGCCGGCCTCATAGCCGATCTCGCAGAAAAGAGCGGCCTTGCCGATCTGGGCGCCCGCGGCCACCTCCACTTCGTCGGTCTCGATCGCGAGGTCATAGCACCTGTCATAGCTCGAGAGAGCGCGGCCGTAGTCGCCCGTCTTGGTGTATACGTCGCCAAGCCCCCCAAGCGTAACCGCCACCGACGGCTTCTCCCCCATTTCTTCCTGGATTGCCAGGGCCATATTGAGGTAATGCTCGGCGCTGTCCATGACGCCGCGCGATGTGTAGTATCCGCCGTAGGTCTGGTAGTCCCTGGCTATGAGCCGCTCATTCTCTATTCTCCTGTCTATGGCAAGCGCCTTTTCGAGATTGACTCTCGCGCGTTCATGAAGCCCCTGGTTCACCAGGATCTCCGCGATGTTACGCAGGCTCATTGCCTCGCCCTGCTCGTCGCCGATCTCCACCCTGAGCGCCAGGGCCATCGAGTCCATTTCGGCGGCCTTGTCATAGTCTCCCATCAGAGCGTAGATATTACCCATGTCCGAAAGCGAAGAGGCCATGAGATGCTTGGATCCGATCTCCTCCCTGATCTCATAGCTTCTCTGGAAATGGAACAGGGCCTCGTCATACCTGCCGTAAGACTGGTACACCTGGCCTATCTTGTTAAGCGTATGCGCGATACCGCCCTGGTCGCCGATCTCCCGACGAATCTCCAGCGAGCGGTTGAGCACTTCGAGCGCGCGGTCGGCGTCGCCTGCCGTCTGATATATCAGCCCGAGATTGCCGAGGCTCACCGCGATGCCCCGCAGATCACCCAGCTCCTCCTTTATCGCGATTGAGGCCTCCAGGAACTCGATGGCCTTGTCTATCTCGTTTTTCCGGCGGTGAGCCACGGCCATCGCGTTTAAGACCCGCGCCTCGCCCTCGCGATTGCCTATGTCGCGGTAATATGTGAGCGCCTGCGCGAACTCCATGAGCGCGGCATCGAGGTCGTTCTGGTAGATGAGCACCCGCCCCAGCTCGTACCGCACGGAGCCCGCCTTGGGGTCTATCTCGAGCGCTTTCCTCAGGTTGTCCGCCGCAAGATCCCATTCGCTGACATCCATGTAAACCAGCGCCAGCCTGAGATAGCCTTCGGGGTCGTCGGGGTACTCGGCTATGAACTCGCTGTAGGACTCGACCGCCTGATCGGTATTGTACGTGACAGCAGCTTGCGTGGCCATTATGTAGGTTCTGTCACTGGGGGGCACGCGGTCCATGTTCTTAACGAGCTTCTCGACCGCGGCGGCCGCAAGCTCCTCCGCCCTGTCGTCGTAGCCGAGTTCCATATAGGCATCCGCCGCGCGGGCGTAAGCGATGGCAAAGTCCTCATCGTCACTGATGGCCTTCTCGAATGCCTCGGCGGCCTCAAGATAGGCGCCGGTAAAGGCCAGGTCGAGTCCCTTGCTGTAATTGGAAGCCGCGCTTACCGACCTTGTGCGCTGGACGCCCACCTCCCGGTCGAGATCCTCGTCGATATCGCTCTGGCTCAGGTTGAAGATCTGCTTGGTGCTGCGGGTAAGATCGTCGATCATGGCGAGAAGCTCTTCCTCTTTCCCGTCCACCGAACGCGAGCCGATCATCTCCTGGCTGTTGGCATCCTCTACCTTGAGAGTGATCCTGATCTTATCCCCGATCCGGGCGAAGCTGCCCGCGGCCACGGCGTCGAGGTCGGTCGCCCTGCCTATTTGCGCCATCAGGGCCCCCGTGTCGTTGCCGTTGGCATCACCCCCCAGGTCGCTCACTATATGCCTCAGACGGTCGGTGCTCATGACGCGGAAGAACTTGGACTGCGCAAGATCCGCAGTGAGGTTTTCGGGGATACCCGATGAGAGCCAGTTGAGCTCGTCGTCCCCCGTGAGGTTCTCAAACGGCAGCACGGCTATGAAAGTCCGTTCCCGCTCGAAAGTAAGCCTGGGACCGAGGCCGAAATAGAAGGCCGCCGCAGCCGCCACAGCCAGTCCCGCCACGGCGAAGATGAGATTCCTGCCGCGCAGGCGCATCTTGCGCCTGACATGCGCGTGTCCTATGTCATGCAGGATGTCGTCGGCCGATGCGTACCTTTCGTCGACGTTCCGCTCGAGCGATCTCATGACCAGGCGGTCGACCCATGCGGGCACATCTGGATTGGTCGCCGACGGCGCATCGGGGATCTCCCTCAGCCTGAGCATGAGAGTCGTTATTATGCTGTCGGCCTTGAAGGGGACGTGCCCGGTCAGCATCTCGTAGAGGACGAGGCCGAAAGAGTAGAGGTCGCTCCGGCCGTCGACGTCCTTGCCCTCCGCCTGTTCGGGCGACATGTAGTCAGGCGTTCCCACGATCTGCCCGGTCATGGTGAGACCGCCGGCGTCCATGCTCTTGGCGATTCCGAAGTCGGTGACGCAGGCGTTGCCGTCGGCGTCTATGAGGATGTTATGGGGCTTGAGGTCCCGGTGGACGACACCCACGTCATGCGCGCTCTTGAGGGCCTCCAGCACCTGAACCGATATATTGAGGGCCTCATCCACGCTCATCTTGCCCTTCTCCAGGATGATCGCCTTGAGATCCTTGCCCTCTATATAGGGCATGGAGATGAACTTGAAGCCGTCGGCCTCGGCTATGTCGAAAATGCGGAGGACATTCTTGTGGGTGACTTTTCTCGCGAGGATGATCTCGTCTCTGAAGCGGGCGATAACGGTCTCGTCGCGCGCGAGGTCGGGCTTAATGACCTTGATGGCGACAACGCGGTCGATCTCGCGGTCCCGGGCCTTGTAAACCCAGCCCATGCCGCCCTTGCCGATGACGCCGAGGATCTCATATCGGTTACCGAGAACCCTGCCCGCTGCAAAAGCTTCTTCGTCTCCCGCGGCGCCGGCGGGCCGGCCAGGCACCGTCTCGCCCGAGAAGTCGGTGAGCTTGGTCATGTCGGTCTCGGGAAGCGTCAGGCCGCACTGAGGGCACTCATCCTCATCGTGAATGGGCCCTCCGCACTTGGGGCATTTCGCCGGACCTTTGCCTGGCAGGGTCTCATCCGCCACGGATACAGACCTCCTCCATGTATTCGCGCAGCCTGCCCTACAGGGCTACGCGCTCTCTATGAATGCCTCGCGGCTGTCACCGGTGATCTCGTAAACCTTCTTGAGAACCGCCTCCACCTCCGGCCCGGGCTCCACACCTCTCCGCCGCATCGCGCGGCCGGCCGTCTCGATCGCGCTGGAAAGGTCGTACTCCTCGAAGCCCTGACTCCCGCCCCAGGAGAAGGATGCAATGAACTTGGGAGGATAACCCGCTCCGAATATATTGCAGCACGCGCCGACCACCGTTCCGGTATTGAACGTGGTGCCTATGCCGCACTTGGAGTGATCGCCCATGTAAAGCCCCACGAACATCTCGCCAGAGTCGACGGCCTTATCGTCAAGCCGCACCCTCACCGTCGAGTAATTATTCTTAAGGTCGCTCGTTTCCGTACCAGCGCCCAGATTGACCCACTCTCCCAGATACGAATGGCCGACAAAGCCCTCATGCTGCTTGTTGGCATAACCGTGGACGATGGTCTCGGCGACCTCGCCGCCGATCTTCGAGACCGGGCCGATGGACGTCTCGCCGTAGATCTTGGCTCCCATCTTGATGGTGCTGCCCTCGCCGATATGGACCGGACCCTTGAGGCATGCATTGGCCATGACGGAGGCTCCGTTGCCGATGTGTACGGGTCCCTCGGACGCGTCGAGCACGACGCCGGGAGACAGTGACGCCCCCTCGCCGACGTATATGTCCGCCTCGTTTACGAGCCATACCCCGTCCGGGACCTCCGCGTGGATCCCCTTAAAACCGAGAAGGCGATGATCGCTTTCGATCTCAGGGCCGTTCAAGTTCACAAGGTCCCATGGGTAGTCGATGAACGCCGCCTCCACTTCGCGCACCGGGAGTCCGTCGAAGAGGCTCCCGGCGATGGCCGAACCGACGGCCTCGTCCAGCGCCCCGGCGTGCTCCCTGCCCACGGCCGCGGCCACCACGGTCCCGCCGGACACATAGGCCCCGCGCCAACCCGGCTCGAAGGCCCCGGCGAGGGCCGGCGTCATAACCACCCGGCCGTTTAAGAGAAGCGCCGGGTCTCCCTCTCCGAGCAGGTCGCTGTAGGACTTGACGGCGCCGCCGGCGACCGGTGCGAGATAGTCTCTCATGTGATAGCCGGCCACGGCTCCCAGAGCCATCTCAGACTTGCGCGCCAGCGTGAGAATGCCGCATCTTAAGCCGAACACGGGCCGTGTGAGAGCGAGGGGATAGAGGTTCTTAAAACGCTCGTCTTCAAAGATGATTACTGGGTTCGGCACTCAACCCTCCCATAAAGGTAATTAGCTTCCTGTAATTTACTTTAGACGCTCACTTTTCGGCGGTCAACATGAAACCTCGGGCACCCTAATGCCGTCCAAATGCTGAGACCGAAGGGGTTCATCAAATGCCAATACGTGAATATGAATGCAAAGACTGCCAACTGAAGTTCGAGACTATCGAATTAGGCACAGACTCGGAAAAGCCAAGTTGCCCCCGCTGCCACTCCGAAAACGTGGAGAAAAAGCTGTCGCTCTTCTCAGGCTCCTCGGCGATGGGCGCTTCCTGCAAGATCACGCGGGGGTTCGGCTGAGGCTAGCCGCCTGCGGCGGTCAGCCGCTCAGTTCTCCTTCCATTCTCCGTGGCCGGGAACCGGCGCCCTCAGACCCTTCTGCCGCCTGACAAGGTTCCGGAAGTAAGGGCCCAGTGTCCTGAGCTCGTCCGGAGTCGGAAAGAGTATGTTGTTGGTCTTGAAGTTGAAAACCCCGGACCTCCCCTCTCCTCCCGGCCCATAGCCCGCAGCGATCCCGTGCCAGGCTTCGTCGTACCTGAAAAGCGCCAGCACCACGAGCCACGTGTCATCGAGGCGCCCGCCCAGGAGTTTGTCTATCCACGCATCGATGTCCACTACCGCCCAGCCGTCTGCCGTCCCATACACATGAATACGGGTCAGGGTGATGCGGGAGCCCTCGCCGACCCAGATTGACTTCTCGGGAAGGTACCACTCGTGGAAAGTCACTGCCGTGTCCGCCCATACCGAACCGGGATGATATCCAAGTATGCTGTAGGGAACCGGCGTCTTGAGCTCCTCCAGGAAGGATATTCTCACCACGCCGGGCTTTCCGCGCTCGCCGCGCCGCCGCTCGATCTCGGTCACGAGCTCAAACGGAACGCGCGTCTTCCCCCCGAAGTCACCGAGGGCACTGCCTATGTCTTCGGTGCTGAGCTTCCCGTAAGCGTCGGCCTCGGCGAGCCCTATCAGGTACGCGAAGAAGCGGTCCTTCACTTCCTCTTCGGGGAGAACGATCTCAGAGCCCGGGAGGGAAGTCTCGGGAGGCGTTTCCGAATACGCCGGCCCGCTTATGGCCCCGGCCAGCAGGACAGCGCAGACAAACACCGGGGTCGCGGGCGAATTGCCCAGAATCTTAAGCTTGTGCAAACCTCACCCCCGCACAATTATGCCTTGACATTGAGAGCAACGGCAAGCGTAATATGGATAACGGCTTCGTAGAGGTTGATATGAAGAGAATTGTTATCATCGCGGTTATCCCTCTCGCGCTGGCGGCTCTCATTCTTGCCGCCGAAGAGAGGGAACAGGCCGAAGAGAAACCCGTCCCCGCCTTTGTGGGCGACAGAAGATGCAAGGTCTGCCACCTGGCCACGTTCAAGGCCTGGGAGAAGACCGCGCATGCAAACGCCTTCGAGACCCTTAAGCAAGACGAACGCAAGAACCCCATCTGCGTCGCATGCCACACGACGGGTTACGCCGCAGGGGGTTATGGAAGCAAGGAGATGGTGATCGACCTCACCAACGTGCAATGCGAGTCGTGCCACGGGCCGGGCTCGCTCTATTCCAGATCGTCGGTGATGCGTGACCGCGGGCGCTCCGAGGAACTCGGGCTTGTGAAAATCGGCCCCGAGACATGCACGCGCTGCCATAACGAAAACAGCCCCACCTTCCGCGTATTCGACTACAAGGAATTCCTCAAGACCGGCACCCACTAGGGGTCAGGTCTTGAAATGCACATCCTCCATGGATCGGATCCCATCCGGCCGCAAATCGGCGGCATTTCCAGCCGCTGATTAAGAGTGGATTGGAAGCGGAGGGGGTGCGGCGCTGCTGTTTGAGAGAAGGGAAGCAACGCCGCACAAGACCGATCCATTCAGAGTTGTGCTCGCCCCGGTCTATTCCTTGAGCTTCTCGATTTCCTTACGAAGCTCATCCATATCCTTCTTGAGGTCCTTGATCATTTCCTGCATTTCTTCAAGATCCTCAAAATCCTCGAGGTGGAGGTCCTTAAGCCCTTCGAGTTCCTCGAGTTTCTCAAGATCATCCAGATCCTCTATGATCATCCTGTGGGTTCCGGGCCTTTGCATACGCGGCATATACATATACCCCGAGCCCGGAATATCATAGACCTCCACCTCACCGTCCTCGTCCTCTATCATGATCCGGCCCCGGCCCGCCTTCCTGGCGTGGGGCATATGGAAGCTCTCCATGAACTGGCCCACGGGCGATTCCATCTCGCCTATTTCGACTTCGAAGGTCTTGGTTCTGCCCTTCCTCTTCACCACCAGCGACACTTCCTCGCCGGGCTCGGTGCGGGCAACGTACTTGCGGAACTTGCCGGTGCCCGTGACCTCCTTGCCGTCATACTCGAGAACGACGTCGCCGGCCATGAGGCCCGCGTCCTCGGCCGGGCTGTCATCGGCGACTTCCGTAATCAAAACACCCTCGCCCTCCTTGACCTTGAAGTACTGCCCCAGATCTTCGTTCAGGTCGAGAATGTGGACCCCGAGATAACCGCGATCGTCCTTCCATTCCCGGACCCACTTGTGAACATCGTCGCCGATATGGCTCATGTCCGGGATCGTGATTCTCTTGACTCCGTAATCCATATCGCTTTTGCCGAGCTGTACTTCAAATGTCCGGCGGCGTCCGTCGCGGATGACATCGACACGTATCTCATCGCCCGGCGAGTGGTCCTTTATTGTCGCAACCAGGTCGGTAACGGACTCCATCTCCTCCCCGTCGATTGCGGTCACCACATCCCCGTCTTCCAGCCCCGCCTCATCGGCCGGGCTGTCATCGAGAACTTCGGCTATCAGCACGCCCTCGACGTCATCATCCATGTCCATTGCCTCTTTGAGGTCTTCGCTCAGCGCCTGGAGCTGGACTCCCAGCCAGGCGCTTTGCTCATCAGTCCTGCTCTTGGCCAGCGGTATGCTAGAAACCGCAAAAACAAGCAAAAGTAGGCCAAGGCAGACGCCGACTGCCTTTGGGTTAATCAGTGCCTTCATTATCTCCGACTCCTTTCACAGGGGTCCACTGGGTCTGAATCGTCCCACACCCCGGTATAACCCGGCACCCCAGTCGGGGTTCCCCTATTTTCCGGACTTTGCATGCTTTTTCTTTCTGATGCGGAACCTGGCGTCGAGAGCCTCCATTTTCCTGACTATTCCGCCGTATTCGAGCTCCGAATACGGCAGCATGGCGCAGCCGGAGAAGCCCTGCTCGCGCATGGCCACGGCCTTACGCGAGACCTTTTCGCGGACATGGTCCCAGAACGGGTGGTCGAACGCGTCCGCCGGTTCGGTTAGGTTGCCCTTATGCACACAGAAGGCCAGGCAGCTGACAACCGGTGGCCCGTCGAACCAGGAAATGTTGGAATCTCTCTTTACGGGCATGAGCGGGCCAACGTGGCTGCCGCGCATGAAACCGGCGACATAGTGGCCGATCTCGAACGGCTGCAGCACCTCGCCTGTCGCGGGGAAGTCGCCCTGCACCCTGACCAGCATCACGGGATCGTCCTTTCCCGTGTATTTGCCCGCTATGTTGTGAAGCCTCGTCGTACTCACCGAGACGCACGTCTGGCTGGTCTCTCTCGAAGCCACACTTTCGATCACGAAGCGCTGGTTGTCGCGCAGCAGCGCCGCTATATCATAAATCTCCTCAGGAGCGTCGAGCTCGATCACACGGTCCGCCCCGACATGCGACACGTCCATGATTGTGAAGCGGAATCCCTTGAACATCGAAGGACTGAGCATGAGGCCGGAATTGAACATGGGATCGGCGAAAGCCAGATAGAGCGGCAGATTGTAGGCCCCCGGATCGGTCTTGTCGGCCGCAAAAGCGAGAAACGGCTCATTGGGCCTCTCGTCGAATTCGAGTTCGCAGATGCCCGGTCCCAGCCCCTTGACATTGCCCGAGAATGCGTCCTTGAGGAGGTCCTGGCCCGCGCCGTAAAGGCCCTGCTTGTATGCCTCCCGCGACGCCGAGACGAACGTGTCCCAGATGAATTTGTGAACTCGGCGGGCGTCTTTTCCCTTCCTGTGAACGAGCAGCATCGCGATGTCGTCGCCGGTATGGGACACGTGGAAATCGCTTATCAGCCCCGCGCTTTTGCGCTTTATCGAGCGCGTTACGGCTTCGATGATCTTCCGGCTCGGCTTTATATGCCCGCCTATGCTCCCGATATCCGCTTTTGCCAGCGTAAGAGTGGTTTTCATACTCACACCTCCGATCGTCTCATTGCTCACACCAGCACCATTGTTGGGCATCGCGGTACGCAGTTCAAGACGATTCGGGGGATATCAACGTAGGGCATTGCAAACTCGCGCGAATGGCTGTAGAATCAGCCGGGAAATTCCAAACGGGAGGAGATATGCCGAAAACAAGACACAGGTCCATCGCTATCATCGCGCTTGCCTCCGTCATGGCGCTTGTCTCCGCCATGGCACTCTCCTGCTCGCAGTCCGGGATGTCATCCGCGGACCGCCTCAGACCGGGCGATGCTGCGCCCCTCACAAGCCTGCCGGAACTGGACGGAAACAAGGAGGTCGTCCTCCCGAAGGAGGTCCATGATGCGTATGCATCGGTCTTGATATTCTGGAGCATGACCTGCCCGAGCTGTAAAGAGGCCCTCCTGGACTGCCAGAAGGTGTACGAGGATTACAGCAATACCGCAACCGTCTTCTACGGAATCAACTTCGACATCGAAGACACCCAGGGCGTACGCGCTTTCATCAAAGGCGAGAGAGTCACCATCCCCCATCTATGGGACAGAGGGCAGAGAATGACCCGCGATTTCAAGGCGCTCGATTACACTTTCAGCGCCTTCGTGATCGACCGCGAGGGCAAGATCGTGCTGGCGCAGTACGACCACCCGCCTGACCTTGCGGACATACTGCGCGAGTCGATCGAGGCGCAGTTTCCGAGCAGGGACGGGCGATGATGAATTTAATACCAGATTCGACGGTCCGCATAATATCGCTTTTCGCCCTGGCTGCCGCGCTCGCCGCCGGCCTTCTCGCCGGGACTGCTTCGGCCTCACCCCTGGACGAGATAGATTTTTCGAGCGACATCAGGCTGAGATGGAGATGGGTGGACTCCGGGACGCCGGGACCGCTCAGGAGCACCTACGGAGAATTCATACAGCGCGGCATTTCGCTCAAGCACCGTTTCGTATTCGACCTCGCCTACCCGGTGACCCGGGAGCTGCGAGTCGGAGGGCGGGTGAGGGTGAGTAACGAGCCCGAAGGCGTGCTGATGACCGGTCCCGATTATTACTCCTCGGAGTTCGGGACTGCGTTTATCGCCTACGAAACGCCATCCCTGAGGTCTCGATTCGGCTTCTATGAAACCAATTACACTCCGCTCACGCTCATGAGATGGGACCTCAAGGATGACGCCGAGGGGGGCGGCTGCCCCGTATGCTCGTCGACGCCCGGGACCGCGGGCGCCATACTCGGCGAGAGTCTGGAGATCCTGGGGCCCGTGCTCACGTTCGAAGGGGTCAGGTTCCAGGCGTCCCATGGATCGGCCCTGGGGCTGGACGCCTTCTACGCAAGGCCGAGAGTAGCGGGCGGAGACGAATACGAACTCACGAGGCAGGTGAACACATACGGCGCCCGCCTGGACATCTCACGTTACCTCTCACATGCCTCGGGCCTCCTGAAGGGCAGTCTTATCGTGGTGAGGTCTGAGGAGGATGAGGGTTCGGTCGAGACGCTCGAAGGCACGCCTGCCTGGCCCCCGATACCTTTTAATAACACGGTATACAGCCTGGCCCTGGAGGCACCCGTGCTCCCGTGGCTGTCATTCGTAGGCGAGGCGACTTTCACATCCGCCCGGGCCTGGGAGGACGGACGCGAACTCGACAGGGATGGCAGCGGAGCAATCGCCTCGCTTGATATGAGTACAGGTGATATCCGGTTCGAAAACGCCTTCATTTACCTGACTCCCGACTGGGAATCCTACTTCCGCGCGCTCTCCTACAGCGCAGACCGCAAGGGCTGGAGGTCGCGATTCGTCATAGAGAAGGAGACGTGGCTCGTGTCGGTGTTCGTGAGGAGCCTGCTAACCGTAAACCGGATAAACGGCGGCGACACCAACCGGCAAGCCTACCCGACCTGGAGCGTACAGGCGAGCTATAAACCGAGATCGGAAGTCCTCGTAAGCGGCAGCGTCGTCTACACGGGGACAGGCATTCACGAAAGCGGATTCGATTACTACGAGGAGTCGCGCCTCTACAGCTATGTCTTCGCCGTGATCGCGGACATCGCGCGGGGCGTCAAGCTCACCATCGAGGACCGCTATCTCAATAATCGCGACTACACGGTTCCGGACTACAACTACGACGCCAACATGATCACCCTCTACGTCAGGGCGGAAATATGGTAGTGCGGCGCCCCCCGGCCTTGCTGGTCCTGGCAATGGGGCTCTGCGTGGCTGCGGCGATGTCGTGTTCGTCGACTGCAAGGAAGCAGGCGCCCGACGCCGGCAAGAGCGACACTACGCCGGCTCCGCCAGGCGGAGGGACCCATGGCGTAGCCATCACCACCGAGAGCGCCGTCTGGGATTTTGGATCCATCAAGCGCGGTGAAACCGTCACCCATACGATGATGCTCCGGAACAATACCGAGCATGCGCTGGTGCTCGACGTCCACACAAGTTGCGACTGTCTCAATGCGGAATTTGAGGACAGCCTCGTACCGGGGGAATCGGCCCGGGAGCTGCGCATATCATTCATGGGCGATGTCATCAAGGAACGCACAACAAAGACGATCCAGGTCGATGTACGCGACCAGCCGGAGGAGAAGGTCAAAATCACGGTGACGGGCCGGGTGACCAAGGGCGACGGCCCTCATATCGAGGTCCTACCAACCATCCTTCTTTTCGAGAAAGCGGAAGATGCGTATTGGCCGGCAAGGCTTCGCGTAATGAACGCCGGAAGAGCAGACCTGGAGATAACCGAGATGCGCTGCTTCGGATGTGTTGCGAGCCACGGTGACTTCCTGCTTGAGGAAGATGAGGAAATCGAGATTGAGGTCATGCTCGAGGAGGAATGGCCGGAGGAGAACCGCTGGCTGGAAATCGACTCCAATGACCCGGTGGATGAGATCAAGAAGGTGCCGCTCGTGATCGTCGAGTAGCCGGGCAGTGTTCCGACCCGGACGTTGCCGGCAGCGCCCCAGTCACCGCCCGGGCCTCCAGAATCCGGGAGCCGCCCCTCTTACCGCCTCCCCGATCCCGTGGTTGTCCGTCGCTGTCCCTGGCTGTCGCCCGGCCCCTGGTTATCCCGCACCCCGCTCTGGCCGCTCCGCGTACTGCGCACGTCGTCGATCATCTGCCTGATCTCGGCGCGGAACCGCTCTTCGAACACGGCGTACTGGCATCTCTGCTTGAGGCTGAGCATCGATGCCGCGTCCTTTCGCAGCTGCTCGGTCTCCTCCCAGTGCCTGCGCCTCATCTCCTCGTATTCGCGAAGAGCCTTCTCGAGCTCGGCCTCGCTTGCCCCGGCCTTGAGGAGCTCGTTGATATCATGCACGGCCTCTCTCTCCGCGCGCCTTTGCTCTTCTTCGGCTTCGCCGATTTTCTTCACTCTCGAGAAGAAGACGGGCATATCCTCCTCTGAGAGGTCGAGCACGTCCGTGAGTTTCCATACCCTGTATGCGTCGATGATCTCTTTCGCATGCCTCTCGTCCTGGGCAAGGCCCGGAGCCGACGCCCCCAGAACCAGCCCGATCAGAACGAGCGCGCCTATCGTCCTAGCCAAAACTAACACTCCTTTCTTGCGCGGCTTTCAGCGTTTCCTCTCAATTCCATGAGGCTGTTTAGCCTGTTTATCAATTCCCTTTCCTCGTCATCATTGAGCTCCCCGACCATCTCACCCAGATCGCCGGTCTCGTTAAGGTATTCGTCGAGCAGGTTGGCATCCGTCCCGAACTGGCCGAGGAGGAGTGCATCGACTCCGGATTCGAGCAGGACCTCTTCGGTCACGACAGAGGCATTGAGCTCGGCAATTATGTTTTCGACGTCGCCAACCTGTTCGACTTTTATGCGAGACAGTACCACGATGAGCAGAACGCAGGCTGCTGCGGTGGCGAGCCCCGGTATGAGTACCAACCTGAATCGTCTCTTCCTGGACTCGGCCCGGTCGCGGATGCGGTGCCGGACATTGCCGGCGAAATGCTCCCAGTAGGCCGGCTCAGGCTCGGGGACCCTGTCAATGGCCGCAATGTCCAGCGTGCGCTTGAGGGACTCGACCTGAGCCCTGCAGTGCGGGCAAACCTTCAGGTGTTCCTCGATGCCCCGGGCCTCATCGCCCCCGACCCCGCCGGTGGCGAAATCTATGAGACGGTCTTCGCTTATGCACTTACGCGCGCTCAACTCTGTCCTCCTTCGCCAAGCATTTCCTTAAGATGTCTCACCGCGTGATGGAAGTTGGCCTTGACTGCCCCGGTGGTGGTGCCCGTTGCCTGCGCTATCTCCTTTACGGACATCTTATCGAAGAAACGCATCGAGAACACGGCCCGCTGCCGGGGCGGCAGCTGGACCATGGCCTTCGCCACGGCCCGCTCGAGATCGCCGTAATCCGGGTCCCCATCCCCCGGTCTCGCCTCGAGCACGGCCTCGACGGCGTCAAGGGGAACCGTCTGGATCCTGGTCTTCTTGAGTTGCGTAAGGCACATGTTGGTGGCTATGCGGTATATCCACGTGTAGAGCGCGGACCTACCGCCGAACTTGCCGCGTTTCTCGTACACCCTCACGAAGACTTCCTGTGCCATATCCCGCGCCTCTTCTTCGTTCCTCAGTATCCGGTAACAGAGCTCGTAGACCTTATGCGAGTATCGGTTGACGACTTCTTCGAATACGGTCTCGTCACCTTGCGCGAACCTATTGCTGAGCTCATCCATGGTCCGGTTCTTGCCTTCCAAATACTTAGACAACGCGGGCAGGCTCTAGGTTTAATCGCCGGGACCCGGCCCGACGCGGTTCCGTGGCCTAGGTTACGACAGGCGCCTGGCGGCGGCAAACACAAAAACCGGCCAAACAACGCAATTCCAGCCTAAAGGCGGGCCCGCCGGCTGACGATGCAATTGACTGAAAGGACGTCAGTTAAAAGACCGAACTGCATCCGGGAGGCACCTGTGCAGGACCGCGAGAGAGGCGGGCCGGCCCTTCTTGAAGCCGGGCTCGAAGAGTGTATGGAGGCCGCCATCCGTTATCTCCTCGAGAGGCTCTATGACCCCCGGCTTGCGCCGTCATCTGTGGCCGGTCATGTGGGCCTCGACCTGTGGCAATTCTGCCGCAAGTTCCGGGCTGCGACGGGGGTCACCTGCAACGATTTCATCGCCGAGCGGCGCATGCAAGAGGCCTGCAGGCTCCTCGTCCGGCCGGATCTCCTGATCAAGGAAGTGGCCTACCGCGTCGGTTTCGAGGACGCCAACTACTTCAGCAGGAGATTCAAGAGCGTGGTCGGAATATCGCCCACCGCCTACCGCAAGAACGGCCCCAATAGCGGCCCCGCCAAAAATGCTTGAAACCTGAGCGCCGCGTATTATAATCCCTTATAAGGCTTTGGCAATCTTTCCGAAACATATCGCTAATCCAGGAAAAGGAGGGGCTTAAGGATGTTTACCACGCAGGTTAAGGACGGGATGGCCCAGACGCTCAAGGAGATAAAGGACGCGGGCCTGTGGAAGGACGAGCGCATAATACTCGGCCCCCAGGGGGCAGACATCAGGGTGGGAGACGGCGAGGTCATCAACTTTTGCGCGAATAATTACCTGGGCCTGGGGAATCACCCAACCCTCATCGAAGCGGCGAAGAAAGCCCTGGATACCCACGGGTACGGGCTCTCGTCGGTAAGGTTCATCTGCGGAACGCAGGACATCCACAAGGAACTTGAGAAGACCATAAGCGATTTTCTCGGGACGGACGACACCATACTGTACTCGTCCTGCTTCGACGCCAACGGCGGCCTCTTCGAGACGATTCTCGACGATGAATGCGTGATCATCTCCGACCGCCTGAACCACGCCTCGATCATCGACGGCGTTCGACTCTGCAAGGCCAGGCGGATGGTCTTCCAGCACGGCGACATGGCCGACCTCGAGGAGAGACTCAAGGAAGCAAAGGGCGCCAAGAGAGTCATGATAGCTACCGACGGCGTATTCTCAATGGACGGCGATATCGCGAAACTCGACGAGATTTGCGACCTGGCCGACAAGTACGGCGCGCTGGTCATGATCGACGACTGCCACGCTACGGGCTTCGTGGGCAAGACGGGCCGGGGCACGCCGGAGTACCGCGGCGTCATGGGACGCATAGACGTCATCACCGGGACGCTGGGCAAGGCCCTGGGCGGTGCTTCGGGCGGTTTCACCAGCGGCCGGTCCGAAATCATAGCCACCCTGCGGCAGCGTTCGAGACCGTACCTCTTTTCCAACACGCTTGCGCCACCCATGGTGGGAGCGGCGCTCGCCACTTTCAAGATGCTCTCCAAGACGACGGACCTGAGAGACAAGCTCGAGGAGAATACCAAGTACTTCAGGGAGAAAATGACCGCGGCGGGCTTCGACATCGTCCCCGGCATCCATCCCATCATTCCCATCATGCTCGGGGACGCCAAGCTGGCGCATGACATGGCAAGGGACCTTCTGGATGAGGGCATTTACGTAATCGGTTTTGCCTATCCCGTGGTGCCGAAGGGCGAAGCGAGGATCAGGGTCCAGATCTCGGCGGCGCATGAGCGCGCGCATCTGGACAAAGCTATAGAGGCATTCACCAAGGTGGGCAAGAAGTACGGGGTTGTGAAGTAAGAAGAGGTTTAAGGAGGGTGTGATGAAGAGGTTCAGAAATGAACCGTTGACCGACTTCTCCAAGCCCGGGAGCCGGGCGCGTATGGAGAAGGCCATCAGGAAGGTCGAGCGGCAGCTCGGCAGGAAGTACTCGATCATAATCGGCGGGAAGAAGAGGACGTCCAAGAAAACATGGGATTCCATAAGTCCCTCTGACCCCGACGTCGTCGTCGGGACAATAGCCAAGGCCAGCGCCAGGCAGGCCAACGAGGCGGTTGAGAACGCCTACGCCAAGTTCCAGACGTGGAAGAACGAGAAGGCCTCAGTAAGGGCCAAGTACCTGTTCAAGATGGCCGCCATCATGCGGAAGCGGAAGATGGAGCTGGCGGCGTATATGATTTTCGAAGTCGGCAAGTCCTGGGTGGAAGCCGATGCCGACGTCGCCGAGGCCATCGATTTCTGTGAGTTTTACGGTCGCGAAGCCCTGAGGTATGCGGGCGAGCAGCCGCTCACCAAGATCCCCGCCGAGAAAAACGAGCTGTGGTACATCCCGCTTGGTGTCGGGGTGGTGATCCCGCCGTGGAACTTCCCGTTCGCGATCCTCGTGGGAATGACGACGGCCTCCCTCGTAGCCGGCAATACGGTCGTTCTCAAACCGTCGAGCGACTCGCCCGTAATCGCCGCCAAGTTCATGGAAGTCGCCATGTCGGCCGGGCTGCCCGGCGGCGTCGTGAATTTCCTTCCGGGCAGCGGCGCGGACGCTGGGGAAGCGGCGGTTCTTCATCCCAAGACCCGTTTCATCGCGTTCACCGGGTCGAAGGAAGTGGGCCTCAGGATCGTCGAGCAGGCCGCGAAGATGGTGCCGGGCCAGATCTGGATAAAGCGCGTGATCGCCGAGATGGGCGGCAAAGACACCATCGTGGTTGACAGCGATACCAATCTGGACGACGCCGTCGACGGCGTGCTCCGCTCGGCTTACGGGTTCCAGGGCCAGAAGTGCTCGGCGTGCTCGCGGGCGATTGTCGTGAGCAGCGTATATAAGAAGTTCATCGACAAGCTCGTGCCGAAGGTCGAGGCTCTCAAGGTCGGACCGCCGCAGGACTTCGGCAATTACATGGGGCCTGTGGTAAACGAGGGCGCCGCAAAGAGCATCATGAACTACATCAAGATCGGCAAGACGGAAGGCAAACTCGCGGCGGGCGGCAACAGGCTCTCCCGCAAGGGATACTTCATCAGGCCGACCGTCATAAAGGACGTCAAGCCCCACGCCGTCATCAGCCAGGAGGAGATATTCGGACCGGTGCTGGCGGTGATCAAGGCGCGCAATTTCGACCATGCTATTGAGGTCGCCAACAATACCGAGTACGGGCTGACGGGCGCGGTGTACACCCGCAACAGGAACAAAATCAACAAGGCCAAACAGGTCTTCCATGTGGGCAACCTTTACATCAACAGGGGATGCACGGGCGCCCTCGTAGGCGTGCACCCGTTCGGGGGCTTTAATATGTCGGGCACCGACTCCAAGGCCGGCGGAAGAGACTATCTGTTGCTGTTTACGCAGGCCAAGTCGATCTCCGAGAAGATCAGAAAGCGGTGATGTGAATGAGGTCAGGACTCTGGATTCTGCTCCTGGTGATACTCGCCGGAATCGTGGTCGGCACCCTGCTTAAGGGCAGGCTCAACGAGCCGGAGGAAATCGACGACATTACGGTGCTCCGTAGAATATCCGCAGAGGAGGACCCCGAAGCCAAGATCGAGCAGCTGAGGCAATTCCTCGTGGACTACCCTGAAACCGAGTACGAGTCCGACGCCTACTACATGATCGCAGGCACAATGTTGAACGACCAGGGTGACACGAGCGGCATGATAGCTTTTGCAGAGGAGACGCTCGATGAGGTGGATGACCCGGAGACGCGGGCGGTCATGTATTACAGGCTGTACCGCGCGACCTCCGAAACGCAGCCCAACGAAGCGTACATGTATGCGGTCAAACTGCGCGACTCGGGCCTCGAGGTCGCCTGGGTCTACAACTACATCGCCTACGACTACGCGGAGAAAGCCAAGCGGCTGATGCTGGCGGCAACCCTGGCCGACCGGGCTGTCGAGTTAGCGGAGTCCGCAGAGGACAGCTCGAGCTACCTTGATACGCGCGGATGGGTCCACTTCATGGCGCGTGATTATGAAAAGGCACTTGTCGATCTCGAAGAGGCCGCGCGCATTACCCCTGAGCCCTCCCCCGAAATCCTGGGGCACCTCGCCCGGGCCCAGCTCAAGTTGGGAAGGTCGGACGAGGCTTTCGACACCTTCCGCACCGTTCTGGTGATGGGAGAATACAGTGACGCCCGGGAAAATATCGCCGCCATCATGGACCGGAAGGGTTACACTCGCCGGCAGCGAGAGGCGTTCGAGAGCGACCTCTGGGCCGAGCGCATGGACCGGGCGGAGACTGTCGACCCGTTCACCCTGAAGACGCTGGACGGCAGCGATTTTGAATACAGGCCGGATGCGTCCACGCTGTCCATCATCAACTTCTTCAGCCCCACCTGAACGCCGTGCCGTACGGAGTTACCGTACCTGGAAGAGGTTCACTTGGCATACGGCGGCAGGGGAGTCAAGGTCATTATCATCGACGCCAGGAATCAGATGGAGGCGACGCGGAAGATAATGGACGGTATTCCGGTGACGGCCCTTGTCCTCCTGGACGACCGGCGCCTGGCCTGGGACGTCTTCGAGATTGTAGGGACGCCCACGACGCTTATTGTCGACGCGCAGGGCCGCGCCGTGTTCACGCATATAGGCTACGCGGAAGAGATGAACGATATGCTCTCAAGCGAGATAGAGGCAATGCTTGAGAGGTCCGAAGCCCTCTAAAAATCCGGGGTCAGGTCTTGAAATGCACAATTTCAAGGTGCCTGACCCCTTATCTATGTGCATTCTGAGACCTGACCCCATTTTAGCTTGAACCGGCATTACCTGCGATGATATGATAGTGAGGCGGGGAGAATGAGATGTCACGTCTGTCGCTGCTCACAGTTATCCTGCTGCTCTCGCTGTTCCCCTGGCCTGCGCCGAGCCATGCCCAATCCGATGAGCCCATTCAAATCGCCGCAGCCGGCGACCGGGCTACAGAACTCCAGAAGCAGAGCGACTACCATCAGCGTGTGGAGAAGAAAAGGGAGGAAAGGGAGATTGAGAAGCAGGTTGCAGCCATAGCGGATCCACCGACCGGTGGCCGCATTCTTGACGATTTCGTGCTGATATTGCTGGCGGTTTCCGCCAGCGCCATCTTCCTCATATCCAGACGAGTGCACAGCCGGCGCAGGAGAAGAACGCGACCTCGCAGCCTACCGCTTGGCTAGCGTGCTCGAAGGGCAGTACTTCTCAAGGACGCAGTCTTCGCATCTCGGTTTCCTCGACTTGCAGACCTCCCTCCCGTGCAGGATGACTATGAAAGAGAAAGGCTGCCACTCGCGCATCGGCAGAATCTCCATGAGGTCGAATTCAATCTTGACGGGGTCGGTATGCCGGGTAAGCCCGAGCCTGCCGCTCACTCTCTTCACGTGAGTGTCCACTGCGATCGCCGGCTTGTTGAATGAGCCCGCCAGAACAACATTTGCGGTCTTCCTTCCGACTCCGCGAAGTGTCACCAGGTCATCTATATTGTCGGGGACCCCGCCGTCGAACCTATCGACGATATCCTGCGACAGCTCCATAATGCTCTTGGCCTTGGCCCTGAAGAATCCGGTTGGTCTTATCTCCTTCTCCAGCGTGCTCCTTCTTGCCCGCGCGAAGTCCCCGGGAGAGCGGTACTTCTTGAAGAGAGTCTCTGTGACCATGTTAACCCTCTTGTCCGTGCACTGCGCCGAGAGAACAGTGGAGACCAGAAGCTGGAAGGGATTTTCGGCCTTAAGTGCGGTGCCCGCACCGGGGTACTTCTTCCTGAGGACAGCCGCTATGCGCTTTGCTCTCTTTCTGAGATCTTCCCTGCTCTCCCTTCCTCGCCTCGCCAGTGCTCTGCTTTTCGCTTTTACGGCGGCGGACCTTCCCTGGCGTTTCGCCTTCGATGACTTCCCCGCCGGCTCATTCTCTTCGGATTTCTTCTTCGCGGATTTCTTCCCCGAAGACTTCTTCCCTGAAGACTTCTTCTTCGCCGTCGCCTTCTTCATTTGTCTCGCTCTCCGTAGGACAATACGCCTTAGAATTCCTCCTTGACCTTCTGACTCAAGTGGGAGTTCCTGTTCCAGCTAATGAGTGTGAAAGCCCCACCGGCGTGTTCAAACACGCAATACGCGGCGTTGTCGGTATAGAACTTCCAGAAGTAAGGCGGCGGCACATTGAGCATGAAGGCGGCGAGCACCTTAATCACGGACCGGTGCGTCACGATAGCGATGGCGCCGTCCCTTACCGAGACTATATCCTTAAGCCTGGCCGAGGCCCTTTCCCTGACGTCCTCCACGGACTCCCCTCCCGGCACCACCAGGTGCTCGGGCTCGGTTGTCCAGCGCCGCCACTCGTCCGGATAATCCTCCATCACCTTCTTCTTCGGGACGCCCTGCCAGCTGCCGAGGTTTATGTTATTGAAAGCCTCGTCAACCTCGTAGCCAATCCCGAGCGCAGCCGCGATTGTCTGCGCCGTTACGGCCGCCCGTCTGAGCGGGCTCGTCAGGATGAGCTCGATTCCCTCGCCGACCAGGGCGCCTCCTGTCTCCCGGGCCTGCTTCAGGCCCACTTCGTTGAGGTCTACGTCAAACCGGCCCCTGAATACCCCCAGACGGTTGAATTCAGTCTCTCCATGCCTGACTAGATAGATCCTGGTGTTAGGCTTTGCCATTGTTATATCCGATCGGTTGCCCCGCCCCGCACGTCGAGCTTGCCAACGCTGAGGTTGTGCGCAAGCCTAAGGGGCTCCGGGATACGATACCTGGGCGAACACGCCAGCACAAGGTCAACCGATGTCGCCAGGTCGATGCGGTTCCCCACGGACACGTATACGGGCTTCACCCCGTCCCGTGTGCGGACGGCCGCCCCTACAATACCTCCGTCCCTGCCGTGCATATAAGAGATCGAGCCCTTCCTGGCGCCGGGCTCGGCGAACTCCCCGTAGAGCACGGACTTGGCGCAGCCCAGAACGGGAGAGTCCAGCAGTATGCCGACATGAGTCGCCAGCCCCAATCCGCGCGGATGGGCAAGCCCCTGGGCGTCGCACATGAGAACGTCGGGTGCGGTCCGCACTTTCTCAAGACAGCCGAGGAGCACCGGAACCTCCCGGAACGAAAGATAGCCCGGCACATAGGGAAATCTCACCTTCCCCTTCTTGACGCGCGTCTCGACGACCTCCAGATCGGGGAAGGTGAGTACCACGACCGCCGCCAGCACTGTATTCCTGTCAGGTAAACCCACGTCGGCCGCAGCTATCAGCCGCACCTCGCGGCCGTCCCACTCGGGTACCAGCCGCCCTGCGAGCGCCAGCTGAATCTCTTTTGCGCGCGCGGTGCCGACCTTCCAGGGATGGAGTTTGAGGTATTTCAAGAACGCTTCCCGCTCTGTTTCTGGAGGAAGTTCCTTTCGCGGTTTGAAAGGGAATCCAGGCCCTCGCGGTTGATCTTATCAAGGATGCGGTCAACCTCGGCCCTGAGCTCCCGCTCCTTCTCCTCGTCTTTCCGCCGTGCCGCATCCTCTCTCCTTACCATGCTCCTCCGGTGCCAGCGCTTGAGGGGATACGTGATCCTCTCCCACTTAAGATATAAGTAGCCGACCACGAGACCGCCGAGATGCGCAAACCTCGCTACACCGGCATTCGGAAGGGCGAAAAGCGAGATGAGCTCGATGAGGCCGATGAGCACGGCGAAATGCTTCGCCTTGATCCGGATGAAGAAATAGAGAAGAAGTTCCCTGTCCGGAAACGCCATCCCGAAGGCGATAATGAGCCCGAAGACGGCGCCGGATGCTCCTATGATGGGCACTGCCGAGTGCGGCTGCACGAGAACATTGACGACGCCCGCGCCGGCTCCCGTCACCAGGTAGTACTTGACGAACTCCCTGCTTCCCCAGTAGCGCTCCAGCTCCGAACCCATCATCCACAGGAACAGCATGTTGAAGAATATATGAAGCAGGCTGCCGTGGAGGAACATGTAGGTCAAGAGTTGCCATATGAAGCCGCGCCCGAGAACCAGGGCCGGCACGAGGCCGAATACCCTGAGGTAGCCATCGGGGGCGAAGTGCTGGACGATGTAGAGTATCAGGTTGATGAGGATGATAAGGCGCACGGCCCGGCTCAGCCCCGGCACTCTCGACTGGGTATATCTCATCCTGTAACTCATGACCGGCTCCTGCTGCTGTTCCGCCTTACTCTATTAGAAGCCCCATGCGAGGTCAAGATGCAAGCGCCCGCCGTCTTGGCTTGAAAGTGCGTGTTCCTTCATATAGTATGCGCGTGGGGGAGCCCGATGAAGCCTATCGAGATTGAGATCATTCCCGTCTCCGGCGAAAGCGTCTCGGTGAGCGTGAACTTCAGTGCGCCGGGTTCCACACCTATCATAAGGCGCTGGCACGTGGAGAGGTCCACGCTAGATGAGATAAACGGTACCATCGAAGAAATCGTAGAGAAGGCGCTTGCCGGGCGGTCCAGAGGCGGCGGAGGATCTCAGGGCGGCCCGGAGGGCGGACCCGCCGAGAGCCTCGAGAACGCCGGTCGGACTTTCTTTGAGGTCCTCTTCAGGCAGCAATGCGACCGCCTCAGAGCTGCGTTGCGCGGAGGCGACCTGTATTTCATCTTCAAAGTCGACCGCTCTCTTGCCCACCTTCCTTTTGAAGTGCTGCATGACGGCGAGAGGTTCCTCTCCAGGGACTTCGCCCTCGGAAGAGTGATTTATTCCGAAACCGGCCACCAAAACTCGGGCGGAGCCGCCGGCGGCGACCGGGTCCTGATATTGGGCGACCCGTCCGATGACGCCGCCATAAGGGACGACGTCGAACGCGAGGTCGATTCGCTCAGGGACCTTTTCAAGAAAGAGGGCGGATACGGGATGACCATCGGCATGGGACGGGAGGTAAGCGAACGCATGGTCCTGTCCCTGCTTCCAGAGACGGCCCTGCTTCATTTCACGGGTCACGGCGCGGCGGCCGCGGACGGCACCGCGGGCATTGAGCTTTACATGGACAGAGTTCTCTCGGCGGAGGCATTCAAGGGCGTGAAACATCCGCCCGCGGTGGCTTTCTTCAATACCTGCTCGACCGCGTCCCATGAGGCCTGGAGGTCTCCGCTGGGCATCATGGAAGCTCTTATATCAAGGGGCACCCGGGCCTGCATAGCCCCTTTATGGGACGTGGCAAGCGGCGCGGCGACATCCGTCGCCCTGGCGTTCTACAGGCACCTGCTTAAGGACGAGACTTTCGGCGAGGCCCTGCGGAAAGCGAGAGCCGACGTGGCCCGGAACGGCGACCCCGGCGACCCGACCTGGGCGGCCTACGCGCTTTACGGCGATCCGCTGTCCGGGCTCCGGACGCCGACGGGAGATGCGCGGGGCCGGAGGCGCGCGGGCATCGCCCTACGCGCGGTATTCGCGGTGATAGCTGCGCTGCTGCTCCTTCTCACCCCCAGGACCATGGACAGGCGCATGACCGATGTTGTCGTTCCGGTCGAGGTCGGGTATGTCATATTCGAGTCCGAGCCGGCCGACGCAAGGATCTTCTTAGACGGCAAGGATGTCGGATTGACACCGGCGGCGATCGAGGTTAGCGTAGGTGAACATCAGGTAGCCCTGATGAAGAAGGGATACAGAAGGTGGCAGGCATCGGTAGACGTAAAGAAGGGTCCGGAAACCGTGGTGCGGGCCGTCCTGCAGAGAACAGAAGAGTAGCCTCGGGACGCTCCCACCCCCCCCGGGCACTGTCCCTGTTGCTTACATTCACCGTGTTGGCCGCATCGGCGCTCCCGTTATCTTCCCCCGCCGTGGGCGCGGAGCTCCCCGACCTGGATGTAAAGGACCTATGGGACTATCCCGAGAACCTCCGCTCCATAGTGGCGGACGGGACGACTCTCTTCTTCATATGCGACCCCAAGGTCAAGGAGTGCAGAGAGGGCGCGGTCTTCATCGAGAATCGCGCCTCGGGCATCAATGAGGCCGGTGCGAAGCTCGTGATGCTGTTCCGCGGCGGCGCCGCGGAGGTACGCAGCGCAGCTCTCGACATGGACCTGGACTCCGACATCTACATAGACGAGGACGGCCACGTCATAGATGCGGTTCTCGATGAGGACATCCTGCCCGCCCTCCTCCTGGTCTCAAGCGATGGGACGGTGCTAGAGGCCGTTTACGGCGGCGGAGAATCCCTGGCCGGCAACATCGAGCAGATTCTACGGTACGAAGTGCCGGAGCCGCCCCCTCCCCCGCCGGCACAGGTTGCCGAGCCCGAAAAGAAAGGCTCGGGCAGGTGGAAGTACATTCTTGGAGCCGCCGCGGTTATCGTCCTGGGGACTCTCCTGTTCGTAATCGACTGATATGAACGAGAAGGAACTGATCACAAGATGCATCGCGCGCGACGAGACGGCATGGCGCGAGTTCCTGAAACGGTATTCCGACTGCATATACGGCTCGGTAGTCAACCTCCTCAAGAAGTACTCCATAGACTCGGCGGAGACGGCCGAGGATATCTACGCCGGGGTTATCGAGAAGCTGCTGGCGGACGACTGCAGGGCGCTTAGGAACTTCAAATGGAACTCCAAGGTCACCACGTGGCTTATAAGCGTCTCGCGAAACAAGGCCTACGATCACCTGAGGACGCTCAAGCGCAGGCCTACCGTATCCCTCGACGCGCCCGTCTCCGATGACGAGGACGAGTACATCGATTTCATCGCGGGCGACATCCGCCTCGATCACGATATGGAGGTGAGACTCACCGTGGAGGAGGCTCTCGACAGGCTCCCGCCCGGGGACAGGCTCATACTCAGGTTCTACTATATTGAAGGACTCAAGGAAAGGGAGATAGCAGAACTGCTCGGCATGTCAACCGACGCCCTATCTGCAAGAAAATCAAGGGCTTTAGCCAAACTGAGAAAACTCGCCGCAAAAGGGCGGCTGTAGGCGTCACATCTGTAGAGGACAGAAATGAAGAATGAATGCCTGACAGAATCCGAAATCTCAGCCTATGTAGACGGCACCCTCGAGGCCAGGGCGCGGGAGAGGGCCGAGTCCCACCTCGAGCGCTGCCGGCTCTGCCTTAACAGCGTGGCCGAGGTAAAGCAGCTCACCGACGCCCATGAGGCGAGCCCCGTCCCAACGCCCGAAGCGGCGCTGGCCCGCGCCAGAGAGATCATAGAGGCCGGTGCGGCATCGATGCCCGGATTCTCGATAGTGGCCGCCCTCCGCCAGGGGATGGTCAAGATCATAGAGACCACGGGCAGCCTCCTGCCCCCTCCCAGGCTCGAGCCCGTAGCCGTCAGAAAGCGAAGAGACTCGAAGCTACTGCCGCGCGTCGCAAGGTCCATCTCGGGCTACTTCGTAACGGTGGAACTCAGTGAAGAGGGCGGCGAATTCGCCGCCGAGATTACGATCGTCGACGAGAAGACGTCCGAACTGCCGGACGGTCTAAAGGCCAAGCTGCACGCCGAGGGCGGGAGCGAGACCAGGTACTCGCGGTCGGGAAGGCTGCGCTTCACTTCTCTTAAGAGGGGGACGTCTGACCTCCATCTTGAGAACATCGGCAGGATAAGACTCGAGATCAGGTAGGCCGCGCGGCCCGAACCTATTCCCGGACTTCTGAAAGAGCTTTCACGGCCTCGGCTATATCCCTGCGCGCGACCACTCCCACTACCCTCCCGGCATCGACAACCGGAAGGCCCCCGCAGCGCTCCGCCACGGTCTTCCTGAGCGCGCCGGCCAGGTCATCATCTGGATGAACGCTTATCCTCCCGGCATCCGTTCGCATCACGTCTGCGATGGCGGTGCTTGCCCACGAGCTCCTCGGCTTGCTCTTTATGTCTTCCACCGCGACCACTCCCCTGAGCTCGTCGCCTTCAACAACCGGGTAGCAGTCGAGGTGGTGTCTGAAGACGTATTGGTCGACGAGTTCCTGTATGCTTATGTGTGCCGGCACGGCCACGAAATCGCCGCGCATGGCGTCGCGCACTTTGAAGCCCTTAAGCGCCCCCTCAACCACTACATGGAAGTAGGACGCGGAAGCGGCCTGCCTTAGGAAAAAGCCTATCATGACCATCCACAGCCCGAAGATGAAGTAGCCCCTGAACACGGCCAGGAAACCGAAGAGCACAAAGATGATACCCACGACGCTTCCCACCCTGCTCGCGACATAGGTGGCCTTCTTTATGTTGCCCGTGCCTTTCCAGATGGCCGCGCGAAGAAGCCTCCCACCGTCCAGAGGAAAACCGGGAATGAGGTTGAAGACGCCCAGCATGCCATTCACGATGGCGAGGTACCTGAATACCGGCGCGACTCCCCCCGTCTCCCCCGCGGTTCGCACAACGTAATAGACAATGAAGAAAACGAACATGAGCACGAAACTCATCGCCGGACCCGCGATGGCTATCTTGATCTCGGTCCCGGGCTCATCCGACTCGCGTTCCATCTGCGACACGCCGCCAAAGAGGAAGAGCGTGATCCTCCTGATGGGAACGCCGTGCCTCTTGGCGACGTAAGAGTGGCTGAGTTCGTGGAGAACCACCGAAGCGAAGAGCATCAGGGCGGCGACCAGGCCCATTATCCAGTAGGAGGCAGCCGACATGTCGGGGTAGTTTGTCGGGAAGTAGAGCGAGACAAGGCTCCATGAGACCAGGGCGAATATGATGAACCAGGATACGTTCACCTCTACGGGAATCCCGAAGACCTTGAAGAGCCTGATGCTTGTCTTCAGCATAGTACCTCCGCGGGGTAGTCGCCCGCCATACCGGCCATTCTTGCTCCGCAGTCACATCCTACCATGCGGGCCTGCCCATGCCAAGTCAAACGCCGGGCGGCCTTGACGCAGAGGCTTGCCCTGGCATAGTCTTGTAGGCGGGGGCGATTATGGAAAACCACCGCATAGCCGACATCTTCGACGAAATCGCGGACGTGCTCGAACTTAAGGATGAGAGCGTATTCCGCATAAGGTCGTACCGCAGGGGCGCCAGGGCGATCCGCGATCTACCGGAAGACGTCAAGACCATCGCCGAGAGCGGGGAGCTTATCAAAGTCCCCGGCATAGGCAAGAGCCTGGCCGAGAAGGTCGATGAGGTGCTCGCAACCGGCACGGCCGAGTTCTACGAGAAGATCAAGAAGGCGCCCGAGTATCAGCTCCTGCCCCTGCTCGGCATTCCGGGCCTGGGGCCCAAGCACGTAATGCAGTTCTACCGGGTGCTCGGCATCGCGAGCGTCGATGACCTCGAGAATGCCGCCAGGGCCGGCAGGCTCCACGACCTGGAGCGCGTCGGAGAGAAACTCGAGGAGAAGATCCTCAAGGGAATCGAGCAGCACCGGAGAAGCAGCGGGCGTTACCGGCTTGCGGAGGCGCTCCATCATGCGGAGTCGGTGGTCGAAGAGCTCAGGAGACTCAAGGGAGTGACGAGAATCGACGTGGCCGGCAGCTGCCGGCGCATGAAGGAGACCATTGGTGACATCGACATACTCGTTATCTCCAGGTCCCCCGAGAAGATCATGGAAGCGTTCACCAAGATGAAGTCCGTGGACGATGTGATAGCCCGCGGCGGCACCAAGTCCAGCGTCCTCCTCCGCGCCGGCATTCAGGTCGACCTCCGGGTTCTGCGCAAGGAGAACTACGGCGCGGCGCTGCATTATTTCACGGGGTCGCAGGACCACAATGTAATCATCCGGGACCGCGGCAAGCGCAGGGGCCTGCGCGTGAGCGAGTACGGCGTCTTCAACGTGGAGACCGCAGAGCGGCTGGGCGGCGAGACCGAGGATGAGATATTCTCCGCGCTCGGGCTTCCGTTCATCCCCCCGGAGCTCAGGGAGAACAACGGCGAGTTCGAGGCCGCGGACGAGGGCCGGCTCCCGAAACTGGTTGAGATGAAGGACATCAGGGGCGACCTGCATATGCACACCACCGCCACCGACGGCCGCAATACGCCCAGAGAGATGGCGACGGCAGCCAGGAAGCGGGGCTACAAATACATAGCCATAACAGACCATTCCCAGGCAGTCAGGGTCGCGGGCGGCCTCGACGCCGACGAGCTGGCGGCGCATATAAAGGCCGTCAGGAGGGCCAACAAAGAGGTCAAGGGCATCGAGGTCCTCACCGGTGTCGAGGTGGACATATTGAAGGACGGCAGTCTCGACCTGCCCGATGACGTCCTCAAACAATGCGACGTCGTGGTGGCCGCCGTCCACTCGGGCTTCAGCATGCCGGAGAATAAGATGACCGAGCGCATACTCAGGGCCTTCGAGAACGAGAACGTGAACATACTCGCCCACCCGACGGGAAGGATAATCGGGGAACGCGAGCCATATGAGGTGGACATGGAGGCCGTGATAAAAGCGGCCAGGGAGTCCGGGGTTGCGCTTGAACTCAACGCGTTTCCCGATAGACTTGACCTCAAGGACGTGCACTGCCGCGCCGCCAGGGAAGCCGGAGCAAAAATAAGCATCGGTACGGATTCGCATGCCGTGGCTCATCTTGATAACATGCGCTACGGAACAGGCACGGCGAGAAGGGGCTGGTGCGAGGCCGGAGACATAGTGAACACGATGACGCTCGCGAAGCTCAGGAAGTTCATCGCGCGCTAGCCGCGGAACCCGGACGTAATCGCGAACGATATCGCGAATGGTGAGGTAATGGCGGACAAACCGACAAGGAAACAGGCGGAGAAAGAGATCCGCAGGCTCCGCGAGGAGATACGCGACCACAACTACCGCTACTACGTTCTCGACTCGCCGGTCATCAGCGATCGCGAATGGGACAGGCTCTTCAGGCGGCTTCAGGACCTCGAGGCCATGTACCCGGATCTCGTGACCCCCGACTCGCCCACGCAGAAGGTCGGCGCCCCGCCCCTGGAGGAGTTCGGGACTGTCGAGCATGCGGTTCCCATGCTGAGCCTTCAGAACGCCTTCGACGCCGATGAGGTAGCCGAGTTCGACGGGCGCGTGAGGAAGCTCCTCGAGAAGGACCGCATCGAGTACGTGGCCGAACCAAAGATGGACGGGCTCGCCGTGCAGCTGGTCTACAGGGATGGCGTGTTCGCGCGCGGCGCCACGCGGGGCGATGGGCGTGAGGGTGAGAACGTCACCGTGAACCTCAAAACGATCAAGCCGCTTCCCCTCAAGCTCCGGGGAGGGCCGGGGGGCGAGCTCGTGGTGAGCGGCGAGGTATATATGTCGAAGAAGGACTTCGCGGCCCTCAACAGGAAGCGCGAGGATGAAGGCGAGCCCCCGTTCGCCAATCCCCGGAACGCCGCGGCAGGTTCCCTGAGGCAACTTGATTCCTCCATCACTCGCTCGCGGAATCTCAGGATATTCCTTTACTCGATAGGCAGCGCCGGCGGGGCGAGGTTCAAGAGCCAGTACGAGGCGCTGGAAGCGATGAAGACCTGGGGCCTTCCCGTGAACAGGGAGATCGAGGTATTTGACTGCATAGACAAGGCCATCGAGTTTCATTCGAGGCTCGAACACGACAGGAAGAACCTCGATTATGAAATAGACGGCGTCGTCATCAAGGTGAACAGCCTTGACCAGCAGGAAGCGCTGGGCCAGATCTCCAGGAGCCCGCGATGGGCGATTGCCTACAAGTTCGAACCCGAACAGGCGACGACCGTCATAAAGGACATAGTAGTGCAGGTCGGGCGAACTGGTGCGCTGACTCCGGTGGCCGTCATGGAACCCGTGCAGGTAGGGGGCGTCACGGTGGAGCGTGCCACGCTGCACAACCAGGATGAAATCGACCGCAAGGATGTCAGGGTCGGGGACACCGTCATAGTGCAGCGGGCGGGCGATGTCATCCCCGAAGTAGTCGGACCCGTGAAGGAGAAGAGAAGCGGCAGGGAAAAGAAGTTCAAGATCCCCGGCAAGTGCCCCGTATGCGGGACAAGCGTATACAGGGAACCTGATGAGGCCGTAACCCGGTGCACCAACATCTCATGCCCCGCTATGATCAAGCAGACCATAAAGCATTTCGCCGGCAAAGGCGCCATGGACATAGACGGGCTGGGAAGCAAGATAGTGGACCAGCTCGTGGACAAGGAGGTAATTCAGACCGTCGCGGACCTCTACAGCCTCACCATGGACGACCTTGTGAAACTCGAGAGACTGGCGGAAAAATCCGCGCAGAACCTCATCGACGCAATCGAGAGGAGCAAGCAGACGACTTTGCCGCGTCTGATTTACGCACTCGGCATAAGGCATGTTGGAGAGCAGGTGGCCCGGGTGCTGGCGGGCCATTTCAACATGGTCGATGAACTGGAGAAGGCGACAGTCGACGAGCTCGTGGAAGTCGATGAGGTCGGTCCGCGCATCGCCGAAAGCATAGTCAACTTCTTCGGAGAGCCGCGCAACAGGCAGGTCGTAGAAAACCTCCTCTCCCGCGGCGTCAGGTACGAAAGCGCGCCGAAGCGGGCGGCGGCCGGGCTCAAGGGCAAGGTCTTCGTCTTTACGGGCAGTCTCGAGACAATGAAGCGCGGCGACGCCAAGAGGCTGGTGGAGGACCGGGGCGCCACTGCAGCGTCTTCCATATCGAAGAAAGTCGACTACGTCGTTGTCGGCGCCGACCCGGGCTCCAAGCTGGACAGGGCGAAGGAACTGGGGCTTAAGATAATCGGCGAAGATGAGTTCAAGAAGATGGTCTCCCGGTAACTCCTACGACGCGGTATTCCCGCCCGGCTGCATTCCGGCCCGCCTGTGCTCCCACCCCCCGGCATTCGCACCGGCCGACCTTCCCGCCCGGTTGCAAACCAGCGCCCGGTATTCCCGCCAGCCGGTTATCCTGCCAGCCGGCATTACTAGGTGTTAAACTCGATGATATCCTTATCGTCGAGGACGTGGTCTTTCTCCACGGGCAGGCCGTCTATCTTGGTATGCCCCCACACCCTCGCGAACTTGAGATTGTCGTGGAAGTCGCGGTGCACGATTCTCGCCATTTCTATGACCGTCGTGCCCCTCTTCACAACGTAGGGTTTGGAGAGGTCCGGCTCCTTATGCGGCGCCTTGGAGTACACCCTGACGATGCCGAGCATCTCGTATATGGTCTGGCGCAGCGCTTCAAGACCCTCCCCCGTTTCGCATGAGATCTTGTGCACGGGAAGGTCTCCGGATACGGGCTTCACTATGTCGATGAAGATATCGGCTCCGCCGAGGTCGATTTTGTTCACCACCATCAATGTTTTTTTCTGGGTCATCTTGAAATCGGACGGCTCCCGGTCGGTCACCAGCGCCGTGAGCCTGATGCCGACCTTCTCCAGGCGGTCCAGCACCACCGCGAGCGACTTGTCGGGATCGAGGTCCGCGAGGCCCAGGACCAGGAGTACTATGTCTGACTCCCTTATGATGTTGCTGAACCACCCCTCATAATGGGTCTCGGTTATCGGCGGCATATCCACCAGCTGTATCTGTATGTCTTCATAGGGCATCATCGCCGGTTGAACTTTCATTGTCGTGTAGGGATAGGCTGCTATCTCGGGCTTGGCGTGGGTCAGCCTGTCCACAATGCTGCTCTTGCCGGAATTGGCCGGCCCGATCAACACGACCTGCCCCGCGCCCGACCGCTTAACGTACTCGCCGTGCCTTTTGCCGCCGCCGCCCTTCTTGGCCTGCTGGATCTCTTCGGTCGTGCGCGAGATGCGGCGCTTGATGTCAGCCTGGAGCTTCTCGGTTCCCTTGTGCTTGGGTATGACCGAGAGCATTTCGCGCAGCGCGCGCAGCCGGTCCCGCGGGGTCGCGGCTTCCTTGTACTTCCTCTCGGCCTCGAAATACTGTGGTGTCAGATTAGCGGGCATTGTTCCCTCCGGTAGGATTCTAACCACGAAGCGGCGCCTATTCAACCGGTTCGTGGCTCTTAGATGAGAGCTTGAGGGCCGGCATTTTGTTTGGTACAGTGCCAGTGAGGCGGAGACCTGGACACAAGGACGGTGTGCTGATGATGAGAATCCTGTTATTCGCCTTCCTCGTATCAGTCATAGTGGCCGCGATGGCTGCATGCGCTTCAGCCGGCTCCGATCACAAGATCGCGGTTCACGTGCTCCCCCACTCCGGCAGGACCTGCGGAAGCCTGCCCGAAGTCCCGGGCTGCATGGACATCAACCATACGCTTGCCGGTTGCGGCGACGTGGATGTCTATCCTGTGGTCTACGATATTTCGGGCATAACCGGCATAGAGGTCGGACTCACCTGGCCTGAGGCCTGGGGCAGCTGCGCCTTCACGCCATGTGGCATCGATTTCGTCATATCCGAGATCAAATGGCCCGGCGACGGGATCAGCGGCACCTGGCAGGAATGCCAGAACGACCGCTCAATAGTGATCGGGTTCGGCTGGCTGGCGCCGACATCGGCGGGGCTGATATGCCCCTCACCTCTCCGGACCACCGGTTTCATCGGTGTTGCCGACTGCGGCTACGCCACATATCCGCCGTCCGCCATGTTCTGCGCCGGCGTATGCAGCGCCGAGGGCGATGACCCCTGCGGAGCCCGCGTCTCAGAGGACAGGACCTGGGGCTCCATCAAGTCCATGTACAGGTAGTACGCGGTTCTGCCATTGTGCATTTCAAGACCTGACCCCGGCTTCTCTGACCCCGGCTTCTAACTTCCCTTGATTAAGGCGCGGGCTGGCAATATAATCGGGAGGATTGCATTATCAGACGGCACTATCGGGAGCAACTGCAAACGGGAAAGGAGAGAGAAATGAAGAGATACGCCCTGCCCGTGCTGCTCGTGGTCTTATTGTGCCTGATGCCCGCCCTTTCTTTTTCGGAGAAGCTCGCCGAGAAGGTGACGGAGTTCTATCTCGACAACGGGATGAAGTTCATCGTTGTCGAGCGCAACGTCTCCCCCACATTCTTCGGCGTTATAGGCTTCGATGTCGGGAGCATCAACGAGCGGGACGGCATAACAGGCATCTCACACCTGCTCGAACACATGATGTTCAAGGGCACCTCCACGGTCGGCACCACAAACTACAGGAGGGAACTCAAGTACATAGAGAAGATCGACGACCTGGCGCTCGAGATAATGGATGTGAGGCCCCAGATCGGCGACTGGCGCCTGGAGATCTTCGACGAATTCTCCAGGGAACTCATGGCCTCCCAGACCGAAGAGGACAAGGGGACCGCCGGGGCCGACAAGATCGCGGAGCTCACCGCCCTCACCGAGATGCTGGCCAATAGCACGGCTACACCGCAGGAGGCCAAGGTCTACCCCACGCTTCTGAAAGAGCCGGGGGTCGACTACTTCGAGAAATACAGGTATCTCAAGGGGCTGGAACTCGAGCTCGCGAAAGCCCAGAGAGAGCACAAGCAGTTCGTCGTCAAGGACGAGCTCTGGGACACCTACAAGCAGAACGGCGGCAGAATGCTCAACGCCTTCACCGCCAATGACCTCACCGCATACATTGTGGCCCTGCCCGCCAACCGCCTGGAACTGTGGATGATGCTGGAATCCGACCGCATGAAGGACGCCGTTTTCCGCGAGTTCTATTCCGAGCGCGACGTCGTCATGGAGGAGCGTCGCCTCGGCGAAAACGATCCCGACAGCGAGCTCTGGGACGTATTCGCGGCGACAGCCTTCCAGGCGAGTCCCTACGGCCGCCCGGTGGTGGGCTGGATGAGCGACCTCGAGATGATGACCAGGCAGGAAGTGGAAGCTTACTTCAAGCAGTACTACGCGCCCAACAACGCGACGGCTATGCTCGTAGGCGACATCGACCCGGCCGAGGTTGAGATGCTGGCGAAGAAGTACTTCGGCCGCATACGGGCTCAGACGCCGCCGCCGGCCGTAGTCACGGTCGAGCCCGAGCAGAAAGGCGAGAGGCGCGTCGTCCTTGAATTCGACGCCAGCCCCAAGCTCCTGATAGGCTACCACGTGCCCGTCGCCCCGCACCCCGACGCCTACGCGCTAGAGGTGCTGATGGCCGTTCTCGGGCAGGGACGGACTTCGAGGTTCTATAAGAAAATATACGAGGAACTCGAGCTCACTTCATCGCCCCCCGGGGTGGGCGCCGAGCCGGGCAGTAAGCTGCCCAATCTGCTCGCTATCGTGGCCGAACCGCGCCATCCCCATACGACCGAAGAGGTGGAACAGGCCATTTATGAGGAGATCGAGGTCATAAAACAGGAGCCGCCGACGGAGCGCGAACTGCAGCGCCTGAGGAACCGAATCGACGCCCAGATGGTTAGAAGCCTTGGAAGCAACTATGGGATCGCTTTCCAGCTGGGCTTCTCGGAGCTGATAAGGGGCAGCTGGCGGACTTATCTGGAGGACATGGAGCGGGTGAAGGCCGTTACGCCCGAGGAGGTCTCGGCTGTCGCCGCGAAGTACCTGACTCCGAGCAATCGCACCGTCGCCACGCTCGTCAAGATAGAGAAGGAAGAGGGCGAAGAGGATGAGATGGAGGGCATCGACATCCAGGCGCTCATCCAGTGGGTGCGCACTCTGCCCGAGGAGGAACAGAAGGAGATCTTCATGAGGTTCCAGAGCATGACGCCCGAGGAACGCGAGGAGCTGGGCAAGCAGCTCTGGCAGCGCATGCAGGCAACCACCGAGTAGAGAGGAGGTCCGAGATGTTCTCACAGAGAGCTGGAATCGGCAGCAGATTCTGGACATCCGTCCTCATCTCTGCCCTTGTCCTCATGTTCGCCGCCACGTCGACGGCCCGCCTGCCCAAGAAACTCAGGTACGGCGAAATCGAGTTCGAGCCCCCCGAGCCCGAGACGATAGAGTTCGCCAACGGCCTACACGGCTATTTCCTGGAGGACCATGAGATCCCGGTTATCGACATCGTCATCATGTTCAAGGCCACATACCCGGAAGAGTCCGAGACAGGGCTTAACAGCCTGGCGGGGTGGGCCATAAGGAACGGCGGCAGCGCCGGTTTCCCCAAGGAGACCATAGATGACGAGCTCGAATTCGTGGGCGCGTCCATCGAGACCAGCGCGGGCGGCGTGACCGGATCCATAAACGCCAACTTCCTCACCAAGGACGCCGAGATGGTGGTCGAGATTCTTACAGATATCATCGTCAATCCGGCGTTTGCCGAGGACAAGGTCGAGCTTCAGAAAAAGTCCATGATAGAGTCGATCCGGCGCAAGGCCGACGACCCATGGGACCTGGGACGCAGGGAATACGCCAAGCTGATCTACCATAACCACCCGGCCGGCCGTGAAGCCACCGTGGAAACCGTATCGGGCCTCACGCGCGATGACGTGGCGGAATTCCACCGCAAGTACGTCAGGCCCAACAACGCGGTTATCGGTATAACGGGCGACCTCACCCGCGAAGAGGCCTTTGAACTGCTGTCGGGTCTCGCGGCCGCCTGGGAGGCCGGCGGAGAGGAACCCGTGGTGCCCCCAATGGAATACGAGCTCAAGCCATCCGTCAACTACATCTACAAGGACGTCAATCAGGCCTACATATTCGCGGGCCACATGGGTCTCAACAGCGCCAACGAGGACCGGCCGCTGGTTGACATCATGAACTACATCCTGGGCGGCGGGAGTTTCACATCCTGGATAACCCAGCGCATCCGCAGCGACGAGGGCCTCGCCTACAGCGCCAGGTCCAGTTTCAGGTCCACTCCATGGGGCTACGGTCTCTTCACGGGGTCCTGCCAGACCCGCTCGGACGCGGCCATGAGGGCTCTCACTCTCCTCATAGAGCAGATTGACAAGATGAACACGGAGGGCCCGTCGGCGGAAGAGGTCGCCAACGCCAAGGACGCAATCGTCAACCAGCACGTATTCGAATACGAGTCGACCTCCCGCATAGTGAACCGCACGGTATGGTTCGACCTGACCGGCCAGCCGTTGGACATGGTCGAGCGGGAGCTCGCGGTTTACCAGTCAGCCGGCCTCGATGACGTCAGGCGCGCGGGCAGCGAGTACCTGCACCCGAACGACCTCACCATACTGGTTGTCGGAAACGCCGACCTCTTCGACCGTCCCCTGAGCGACTTCGGAGAGGTCAACGTAATAGAGATAGAGCAAGTGGAAGAACCCTGAGGAGGGATGGAGACTATGAGAATAAAAACAGTATTGCCGATTGCTCTGCTTCTGGTCCTATGTCTGGCCGCCACGGCCGCGGCTCAGGGCTCGCCGATCAAGGTTCAGCTGAAGACCACCGAGCCCAGGACAGTCGCCCTGATCAAGAGCAAAGGGCCTTACACCGGAATACCGGCGATGATTGACAGGCTCTACGCCGAGCTCGAGAAGGGCGGTTATGTCATCTGCGGGCCGCTGATGACGGTCTTTTTCAATGATCCCAGCAAGACCGCGCCGGAGGAGCTCCTCTGGGACGTGAGGATACCGGTGACCAACCCGGGCGACATGCGGTCTGCCGACGAGGGCAAGCTCGGCTTCGGCTACCAGGGCCCGGCGTACGTAGCATATACATATCATGTCGGCCCCTACGAGACCATCGCCGAAGCCTACAACACCCTGTTCGACTGGGCCAGGACCAACAGATACGATGTCACAGGATTCGTAACGGAGACCCGGTGGAGCGCGCCGGATGCCAAGAACGTCGTCACGGAGGTCTGGCTGCCCGTGAATGAAAAGACGCCGGCGGAGAGGGCCTTCAGGTAGCATAGACAGAAATACTGAATTGAGGGAGGCCCCCGGGGGGACCTTGAGGGCTCACCGGGGCCCTCCTATCTATAGAGGATGCTGTCGACTTCTTCCTTGACCTTCTCGTAGTCTTTTCCGGTCGCCAGCGAGATCTCGCCGACTAGAGTGCGCAGCGCGGCGTTTGCTATTTCGGCTTCGCGCACATTCAGGGACTTTTTCAATGAGAGCCGCATCAGGTCCCGCACCGTCTCGGCCAGCTCGTAGGGGTCCCCCGATAGGACCTTTTCCTTGTAGTTCTGCGCCCGTTCCTTGGCCTTGGTGCCCAGCCGGAACCTCGCCCTGCCCTTCAGCACCCCGTAGACTTTCTTTACCATGTATTTGGATATGGGCTTCCGGACCTTGGTATCCTTGAGCCGGTCTTCAGGCACCCAGACTTTCATATGCATGGCCGGGAACTTTATCACAATGCCCTTTATACGCTGGCGCCCGACTTTCCTGTTCTTTATCTCGAGGATCCTGCCGAGCCCGTATTCGGGGTACACTATGTCCTGGCCTACCTTGAACTCCATTACAGCCCTCCTTGCGCGGCTCCGCCCCCCCGGGCGTCGCCCCTCATCAGAAGCAGGTCGTCTCTCTTTATGTCGAGAGTCCGTATCGGGAACGGTATTACTATCCCCTCCTCTGCGTAGCGCTTGTGCAGCCGCTTTATGAACTCATGCTTGATCAGGTATCCGTTGACGAACTCCTCGGCGCGCAGTATGACCGTGAAGCCGATGCTGGAATCTCCGAATGTGTTATATCTTATGAAAGGTTCGAAGTCCTTTTTGCCGCCTTCAACTGTCTGGAGAACGTCTCTGGCAACTTCCACAGTGACCCGCTCCACGTGCTCGAGGTCACTGCTGTAGTGGACACCGACATTGACCAGTATGGACAGAGACTTCTCCGGGAGGTAGTAATTGGTGATTATGGCGTCCATGATCCGGGAATTGGGAATGACGATGAGGTTGTTCGGCAGCGCCCTGATTGTGGTCGTTCTCCACCCGATCTTCGTGACATAGCCCTCCTCCCCGGTGTCCAGCTTGATATACTGGCCGAGCTCGATGGGCTTGTCGGCGGCAATCTGGATGCCCGCGAAGAAATTGGAGAGCGGCGACTGAAGCGCGAGGGCCACGGCCAGGCTGCCGACCCCCAGCGAAGCTATGAGAGGGGTTATGGACACGCCCACCGTATCCAGGCCGATGAGGATGGCCAGCAGCACGATCATACCGCGCACGGCCGTATGTATAACGCCGGGCGAGGACTTCAGGTACTCGACCCTTCCGGAGGCGCGCTTGAGGGCGGCTTTGACGAGAGCGTCCGCGAAAATCACGCCCGCGATTATGATTGCGACCTTTATGGAAACGGCCACCCACCTGCTCCACTCCGGGCCAAGCGGCAGTATCCTCACCATTATATAGCCGCCGGAAACGAGGATGACCAGGAGCACAGGCAATCGTAAGGCCCCGATGAGTATGTCGTCGATGTCGGTGGATGTGCGCGCGGCCAGGCGGCGCAGTCTGTTGTAAATGACTCTGGTTATTATAGTTAGGACCAAGACCCAGACCACGAAGACCAGCGGGCCCATCAAATAAGGAGATTTCAGACTTCCTAATGCTTCCAAGCACTCACCCCCAGGCTAGATGATACCAGAATCGCGCCCGGTGTCAAAGCATTATGGGATTCGCAGCCCTGTTTGGACAAAATTCATCGCGATGCGCTTATGAGAGTTGACTAAATTCAGGAGAGCGTATATAGTTTGAAATCCGACTCAATCCCAGGCGGTTCCGGCCGGCTCTGGGATCGGTATCTCGACCGGGGAGTGCTTATGCAGTTTAAGGAAAAACTGTCTCCAGCCCTGCTCGCCCTGGCGGTGCTGCTGGCCCTGTATTCTGCCGCATTCGCCGAACCCGGCAACCTCACGGGCAAAGTACTCGACGCCAAGACCAAAGACGCGCTTCCCTTCGCCAACGTGGTGGTCATGGGCACGGGACTCGGCGGCATGTCGATGGACGACGGCGGCTTCTTCATCCAGAACATCCCCGAGGGGACTTACACAATCAAAGCCACATATATGGGCTATGATTCCGAGGAGCAGGCCGACGTCGTGATAAGGCCGTACACCACGACGGAAATCGAGTTCAGGCTCTACCGCACTGTGCTGGCGGCGGCGGACGAAGTGGTGGTGCGGGCCGAGCGTCCCATGGTGGAGGTGGACGTCCCGACCACCGTGAGGAGCATTACCGCCGATGACCTCAAGGAGATGCCCGTCGACGATGTCGCCCAGGCGCTGTCACTGCAGGCCGGCGTCGTGATGACCGACGACCAGATACATATACGCGGCGGGCGCACCGACGAGACGCTTTACATCATAGACGGGGTGCAGATGAAGGACCTCATCTCGGGCCGCTCGCCATCCGTCAACGTCAGCGCCCGGTCGGTCGCCGAGATGGACGTTATCACGGGCGGCTACAGCGCAGAGTTCGGCCAGGCGCTGTCCGGGGTGGTAAACGTCAAGCTCAAGGAAGGCAGCACGAAGCAGGGCGGCTATTTCGACTACTCGGCCGACCACCTGCCGTGGAGGGACCCGGAGAAACAGTCATTCTTCAACGCCGACCGTTTCGAGTTCGGGCTCGACGGGCCGGAGCCGATCACCTCCTACCTACTCCCCAAGTCGGGTCTGAGGCTGCCCGGCCAGGTGACGTACTCGCTGGGTGTCTCGTCCAGGCTATCGGACACGCATTACCCCTCTATCAACGACCTTCCCGGCACCGACGGCCTGAGGTCCTCGTACAGGGACAGTTTCCTCGGACTGAGCTGGGGCTACAGCGGGTGGGCGCCGAGGGCGGACAACAGGTGGCAGCTCTTCGGCAAGCTCTCCTACCGTTATTCTTCGAGGAACAAGTTCGGTTTCTCCTACACCAAGACCCTGTCCATCGACCAGGGCTACTTCCGCACCGATCCCTATGACGTCACGCGGTCTCTCACGGGCTACCAGCACGAGTGGTCGCGGCGGTTGACCAATTACCTCGTCTACACCGAGGACATGACCAGCACATTGCTCTCCTGGAACCACATCGTCAACGAGAACTCCTTCTGGATCCTCAAGCTCTCGCGCTTCTTCAACGCCCTCCAGACCGACGTCATGGGCAAGCACTGGCATGATTATGAAGAGCCCGACGACTACTCGGAGCTTCAGGAGAACGATACTCCTTACTTCATCGAGACCGGCGACGCCGACCTCTGGCATAACCGCTTCATCGAGACCTGGAACATCGGCTGGGACATGACCAAGCGCATCCCGGCGCATCACCAGATAAAGGGCGGCATACTCCACTCCTGGGAGAGCGCCCAGTACGTTTTCATAAGACAGCCCTGGGTGCCCGACCCCGACAGCCTGGGTATGTTCCACGACATCTACACCATAAACCCCATGAGGGGCGCGATGTACATCCAGGACAAGATGAACTACGAAGGGCTCATCGCGGAGATAGGGCTGAGGGTGGATTACTGGTTCCCCGGCAAGGAGGTCGAGGAAGCCGTCGACGATACGATGAGAACGGCCATAACCGAGACCACCAGGCAGAACTTCTACAACGACACCTACGAGATCTTCGGGCGGAGGTTCAAGGCGCACCTGAGCCCGAGGATAGCCATCTCCCATCCCATCACCGACCGCGACAACCTCTTTTTCAACTACGGTCACTTCACCCAGATACCGAGTTATATCTGGATCTATTCCAAGCTGGCTTCCGTCTCGAGCGAGCTCTTCCCCCTTATCGGGAATCCCAATCTCAATCCGGAGATTGCGGTGCAGTACGAGATAGGCGCGCGCCACCAGTTCACCGAGTCGCTGGCCGCCAATATCACCATCTTCTACAAGGACATATACGACTACCCGACTTCGACCAGCTTCGAGAAACCCGGAGTCGGGACGATGTACATATACAGGAACATGGACTACGCCAGGTCGCAGGGCATCGAGATCGAGGTGCGCAAGAAGCAGCGGGGCCTGGTGGGCGGCTCAGTCAGCTATACGTATTCGATAGCCACGGGCAAGAGCTCCGATCCCAACACCCTGAAGCTCGTGGAGGAACAGGGCGGCGACGTCGGCGCCCGCGAGTCCAGCCTCGCCGAGGAGTACCTCTGGTGGAACAGGCCGCACAAACTAAACATGATGCTCAATCTTCAGGCGACGAAGGGCCAGAGGTACCCGCTCTTCTTCGGCTGGAGGCTCTGGGACGACTGGAATCTCAACATACAGTGGGAGGTGCAGAACGGCAGGGCCTATACCCCGACGGTCAACGGGGAGGAAGTCGCCAAACGTTATTCGGAGAACGGCCCGTGGGAGAACGTGTGGGACTTCAGGTACACGCAGTACTTCGGCTCGGGCAGGATGAGGACCAAGTTCTACGTCGATGTGAGGAATCTCTTCAATAACCAGACCGTCCGCAGGATAGACTCGGAAACCGGCAGGGCCCCCGTGCCGGGTGAGGGCGAATACGCCGCCGAGGGAGACAGCGAATACGTCCAGAACCAGCTGAGCGACCCCAGCATTTACGGCACACCGAGGCAGGTCCGGGTCGGCCTAGCTCTGGAGTTCTAATGGCAAGACCTGGTAACCAGAAGACATGCGGACTCGTTTTTCTGGGCTTCCTATGCTGCATCCTGGCGGTATCCCACTCATGGGCCATCGGGCTGGGGGACCAGCGAATAGGGACTGCCTCCGCAAGCTTCCTACGGATAGGGGTGGGGGCAAGGGCCGCCGGTATGGGCGGCGCCTTCGTCGCGGTATGCGATGACGTCACATCGGTGGCCTGGAACCCGGCGGGACTCGTCCTCTTGGACAAGAGCGAGATCGCGTTCACTTACGCCTCCTGGCCTGCCGACATCGGTTACAGCCACCTCGCTTTCGGCACCAAGTCGCGTCTCATCGACGGCGCCATCGGCCTGCAGTTCGGAGTGCTCTCCACCGAAATGATGGAGACCCAGGAATACTACCCCTACGGCACCGGCAGGACTTTCTCGTTCTCCGACTGGCTCGTCGGGCTGACTGTGGCCAAGAGATTCACCGACCGCTTCTCGGGCGGGGTAGCAGTCAAGTACGTGCGGGAGGAGCTGGGAGTCGAGGTCGGGGGGCCCACCACCAACGCCATAGTTCTCGATGCTGGCACTTACTACCGCATCGGCCCGTGGAATATGCGCCTCGCGGTAGCCCTCATGAACTTCGGAACGCAGCTCACCCCGGGCGGTTCGTATCACAGGGAAAACGGCAGCGAGATAACGGAAGCGGACTACGACGGCTTCTCCCCCGCAATGGAATTCAAGTTCGGCATATCTATGATGCCCTGGGACACGCCCGACTTCAGCACCCTGTTCGACATCGAGCTGGTGCACCCGGCCGACAACGCGGAGACCATAAGGATCGGCCTCGAGGCGAGAGTGCTGAGAGTGCTCGCGCTCAGGGCCGGTTACGATTTGAATGCGGATGAGATGAAGACCAGTTTCGGCGCCGGCGTGCTGGCCGACATACTGGGGCACGAAGGCGGTATAGACTACGCGGCGACGCTTTCCGAGTACCTGGGTACGGTGCATCGGCTGTCGCTGGTTTTCAAGTTATAGGCGGATTTTGGGATGGTAACAGGACCATGCAGGGACAGGACCCCGTAGCGACAGGACTCGATAAGAGGATGAGTAAGGCAAAAGGTACAGCCCTGCTGGCGGTTATTCTGGCGGCAGGCGTAATGCTCGGCTGCGGCGGCAAGATCGACCCGCCGGGAGAGCTCTACAAGGAGCCGCGGCGCAGCGTATATCTGTATGCAGGCGAGTACGATGGCTTCAGAGGTGCCTCATCGCTCGGGATTACCGGTGGCAGGCTATTCGCCGCTTTTCCGGACAGCGGAGTGGTCGTCGCGTTCAGAAGCACCGGCAACGTCGAGACAGGCGTCGAGTTCGCCTCCACCATAATGCCTTACCTCATAGGGGTCGGCACATTTGAGGTCGCGGTTGCCGACAGCGGAGACAGCGTGGACGTCGTCAGATGCTACGGCATAGGCGGGGAAGAACCCCTCTGGGAAGTGGTGGACGAGGAATGGGTCGAGATCGGGGGGCTCGCGGTGGGCGAAGACGGCATTACTTATGTATCCGATGCGGCGCGCAACTTCGTAAGGGCCTATGACAATGCGGGGAATCTCGTTTTCGGCGAAGACCTCGCCGACAGCGGTTTCGGCCTGGGCCATGTCTTGAGCCCGCGCGGCATCTTCATAGAAGCCGACACCCTCTATATAGCCGAGGCTCACGAGGAAAAGGCGCAGGTCCAGCGCATAGACGTGCGCCAGCCGCAGAAGGGCATACCCTTCTCGGCTGAACGGCCTTTTATCAGCTCTTTCGTGGATACGCTGGGCATCGAGCTGCCGCTTATTGAGCCGATTGCAGTATGTGTCAATTCTATAGGCCAGATATTCGTGCTGGATGCCGGTTACGGGATCATAATAGAGTACAACCGGGACGCGACAACCGAGGCCATCGTGACCACTCCGTTCTCGGGGCCTTTCCCCGTACCCGGAGTCAATTCGATTGGACCCTACCGCGACAGGATTTACGCGCTGGACCCGCCTTCAGGCGTGGTGCACAGATGGGAAAAGGGAGAAGTCATAGAACCATGAGCAAACTTCTTACCGCGGGTTTCTGCATGCTGGCCGTTATCGCGGTCGCCGGAGCCGCCCTCGCGCACGACCCGCCGGCCTCCGCCGCCAGCGGTGCCGCGCCCGTACTGGGTTCTGACGGAGTAACCTACGTCATGAAGCAGACGGACGGCAACGCGCTGGGCCTGGTCATATCCAATTACGGCTTCTTCGGCAACAACTTCGTCACGAGGAATCCCTCCATGGAGTATCCGCTGGGGTCTGAAATCGACCATCTCATACGGGCCGGCCTCTGGATCGGCGCCATCACGGTCGACGGCGACACCGTGGTCTCGACCGGAGCCATTTCGGGATACTGGGGCACTTCGACGGCCACGGCCAGCGAGTATACCCCCCTCGAGGGCAACAAGCTCAAGGAGAGGTCGACGCTCATCACGAGCCGCGCTTACTCCAAGCTTGCGGTGAGCGAGCAGGACTTCGTGGGGGCCTATGCCGACGTACCCAGGGCCAGCACCAATGACGCGGTGCTCAACGTGGAAATCCGCCAGGAGTCTTACCTTTGGAGTTATGACTTCGCCGAGGCCTTCGTCATCGTGAGCTTCACGGTATACAACCGCGGCGAGGGCATACTGCAGGCCCCCTACCTCGGCGTATTCGGCGAGCTCTCCTCGGGCTGGAAAGGCGCGTACGATACCTGGAGGCCGCCGGGCAACGCCTGGTTCAGAAACAAAGTACTTGAGTACTTCCCCGATAACAGGATGGTGGGCGAACACCACCAGAACTTCCAGTGGGGCGACGCCCCCACCTGGGGCGCCATAGCGCTTCTGGGAGCTCAGGGCAGGCGCCTCGAGTCCATCGACGACCTGACGGTTTCCTTCAACTGGTGGGACTGGTACTGGGAGCGCGACAATCCCATGGAGGACCAGGACCGCTACGAGATGATGAAGAACGGCGAGATCGATGAGACCGCCGACATCACGCCGGGTGCCGACGACCCCATCGAGCTTCTGTCGGCCGGCCCGTTTCCGGACATGGCCCAGGGCGACAGCCTGCTCTTCGTGGTGGCGTTCCTCGGGGGAAAGAATCCCGATGACCTGGTGAGCAACGCGGAATGGGCACAGCGGGCGTTCGACAACCAGTACGTCCTTCCCTCGCCGCCCCCTCCTCCCCGCTTCCGGGTAACCCCCGGCAGCGGGTTCATCAAGGTGTACTGGGACGACTATCCCGAGGACCAATACGATCCCTTCTACCAGATAATGGATTTCGAGGGATACCGCATATACGTGACCAGGGTCGAGGGCGCGACGAGCGAGGACTTCGACATGGTGCGCGATGTCGACAAGGTCGACACGCTGGGCTACGACACGGGCTTCGAGTCGGTGCGTGATTCGGTTTACTTCGGCGATTCGCTTTACGTTTACAACACCACGATTCCCAATGTAAAGGACGGCTTCAAGTACTGGGTCGCCATCACATCATACGACACCGGCATCGAGGAAGAGAATGTCGTGAGCATGGAAAGCGGCCTCAGGGCTACGCAGGTTCTCGTGATCCCGGGGACGACCCCGGAGGACGCCGAGGCCGGAGGAGAGGTCGTGGTGTTCCCGAACCCATACAACGGGGCGGCGATCTGGGACGGCTCCAGGGACAGGGAGAAATACATCTGGTTCGCCAACCTGCCGCAGCGGGCCACCATCAGGATCTTCACGCTCGCGGGCGACCTCGTGAAGACGCTTGAATTCGACGGCGCGACTTATGACGCGGCCGACATACAGGGCCTGCAGACATCCCAGGAGAGGATAGTCGCCATGCCGGGGGGCATATGCGGCTGGGACCTCATCACCGACAAGGACCAGGCCGCGGCCACCGGCCTTTACATGTTCTCCGTCCTAGACAAGGGCACCGGCGAGCAGCAGGTCGGTAAGTTCCTGATTATAAGGTGACGTACTATGAAGAGATTTCTTAGCACTCTGTGTATCACGGGGCTCTTGATCCTCTCGATCGCCGGCGGATGCGCCAAGGAGTCAGATCTGGGGCTCCCGAACACGCCCCCGGAGACCTTCATCTCCGTAGCCGACAGCGTGAGAAACCCGGGCATCTACATACAGCAACTTCACTGGTGGGGCGATGACATAGACGGCGAGGTCGTCGGCTACGAGTACCGCTGGTTCATGGACCCCGCCGAACCCGGGTGCCCCATGGACACCGACTGGGTGTTTACCGAAGAGACCTGGCATGAGTTCCATATCCCCGTAAGCAACGGGGTCATAAGAAGGCACCGGGTGGAAGTCCGGGCCGTGGACAACCGCCAGGCCGCGGACCCCACGCCCAGCTCGCTGACCCTGCCTGTGACCAACACCCCCCCTGTCATCAGGCTTCGGGACGCCAATTCCCTTCCCGACACGACCTATCCGGCGGCGCTCTTCAAGTGGGAGGCCGAGGACGCCGAAGGCCGCGAGACGGTGGATGTATTCAAGGTCTGGCTTGACGGCAATGAGGAAAATGCCAGGATCGTACAGGGTGATGACTCCACCGCGGCATTCGGCTACGACGATTTCCAGGGAAGGTACGGGGAGCGCACAGTCTATCTCTTCGCCATAGACACCGGCTGTGATTCCAGCAATGTGGTTTCTTATACATGGCACGTCAAAGAACCCGTCGGGAACGTGCTCATCATCGATGACCTGTGGAGTTCGGCCGGCGCCGTGGACTTCACGACCAATCTCAAATACATGAGTCTGATGAATGCCTGCGTCGGCGAATTCTCCAAGCTCGATCTAGAAGGCTTCGACGGCGTCACTTACGCGCACAACTATCCGGACCTGTTTGAGATATTCGACCTTGTCATATGGTACGACGAGCCCGTCCGAGCCGTCTCCTCCACCCTTCACCACGCAAAAGAAGCCGTCAAGGGCTATGCCGGCGGAGGCGGCAGTTTCATGCTGGTGAGCCTTACCGCGCTGGGCCCGACGGGGTCTTTCTACAGCGAGGACATGTTCGAAGTATTCGGCATAGACTCGCTCTACTGGCGCCCCGACCCGACGGGCTATCCGCTGTACAACTTCGACTGCAAGAAGTCATGGCATATGCAGGGCGATGAGGGCGCAGGCCTTGACAGTCTCAAGGTCCTTGCCAATACCCTCGGCGCCAAGTGCATGGCCAAGGCGGATACGTCCGCGTCCCTTTACCATATAGCCGCCGGGACGATCGACACGGCCCAGACGGTTGACTACTACCTGGCTGTCCTGAACGATTACGGCCTCGGCAAGGTGGCTGTATTCACTATCCCCTTGAGTAAATGCGACGGCTACGGCACGCTTGAGAATGAGTTTTGCAAGTTAGTCGACCTTATGTTAGACTAAATGGTCTGAAGTAAATCACTTATCGGTTTTTCGCCGCCAGGAGGAATAGTAATGAGCAGGAAGACGGGGATTATCGTGGTGATCGCGGCCGGGGCCGTCTGGGGCCTCACGGAGGTTTTCGTCGGGGACGTGTTTTACAGATTCCATGTTCCCATGAGAGCGGCCTCCCTCACCGCCCTGGGCCTCGCGATTCTCGTCACGGCAAGGCTCATTTACGACAGGCCGGGCACTTCCCTCGGGGCCGCGGTGCTGGCCGGCGCATTGAGATGCCTCGTCCCCAAACTCTACATATGCCACATGATCGCAATAGCCATCGAGGGGGCGGCGTTCGACCTCTCGTGGTCAGCCATGCGGGCGGGGGAGAGGCGCTCGCTGAGGCGCGCCTGGCTGTCGGCCGCCATCGCGACCTTTGTGGGATTCTTCTCATTCGGCCTGGTCGGGGCGCATGCATTTGGATTCATGAGGTGGGTCGAGGCCGGACTTCCCGGCATCGCATCATGGAGTCTGCGCTCCGGCGCCTTCTCGTCGCTTCTCCTGCTTGCGCTGGTACCGCTCGCCGCCCTTGCCGCGCGGAAGATAACGGCCGCCCCGGCGGAGCTCGAAGACAAGCGTACCCGCTGAGCAGGCTCCCTATAAGGCTACTCGATAACCAGAAGACCCCTTGTTTTCTTGATGTGGCTTATTTCCCTGGGCTTCGCATGCCAGGCCGCCAGCAGTTCCATTCCCCACAGCACTATGATTGTGGAGACATGTATCCACAGCATGAGCACTATGATGCCGCCGATCGACCCGTATACGCTTGTTATCTGCGTCATGCCGATATAGGTCAGGAAGGCGTTCTTGGCGATTTCCCAGGTCAGCGACACGATTGCGGCTATGAGAAGGACGTTCCGCTTGGGAACCCGGCCGGGGGACGTGAAGAGGTATATGACATAAAACGTGAGGAACGAGAAGAAGTAAGGGACCAGTATGAGCCCCATACGGATGTAGCGGCCTATGGTCGCGCCGGCCACGGCGTACATCTCCTCCACCACCCCGGGAAGCAGCAGCGAAGCCAGCAGCAGAAGCGCGGCGCATGCCACCAACACGAGCGCCACAACCTGCCTTAGGACAATGTCCTTCCAGCCCTGCCTTCCCCAGATTATGGACGCGCTCCAGGCCAGCGTGATGAATACCAGCCTCGCGCCCCAGAAGAAGGCGAGCGCGCCGATTCCCCAGGCAATGGACCGGTTCCTTGCCGCCGAGCGCACCCAGCCCATGATGATGCCGGCTCCAACTGGCGTGAGGTCCGAGAGGAGGTCGGAGAGCCGGGACATGCCGAGCTCGGAAGAGCCCAGATAGGTGGCAAACACGGACAGGGCCAGGAGGAGCAGCGGGAAGAAGGAGAACATGGCGAAGAAGCTTATGGCGGCGCTCATGGACAGGCCATAGTGGGCCACGAAATTCCGGATGCTCTCGGCGAAGATGAGGGCGGCTGTCTTCAGACCTCGCATATACAGGCCTCCATGGACGCTAAAGATTCGCATAGATGCCCAATGGGGTCAAGCTTGACCTCCACCTAAACCCTTGAAATGCCTCATATTCTGTGATATAATGACAGGCGAATAGGGGTAAGTGTCTTTTGAATGGTCCTACACGTTTTGCGTATTGGAGGTGATGCACAGGGAGTGTTGCGGTATTTATATTCCGTTGAGACCTATACCATGATCAGGAGGAGGCTAAGATGAAGTATTTGGCAGCATTCTTGGTAGTCGCGGTTCTGGTGCCCGCCGTCGCCCTGGGTGCGGTCACCAAGACCACGATTTACCAGGTTCAGCAGGGCGCTTTCACAATAGGCGACAGCGTCCGGGTGGACAGCGTGATTGTCACCAACTATGACGACAAGCCCACGACGTATGGTTTCCACATCCAGGAACAGGGCGGCGGCCCCTGGAGTGGCATACTGGCATATTGTGACAGGCATCTGCCCGATGTCGAGATCGGCGATCTAGTGACCGTCGTGGGGTACTACGATGAGTACAACAACCACTCGGAGATCCAGATAGACGCGAGCGGGTACACTGTCATTGAAGAGGATTATGGAACGCCGGACTGCGAGCTCCTGAGCTGCACCGACCTGGGGCTGTGGCCAGAGGACAACGACAGCACGGACTGGGCGGAGAGGTGGGAAGGTGTATTCGTCTGTATTGATACCGTGGAAGTTCAGTCCGAGACGATTTACAACGACGTCTTCTTAATTGAGGCTCATGATGACAATATCCCCCACTACCCTCCGGCTTTCGGCGATACTGCCATGGCCGATGACAAGTGCATTTCCAACTGGCCGACTTTTGTCGTCGGCGATACGCTGGTCCTGGTAAGGGGAACGGTGGCCGAGGAATATGGCAATTACAAAATATGGCCTCGCACAGTGGCCGACATCGTGTTCCTGCATGGCGCGCCGCCTCCTTCGGTTACCTCGGCATTCCCCACTTCGAACACATCGCTGAGGGTGATCTTCAACGCGACCCTGGACGAGCTGAGCGCCGAGAATGAGGACAACTACTCCCTCGAGAGCGGGACGACTATCATTACAGCCACGCTGGATATGACCGACAGTATGACGGTTGATATTGTCACGGGAACGCAGGCGGCCGGATTCAGGGACAGCCTCACCGTCTGCGATGTCCAGTCCTCATCGGGCTCTCCCATGACGGAATGCGAGAAACTGGGCTTCCGGGCGGGTATAACACCGATAAGCCAGATCCAGACGCCCACTGACACCACGGACGCCTCTCCCATGGACGGCGAGAGGGTCACGTTCACCGGCATTGTCGTGAACGCGGACAGCGTGTATGACGGTCCCTTCTTCATGCAGTCCAAGGCCGGCGGACCGTGGAACGGCATATATGTTTACACCTTCCTCGGCGGTGACTACGATGTCGGCGACAGCGTGATTGTGTCGGGGTTCGTCCAGGAGTATTACAACTGGACGGAGATCAGCGGCGTCGACTACATCGAGTGGGTAGGTACCGGGATATCATTCAACGGCCCCACCGTCGTAACGCCCGGCCAGATCAAGACCGGTTCCGCGACGGCCGAATCCTACGAGAGCGTTTTCATCAAGATGGACTCGGTTGAAGTCTACACCTTCGTCGACGGCGTCGGGGAGTGGACCTGCGGGGATACCGGCGACACGGTCGCCGTGGGCGATTTCACATGCGACTACAATCCGTGCTATGACTACCCGGGCCTGGGCAGCTGGATCAGCATTCAGGGCCCAATCAGGTTCCACTTTGCCGAGATGAAGATAGAGCCCAGGGAGAACTCGGACATAGTGGTGCTGGTGCCCTGCACGGCCGGTGTCAAGGGCGACGAGAGATTCCAGTTAAGACTCTCCCAGAACGCGCCCAACCCGTTTGTAGGCCAGACGTCGATCAAGTTCTCCGTGCCTCGGGCGATGAACGTGAAACTCAGCGTTTACGACATCTCGGGCAGGCTTGTGAGGACCGTATCCGACGGCGAACTGGATGCCGGCGAGTACTCCTATTCCTGGGACGGCAAGGACAACTTCTCGAGAGACGCAAGTCCCGGCATTTACTTCTTGAGAATGTCCACACCCGAGCGTTCGCTACAGAAGAAGATGGTTCTTCTGCAGTAACAGACTCGGTCATAACAGGAAGAGGGGAAAGCCTTCGGGCTTTCCCCTTTCCTTTTTTGCCCGCTCTTTAACCGGACGGCGCCGGGTTTTAATCTCACCGCCCCTCCATACTTCCCCCCGTTTCCTGAAACATAAAAGGCCCCTTGCTCGTCTTCACACTGGGATATAGTCTTGCTGATGCGAAAAGGTCCTTTAACAGCAAAGGGGGCAATATGTCATCCCGTTCGAGAGTCTTAATCACCGCATGCGTATTTCTCGCGGCCGCGCTCACAGCCGGCCTGTGCCAGGGTCTCGTGATACACAATCCCAGCCCGGTCTACTCCTACTTCGAGGGCATGAGAGGCTACTATTCCATCTCGGCCCCGGCTCTCACGGACGACGGCCTGGCCACATGGCTTAACCCGCCGGGCCTCGGCGTCAAGAAACCATCGGGCCTGGTCTACATGCATTCCTACTCCGACTCGACCGTCTCCGGTGACGACGCCCTGGGCGTCATCATCAGGAACTTCGCATTCGGCATGGAGTTCATGAAGCTCCGCGAGCCCCAGATATCCATGGACAGGCAGCGCGTAAACAGGTACACGCTGTCGCTCGGTGGCAGGATGGGAAGAAACGTGTATGTCGGGGGCTCATACGCGTGGCTAAACTCCGACATATGCGACCTCGACAGGGGCTCGACCTGGTCGGCGGGCATACTGTGGCGCCCGCATCGCATGGTGTCGGTAGGAGTTCTCGGGCGCGATCTCAACAGTCCCACCTACTACGGGACCAAGTTCAGACCCATAGTGGAGGCGTCACTGGGATACAGACCCTTTGACGAGCGTCTCACCCTCTTCACCAATGTCTTTCTGCGCGACGAGAATCTCGAGATCCGGACCCTGGACGGCGAACTCATTGAGACCCAGCCAAAGAGCTTCTTCAACTTCGGCATAGAGGCAAGGCCCTGGCCGGGCATCAATATCTCGGGCACCTACGACCAGGACGGCAACTGGAGCCTCGCCCTCGGTCTCCCGAGCGGCCAGGGGGCCATTGCGACGGCTGTTACCACGGAGAAGGACCGCCAGGCCTACCAGAACCAGACCTACGGCGTAGCGGGCTTCATGCTCTTTCCCCAGTGGCATGAGAGCGTGCTCAACCCTCTCAAGCACTATGTCGAAATCGACATGAGCGGTCATATAGGTGAGGCCCCGCCCCGTTTTTCGCTTTTCGGCAGCGCTCATCGCTATACAACGCGCGAGCTCATAGAGCAGATCGATCGCGCCGCCGATTCCCGGGAGGTGAGCGCCATACTCATGAGAATGGGCAATGTATCGGCGAGCACCGCGATCGCGGACGAGCTCAGACAGGCGCTTACAGATTTCCGGAAGAGCGGCAAGAAGGTCGTCGTCTATGCCAATGCGCCCGAGAACCGCGAATACTACCTTGCCACCGCGGCCGATTACATAGTGCTGGCGCCCAACGGATACCTCGGCCTCAATGGCATGAAGCTCGATGTCACCTTCGTAGGCGGCACGCTGGAGAAGATCGGCGTGACGCCGCATTACACGCGCGTGGGCAAATACAAGTCCGCGACCGAGCAGGTGGCCGACAGGGGATTCTCCGAACCGGCCAAGGAAGCCCTGAACGACGTGTTCGACGACTTCTTCGCCAAGTTCGTCCAAGACATAGCCGCAGGCAGGGGAATTTCGACGAATGCCGTCAAATCCATGATCGACAAGGGGCCCTATATGCCCGAGATGGCCCTGGAACTCGGTCTTGTCGACAGGCTTGCCTACCCGGATGAAATCCCGGACATCATGGAGGAGATCGTGGGCGGGCCCGCGCATCGCCTCCCCTACAGGGTATTCGCCGGGCATAAACCGGACAGGCCCAGATGGGATGAGCCGCCCGTTATCGGGATCGTCTACGGTGAAGGCATGATACTTGAGGGAAGCAACAGGGATGAGCCGGCGATCGGGGCCGTCATGGGACCCGAGACTCTTGGAGCCGCGTTCCGAAGGATGCGGCAAGATAAGAACGTCAAGGCCGTTGTCTTCCGCATAGACAGCGGAGGGGGCGAGATGTCCGCTTCGGACCGGATACGGAGGGAAGTCGAACTCACCGCCAGAGAGAAACCCGTAATCGTCTCGATGAGCGGAGTGGCCGGATCGGGCGGCTATCATATCGCGTGTAACGCAACCAGGATCCTGGCGGATGAAACCACCATCACGGGCTCCATCGGCGTCATCAATATGTGGTTTCACACCCGCGGGCTCTACGAGAAACTCGGCCTATCCAGGGAGGTTTACACGCGCGGCGCAAATGCCGACATATTCCCTTCATGGCGGGAAGTCACCGAGCAGGACCTGGAGATGTCGCGCTATTTCACCGAGGGGTTCTATGAGAAGTTCGTGCGCGACGTGGCGGAAGGCAGGGGAATGGACTATGAGGCCGTCCACGAAGTGGGCCAGGGCAGGATCTGGTCGGGGAAGAGCGCCGTGGAGATCGGCCTAACCGACGGCGTAGGCGGCCTGGTTGAAGCCATTCGCCTGGCCAAGGAGGAGGCCGGCATACCGGCTGATGAAGAGGTCGCGTTTGAGATCCTCCCGGAGCCGGTGGGATTCTGGGACGTGTTGAGCGGAAACCCGGGCGGCGTGTTCACCCCGGAGGTGCGGCTCCCCGGGCCGGCCGAAGCCCTGCTCGAGGAAGCCGCCTATATGGAGCTCCTGCAGGGCGAGCCCCATCTCTATCTCATGCCCTACAGGATAGAGGTCGAATAGCCTAGCGCCTGAAGTCCATCTTCGAGGTCACGGCGCTCGAGAAGGCCGCCATGAGGCTGGCGCAGTTCTCTAGGTCGCCGAGGTGGATGACCTCCACCGGTGTATGCATGTACCTGTTGGGAACGCTCACCAGGCCGCAGGCCACGCCGGCGCGTGTTTTGAATATGGCGTCGGCGTCCGTGCCCGTCCAGCGAGGCGCGGCCGCTGCCTGCCAGGGGATCTTGCTCTTGTCGGCGGTCTTCTTGAGCATGGACTCGACGGCCGGGCTCACGGATGATCCCCTGTGAATAATGGGCCCCTTCCCGAGAGCGATCTCACCGAATCTCTCCTTGGAGACTCCCGGCGAGTCCGTGGCGTTTCCAACGTCCACCGCGACGGCGACGTCGGGCTCAATGCTGAATGCGCTGGTGACGGCGCCGGCGAAGGATATCTCCTCCTGCACCGACGCAACGCCATGCACTTCGGCCTTGAGGCTCTTGTCCTTCGACAGCATGCGCAGCGCCTCGGCCACGGCGAAGGCGCCCATCTTGTCGTCGAACCCGCGCGCCACGGCCAGGTCGCCGCTTAAGATCCAGAAGCCCATGTCGAAAACCACGGGGTCGCCCACGGCCACACGCTTGAGGGCCTCTTTCTTGTCCTTGGCTCCTATATCGATCCACATGTCGTGAATCTTGGGAGGCTTCTTGTCGTCATCCTTGTCCTGAAGGTGAATGGCCGTTCGCCCGATGACGCCGGCGACCGGACCCCTGGCGGTGTATATGACGACCTTTCGGGCGGGAACGACGGCCGGGTCCACCCCGCCGATGGTCGAGAAATAGACATAGCCGCCGTCGTTGACGTATTTCACCATGAAGCCGATCTCGTCACAATGGCCCGCCAGCATTATCCTGGGGCTTCCGCCTCTGTTCACGACACCGATGGAATTGCCCTGCACATCCCAGTGCACCTCGTCCGCGAAAGCCGAAACGTACTCGCGCCACACTTCCTGGGCGGGGCGCTCGAAGCCCGACGGGCTCGGGGTGTCAACGAATCGTTTTAGAAAATCGAGTGACTTCTTACCGAACATGCCTCTCCTCCTTAACCTTCAGAACCAGGAGCGTGAAATCGTCGCCGAGATGTCCGCCGGAGAAATCCCACACGACCTGGTGAATGCTCTTCACGATCTCGGAGCCGGGCTTGTCGACCAGCCCCTTAGCTGTCTCAATCAGTCTCTCTTCGCCGAAAGCCTCGCCGTACAGGTCCTCGGCCTCGGTCAGTCCATCCGTGAAGAAGAGGGCGACGTCGCCCGGTTCCAGGTACACCCTCTCCTCCCGGTACTCCGCCCCGTCTATTGCTCCGAGAAGAATGCCGCCCTTGTCCAGATGCCTTATTCCCTTCCTGCCGATGATAATCGGCGGCCAGTGCCCGGCGTTCGAATACGTGAAGACGCCCGACTCGGCGTCCAGCACGCCATAGCATGCCGTCACGCAGCGCTCGGGCTCCACGCTCTCCCAGATGAGCCTGTTGACCTTGCGCAAGATCGCATTGATCTTGTAGTTGTTCCGTATCTCGGCCAGGAGGCTCGCCCTGTAACTCGCCATGACCAGAGCTGCGGGAACTCCCTTGCCGAAGACGTCGGCGATGGTGAGGCCCCACTGCCCTTCCGATATGAATATTATGTCGTAGTAGTCTCCGCCCACGGCCTCCGAAGGGATGTTGATGGCGCTCAGGTCGTATCCAGGTATGTCGGGTATCCTGTCGGGCAGGAAAGTCTTCTGTATATGCCTGGCCACCTCGAGCTCGTCCACCAGTTTCCGGCGCTCCAGAATCTGAGCGTGTAGCTTCGCCCGCTCCAGCGACACTGCGGCCTGGGAGCCGAAGGCCTTGATGAGCTCGAGGTCGTCTTCGGTGAACGCCCCGGCCTCGTCGCTCTCGAGATTGATCACCCCGATTATCTTGTCGTCGGCGAAAAGCGGAACGACGATCTCCGAACGGGTCTCGTTGCGCGCGCTGATGTAGCGCGAGTCCTTGCTGACGTCGCCCACGACAGCGGGCTCCCGGTTCTTGGCCACCCAGCCCACGATGCCGTCACCGAACTTGAGCTGCACCCTCTCTTCCATACCGGGGTCATACCCCGTGATCGCCAGGCTCGCTATCTCGCGCATGTCAGGATCTACCACGTAGATGCCCCCGGCCGCGAACGCCACCACCTCGCCCAGGCAGTCCAGGATGAGGTCAAGCACTTCCTCAAGGTCAAGGGACGAGCTGATGCGCTGGCCGACCTCGTAGAGAAGCTCCTTCTCTCTGACCTCTCTCTGCACACGCTCATAAAGCCGCGAGTTGTCCACGGCGATGGCGATCTGCTCGGCGAGATCTGTCAGCATCTCAACGTCGCCGCCGGTGAAGTTGCCGTCTTCCTTGTTGATGGCCTCGAGCGCGCCGATGACCTTCCCGCCCCTGAGGAGCGGTACCGAAACGCAGGAGCGCTTCTCGAAACCGAATCTTGCGTCGATCCGGTCCTCATACTTCTTTATGTCCTCGGGCTTGTTGAGGATGAGGGGCTCACCGGTTTCGACAACCGTGCCCATGATTCCTACGCCGCGATCCACCATGAGATCCTCCACCTCATCCCCCTGCTTGCCGAAAGCCATCAGCACGCGTATCTCATTGCCTTTCTCTCTCAGTCTCCCGAGCGAACACGTTTCACAGTCCACCGAAGCCAGCACGAGGTCGTAAACGAGAGATACGAGACTGCGCACCTCGAGCGTCGAGTTCAGGATCTTGCCCGCTTCAAGCAGGATTTCGAGCGATTTTCTGTCTGTTGCCAAGGCCGGTTTATCTCCTCAGGGCAAAAAATAAGGGGGATGCCCCCCTTTCTCAAGCAGTATCTTGCCCCAAGCCGGACGCTCTGTCAACGGGAAACAGCAGGCGCCGGCGCCGATCCTTCTGGATTCGGGGCGTCAATCGTGAGACAATCTCCGAAAGGGAGGAAGCGGTATGGCAAGAATACAGGTACTGAGTATGGCGTGCCCGGAATGCGACCAGGTCATGAAGAACGCTGAGGATGCCGTCCGAGACCTCGGCATCGAAGCGGAAGTCGAGCTCGTTGAAGACCCGGGCGCCATACGCGAATTCGGCGTATATGTCACGCCCGCCCTGGCCATAGACGGCGAAGTAAAATTCGTGGGGAGGGTGCCCACCGTCGCCGAGATAAAGTCTCTACTCTGACGGCGATCGGGGGCCTGTGGGCCCGGTCACCGTCCCCGCCCCCCTCCACACCCTGGGATTACCAATCAGGCATAATAAGTAGATATTGACTTCTATTCAATATGGCATTATTGTCATAATTGCATACAGTTCTCATACGCCTTGAGGTCTGACCATGAAGATGAAAACCAGAGACAAATACAAACAGCAGGCCCGCATCATGAAGGCTCTGGCCAATGAGACCAGGCTGATGATTGTAGACCGCCTGAGCGAGGGCGAATGCCAGGTCGGGGAACTTGTGCGCCTGATAGGAGCAGACCAGTCGACGGTCTCCAAGCATCTGGCGATACTCAGAGGGACCGGAGTCGTCGACGACGAGCGCCGCGGGAACACGGTATTCTACAGACTCGTCACTCCCTGCGTAATCAACTTCTTCTCCTGTGCTTCCAGGGTTCTCAAGGAACGCCTTTAGCGCGGCGGCCAGGCGGACCGAGCGAGGTGAAAAGTGCCCGGCAACAGTGAATACAGGCATCTTATACTGATGATCGCAGTCTTCCTGGTCTTCTTTTACCTCCCGCTCGAGAGAATCGAGTTCGACAACTTCGTATTCGAGGGCATCGCCCTCGCCACATGGTACGCCCGCGAGCACGTCATTCTCTGCCTGATCCCCGCCTTCTTCATCGCCGGCGCCATTAGCGTATTCGTCTCGCAGGCCTCCGTTCTCAGGTACCTTGGACCCAGGGCCGCCAAGGCGCTGGCCTATAGCGTCGCGTCCGTGGCGGGGGCAATACTGGCCGTGTGCAGTTGCACGGTGCTTCCGCTGTTCGCCGGGATATACAAGAGGGGCGCAGGGCTGGGACCGGCCTCTACATTCCTGTACGCCGGGCCGGCGGTAAACGTGCTGGCGGTAGTGCTTACGGCCAAAGTGCTGGGCCCCCGGATGGGAGTGGCGCGCGCGGTGGGCGCCGTCGTATTCAGTATAGTAATCGGGCTCCTAATGCACTTGATTTTCAGGAAGGAAGAGCTCAAAAGGGCCGAAGCTGCTCCAGAGTTCAGCGTCGAGGAGACGAGGCCGCTCTATAAGACCGCGCTCTACTTCGCGGCTATGATCGCCATTCTGGTCTTCGCCAACTGGGCCCGCCCCGCAGGCGGCTCAGGCGCCTGGGAACTTATCTTCTCCTATAAGTGGATAATAACCGCGGGTCTGGCATTTGCTTTGGCTGTAATCCTAAAGTTCTGGCTCGATCTTAAGACTCTATATATTGCCGCGGCCGGCGCGCTTGTGCTGGCAGCGGCCCTCGTCGTACGCGATAATCCGCTGGTGCCGTTCTCGGCGGGCCTGGTGGCCTTCTCGGTGCTGCTGTGGAGGGACGGAGAAGAGGGCCGGGACTGGATCTCATCGACATGGACCTACGCCAGGCAGATGCTTCCTCTACTCCTTGTCGGCGTGCTCATAGCCGGCGCGCTCCTGGGGCGTCCCGGACATGAGGGGCTTATACCATCGCGCTACATAGCAGGACTCGTGGGCGGCAACTCCATTCAGTCGAATCTGTTCGCGTCCGTAGCCGGCGCGCTCATGTATTTCGCCACGCTGACGGAGGTCCCCATATTGCAGGGGCTTCTTGGAGCGGGCATGGGGAAGGGCCCGGCGCTCGCCCTGCTGCTCGCCGGGCCGGCCGTATCGCTTCCCAACATGCTCGTAATAAGGAGCATCATGGGAACCAGGAAGACGCTGGTTTTCCTGGGTCTTATCGTCATCATGGCGACAGTGACCGGCAAGATATTCGGGACTTTCTGGGGATAGCGCGGCCGGGGAGAACCGCATGAAACAAGTATTCACAGAAAAAGCAGGCGCCGGGCAGATGCCGGCCGGAAACCGCGCGAGATGCGCGGCCGGACGGGCGCCGTCGCCAGGGCACATCATCGAGATTGAGAAGGAGAGAGCCCAATGAGAATACAGGTGCTGGGCACAGGCTGCCCCAAATGCAACAAGACCTATGAGAACGTCCGGAAGGCCTTAGGCGAGACCGGCGTCGCGGCGGAGGTCGAGAAAGTAGAGGACCTCAAGTCCATCATGGAATTCAACGTGATGATGACGCCGGCTGTGGCAATAGACGGGGAGGTAAAAATATCCGGCAAGGTGCCGTCGGTCGAGGAGATCAAGGAGTTGATCTCATGAAGGCAGGTACCATCATGCCGCTTCTGCTCATAGCCGCTTGCCTTTTCGCAGGATGCGGCGGCGAGACAACCGATGAATCGGGCATTAAGGCGGCACAGACCGATACCGTAGCCACCTACGCAACCCCGGGAAGGGCCGTGTCCGGCGTCGTCGACCAGAGGGCCGCTCTTCCCAGATTGGTGGACCTCGGGAAAGGTGAGTGCATACCGTGCAAGATGATGGCCCCGATTCTTGCGGAGCTCAAGGGTGAGTACCGAGGAAGGCTTATTATCGAGATTATCGACGTGGGGGATAAACCCGAAGCTGTCAAACAGTACGGAATGAGGGTCATGCCGACCCAGGTCTTTTTCGACGCCGAGGGCAACGAGGTATGGCGGCATGAGGGATTCCTCCCCAAGGAGACGATTATAGAGAAGCTCAAAGAGATGGGGGTGGAGCCTCCCGATGGGTAGCCTCTTCACGACACTGACCGAGGCGGTGGCCGGGACGCCTCCCGTGGCTATGTCGGCGGCGTTCGCCTGGGGCGTGCTCAGCGTCGTGCTGAGCCCCTGTCATCTGGCCAGTATACCCCTGATCATCGGTTTCATCGGTGAGCAGGGAACGGCTGCGGCCGGTAGAGCTTTTCGCCTCTCGCTTTTCTTCGCGGTCGGTATTCTGGTGACCATCGGAGCGGTCGGCGCCATCACTGCCGCCCTTGGAAGGATGCTCGGGGACCTTGGCGCCAACATAACCTACGTAGTGGCAGCTGTCTTCTTTGTCATCGGTCTTCACTTCCTGGGAGTAATACCGCTCCCCTTCCCCCGCCCCGGCGGCGAGGTCCATTCGAAGCGGGGGGCGGCGGCGTTCACTCTCGGCATTGTCTTCGGAATCGCGGTCGGACCGTGTACGTTCGCTTTCATGGCCCCCATGCTCGGGGTTACACTGTCGCTCGGCAGCACCAATATCCCCTACGCCATGCTCCTGAACGGGATGTACGGCGTCGGACATGCCGCCGTTATCGTGGCGGCCGGGACATTCACTGAAGTGGTGCAGGACTATCTCAACTGGACCTCCGGCTCCCGGGCCGTGGGCGTTTTGAGGAAGGTATGCGGAGTTCTTATCATTGCGGCGGGCGTTTACATGATCTTGCGGACCTGACGGGAGGCGTTTCTTAATGGGATCGAGCAGAGTGCCGGCTGCAGGCATGTTCCCCGTTATACTGTCTCTTGCGTTCTCCCTGGCCGCCGCCGAATCACAGGACACGCTGGAAGTCTACCGCGTGGAAGAAATCGAAGTTAAGGCCACGCGAATAGACCTGCCGCTCGGCAGCGTCGCGCCGTCCGTGGACGTCGCCACCCGCGATGAGATAATGCTGAACGGCGCGAACTCGGCCACAGCCGCTGTGGGTCACTTACCCGGCGTCTTCATCGAACAGACCGGTGACTTCGGCCAGGCCGATATCTCCATAAGAGGGCTGGGTGATACCGGCAGGCGGGTTATGATCCTCATGGACGGGCATCCGGTGAAGTCCGGGCTGACGGGAGCGACATTCACGCAGGGACTCACCGTCGCCGATATCGACCAGATCGAACTCGTCCGCACCCCCGGTTCCGTAATCTACGGCTCGGACGCCCTGGGGGGCGTTGTCAATATCGTGACCTCTCCCCCGTCGACGGGTTTTGCCCTCCGCGCAAACACCACATACGGCTCTTACAATACCTATAAGCTGAGTGCGTTCAACTCGGCCAGGATCCGCCGGCTCGGCTATGTGCTCAGCGTCGACCGGCGCCAGTCTGACGGCCATCTGCCCCACTCTGAGTACAGGGGCACCGATTTCCTGGCCAAGGTGACGGGCAGGGCCGGGAGGACCAATGTCGCGCTTCTGGCCAAGTACTACAGCGGCTACAAGGAGGAACCGGCCCCGTCCAGCGACCCGCCGGAAACGGTGTCTGACGCATGGACGGATTACACAAGGGGGACAGTGGACCTTGAGGTCTCGTCGCGATTCGGAGGGGGCAAGTCCACACTGAAGACCTATGTGGAATCAGGAGACTACGAATTCTCCGACGGCTGGCGCTCCAAAGACAAGTACATGGGGTTGATGGCCTACCAGACACGCTTCATCGGCGAGATGACACTTCTGAACGGCGGCCTCGACTTCAGGCATCAGCGCGGCGAGGTGATCAGCCCCGACCCGGGCCAGTGGAGCAAATACGAATACGGCTTCTACTGCCTGGCCCAGTTCTTCCTCAAGGAGGTCGCCGTGGCCACCGCCGGGCTCAGGATAAACATAGATGAGATCTCCGGAACCACGCCCGCGCCGCATCTGGGAATAGTCTATGACGTCACCGACGCCACCACCCTGAGGGGAAGCGTGTCCGGTGGATTCCGGTCGCCGCAGATAGACGAGCTCTTTATGTTCGAGACTTCCAACAGCGGACTCGGCCCGGAGTCGATCTGGAGCTTCGAGCTCGGCTTCACGCATCGCGTAGCAAGCGCAGCGAGGCTGTCCGCCTCCGTATTCCGCATAGACGGCCAGGACTTCATTGAGCTTGTGCCGCACAAGGGGCACGGTAACAAGCCGGTTTACGAGAACGTCGGCGAGATAGAATTCTCGGGCGTCGAAGCGTCGCTCAGCCTTACGCCGCATACCTCGATGGAATCCCGGATCTCTTATGCTTACCTCGACCCCGGCCACAACACGGCGGGCAGGCCCGGTGACAAGCTGGACGTCGCGGGCATTGTCTATATAAGACGGTTCACTCTGCTCGGCAGCCTCCAGTATGTCGGTGACTACTACGCCGCTGATGACCGGCAGGAGAGGATCGACGACTATCTTGTCCTCAATGCGCGTCTCTCGAGTTACGTCGCGGCCGGATTCGATGCATTCTTCTCCATTGAGAATATCACCGACGAAGAATACGATATATACACGTCCGTGCCGGGGGGCAAGACAGGGCTTTACAGAATGCCGGGGCGGCGTTTTCTTGTCGGTGTGACTTACGACCTGGGGGAATAGCAGAGATGCCCCGAATGAAACCGGACACAAGGCTGTCGCGCTGCATCGCGGCGCTCTGTCTCGGGGGACTCGCCTGCCTGACCTTCGCCGGAGGCTGCCAGAGGGAAGGGCGGGAAACCGAGCTCAATATTGTGACCTCTACGACCATGCTCGGCACAATAGTCAGAGAGATCGGCGGTGACAGAGTCAAGACCACCTCCATCGTCCCCTACGATGCCCTCCCCGAGAACTTCGAGCCCGACCCCGGACAAATCGACGCCGCTTCCCGCGCCGACCTTGTCATCATGAGCGGCTACGAGAAGTGGGCGCCCCGGATGAGCGCGGCCGTGAAGACGCAGGAGAATCTGGCCTTTACCGGCATCGCGGCCGACCTTATGCTTCCCTACTACCATCTCGATGCGGCCGACAGCGTCACCGAGGCGCTGGTGCGCAGGGACCCCGAAGCAGAAGTCTTGTATCGCTTCAACCGCAACGACTACCGGTCGAGGCTGGCGCTTGAGGCAGAGGACCTGTGCGCGTCGATGCTGAGGCTCGACGAGGCGCGAGTCATATGCTCGGATGCGCAGGCCGATTTTCTCGACTACATGGGATTCGACATCATAGGAACCTATGGAAGTCCCGACGACCTCACGCGCGGCGAGACCGCCCGCCTTATCGAGGTCGGCGAGCGGAACGGCGTCCGGCTGGTGGTCGACGATTTGCATCGAGGCCCGGACGCAGGCGAGAGGATAGCCGATGAGATCGGCGCGACGAGGGTCGTACTGAAAAGATACCCCGAGAGCCAATCCTACATAGGACTCCTGCGGGAAAGCGCGGAAAAGCTGCTTTCCGCCCTCCAGTAGGGGTCAGGTCTTGAAATGCACACCCGACGGGGTCAGGTCTTGAAATGCACACCCGACGGGGCCGCGGCTCGTAGGCCACATTAGTCTGGCCCCGGGGTGGATTTCGGGTCCTGCGACCCGCCTCTAAACGGCCGCGACCATGGCGCCGATCGTGAATACAAGCACCAGGCCCCCGATCACGACTCCGGCCACGCTGGACGGCTTCTGCTTGTATCTGGAGAGCAGTGAGGCGATTCCAAGGGCCAGGCCCAGCACCCCGAGATTCACGGCGAAGATCGCCGCCCAATCCAGGCCCGTCATAACCGCAAGGTCTTCTTCGACAACGGGGCTGACAGCCATACCGCCCACCACGCCAAGCAGCGTCGCGAGCGATGCGATCGACAGAATCGCGCTCAGCCAGGGGAAGATCCTGGCTGCCCTCTCGGGAGTGGGAGGCGTATTGACGCGCCCCATCTTGTGGTGATATCTATAGGTCTTCTCAACCTTGCGCCACTTCCCGTACTGCCGGAATACTTTAAATGCGAGAATGGCCTGGAATACAGCGAATACGGCCCAGAGCGTCCCCGCCATGAGATTCGAGACGGCAGCCCAGGCCAGTATCGACCCGTAGACAACGAACATGGATGACTCGCAGAAATAGAAAGAGGAAAGGCCCACAACCATGAGCATGAGCCCCCATGACGGGTCCAGCAGGAATGAGAGAACCATACTCACGATTCCTATTCCCACCAGCCAGAATCCCCATGAGCGTATATTCTTCTTCATCTTCGCGTATTCCGTACCGCATTCATCGAGCATCCGCTGCATTCTGGCCTGCTCGATCCTCTCCTCGGCGGATCTCTCCTCCTGGAATTCCGCCAGAGCCTGGTTTGTATCCAGATTGTCCATCGTGTGCCCCCCACCATGGTCTTTGGCGTTCAATCATCTCTGAACTGCTGCATCACCGCAAAGTTCGCTATATATAAGAAATCGGCATTTAGCCGGCCTGCTGAAGAACAACATAGGTGCCCGGGAGGTCTATTACACGGTGATCGCGGCCTATTCCGGACACGCAGCCCCGCATTCCCCTAGATCTCGGCCTCGACCGGCTGGCCAAGTGAGTCTTTGATCGCGGTCAGCAGATCAAAAAGCGCATATGGCTTTTCAAGAAGAGGGAAGTCCGTATCGGCGATTTCAGCCGCCTGAGTTTGCCTGTCGGTGTACCCGCTTGTAAGCAGGACCTTGACGTCGGGCTTCAGGGAATGCAATTCCTCGGCCAGATCCGTGCCGCTGCCATCGGGAAGTACGATGTCGCAGAAGATGAGATCGAAGTCATGCTGGCGTTCGTCGAACTCCTTTTTGGCTTCGGAAGCGCTCTCGACCGCGTATACGACATACCCTCTTTCCCTCAGGACCTTGGCCGCCATCGTGCGCACGATTTCATCATCCTCCACCAGCAAGATCTTCTCTCCGCTACCATGAAGCCCGGCCGATCCCGCGGGTTCTCTGCTGCTCTTCCTGCGCTTGGCAACCTGGGCCGGGAAATACAGATCGAAAGTAGTCCCCTTGCCCACTTCACTTGAGAACTCTATATACCCGCTGTGCTGTCTTACGCTTCCGTAGACCACCGACAGCCCCATCCCCGATTTGCCCTCCCTGGTCGTGTAGAAGGGCTCGAAGATGCGGCCCTGGACATTCTCGTCCATACCTCTGCCATCATCGGAAACGGTCAGACGCGCATAATGTCCCGATTTGCGGTCCTGGAGAGACGCTTCTTGCTCACCATCCAGGTTAATGGCCGTGGTTTCGATTCTCAGCGTACCGCCCGGATTCATGGCTTCACAGGCATTCTCAGCGAGATTAAGCAGTATCGTCTCAATCTGATCCCTGTCCGCCCGTACCTCGCCCATGGAACGGTCGAGTTTCACTTCAAGTCTCTTGTCTTCCCCCAGGGTTTCCTTGATTTCATCCTGACACTGGGCGATTACGGTGTTGAGATCCAGCGGCATGGACTTGAGCGCCGCTGCGCGCGAGAAAGTCAGCAGCTGTCTCGTACGCGCGACGGCTGACTCCGCCGCCTTCCGAATCTCGTCGACCTCTTTGCTCAATGATTCGTCGTCGGCCAGTACGCCGGAAAGGTGTTCGCTGTAGCCCATGATGCCGGTGAGGGCGTCATTGAAGTCTTCGGCTATGGCCCTGCACAGCCTTGCCGCCGAATCAATACTGCCAGGTTGCATGACCTGCGCCCTGCCCTCCTGCTTCGCACAGGCCCTGTGAATTTCCACGAGATACCAGCCGGGGGCGCCGTAACCGGCATCTATAGGACATGCGGTTATCTCAAACTCCGCAGCGTCCGACCGGCCGCCTACCAGGACGCCGCCTGCTCTCAGGGCGGCGAAGTCCAGATTGGCCGTCCAGGTGCCGGCCTCGCCGGTATTGATCTTTTCCCTCACATAATCGGGGACGCTTTCATGCGTGAGCAGGTTCAATTTGCTCAGCATGCCAAGATCGTCTGCGCCGAAGAGCTCAAAGCAGGTGGGATTGGCATGCACAAGCGTCCGGTTCGCATCATAGCACTCGAGAGCGATGCTAGAGGCATTGAACATCATTCTGAACTGTATCTCGTTCTCGCGGATCGAGTCATCCACCTGCTTCTGTTCGGTGATGTCCCTCCAGACCCCCTCAATGGCAAGCACCTTGCCCGCCTCATTGAACACGCGGCGGTTCTTCTGGAGTATCCATCTCTCCCTTTCATCACGGTCGATTACTTTGTATTCATAGCTGGGCTGTATATGCCCCTGGATCAGGTCCTTCCACATCTCATTGAAACGGCCCGCGTGGTCCGGATGGATGAGCTTCCTCATAAGGAGCGGATTCTTGAGGAACTCCTCCCCGGTGTACCCGAATACACGTTTCACCGCCGGGCTCACATAGTCGTACTTCCCTATCGGCAGGCTGACTCGGAAAACAGCCTCCTCGAGACCCTCGAGCAGGCTCTTATACTTGCTGACGTCATCCTGCATGGCCTTCTCTTTTTCCCGGCTTTCAGTCACGTCTCTCGCGAGCATGACGAATCCCACGGCGTTTCCGTCTTTGTCTCTCAAGAGATCTACATCGACATGGCAGGAGACAGTGCCGCCGCCCTTCTTAAGGAAGCTGTAAACGTCCACGATGCGCTCATTCATCTTAAGCGCGCGCATCATTTCCTCCGACGCGCGCTGCCGGTCATTCTCGGCTATGCATAGATAAGCGTGGCTGCCCAGCAGTCCTTCCTTGCTCTCATAACCAAGCATGCCTATGGCTGAGCGGTTGACCTGCTGTATATTTCCGTTGAGGTCGGATATGATAACGGCGTCGCCCATTGACTCATACACGGCCTTCAGTCGCTCTTCTGATTCCCGTAAAGACTCCTCGGAGTTCTTGCGCGCAGTAATGTCCCTGATTATGCCAAGCGCAAGCGTCTGGCCGTCCACCTTGACCGGATGAATAGATATCTCCGTCTGCACATGTGTTCCGTCTTTACGGATGAGCGTGAACTCGTCCGGCCCGGCCGGTTTGCCCTGGGCGCACAGCGAGATGTTGTTCGCCGCCTTTAGCGTCTGTTCCAGCTGAATCAGCCCCGCCTTAAGGAGGTTTTTGCCGATGAGTTCCTGCCTCCTGTACCCCAGCAGCGCCTCCACCGCCTTGTTGCCCTCTACGATTATCCCGCTGAGGTCATTCATGTAAATGGGATCGGGGGCGTTTTCAAAGAGGATCCTGTATTTGCCCTCGGCGTTCTTGAGCTCGTCCATCTCCTCCTTGCTCTCCGTGATATCGGAGAAGATTGCGGCGACCTGTCCGGGCGCGGGGCAGAACGCCGAAACCCTGAAATGCCGCCGCGCCGGGGCGAAGTACTCATCGAACGTCACGTGCCGTTCCGTAGCCGCCACGTCTGCGAAGGCCGCCATGAACGGCAGTTCCTTCATGTCGAAGAGCTCACGGCCCCGCTTCCCGATGATCTCATCCCGGCCCAGACCGAGTATTGCCTCATAGGAGGAGTTGACATCGAGAACGACGTAGTCGACGGCATGTCCCGACTCGTCGAATATCATCTCGTGAAGGCACACGCCCTCATTCATCTTATCGTAAAGGGTGTGAAACCTCTTCTCGCTGGCGCGCAGGGCCTTCTCCAGGCGCTTCCGGTCGGTGGCCTCATCCCGAAGCTCGCGGGTCCTAATCCTCACCTGCCTGCGGTGAACGATAAACGCCAACAGGGCCATGACCAGGGACGCCACCGCCGCTATACGCGCCATGTTGCCCCATCCGGAGGCGTGGCCCGCTGTCATGCCGCCGAACCAAAGGTTCTGGGCCCTGTAGTACGGAGAACCCTGGATTTCCTTCATCTCTATGAGGCGGGCATCAATGGCGCGCGGCCACTCCTGGTCCGCTACATTGCTTACGCCGAATCGGAGCTCCACAGGCAGGCCTATCACGGCACTGCCGGCCAGGCCCCTGGCGCCGCCTTCACGCGGTGCGTACAGGTTCGGGACAAGGCAGCCGTCCACAACGCCCTCGCGGGCCATCCTGAGGGCATCGCCGTAACCGTCGACTTCTACGAAATGGCAGTCAATTTCGAGGTCCTCGAGGGCGGAGCGGAACTCATTGTACATCCGGTCGTCTCTGGCAACGGCGACGGTCTTCCCGGCGGCATCCGCCATTGTCTCTATCGGCGCTCCCGCCTGCGAATAGATCTTGCCCCAGTCACATAGAACACTGACGCGGGTCAGATCGTATTCACCCGAATCCGCCCGCAGGGCTATGCCAGGCAGGACGTCTATTTTGCCTTCCCGCAGCCAGGCCACGCACTCGGCCCGGGTGCCCACCACATAGGACAGCTCCCAGTCTTCGATGGCGGCGATATGCTCAATGATGTCAATATAGAAGCCCCGCGGCTTGCCCTGCTCGTCCATGAGAACCATGGGTTCGTTCTCGTAAACGCCGACCATAATGGGGCGCGCATCGGAACCCGAGAACAGCAGGCCGAGCAGCAGAGACAATGTAGCAGGAATAAGTAAGACGCTTCTCATCGCATTTACCGTGTTGGCACTATGACCCCGTCCCGGAGGCGAAGCCTATCCCCAAATAGAGTAAGGCTCTACACCAGATACATCGGCACAATACGGGGGTGCTAAAGGACAAAAATGGGAGCACAAAGACGCCTATAGGGGGTGATTAGCGCACCGGCCGATCCGTGACCGGGACCCCATGCTCTATGATTTCCTGCCGTCTTTGCGATATACCAGTGCCGTGATGGCGCCGACGACGAAGCCAACCGCAGCCATGATAAAGAGGAAGAGGGCAAGCGGCATAGTCACCTCAACGAAGAGGAATTTGGCCGTTACGTCACCCAGGTTCTGGATGATCATCACGAGCAGCACAATCACAAGCACAATGAGGAGTATCATTCTTGGCCGCACGGCATATCCTCCCTGAATTTGCGTGTTCGACTGCATAATACGGGCAGGCGTCGCGCCTGTCAACTCAATTGGGGGATGAAGGTCTTTCCACTCATTTCCTCGCCGCTACCCTTCTCGCGGCTTCGGCCACATGGCGGGGCATTAAGCCGTACTTGTCGAGAAGCTCTTCCGGCCGGCCGGACTCGGCATAGGTATTCCTTATGCCGACGAACTCCATAGGCACCGGGTCGAGCTCGCCCGCCGCCAGGGCCACGGCAGAGCCAAGCCCTCCCTCCAGCAAGTGCTCCTCGGCCGTAACGATGGCCCCCGTCTCGCGCGCAGCGCTATGTACCGCCGGCCTGTCCAGCGGTTTGACCGTGTGCATGTCGATAACCCTGGCGTCCAGGCCCTCACCGCTGAGGTCATGCGCCGCCTCGAGCGCGACCGCCACCATGAGGCCGCAGGCTATAATGGTGACATCCCCGCCTTCGCGCAACGTGCAGGCCCGGCCCACCGCGAAGTCGATGCCGGCCGGATGAACCACAGGGACTCTCGGCCTGCCCGTCCGGAGATAAAAGGGCCCGGCTTCGGCGAACATAGCCCGGGTCGCGGCCCGGGCTGACGGCTCGTCCGCGGGGACGACGACCCTGAAATTGGGAAGAGACGCGGCAAGGGCGATGTCCTCTATTGCCATCTGGCTGGGCCCGTCCGCTCCTATGCTTATGCCGCTGTGTGATCCCACGAGCTTGACATCCGCCGACGGGAACGCGACTCCCATGCGTATCTGGTCATATGCGTTGCAGAGCAGGAAGCATGCGAAACTGGAAGCGACCGCGGCTTTGCCTGAGGCCGCGAGACCGCTCGCCACGCCCACGAGATTGCTCTCGGCTATGCCTACATTGAAGAACCTGCCGGGGAATTCACGGGCGAATGCCTCCGTGCGCGTCGAGTTCGCCACGTCGCCGTCGACGACAACGATACCGGGATTCCCGCGCCCGAGTTCAACCAGCTCCTCCCCGAAGGCGTCGCGCGTCGCCTTGCCGTACTCAAGACCTATGCGCTTTCCTATTTCCATGTCAGGATTCCCCTGCCCGCCCACCGGTCCCGCCTCCCGCACCGTAAGCTTCATCGAGTTCGGCGAGCGCGACCTCGGCTTCCTCCGGCGAAAGGGGCACGCCGTGCTTGCGGTTTACGTCGTCTTTCTCGAAAGGCGACAGTCCCCTGCCCTTCATAGTGTGAGCGATGACGATCTGCGGACGGGCGCCGCTCATATTTCCACCGCGGGCAAGCGCCCTGAAAACAGCCAGTGTCTCCTCCACGTCGTGGCCGTTTATCTCGGAGACATCCCAGCCGAAGGAAATCCACTTATCCCTTACAGGCTCGAGCGAAGGCATCACCGTCCTGACCGGACCTGTCTGCTGGAATCCATTGTAGTCCAGAATCGCCGTGAGATTGGCGGCGCCGTATTTGGAAGCGGCCATGGCCGCCTCCCAGACCTGCCCCTCGTCGGACTCGCCGTCTCCAATCATCACATAAACGCGGAAGTCGAGATCGTCCAGGCGCGCTGCCAGCGCGTGCCCCAGCCCGATCGAGAGGCCCTGGCCCAGCGAACCCGTCGAAGCTTCAACGCCCGGAAGAACCCGCATGTTGGGATGTCCCTCGACCGGACTCCCGATTTGCCTCAGGGTGCCCAGCACGGCGGGATCGAAGAAGCCGGCCTCGGCGAGCACTGCGTAAAGAGCCGGCGCCGCATGCCCCTTGCTCATGATGAAGCGGTCACGCCCTGCCCAGCGGGGACGCCCGGCATCATAGCGCATGACGCCGCCGAAGTAGAGCGCCGTCAGCACGTCTATCGCAGATAGCGAACTCGACGGGTGGCCCGATCCCGCGCGGGTGGTCATCTGGATAACAGAGCGGCTGAGCCGCCATGCTATTCGCTTGAGATCATCTATGGATCGATAGTCTTCCAGTTGCGGCCGACCTCGCCTTTCAATTCAGGATGACAGGCAGCGGGGTCCCGGCCATCCGGGTTCCTCGCCCATGCGGCTTGGATATTAGCAGACGACCGGAGAGGTTTCAAAACTTAAACTCTTTGAGGAACACGTCCTGGGTCTTTATGCAGGCGTAGCCGAGTCTCTTGTAGAAGTTGTGGGCGTCCTTGCGCGTCGCCCTCGAACGAAGCATAACGCCGCGACACATTTTCGCGCGCGCCCAGGCCTCGGCCCTTTCCATGAGAAGCGCGCCGATGCCCTGGTTGCGGTGCTTCTCGTCAACCACGAGCCCTGCAATCTGAGCGAGACTATCACTTGACACGAGCCTGTAGATATGAATAAGCAGCCAGGCCACCACGCAGCCGTCCGATTCGGCGACCAGGAGCATGCAGTTATCGTCCCCGCATATCTCTCCCAGGCGCCGCTTCATGTCGTTGACGGTGGCCGGATATCCCAGCTGACCGCTGAGGTCGGCGATCTCGGCGCCATCTTTGACCTGCGCCTCCCTTATTGTTGTCCCGGCGGTCGCTCCTCGATCTGTCGACATGCTCCACCCCCGGGTATGATATCCCCATCCCGATTCAGTCTGCAGTTTCGCGGCGTGATCGGGCCGGCCGCGAAGCGGCTGTGCGCGCCAGGGGCCTCCGGCACTCAACCGCCCTGCTTTCTCCTTCTCAGCCGTATGAGATAGACAGTGTTGAGGACAATGGAAATACCCACAAGAACGCCCTCGAGAAAGACGAGCCAGAGGGGCTCTCCAAACAGCGGCGCGACAAAACGCCTGAGCAGTATGGACACTGCCAGGGACATCAGCCCGATCGACAAGATGGTCTGTTCGCTCTTAATCAGCATTCCTGCGCCCCCGACTACCGCCGGCCAGATTATAGAAAAAGGCCGCAGATACTCAAGTTTTTTGTGGGGAATGCCCGCCGCCGGCCCGGAGGCTGCACCGGCCCGCGGGCGAGGCGTCGGCCACGCGCGCTAAGCGCCCCCGGCCGCATTCTCGGTATCGCTTTCGGCTCCGTCCGATTCTCCGGCAGGGAGGGCCCCTCCCTCCAGAATCCTGAGCTGTTCCGGCTGGGCCTCGTCGGAGGACGGCAATTCCCTCAGGAACGCCGTCGCCGCGCGGATGGAACCGATCACCTGCTTGCACTCGGTGTAGGCGTTTGCCGCCAGAGTGCCGGCTCTCGCCACCCTGTTCTCAAGGATCTTGTCGACTTCGTCGAGGCTCCTTTCGATCTTGGTGATGTAAGCCTCTATGTTCTCGAAGTCGATAGACCGCGCGAACTGGAGATACATGTGATAAAGCGCCAGCACATAGGGCACGACCATGCTGTACGCCATCAGAAGTACGCCCGACCGGAAGGCCTCTATATGCACCTTGCCGCAGATTCCATAAATGGAATCCGGAACGGCGGCAATCGCGATGTTGGTGGTGCAGGAGGGATCGATATAGCCTGCGACTTCCTTCGCCTTGCGCCGGACTTCCTTCTCGATCTCGGCTTCGATTTTCTTGACCTTCTCGGGGTCGGTTTCCCGTTCGATTCTCTCCAGGGCCTCGACTCCGCTCCATTTGGAGTCCACCGGCAGCCGCTTGCCGTTGGGAAGAATCACGGCGTATTCGACGACCTTACCCCCGGCGACCCTGAAGTCCCGGTCGATCATCTCCGCCGGGAACTGGGCAAAGGCCTCAGCGAGTATATTCTCGCCTGACTCGCCCCTTGTCCGCGCGCCCACCACCACCCGCTCTATCTTGCGAGTCACGGCGTGTATCTCGTCCTCCCGCTTGCTCTGGTCTTCGAACCTGGCCTTCAGCTCTGTAAGGACGCGCCTGGTGTCATTGACGTCCTTTGAAATGGCATCCTTCACGCTGCCCGACGTTTCAGACAGCTTGGTCTCGAGGCCTTTCAGGGAAATCTCGAGCTTTCCCAGATTCTGCATTACCACGGTCTGGTTATTGGTGAGCGAAGTCACCTGTGACTGAACCGCAGAAATATCTTTCAATGATTCGAGCATCGCCGCCAGGGATTCCCTGGACGGCCCCGCATCTCTCCTTCTCAGAAGCAGAATGACAAGGAAGACGATTGCAACTGCGAGGATTATCGTAGGATAGAAGCCTTCCATGCCGGTTCGCCTCCTCGTCCGGGTCTAGTAAGCAAGCAACATGCTCTCTACCAGCAGGGAGTCAACATCCTTCGCCGACGACGCGCCCGCCAGTTCTTCCTCAACGAGCTCGAGGCGCTCCATCACGTACGCCTCGAGTATAGCCCACTTATGCCCCCTGAAGCCAGTCCTGGTCTCCAGCCATGACAGGAACTTCTCGGCTCCGGCCGGGTCGATCGTCCGCCCGCCCTTCCCGGTTTCAGTGAAGGCCGCGCAAAGGAACTTGCTGATCTCGCGTTTCTTGAGCGGCGTCACGCTTAACTCCTCGCCGAGCATTGAGCGGGCAAAGACCGTCATGAGCGCGTTCCCGAAATCCGGTCTCCGGCGGGTGACTATCGCCGGCCCGGGGGAGGCGGTATCGGCCCCGCCGGATCGACTGGCAACCGGCACGGACAAGCCGGCGGGCAGAATAGAGAGCATGCCGAGCTTTTCAAAACACACCTCTGCCAGCACAGAAATCTGCGCCAGCACGGCCCGCGCAGTCGCTATTTCCTCGGGCGTTCTGAAATCGCGGTAGTCGTCTTCCGCGGTGGCCCCGGGTTCATAGAACTGCGGCACTTTTCTCCTGAGGCCTTCCAGCACTCCCACATGGTAATCCTCAAGCAGCGCGTATTCACCGAGTCCTTCCACCAAGGGACAATGCCTGCCGATCTCATCGGCTTCGGCCCCGAGGTCAAGAGCGAGGCCGAGTCCCAACCTGAAGAGATTAGATACGCAGACAGCCTCAATAAGCTCCGCGGGCTGCCGGCCCGTCCTCTCGGCGAGGTGCAGAAGGCCCACATTGGCAAAAGAAAACAGGCGGTCGAGCGCGTCCCGCGTCGCGTCGACATCTCCGATTTCATGGCCGCCGGCTATGAGCAGCCTGTTGGTCACATAGCTCACGTCACCGGCGATCCTCTCCGTGACTTCCCCTTCCTCAAGCCCGCAAAGCAGTTCCAGATACCTGACACGGCTGCTGGAGAGCCCGAGCGGGTAGAACGCGGGGACCTGAATGTCGCCCGCCCTGCGATAATAGTGACGGTCTTTGCCGTCCAGCAGTTCGCGGGTTTCGGATTCGGACAGCCCCTCATAAATCCTCGAGGCCTCCTCATACTCGAGAATTCCCCTTTCCTCCAGCCTGGAGTTTCTCCAGCGGTAAGCTTCATCCTCCGTCTCGGTCGCTATCGCCCGGTAGGTAGAAAAGCGAATCTCGCTGTAGAGGTCGCGATCCTCCGCCATGATGGTTGTCAGGAGCAGGCGTATGGCCGGAGTTTCCTCGGGCACCAGCGACTGGACGACAAAAGCCTCGTCCGGCATGATGCTCGTCAGCTCCTCGCCCATCTCCACGGCGTCATCGAAGGGAATAAGCCGTATCAGCTTGGTCAGGAACACTACAACCAGCTCGAGGTCGCATGCGCGCACGAAATCGACTACGGCCTTCTCGCCGCTCGATACGAGATAGCCGAGCCACTTGACCACGCGCTCTTCATCCAGGGCATGCCGGCTCCAGAGATCGATGTCGAGGATGAACCTGAGCTGGTCGTCGGTGCAGTGGGCGATAAGCGCGAGCCCGTTCTCCTCCCCGGCACCCTTGAAGGTGAGGAGTATTTCCTCATCCGGCATCGAAGCGACGAGCTCATCCGCCAGGTCGGAGTTCTTAACCACTTTAATCCTCTCCAACCAGTCGCTCCGCCTGAAAATCTCGGCCTGGTCCCCAAGCGACAGACTGCTCAGCCTGTCCCGGAGATCGGGATCGTCGAGAGCGGCGATGCCGTCGATCTCTTCCTTCGGCTTCAATCTGTATTTACGGGGCATGGCGCGTTCTCTCAAAAACCTCAGTCAAAAGGACAACGACCCTGCAGCCGAAATAGAAATAAACAGATATCAAATATTATTCTATAACATCTCGGGTTCAAGCGATAGTCATGTTTTTGACGTTGACCTGCTCCCGCCGACCTGCAAGAATCCTAGGCGCAGCAGCACCCGAACCAACAATACGAGCAAGGTATTATCAATTGAGCAACGGGAAGATCCGCGTCCTCTTCCGCATAGGGCACCTTTATCACAGGGCATCGCTCGATCCGATCTACGAATGTATGAAGGACCGCCCCGGGTACGACATATACTTCACCTGTCCCGACGACAGGGAACGGGTTTTTCTGTTCTTCCAGCGCTCGCTGAGAACCAGAATCGAAGAGGGGCTGCGGAGCGAGGGTCTGAAAGTCACCCGGGAGACGCGGGGCTTCGACGTCGTAGTGACGGGTGACGTGCTCAGGGCTCCCCGGGAGTACGGCGACGCCCTCCTCTGCTTCATAAACCACGGCACCGGCATAAAGACAATCCTGTACAGGCTGCTGGCCAAGGCCAGGGAGACAAGGTACCTTATCTTCGTGGAGGGGGAATACCGCAGGAAGCGCATCGACGACTTCGGCGTGCGCGGCTCGTCAGAGGTGCATGTGGTTGGTTATCCCAAGCTCGACCCGGTGTTCCAGGGCCGGCTCGACCGCGACGCGATCATGCGCGAGTTGGGGCTGGATCCGGAGAAAAAAACCGTCCTCTTCGCGCCGACCTACAAACCCACATGCATAGACAAGGTGAGAGAAGAGATCCTCAAGCAGACAACCGGTCATAATCTCGTCATTAAACTCCACCAGTACTCCTGGCGGGGGAAGTACGCGCCGCACCGGCACCACAAGCTCTACGAGGAGGCCGTCAAGCGATATCCGCATGCTAGGCTCATACCGCCCGACAGGCACAACATCATTCCCTTCATATACGTCGCCGACACCATGCTCAGCGAGGCCTCGAGCACCATCTTCGAGTTCCTGGCGCTGGGCAAGGTCGGGATCATATTCGACCTCGAATGCGACAGCCTCAGCCATCACGACGGCATGCCGATTCTGGACGAGGACAATCGGAGGTTCCTTGAAGGCGCGTTCGTGCATATCAGCGAGGCCGGGCGGATCGGCGAGGCGGTGGAGCGGGCTCTCGACCCGGACGCCGCCATGAGGGCCCGGATAGAGGAGATGAAAAACCTCCTTTTCTACAAGTTGGACGGACATGCGGCTCAGAGAATTGTTAATATAATAGAGGACCGGACCAAGAGCACCGGGGCGAACGGAGAGAAATGAGCAAAGAGTGCAGACGGGCTGTCGTATTGGCCGCGGGCGCGGGGACACGGGTGCGCAAGATCGCCGACCAGAGTCCCAAATGCCTCATGGACCTGGAGGGCAAGCCCATAATCGAGTGGATCCTGACCTCCCTTAAACTGGCTGGCATAACCAGCGTGACGATGGTCACCGGGTTCAAGGCCGGCATGATAAAGGACGCCCTGGGCGGCGGGCGGCGCTACGGGCTCAACATCTCATATGTGAAGAATACGGAGTGGCGAAAGCCGAACGGGCTGTCGCTTTACAGCGCGCGCAGGGCTGTGCGCGGAGAACCGAGCTTCCTCACCGTCATGTCCGATCACCTCCTCCCCCCGGCTGCCATCGAGAGAGTACGGCAATCCAAAGGCCCCGGGTGCATCCTGGCCATCGACACCAATCTTGAGAATGTCTACGACCTCCAGGACGCCACCAAGGTCAGGCTCGCGGGCGGCAGGCCCGACGCCATCGGCAAGAAGCTCTGGAAGTACAACGCGGTCGACTGCGGCCTCTTCCGGTTCGACGACAGAATATTCGCGGCGCTCGACTACGCTTTCAAGCGCCGGACCTACTCCCTCTCTGCGGGAGTGAAAAGGCTCATAAAAGACGGCAACCTCGACGTCGTGCCTATAGGCAGAGGCGCGTTCTGGATAGACATAGACACTCCGCGCAACTACCGCTACGCAAAAAAGAACATCAAAAAGCTTATGAAGGCAATCGCCGGGAAGAACGCCGAGAGGATGAGAAAATGAAAGCAAGCATGAAGCCGGCCGTCGCGTTCGCCGCGGCGCTGGTTTTTTCAGCGGGGACGATTGAAGCCGGAGACCTGCTGCACCACTCGATGAGAGTCTCGATCTACCCGCCGGACAACAGCCTCCTGGCCGTCGATACGGTATATGTGCCTGAGGCCAGTCTCGAAGACGGCAGGATAGCCTTCCTCCTGAACAGGAGCCTCGAGATAGAGGGGATCGAGTCGCCCTACGGGATCAGGTGGTATTCCCAGGAGGAGATAGACGCCGCCGAATTCAAAGAGGATGCAGACGAAGAGGACGAGGAGTTCATCGCGAGGGGCAAGGGCGTGTTCATCGAGATTGTGGACCTGCCCGCGGGAGCCGGGACCATACCCGTGGAGATATCGTACTCCGGGGTGCTGTACGACAGTCTCCTGCCGCCCGACCGGAATTACTCCAGAGGCTTCGCCACGACCACCGGTCTCATCGACGAGCGGGGCACCTATTTGAGCAATTCATCGCTCTGGTACCCCTTCGATTTCGACCACAGCTTCACCTTCAGGCTTACGGTCGACCTGCCGCCGGACTATATGAGCGTAAGCCAGGGCGCGCTCGAGCGGGAGCGCCTCACGGACATCCTAGGCGAGAGGCGGCTCGTGGAGGTGTGGGCGGAGAGAAACCCCACGCCCGAGTTCTACCTCGTCGCAGGCAGGTACTACAGGCACCAGGAAACGCATAACGGCACCCGCATAATGACATACACATATGAGACGAGCGACAGCCTTTCGCAGGTTTATCTCGACGCGACAAGGCGATACATCATGATGTACGAAGACCTCATAGGCAAATACCCGCACCCCAAGTTCGCCATGGTCGAGAACTTCTGGCAAACCGGATACGGCATGCCGTCCTTCACCCTTCTCGGAGACCGGGTGATAAGGCTGCCCTTCATAGTGCATACCTCTTACGGTCACGAGATACTCCACAACTGGTGGGGCAACTGCGTATTCGTAGACTACGACAGCGGGAACTGGTGCGAGGGCCTCACCACCTACGGCGCCGATTATCTCTATAAGGAAAGGCAGAGCGAAAGCGCAGCGCGGGATTACAGGCACCAGACCCTGATCACTTTCAATAACTATGTCACGGAGGAGGAAGACTTCCCGCTCTCCGATTTTCACGAGCGGCATGACACGGCTTCCCAGAGTGTGGGATACGGCAAATCCCTATTCGTCTTTCACATGCTTCGCCTGAAACTCGGCGACGAGGCCTTCTGGAAAGCGCAGCGCGACTTCTATGCCTCTCATAAATACAGGGTGGCCTCGTGGCGGGACCTCGAGGACGCTTTCACCGCGTCCTCGGGGGAAGACCTGGCCTGGTACTTCGACCAGTGGGTCAACAGGACCGGACTGCCGGACGTGAGCCTGGAGGCCGCCTGGACCGAGCGGGCCGCAGGGGAGCATGCCGTCAAGTTCACCCTTCGCCAGGCCGGGCCGATTTTCACGCTTGACGTGCCGGTCGTTATCACAACCGAAGCCGGCGACCTGCGGAGCAGCGTGCGGCTTTCAGATGCGGAAAAGACATTCACCCTGACAAGCGGCGCCCGGCCGCTTTCGCTGATGATCGACCCCGATTTCAACATGTTCCGCCGGCTCTATAAGGAAGAGATCCCCGTGACCATAGGGGGGACGTTCGCCGGGGAGACCGGCACAATCATCATAGGCGACGCCGAAGAGCCCGGCATCCGCATGTCGCTCTTCAGCATATCCCATGCGCTCGGGGTTGACGGTGAGACCATAGATGAAGCCCACGCGGAGACGCCGGTGCCCGCCGGCGCAAATATCTGGTTCCTGGGGCGCGGCGGGACGCTACAGGCGCTCCTTGAGGAAACCGAAGTGGAACTCGCCGGCGAAATAATCAGAATCGCCGGAAAAGAACTGGATATCGGAGAGCGGAATTTCATATGCACCATGCGCAATCCGCGCGACGAGAATTCCATTGTCGCTTTCATCATCTCAGGGGACACCGAACCCCTGCCGTCGATCCTGCGCAAGCTGCCCCATTACGGCCGGAACTCCTATCTGTTATTTGAGGGCGACAGGGCCGTCGAAAGAGGCACATGGGAAGTCGGTGACAGCCCTTTACGAGCGGACTTCGTGGCGAGGTGAATCTTAAGATGAGAGACTTCGGTTCCGCCTGCGTCGGCTTCAGTTACCTGGCGCTGGCGGTTGCTGTCGCGGGTGCTGCCGCAGTTGCTGCCGCGGTTCCCGTGGCCGGCGCGCAGCAAATCCAGCCGCCGGGCCTTGATGAACAGGCCGGCCGCCTCGAGTCCCATGTGAGGTATCTCGCGTCCGACGCCCTGGAAGGGAGATTCATGGGGACGCCGGGCATAGAGGAGGCCGCACGCTATATCGCAGGCGAGTTCGAGGTAATCGGACTCGATCCCCTTCCCGACTCCTCATATCTCCAGGGATTCGACCTCGACCTGGGCTATGAGGTCGGTCCCGACCCGGAGATGTCGATCGGCGAGAGGGCGATATCATACATGAGCGAGTTCAAAGCGCTTCCGATTTCGGGAAGCGGGAGGATTGAAGGCCTGACGGCTTTCATAATCGAGACCGACGACAGGCAGGTCGCCCTGGAGGTACCCAGGAATCTGAGCGGCTATATAGTCTTCTGCGCGGTGAACCGTGAGGTCGAGGGCAGGCGCTGGGCCCTGAGGGGAAAGGACGGTCTGCTGGAACATATGAACGCCATAGCGACACAGGTTGCCGGCTTCGGAGCGACCGCGGTCGTCTTCGTAAACGGCGGCCCGGACTCGTCCCGCCACGACCTTCACCGCTTCCCTTTGAGCCGGGAATACGAACCTCTCGATATACCTGTTCTAGAGATCTCTTACACCGCCCTGGAAGAGGCACTCATGTTCGAGGGCGTCTCGCTCGCGGACTTGGCCGACGGCGACGCCAACGGCGACCGCCTCGGAATGGAGAGATCCTTCTTCCTCGATGGACCGACGTGCGGGCTCGATATAGAGACATATCCCAGGACCGTAACGACCTCCAACGTCGTGGGCCTGGCGCGCGGCAGAGGCCGCCCGGGCGAATTCGTGATAGTGGGCGCCCACTACGACCATCTGGGTTACGGCATTATCGCATCCTCGACCCCATGGCGGCAGGAGATACATAACGGGGCCGATGACAACGCCTCGGGAACCGCGGCTCTTATCGAAGTCGCCCGGCGGGTGGCGGCCCGGGATGACCTTGACCGCTCGGTCGTCTTCATCGCTTTCACGGCCGAGGAATTGGGAGCAATAGGGTCGCGCTATTATCGCGACCACCCGTCTCGGGCGCTTGAGGACTGCATAGCCATGGTCAATCTGGATACGGTCGGCCGTCTCGAGGAAGGCAATCTGATCGTCTTCGGAGCGACGAGCGCGGCCGAATTCGACAGCCTGCTCTCTTCCGCGAGTTCGGATTACCCGCTCAACCTCATCCCCAAGAAGGAGATATTCGGGTTCTCCGACCAGAACGCCTTCGTCGAAGCGGGCATTCCTTCGCTTCACATATTCACCGGAGCATATGACGACTATCATTCGCCGGACGACGACTGGCAGAACCTCAACTACGACGGGCTCTCCACCGTCACGTCCTTCACTGCAGACTTTGTGCTGGCTCTCGCAAACGCCGGGTCCCGGCCGACGCCCGCTCCGGGCCTGGGGGCGCGCGATGAGGCGCCGGTGTCGAGGAGCCGTGGCGCGCATCTTGGGGTGGTGCCGGACTTCGCGCATAGCGGGGCCGGAGTCAAGCTCAAGGGAACAGTGGCGCGCAGCCCCGCCGAGGCGGCGGGCCTCATGGAGGGCGACGTGATAATTGCCATCGACGACACGGCCATGACGGAGCTCCGGGACCTCATGGTGGTTCTCCGGGCGCACGCACCCGGCGATACGGTCGAGATAGAGGTCAGGCGGGGATCCGGGGCCCTACTGATTCCCGTCGAGCTCGGAGTGAGGACCTCGGGTGGCCATCAGGAAGAGCGTAACTAAGACCACTTATGTACTCGTTCTATTTCTCCCCCGGGCCAGGCGCATAAGAACAGGCGCCCTGGGCGCGCTGAAATTTGAGGCCGGCCTATATTTCTACGTGGGAAGCGGCGGCCGCAACCCCGAGAAGCGCATCGCCCGGCACTCCACAGCACGAAAGAAGAAGTTCTGGCACATAGACTATCTCTCCCGGCACGCGCGGGTTATCGGAGCGTTTGTCCTCGACGCGTCGAGGTCGCTGGAGTGCCCCATCGCCGCGGCGCTCGCTGAGGCCTTCGAGGCCGTCCCGCGGTTCGGCTGCTCAGATTGTACTTGCACTTCCCACCTGTTCCGGGTACGCACAGAATTGAAACCGCAATTTACAGAAGAAGACAGATTGCCAGGAGGTAATGCATGAAACCCGCCGCCCCTGTCGCAGCTGCCGCGATTACTATACTGCTCATGATCCCGCTGACGGCCCCGCCACCCTCGCTTGCCCTCAAGGCCGAGCAATACGAAGCCTTCGACGAGGCCATACGCGGGGCCTTGCTCAATATGGGCATGACGCCCGCCGACATGCGAATAAGGCATGACTACGCCGCGCCCGACAAGTTCCGGCTCGCTATAGTCGACTCCCTCATGCACAACCCCGCGAGCCTGCTTGAGCAGGTCGACCGGCTCGCTTTGAAAGTCGAGCGCAGCGCGGCGGCGTACGACCTCTCTTCCATGCTGTGGAGGGCCATGGATATCGAGCCCGCGACAGCGGTCGAGACGGGTGAGGTCCCCAGGGTGAGAAATGTGGCGGGCCGCCTCAGGCATCTGCCTGGCGACGCCCGGGTCCACCTGGAAGAATACTTGAGCAGTCTGGGGCGCATGTCCAGGCTTCTCGAGAGGGCGCGCGGGCCCTTGCGGGACCATGTCGACTTTCTCGAGACGGAGGCCTCGGCGCTGGTGACGCCCAAGGCCGAATACGAAGACCTGGGGCCGTTCGAGCTCCATGACATCGAGGAGATGGAGTCGGCGCTTGCCGACTCAGTTCTCAGCCTGAGCGAGCTCGTCAACCTGCCCGAGCTCGCAGGCATGTGCGCACTCGGCATGAAGTCCGCAGAAGATCTCGCAGCGGGGCTCGGGCCCGCAACGGTGGATATCGGCGACCATGCACGCTACGGCGATAAGTCGGTGTCATTTAACGGTATGGAATGCAGCGTAACCGGGAAGGTAGCCTACTTCGGCATGACGGCGTACGGTCCGATCGTAGTAGGTGGCCGCTCCGACAACACTTACACGGGCTGCTTCGCCCTCATCGCGGACCCGGGCGGCAATGACAGGTACACGCTGCACAGCCACCCCGACGTCAACTTCCGGCTCATAATCGACTACCATGGCGCGGATATTTACGAGTCACTGGACCAGACCGGCGTCGCCGGCATCAGGTTCGGCACGTCCGTTCTGATTGACCTCGAGGGCGATGACACCTACAGAGCCGCCGACATGTCACTGGGCTCGGCAACTTATGGCGGCGCCCTGTTATACGACGTGAGGGGCGACGACATCTACGAGGCGGGAGCATTCTCCCAGGGCGCGGGTTTCCTGGGCGTCGGCGCCGTCGTGGACGGCGAAGGCAACGACAACTACACCGCCGGCATGCAGTCCCAGGGTTTCGGCTACGTGATGGGCTCGGGGCTCATACTCGATAAGACCGGCAACGACACCTACTACACCAGGATGTCGCAGAAAGACATATTGCGCTATGAGGACCACTACCTCACCCTTTCCCAGGGCTGCGCCTTCGGGGCCAGGCCCGACTACTCAGGCGGCATCGGGCTTCTCATCGACCTCAGGGGGAACGACCTCTACTACAGCGACATATTCGGCCAGGGCGTCGGCTACTGGTTCTGCGTGGGCGGCCTCATCGACAGGCAAGGGCATGATTATTACTGTTCATACCAGTACGCCCAGGGTGCCGGTGTTCACCTGGCATTCGGGCTCCTCGTCGACGAACAGGGAAACGACTTCTACCAGAGCAAGGGCGTATCCCAGGGCTGCGGGCACGACCTCTCGCTCGGGCTCCTGGCGGATTTCTCCGGCAACGACTGCTTCACAGTCACCGACCTCAGCCAGGGCGCCGGCAATGCCAACGGCACCGGCATCATCTTCGACGCGGACGGCGTGGACTCATACTCCTCCAAGAACAGGACCAATGTCGGCGGCTACGGCAATTTCCGCCGGGAGTTCGGCAGCATCGGCCTGCAACTCGACCTCGTGGGCCGGGACTACTACTCGGCCCGGGGGCGGAACGACGCCCTGTGGGAAAGCGGCCAGTACGGCCTCGGAATGGACATACCCGGCGAGGCCGCCAGGGCAGATGGCGATATCCTCATCGACGAGTCAGGCCTCATCGAACGGGATTACACCCCCCGGGAGCTCTTCATCCTGGCCTCCAGGGGGGAGCCGCGCTTCAGACAGTGGCACGAATACGGCTTCGAAGCCATGGTTGAAGACACGGCCTCGACAATCGAATATCTCCGCACCGTGCTTGACACCAAAGTGGCAAGGGAGCGGCACACCATAAAGGATATACTGCGAGCGATCGGCAGCCCTTCGGTTGGCATGCTGTCGGCATCGGTGCTCGAAGACAACGACCTCGCCAAATCCGAGGCGAGCTGGATACTCGGTCTCATAGGCGACGCCGGGGCCTTCGACGCGCTCATACATCTCTCGCGCGCGCCCGGCTGGAAGCAGAGGTCGAGCGCGCTCAACGCTCTCGCCAAACTCAGGGACCTCTCGGCCGCGCAGAGGGACGCCCTGGAAGCGCGCGCAAAGCAAGTCCTGGATGACGCGGATGAGGTCTTCTATGTCAAGAAGGACGCGGCTTACGCTGCCGGGAGGCAGGAATTGACAGGCGCACTCCCCCGGCTCATGGAGGCGCTGGAGAGCGACCATTACTCGGTGCGCTACGCATCGGCCGAGGCCATGCGCGGCCTCTCCCTGGAACACGGGGACGAAGTCTACCGCGGTCTGCGCGGGAGAATAGGCGGCTTTTCGAGCCTGGCCACGGTGGGCGCGCTATACGCCGCGGGCGCCCTCACCGACAAGCAGAAGCTGGCCATAATAGACGAGGTGCTGGACGGCGGGTATTCAGGTGATGCTCATGTGGCGGTGGCGGCCGCCAGGCTCCTCGCCACGGTCGGTGAGGGCCGAAACCGTGAGAGGCGCGAGACGAGACTCCTTGCCGCGGTGCCGGAAGAGTCCTGGCAGGTCCGGGCTATGCTCGAGGGCGAGTAGCGGGGACTTAACGGATTTCCGCAGAAGGTCCTAGCCCCGCGCACGCAGCGCCTCGCCCAGGGCCTCATGATAGACGTCCAGGTCGTCAGCCCCGAAGAGCACGAAAATGACCTTATCCAGGCTGGTCGCATCGCCAAAGTGATCGAGAACCGCGTCTATGGCGACGCGGGATGCCTTATCTATGGGGTACCCGTAAACGCCCGTGCTGATCGACGGAAAGGCGATGGTCTTGAAGCCGCGACCGACAGCAAGCGAGAGGCTCTTGTCATAGGCGCTTCTCAGCAGCCCCTCTTCCCCCTTATCTCCCCCGCGCCAGACCGGTCCAACGGTGTGAATCACATAGGCCGCCGGGAGATTGCCGGCTGTCGTGATCACCGCCTCGCCCGTGGGGCATCGGCCGATCTTACGGCATTCCGCCATTATGGCCGGCCCGCCGGCCCGGTGTATGGCCCCGTCCACCCCGCCCCCGCCCCTGAGGCCCTCATTAGCGGCATTGACTACGGCATCCGCTATCACCCGGGTGATGTCGCCGTTGAAGAGCTCTATGAACCTGCCGTTGTATTCGAAGTCCATTTCATCAACCCCTCCGCAACAATATCATTTTCCCGAACCGTTTTCAGCTTGACATTGATCTAAACTAATACTAATATAGTATCAGTTTAGGAGACTATGATGAAACTGCTGACCAAAGACACGGATTACGCGGTGAGGGCCATCGTCCATCTCGCCCGCAACCCCGACGGCTACCAGTCCTCGCGCGAAATTGCAGAGGCCGAGGGCATACCTCTTCAGTTCCTGAGGGCCATACTCCAGAGGCTTACAAAAGAGGGCCTGATCGTCTCGCGCGAGGGAGTCAGGGGCGGCGTTAAACTCAAGGCCAGGCCCCGCGACGTGCGGGTGAGCGACATCATAAGGATTTTCCAGGGCGATATAGAGCTCTCCGAGTGCATGTTCAGGAAAAAACTCTGCTCCAACCGGTCCACCTGTGTTCTGAGAGCGAGAATAAAGTCAATCGAAGAGATGGTGAACAGGGAATTCGAGAAGGTGACGATTGCGAAATTGATAGACGACCTGGGAGGAGAATAATGAAGAGAGACATGATACATATCGACGACGAGAAATGCGACGGGTGCGGGGCCTGCATACCCAATTGCCCGGAAGGCGCGATCCAGATTATCGACGGCAAGGCCCGGCTCGTCGGGGAGGCGCTCTGTGACGGGCTCGGCGCATGCGTCGGATTCTGCCCGCGGGGGGCAATGACCGTGGAGACGCGCGAGGCCGAGGCCTATGACGAGCGCAAGGTGATGGCCAACATAGTGAAGCAGGGCATCAACGTGGTCGCGGCGCATCTCAGGCACCTTGACGACCACGGCCTGGTTTCATACCTGAATGAGGGTCTCGAGTATCTCAAGCAACACGGCATCGAGATTCCGGACTACAAGCGGCCTCCGAGGGGAGCGGGGGTTTCCCCCTGCAGTTGCGAGGGGTGGAAACCGCCCGAGCGGGAGGGCGCCTCAGCGACGTCCCGTACGGGCCCGCTCGCGTCCGAACTGAGGCAATGGCCGGTGCAGCTCAAGTTGCTCCCGACCAGCGCACCCTATTTCCGGAACGCTGATCTTCTCATCGCCGCCGATTGCGTGCCGTTCGCGCATGGCGGCTTCCACGGCGACCTTCTTAAGGACAAGGCCGTAATCATGTTCTGCCCCAAGCTCGACCAGGGCATCGAGGATTACATAGAGAAGCTCGCCCGCATATTCGCGGAAAACGACATCAGGTCCATAACGATCGCGCATATGGAGGTGCCGTGCTGCTTCGGCACCAATCGCGTCATCGAGCAGGCGCTCAAGATGTCGGGTAAGAACATCCCGGTTGAGACGAAGGTCATTTCTATTCAGGGAGAGGTCCTTGAGACCCGGTCCTGTTGAGAGGTCAATCCGCGAAGGCGCGGGAAAAGGAGGCTCACAATGGAAGGCCAGAGGATATCTCATCACGAGTCCGTAAAAAAGGCTTATGAGAGAATCAAGAATGACGGCATGAACAACATCTGGGACCGATACGAGGCGCAGGGGATGGGCGGCAACCCCGACCAGAGATGCGCGTTCTGCCTGGCGGGCACGCGCTGCGACCTCTGCTCCAACGGTCCCTGCCGGGCCGACGCGGCCAAGGACAAGCGGGGCGTCTGCGGCATAAAGGCGGACGGCATGGCCATGCGAATGATGCTGCTCCGAAACGTCATGGGAGCATCTACGTACCAGTACCACTGCGACCAGACCGTGAAGACGCTGCGCCTGACGGCATTGGGCGCGACGGACTACCGGATCCGTGAGCCCGAAAAACTCAAGACATTCGCCAAACGCCTCGGCGTGGACACCTCAGGATCGACAGAGGATACGGCCATTCGACTCTGCGACTTCGTGCAGAGCGACTTCAATCGCAGCTACCAGGAGCCCAGCAAGGTGGTGGAGGCGCTGGCCCCAGAGGAGCGCAAGAGACTCTGGAATGAGCTCGGCATATTCCCCGGCGGCATACATGGCGAGATAATGTTCTCGACGAGCTCGTGTCTCACCAATGTTGACGGCTACTACGTGAGCCTGGCCCTCAAGGCGATGCGGCTCGGCGTCGCCATGGCCTACCAGAGCCAGATCGTGAACGAATACCTGCAGGACGTCCTCTTCGGCATCCCGCGGCCGCACAAGGTCAGAGTGGACCTCGGGGTGCTCGACCCGGAATACGTCAACATCCTCCCCAACGGCCACGAGCCCTTCCTCGGCTTCGCGATGGTTGAGCTCGCGCGGCAAGAGGAGTGGCAGGAAAAGGCGAAGGCTGCCGGCGCCAGGGGGATGAGGATAATAGCCAATATCGAGACAGGCCAGGAGATGATACAGCGCTGGGAGATGGACGATGTCTTCTACGGCTTCACAGGCAACTGGATAATGCAGGAAGCGGTGCTGGCCAGCGGCTGCGTCGACCTCTTCGCAGCGGACATGAACTGCTCGATGCCCGTTGATCCAGAGTATGCCGAGAAGTACAAGTTCAAGCTCATACCGGTGAGCGAGCTGGTCGCCTTCGAGGGTGTTACGGATAGGATAAACTACATTCCTGAAAAGGCGAAGGAACAGGCGGGGATGCTCCTCGACATGGCCATCGCGAATTTCAAGGAGCGCAAGGGCCGCGTCGAGCCCATTACCGGGCTCAGAATGCATGAAGCCATCGCCGGCTTCTCCACCGAGAGCATACTCGAGGTCCTGGGCGGAACGCTTGATCCGCTTCTTGACGCGATCAAGGCCGGCTCGCTGCGCGGCGTGGTCGGCCTCGTATCATGCACGTCCCTGAGAGACAACGGCCAGGATGTGCATACGGTCAGGCTGGCCGGGGAACTCATCAAGCGGGATATCCTGGTGCTGTCGCTGGGCTGCGGAAATGCCGCGCTGCAAGTCGCGGGGCTCTGCAGCCCGGAGGCGAAGGAACAGGCAGGGCCCGGGCTCAAGGCCGTATGTGAGGCCCTGGGGGCCCCTCCCGTGCTGAGCTACGGCACATGCACCGACACCGGGCGGCTGGCCGACCTGCTTGCGGCCATATCCGGTGCCCTGGGCGGCGTCCCGATCAAAGACCTGCCGGTGGCCGCGGCGGCGCCCGAGTACATGGAGCAGAAGGCGACCATCGACGCGATCTTCGCCCTGGCACTGGGCCTTTACACCTATGTCAACCCAGTGCCCACGGTAACCGGCGCGCCCGACCTGGTCGGCCTCCTCACCGAAGGCTGCAAGGAGGTGACGGGCGGCGTACTCGATGTCGAGCAGGACGCGGTGAAGGCCGCCGACAACATCCTTGCGCATATCGAGAGCAACCGCGCCAAACTCGGGCTGGACGGCGCGAAGGCGGCCTAGAGCGCGGATTAAAGACGCCTGACCCTTTGAGCCGATCGGAGCGGGGCGGCCCCCCCGGGGCCGCCCCCATACATTTGGTATTGTCTCGGCGCACTTATTGTGTTACAAATGCCCCTAGCGGAGGTTGTCTATGATCCTGGATGAACTTAAGGGCGAGATAGTCCTCATCAAGCTCAAGAGCCATGAAGAGCTTGAGACCTTCGGCGTGCCTTCCTCCAGTATTTACGCCAAGGTGATAGAAATCGACGAGCGCGTGGGCGTCTGGGTGGAGAATCCCAAGTGGTCACCAAAGAAGACCGCCAAGGAAAACGCGGAGCATATGACCCAGATCCTGATCCGGTGGGAATACGTCGTGGGTTTAATGACATTCCCGGACAGAGAGGGATTCAAGGAGGAAGCGGAAATAAAGCCCATGGGTTTCGTTACCAAGTAATCCTATCCGCGTAACCCTCCCGGCGAAACTCTCTCTTTAAGATCCCTGACGCGGCGAGGTTCCGGGGCGTTTGCCTCGTTCCTGCAGCCTTTACATGTCTGTCACTACCTGGCTATGACCACCTTGGCCGTCAGCGCCTCAGCGCCCGTATCAAGGCGCAGGAAGTAGATGCCGGAGCTCAGGCTGCCGGCCAGGGAACCCGTGGCATTCCAGCCGAGCTCATGGTACCCCTCTTCCCTGCGGCCGTTGACCAGGTCCCGGATATGCCTGCCGGCCACGGTGTATACCCCGATCCTCACATCGGCGGCCGCCGGGAGCCCGAAAACGATGCTGGTGCTCGACGTCAGGACGCTGCCGCCGGCGACTGTAAGAACGACCCTGTCAGGAATACCCGCTAGGTCCCCGCTTTCCACGCCCGAGGTCGAACCCCAGAGCGTGAAGTCGGAGTCGCTGGCGTCGGACGCCTCGTTGGGTACGCCATCGAACGCCACGACCTTTATTCTCGCGGTCTTCGAGTCCATGTCGGGCACCGTCCACATGAAAGACCCGTCATTGACCTCGCCCTGTGCCAGCGTGTCGGAATAGGTCACTCCTCCGTCGGTCGATAGCACTATGGTTATGCCCGTTATGCGCGCGTTATCGCTCGCCGACCAGGTGATTTCTTGATCCGTGTTGTACTCCAGGATCTCGCCGCCATTGGGCGAAGTAAGCTCGACCTCAGGCGGGATGGGGTCCCGCTCTACCACGGGAACCACCGCGAAATCGGGATCGCCCGCAAAACGCATACACTCGTTGAGGCCGCATGACGGAACGTCCGCGTTGGCCATCAGGAACGCGTCGCGTACGCTGTATCCCTGGTCCATGTAATTGAAGAGGGCAGCCTGCCACATAATGGACTCGGTCCAGCAATTGGCGCACCACGTCTCCGCCATATGGCAGTAGCCAACGGTCGTAGTCGCCTCCCAGGAGCCCTTGCGGAATGCGTTGGAGAACGACCCGCTGAGGGTGTCGCACATGCCCTCACAGCTTCCCAGAAACGTAAAAGGCATCTTGGCCCGGTTGGCGATCCACAGTTCGACTTTGAAAGAGCCGATATCCAGACCGCTCGAACCGTCGCAGCCGTACATGAAGCTGGTCGACCCGCCGTGGTTGAGCTCGTAGAACATGGCAGTGTGGTCCGACTTGACGTGTCCCCTGATCTGCTCGAGCGTCGGCCACTTGACTCCCTCGGTGGTATAGCCCATGTTCTCAAACCAGGTCTCGGCGTTCTGGTACCAGCTCGTCCAGGCGCCGTAGTATGGACACTCCCAGGGTCCGGTGAAAGAGAAGCCCTCGGTCGGCGGCGGCACGCCGTCCCCGAGCAGGGCCCCGGTTGCCGCGTTCACCACCTTTACGACCAGGCGGCCGTCCACGATGCTGCGCACCACCCAGCACGGGTCGGTGGGCGCGGGCTCCAGCGGGAATACGGCCGACTCGGGGGAGATATAATACAGCCTCGAGAACTGAATCTCGCCGCCCGCAGTCGCCTCGGCATCTTCCCGTGATATCAGGCCGGCGGGAAGCGTCTCCGGGAGGCCGTCCCGCCAGTTGTATCGCCTGTCGAGCAGCTCTCCGGTCTCCCTGTCGAACTGATAGACGATATTGTCCAGCTCCACGGCCGCCTCGCCGATCATCCGCTGATGGTAGTATACGATCTTGTCGCCGAACACGCCCTCCCGGAAGGCGCGGTCACCCGACTCGTACTTGCTGAGAAGACCCATAGCCGCGGACGCGCTGTCCAGTGATACGAGGATCGCAAGGGCGACGAGCGCGGTTACTGCCATATACCTCTTACAAGACTCCATGTGCCGACCTCCTAATCCCTCAGCCTGCAAGCCCAGACAGCCGCATTAACTATCCTCAAAAAGGACAGGGCGTCAAGACGCCGCCATGCCCTCTGCCTACAGTGTGCCACAGCGGGCGAGTTAAGCAAGCGCCGCGTCGGTATAAATCGAAGCAAATTCGAACCAGGCTTGGTGGAGGATGGGCGCCCCATGCCTTGCTCCTCGTATTCTGTGTGGTCTTCCCCGGCGACCCATCCTCCAAATGCACTTCTACCAGGCAATAACAATCTTGGCCGTTGCTTCACCTCCATCGCTATTGAGCCTTAAGAAATAGATACCAGGGCCAAGCCTGCCTCCCGCCTCAGTTCTCAAATCCCAGGTCATGTGATGATATCCCGCCGGCCTCTGCCCGCTCATGACGGCTGCAACGCGGCGGCCCGCCACGTCGTAGCAGTCTATACTCGCGCGGGAAGGTGACGGCAGACCGAATTCGATCTTCGCAGGCGCGCCGGCGAGAGCGCCGCCCTCCACGCTTATCGAAACCGCGTCCGGAACGCGCGGGGCGTCGGGGTCGTCGACTCCGGACTGGTAACCCCAGAGCCTGAAATTCGCGTCGCTCTCGTCCTCGCCCTCATTCGAGGCGGCGTCGCGTGCGACGATCCTAATGCGCGCGACACCGCAGTCGATATCGGGGGCGTACCACGAATAGACCCCGTCGTCTGCTTCGCCCGAGGCGATCGTGTCGGGGAAAGTCACGCCACCGTCGGTGGAGAGCAGTATGCATACGGACGTAACGCCTATATTGTCGGAGGCCGTCCACTCTATGTCATAGGTCGAGCCGAAGTGGAAGACTTCGCCGCCGTTCGGGCTCGCAACTGTCACGGCGGGCGGCTCTAAGTCTATTACGGCCGATTCGCACGACCTGACGGCGACATCGTCGATGGCCGCTTCCACGATTGATCCGGGGGAGGAGTCCTGGGCCACGAACCTGAACTTCATCTGGCCGGTGAGCTCGACGTAGTCCTCGAGATAGAACTCCTTCTTCGTCCAGGCCCTTTCGCTGTATGAAAGCGTCTCGAGATTCTGCCAGGTCGCCCCGTCATCGCCCGACACGTCCACCACGAAGTCGTCGTCATTGGGGCCGGATCCCGTGTCGCTGGCGTACCACCTGTAGTAGGTCAGAACCGCCGAGTCGACATCGGAAAGGTCGACGGCCGGGCTCACGAGCGTTGTCCGGCCCCCGTCCACGTCATAGGCGCCCTGCGAATCGCCGGGATTGGACTGCTGCGTGAAGTAGCAGGTCGTTCCCGTCCCCGGCGTGTGGTCGTCCCCGGGCTGTACTTCCTCCGGTCCCCAGTAAGTGGCGTTGGGGTCGCCGCGCTCCCACATCCCCGTAACGGCCCCGTCGCCGGGCGCCCCGGAGGTCCACCCCAGGTCGGACTCGAAGTCATCTTCGAACACAGTTACGACTTCGCCTCCCTGCAGCACGAGTGCTCTGGTGGAACTCCCCTGGTCGGATGTTATCTCAATCTGGAAAACGAGCGCGCCGCAGGCCTGCGCCGAAGCGTCAACGGCAAAAGAAAAATGGGGACTATATGATTCGAGCACCGCTCCCTTGTCTATGTCGGGGTAAGCCGCCACGCTGTCGGTCACCGTGACGGAGCCTAGCGTGCTCCGGAGCGTGGCGCTTACATTCGTGGCGGTCTCCGCGCCGATATTGAGAAACCTGACCGCCAGTATGACGGGCTCACCGGGCTCGATGTCGCCGTCTCCGTCGCCGGCGCTGTCGTCTATCGTATGGGAGTCATGGAAGAAGTGAACCGTCTGGCCGGGCGTGTAGTTGAGGGCGTCCGTGGCATAGCCGATATAGCTCGCGCCGTACTTGATGTACATATAACCGCCGTCGCCCCAGTCGGGCCCCCACGAGTTCTTCATGATCCAGGCGCCGTCACCGCCGCACATGGTGTCGTCCCAGCCCACGAGCAGCACGCCATGGTTGATCTCGGTGCAGTTCTCCTCATAGCAGCCCCCGGTGTAGGAGCTGAATCCGCCGCATACCGCGATGGCGCAGGCCACCGGCCCTTCAAGCAACGCCGTCTTTATGGCCAGGACGGCGTCGTCGACGTAGTAGTAGGAGTCGAGATACGCCGCCACGTCGCATGGAGATACCGCACATGCCTCGGTGTCGTTCTCGTGATACGGCATGCACGACTCCCTGACACCTCCCTGAGTGATGAACAGGTCATATGCCGTTTCCATCCACCCTCCGCTGCAGTCGTCGCCATTGGGGTTGCATACAAGTATGGCCTGCTCTGAGAGGTCCTCTTCCAGACCGCTGTAGATAAGGATCCGGGACTCGAGAGCCGCGGCCGCGCAAAAAGCCCAGCAGCTCCCGCAGTTGCCCTGGTTCTTGACTGGAGTCACTCCGCCCTGCGTCCGCCAGTCGAATGAAGACGGGAAGCTCATTCCTTCAGGGGCGGTTATGAGCCGGCCGTCGAGCGCGGCTCTCCGTCTGCGCTCCTGGAGGTCGGGCGGCAGCCTGAGGCCGAGGAGGCGCTGGAACTCCTCGTCGGTAAGCCGCGAAACCGAGGTCCGGCCCGCCGTCCACGAATACCCTTCCTTCTCAATATGCCGGTTTATGCGGTCGATCCTGGCCTGCTCGGCCTCCGGGGACAGCTCCGCCCGGAGGCAGGCCCCAGGCCAGACCGCGGCCAGTAGATACAAGAGTGCTGCCACGATAGCGGTCGATTTCAATAAACCGCCCCTTTCCAGGCCCGGCAACGGGGAGTTCCGCTCACGGGAAGCCCGATAGTATATATCTCTACGAATCAATTATACCACAATAAGGGGCGCTCTCTCAAGCGACTTGTGCGCCCCTCTACTCTCACCCATCCCAAGTCGACCCGCTGAGGTAACTTATTGAATAACAAGCCCTTAAGTATATTAATATCGTTCCATACAGGGCTGCTGGGCGCCCTTCTATACCCATTGCAGCCCCCCCCACCCCGATATACCATTTATTAAGACTGTGAAGGCCCTGAGGGCCGCTGAAGCGGGCATTTGAGGCGAGCCCCGGCCCCCAATCCCGCGCGGGTCTTGACCCGGTGTCCTGCATGTGCTAAATATGATTTGCGGCTCTAACCACATTGAGGAGGCTTAGAATGGGAAGGTACCTGGCGATATCGGGCATATTAATCCTGGCAGCAGCCTTTATTCAGGGGTGCGGCGGCGATGACGGCGGGGTCGGCGTTACCATACCGGCCGTAACCGCGACCGTACCGGCGGACGGGGCAACCGGGGTAGCCATGAATACCTCAATATCCGTCACTTTCTCGCGCGAGATGGAAGCCTCCACGCTTGATTCGATTTACGTGAACGGCCGGGCAGCATATCGGGTAGTCTATAACAACGCACAGAAAACGGCGACGGCCTACCTCGACAGCATGCTGGGCGCCCAGACCGTATGCCAGGTGAAGGTATCGTCTTATTGCATGGACAAGTCGGGCAACAACCTGAGCGGCGACCATGAATTCAGCTTCACGACGGGTGATTTCGGCTGCGACGAGCTGGAGGACCCGTTCGCTGACGCTATGTCCATCGCGACGGCGGCCGAGGTGGATTTCAACACCAGATACAAGCTCCTGCCGAGCTGCGGAGGCCAGGGCGCCATGCATTACTTCAAGCTCGTCCTCTCGCAGGCCACCATGATCACCGCCAAATACAGGATTATAGACGCCGATACCACCCAGGTTAGCTGGAGGCTCTATTTCAAGCGGGCCGACGAGGAAGACTACACGAGCCAGGGCTCGAGTCCCGTCGTTGCGGACCACCATGAGTACAGCATGCGCTATTCATTCCTTCCCGGTACCTACTACATTAAGACCGGCAAGGAAGAAGACACCGGCCATACGGCGGTCTATGAGATTGAATTCGAGGACTCGGAAGCCTGCGCCGACGACGCTTATGAAGACAACGATTTCTTTGACGAGGCCACGCCGGTCACGCCCGGCACCCTCGAGAATCTCCGGTCATGTTATACAGACGACGACTACTACTCCATAGACCTTACGACGGGGCAGACCATCACTGTGACTCTGGACGCCCCGGGAACCTCTGGCACGCTGCGAAGGGTCTGGATATACAATCCCAGCAATATGGAGATGGGGCGTTATAACGGTTACGGCAACCCGGTTGTCCTGGAGAGAACCGCCTATATGGACGGGACCCACTACGTGTGTTCTCGCTGGTGGATAGATGACGTGGACTATAACCTGACCATCGAGGTGACGGGACCCTAGGACCGGCGCATCAGGAGACATTAAGCCGGGGTCTGACCCCTGGTGCATGTGCATCCTGAGACCTGACCCCTGGTGCATGTGCATTTCAAGACCTGACCCCTAGCGTTTTTCGGTGGGCAATATGAGGCGGAGATTGGCGGTTCCGTCCTCGCCGGAACGGTCCACCATGTAAACCTTCAGGTTCGGCAGGATTTTTTCCATCTTCTCGATGTAGATGCGGGAGGCGGTGACCTCCCTGTTCCTCGAGTACTCCTCAAGCAGCGACAGGAAGCGCTCGGCCTCGCCGCGGGCCATCTCGACCCTCTCGTCCCTGTAGGCTTCGGCTTCGCGCACCATGCTAATGGCCTTGCCGCGTGTGGCGGGGATGATGGTGTTCTTGTAGCCCTCGGCTTCGTTTACGAGCCTGCTCCTGTCCTCCCTCGCGCTGGCCACGTCACGGAAGGCGTAGGCGACTTCCACGGGCGGGCTTATGTCCTGGAAGTAGGCGCCGATCACGGTTACGCCGATGCCGTATTCGTCGGCGACTTTCTGCACGCCGGCCTTTATTAGCGCCTGGGCCTGGAGTTTCTCGGTCGTGAGAAGGGCATCTACGCCCATGCTTCCCACAACCGCCGCAACGACTTCCTCCGAGGCGACCTCCACGAGCCTCGTGGGATTATCGGATGTGAAGAGATAGCTTTTCGGGTCGCTTATGGCGTACTGGATGATCACCTGGACGAGTATTACATTGGTGTCCCCGGTCAGCGTCTCGAGCCCGCCCACAGTTGACGATTCGCCCTCCTTGCCGAGGCCCACAAGCATCTTCTTGATCTCGGCCGTCTTGGGCCGGTATACGCGGTCCACCGGCCAGGGAACGCTGTAATGTATGCCCGGCGGCACGTTGTCGGCGATTACCTTGCCGAAACGCATCACCACGCCGAGCTCGTCCGTCTGGACGACGTATATTCCTGAGAGCAGATATGCGAGCACCGCCACGACGGCTATCACCGACAGGAATCTCCTGTTAGCAAACGGAATCGACTTGAGCCCCGCCAGTATTATGTCGGCCGCCGACGGGTTATCGGGCGGAGAACCCGGCTTATTCACGGGCGCGTCTTTGGAAATGTCCCCGGGCCTATCGGGCCCGGCATCAGGACCCTGGTTCATCCTGTCACCTTCAAGTTCTTCTTATCTCTCCTTGAAGAGCCTCAATAGCTCAGAGTCGGTGGAGAGAACGACCGTCGTCTTGCTGTTCAGGAACTTCTCGTACGCCTGGAGGGTGCGCGTGAGCTTGTAGAAGCCCGGGTCCCGGCTGAATGCCGAGGCGTAGATCCCCGCCGCCTCGGCCTCGCCCTCGCCGCGTATCATCTCGGCGTCCCGGTATGCGCGCGCGAGTATGTCGCGCTTCTCCTTGTCCGCGTCGGCGCGGATCTTTATGGCTTCCTCCTCGCCCTCCGAGCGGTACTTCTTGGCTATTCTCTGCCGGTCGGTGCGCATCCTCTGGAACACGCTCTCGAGGTTCTGCTCGGGCAGCCGGATGCGCTTGACTTTCACGTACTGCACGTCGATGCCGTAGTCGGCAAGCGCCCGCGAGCGGCAGTTCCGGGTCACCTGGCCCATTATGGAGTCGACCATGACCGCGGCAGGGTCTATGGAGACCAGTGCCGACAGCGGCACCTTGCCTATGGCCGCGCCCACCTCGGCCCCGGCGACGTCCGCCAGCAGGAACTCGGCGATGCTCCGTTCGCGCACCGACGCCAGGAACCTCAGCGGCTCGACGATCTTCCACGTCAGGTACATGTCGAGAATGAGGTTCTTCTTGTCGGAAGTGACGAACTCCGCAGCCTTGACGTCATAGAGCAGCAGCCTCTTGTCGAACCTGCGCACCGACTGGAACGGATCGGGCATCTTGGCGAACAGACCGGCCTCGTCAATGACCCGCACCGGTTTTCCGAATTGCGTAACGACGACATGCTCGGTCTCCTTGACTTCAAAGAGAACCGAGCTCAAGACGAGGAGAACGACTACAATCCCCACGATGTAAATGATTGCCCGTTTTCTCATCTTACCTGCCTCCTGTCAGTCCCACTTTATGCCCACGGCGGACTCGTCGAAGAAGCGCAGATCGAGCGGCTCTTCGCCCGCCTCCGGCTCGACAATGAACTTCTCCAGCCCGGGCAGAACGCGCTCCATTGTCTCCAGGTAGAGACGGAGCTCGGTAACCTCCTCTGCCTTCTTGTATTCTGCGAGCACGTCGACGAACCTGGTGGCCTCGCCGCGCGCGTGATGTATGGCCTCGGTAGTCTCGGCGTGGGCCTCTTCCACCAGCTTGGCGGCAAGGCCTCTCACTTCCGGTATGAGGCTGTCGCGATACGCGAGGGCCTGGTTGATCATCCTGTTCTTATCCTCCCTCGCGCTCGCCACTTCCCTGAAGGCGCTTACAACCTCGTAGGGCGGGTGCGCGTCCTGCAACTTGACCGCGGTGACCACGACGCCCGGGGCCGTAGCGTCCAGTATCTCCTGCAGCAATGCGTGCACCTTCGCCTCGACCTGGGTCCTCTGGGTCGTCAGGAGGTCGTCGATGGCCGTGCTGCTGATGACTTCCCTGATCGCGGCCTCGGCGCCGGCACGCACCACGGTTTCCGGATCTTCCACGCTGAGAATGAAAAGCACGGGCTCGCGGACTCGATACTGGATCACCGTGTTGACGTCTATGATGTTCTCGTCCCCCGTGAATATGAGGGACTCGCTGAGTCTCTTCTCATAGCTTCCGGCCAGGTGGCGGCTCTCCCACTGGTAAGCCCGGGCGCTGGCCGTCCCCCGGCCGGCGCTCCTGAAGCCGAGCTCGATTCGATGAATCGCCGCGACACGGACCTTTATCACTTTTTCAAACGGAGCCGGGTTGTGATAGTGAACCCCCGGATCGAGCTCGTAACTGGCCAGCTTGCCGAACCTGAAGACCAGGCCTTCCTCGCCGAGCTCGAGGGTGTAGAAGCCGGAGAGGGCCCATATTCCAACAACTACGGCCGGGATCACATAGGCATAGCGCCGGTCCTTCTTCAGCCAGTCGCGGATCCTGAGGATGGCGTTCGCCGCGCGGCCCCAGGGGCCGTGCCGCCTGCCCCTCTCGAATAGAAGCGTGATGAAGTAGTCGCTTATGTTCTCGCCGCCTGCGATGGCCCTTATCGAGCTCACGATGATCTCGAGGCCGGTGAGAACGATGATGATAGCCACGAATGCCGCCGCCACCCTGTCCAGACCAACGCCGATCATGGCGCCGAAGAGACCCAGCGTGACCGCCACGGTCGAGTACATGTCCATTCTCGAATGATAGCCGTCGGCCACCAGACTCGGCGAGTTGTGCAGCTTGCCGATGCTGATCTTCATGGTGGCAAGGAGATACGATATGAGCACGCAGACGAGCGCCCCGGTTATGGCGAAGCCTACATTGGTGAGCTGCTGGGGAACCTGGCTGACCGACTCGCTGAAGATGCGAATACCCGTGTAGAGAATGAAACCGCCGACTCCGAGGGCCACGACGTCCTCGAACCCGCGCCAGTTCACCAGCGCCTTCCTGCCGCCCCCGCCCGACACGCGCAGGCCGGCGAGGACGAAAGCCGAAACGCACAGGTCCGATATGGAGTGCCATGCGTCGGCATTGAGGGAAGCGCTGCCGGATACCCTGGACAGGTAGAACTTGAATGCCACGAGAATGATGTTGATAAAAATCGAAATCGCGGCGGTTTTGACTCGTACATCCATATACAGTCTCCAGCTCAGATGCTAGAGTACAACATTAAGTATGCCCCCTACAACAAGAGAAGTCGCCACCATCACACAAATAGCTTTTACCATGTCAACGGGGCCAAGTTCCTTGAACATGATGACGAACGTGGCTATGCACGGGAAAAACATGGCCAGCGTGGCGCAGCCGATTATGAGCTGCTTGACGCTGAGCCCCAGGGGCGCCAGCATGCCGACGCCTATGTCCTTTCTCAAAAAGCCCACGACTATGGCGAGCACCGCCTCCTTGGGAAGCCCAAGCACCCTGGTCACGACGGGCGCGGTGAGGTTCGCCAGAGAATCCAGTATTCCAATTGCATAGAGGAGATTGATGACGGCGACTCCGATAAGCACCACGGGGAGCGCCTCCTTGAGGAATCCGAAGGTCCTCATTCTGAACTTCACCGCAAGCGAGCGCATGTGGGGCGGCCGGTACGGCGGTATCTCTATAAGAAGGGCCGGCAATATGCCCCGCGTGAAGACCTTCATGATAAGGCCGAGCGTGAGCCAGACCAGGAACAGCACCCCGTAAACAAACGCCACATAGCGCATGCCGTAGTGGCCAAGCAGGCCCACGATCATGGCCTGCAGGGACACGCATGGAACGGCGATAGATATCAGCGTCGCGACTATGAACCTCTCGCGCCGGCTCTCCAGTATTCTCGTTGCCAGAAGCGCCGGCACATTGCAGCCGAGGCCCAGGAGGGTCGGTATCACGGTGTAGCCGTGAAGCCCGATCTTGTGCATCAAGCCGTCGAGAAGTATGGCCAGCCTGGGCAGGTAGCCGATGTCTTCCAGGAATCCCAGCACGAAATAGAAGGCCACCACATAGGGCAGGACCATGCCTACTGGCACGTACAGCGCCGTCGTGAGGAGGCCGAAAGACTGGATGAAGTCCACCTGGCCGTCCACGAGCTTGCCTATGAGAACGCTGTGCAGGAACCCGTTCGAAGCTGTCTGCTCGCTCACGACTTCGACAAGGGGGAGATATATCTTAATAAAGAAGGGATTCATCACGAAGGTAATGAGCGACTCACCGATCGCGCGCACAAGTGAAAACGAGACGATGATGACCGCGGCCGCGACGAAGAACCCGCCCACCGGATGTATGCTGGCGTCTTCCAGCCTCTCCAGGAACGTATGGTGGCGGTGGGTCAGCCGCTGCGTGGCCGCGATGATCTTGCCGATGAGTTTCCAGCGCTCGTCCGCGCTGATCTTCTCGCGCCTGGGTGCCCTTGCCTGGCCGAGGCTCCTGAGAAGCCGGTCGAGGCCGTAACCGCTTCGACCCGCCGTGGGAACCACCGGGACTCCCAGCATCTCCGAGAGAGCCTCCACGTTGATCTCAATGCCCCTGTGTTTGGTCTCGTCCCATATGTTCAATGCAACTATGACCGGCTTTCCGGTCTCCAGGAGCTGCAGCGTGAGGTAGAGGTTCCGCTCGAGATTGGTTGCGTCGACCACATCTACTATGATGTCGCCGCCGTCTATCATGCGGGTGGCGACTTCTTCGGCCCTGCTGGTGGGTTCAAGACTGTAGGCGCCCGGTACGTCGATTATCTCAACCTGTTCGCTGCCGATCCTGCGCCGGCCAGCGCAGTATTCGACGGTGGTACCGGGATAATTGGAGCATGCAACGTTGACGCCGGTGAGATTCGAGAAGATGACGCTCTTGCCGACATTGGGATTGCCGACGAGCAGGAGCCTCTTCAAGCCTCATCTACCTCCACGAGCACTTTCCTGGCAAGTCCGATCCCGATGGCCACCCGGCTTCTCCCGACCCGGAGAACGACCGGCCCGCCGCGAAGCGCGCTTATCTTCTCCACCATCATACCCGGGCTTATCCCCTGGGCCGACAGCTTCAGGGCAACGCCCCTTCCGCCCACCACGCTCACGATCTTGCCCCTGGTGCCCTTCTTCATCTGGTCCAGCGTAACCGGCATATAGCACTCGATTCCTGTCAGACCCGCCAAAGATGCTGCCTGATGGGTATACCCACCCATGTCCGGCTGAATTATCTTCCAAGTATCGACACTCAGGCCGCAGTCTGCAAGGGTTTTCTTAAGAGGAAAGCGGACCAGGCCCGCCCCCCGCCCGTCCCGCCGGCGCACAGCCGGTCGCCGCGGCCCGGAGGGCCGGCACTCAATGGTCACATACGTTCTCGCCGGCCTCCAGTGTGCCGGCAAGATACGCCTTCACCAGTTCTTCGGGGCGCCCGGGCGGCGCTCCCGTCACCACTTCTATCCCCGAGGACTCGAGCATGCCCACTGCCCGGTTGCCTATTCCGCCGGCAATCACGACGTCGACGCCGCTCTCCTTGAGCCACGCCGGTATGGCACCCGGCGAGTGTGGGGGGGCCTCGAGTTTACCGCTTCCGGCAATCGACTGCCCGGCGACGTCGAAAACGGCAAACTCGGGACTGTGCCCGAAATGCGCGCTCACGGTATCGCCGTCCAGGGGTATGGCTATTTTCCGCGTGGCGGCCGGCCCGCCCGCTGCGGGCGGGGCTGGGGCCGCGGCGGCATCGGCCGCCTCATCGGCCTTATCGCCGGAGCCGGCCCGGGCCGTCAGCTTATTCGTGATCTCATCCAGGGCATCTCTCAGCCCGGCGTTCGCCGACTCCTCGTAAGAGCAGCGGCCGTCATCGCATGCCTGCACAATGCCGGGCACGAGGGGGAGCCTGCCCAGAAACGGAACGCCCATCCGGGACGCCAGTTGCTCCGCTCCACCCGACTTGAAGATATCCACGCGCTCATTGCAATGCGGACACACATAGCCCGACATGTTTTCTATGACACCCGCCACCGGTATCTTAACCTGGCGGCAGAAGGTAATTGATTTCTCGACGTCGTTAAGCGCTATCTCCTGGGGAGTGGCTACGATGATGGCCCCATCCAGCTCCGGCAGGAACTGGACAACGGACAGGGGCTCATCACCCGTCCCCGGCGGCGAGTCGATTATGAGGTAGTCGAGGGGGCCCCATTCCACGTTGCCGAGAAATTCCTCTATCATGGTCATCTTGAGCGGGCCCCGCCAGATCACGGCATCGCCCTTCGAGCGAAGCAGAAAGGCGATGGACATCACTCTGAGGTTCTTGCTGACTTCAATGGGCACTATGGTATCGCCGGCAAGAGTGACCCTCTCGCCCTCAACCCCCACCATTTTCGGAATGCTCGGGCCGTGTATGTCGGTGTCGAGAAGCCCGACCTGGCTGCCCCTGGCAGCCAGCGCGGACGCAAGATAGGCTGCGACGGTGCTCTTGCCCACCCCGCCCTTGCCGCTCAGTATGACGAACTTGTGCTTGACCTCGCTCATTCGGCTGGTGACGCGCTTGCGCCTTTCCTCTATCTTCTTCATTCTCTCAGCAGTGTCGTTCATGGTCCGTGTCTCCTGTATTTGCCAACCCCGAGTCCTCTATTTCGATGCCGCGGCCTCGCTGACGATGCCGTCCAGCGTGTTCTTCAGGGCCTCGCCTACCGAGCGCAGGCTGCGGGCAACCGGGCTATCCGCCTCGTCGACGACGAGCTTGCCCGCGGCCAGGCTCCGGCCGACCTCAAGTCCGAACGGGATCTTCCCGAGCAACGTCACGTTATTCTCCGCGAAGAAAGCCTCAGCCTCAGCGGCCGCGGCGGTGTTGATGTCGTATTTGTTTATGACGGCCGCCACCGGGATCCCGAAATGACGCGCGAGCGACACCACTCTCTCACAATCATGCAATCCCGATACGGTGGGCTCGGTTACTATGACAACAAGCTGCGCCCCCGCAATCGAAGAGATCACCGGGCACCCTATGCCGGGCGGCCCGTCCACGATAATATACCTGAGGCCGGCGCTGTTCGCCATCAGCCGGGCCTCTTTTCTTACGATGCTCACGAGCTTCCCCGAGTTCTCCTCCGCGGGATCCAGACAGGCGTGGACAAAGGGCCCGTAGGCGGTATCCGATATGAACCACCTGCCGTTCTGGTTGTCATTCATCTCGACGGCGTCCGCGGGACACGCGTAGTAGCAGACCGCGCATCCCTCGCATGCGATTTCATCGACCCTGCAGCGCGAGCCGCCATTCGCGGGCTCCTCGATTATTGCGTCGAAGCGGCAGCGCCTCTTGCACTCGCCGCAGCCCGTGCAACGCCCCGGGTCTATTCGGGCGAGTCTTCCGCCGACGAAGGGCTCATTACGTTTTATCTCGGGCTTAAGGAGCAGGTGCAAATCAGGCGCGTCCACGTCGCAGTCGGCCATCACCTTGCTCTCGAAGAGCCTGGCGAGCGAGGACACAAGCACTGTCTTGCCAGTTCCGCCCTTTCCGCTTACGATCGTCACTTCGACCGGGCGCTTCATAAGTCACCTGCCACTTGCTCTGCGAGACGCTTGAACTCCCCGACCCAGTCGGTGTCGGCTACCACAAGCGGTATCCCGCGGGACAGCGACTCGGCGATCTCGCGGCTGAAGGGGATGCGCATCAGCACCGGTATGCCCTTCTCGGCGGCGAACCGGTCGATAATGTCGCTCTCGCCGTTGTCGCGGTTTATGACGATTCCCGACGGAATGCCGAGCACCTCAAGCACCTTCACCATGAGTTCGAGGTCGTAAAGGCCGAACGGCGTCGGTTCGGTCACGAGTATGCAGTAGTCGCAGTCCCGTACGGTCTCGACCACGGGGCAGCCCGTGCCCGGCGGCGAATCGAGTATGGTGGGCACCCCGTTCCCGGCTGCTGATTTGAGACTACGCACCAGCGGCGTGGCCTTGGGCTCGCCCACATCGAGCCGGCCGCTCATGAAAGCCATGCTCCCGACCGCGCCTTTTTCGATCGACCCGATTCTGTTGGGCGTCTCCCGTATGGCCTCCGCCGGACAAATGAAGGCGCACCCGCCGCAGCCATGACACAGGTTCTTAAAACCGAGTGCCTTCCCCGAGACGATCGCCAGCGCGTTGAACTGGCAGACCTTTGCGCATTCGCCGCAGCCGGTGCACCTTTCCTCGTCGATAAGCGGCACCGGGATCGTGACTTCCTCGGTGCTCTCTATATCAGGTTTGAGGAAAAGGGCGGCATCGGGTTCCTCCACGTCACAGTCAAGGAACTGGACACGTATGGGCAAGCCTTCCAGAGTTAGGGCAAGAGAAACCGCAACGGTGGTCTTGCCCGTGCCGCCCTTTCCACTGGCTATTCCTATTTTAAGAGGTCTCACCGACCCTCTTCCTTCTCAATCTCCGAAATCCGGCGCCTGATGTCATCGAGCTGCTGCTTGAGGACCTCGGCCTGATGTCTTAACATCTCCCGCTCGTTGCCCGGGCCCGCGCCCGGCGCCATCGGGCCGGGCATCATGGGGCCAAAGGCGCCCATTCCCCTGCCCATGCCGAAACCGCCACCGCCCATGCCGAAACCGCCGCGTCTGCCGCGGCCACCACCGCCGCCGCGACCGCCGCCGCGGCCACCACCGCCGCCGCGGCCACCACCGCCGCGGCCCGCACCGCCTCCGCCGCCTCCGAACCCGCCGCCACCTCCGCCCATACCCGGACCCATGCCTCCGGGCGCGGGGCCCGAACCTTGCCAGGGGCCGGATCCACTACCGTAATGATCGCCGACGCTCGGACCAGCGGCAGGGCTCAACTCGCCGCTCAGGTATTTCTCAATGGCCTCGCGCACTGTTCCCGCAACGCCGACGATCACTGCTATGCCGGCCGCTTCGAGCGTCTGGTATGCGTTCGGCCCGCAATTGCCCGTCAGTACGACCTGGGCTCCGTGCTCGGCCACCAGCTGGGCCGACTGAATTCCAGCCCCGCCGCTCGCCATGGTATTGGGATTCTCAAACGCTTCCGAAGCCATGCTATCCGAGTCGACCAGCACGAAATACTGACATCTACCGAATCTCGGGTCCATCTGCGCATCGATATCCGGCCCGGTCGAAGAAACTGCTACTTTCATTTGGCTGTACCTCCCATAATCACTTTCAGGTTATTCATATCTCCTCAATCCCCTTCGGGTCCGCCTCGCGCGGGCTCGGGCTCCGCGAGTCAGAAGCCGCGAAAGGTGGTGGGCAGACTAGGTCGTTGCCAGATACCCGGGGTCATACCCCAGCCACGAACCATGGTCCGGCTCAAGTTGCCGGCGTACTGGGGCATTGCCCACCACCATCGCGGCGAATATGGAAATCTCCTGCAATGAGGATAAGGATTGCCGCGTCCTATCGAGCCGCCACCGAACGTGCCGGAACCCGGACCGCCCGCCGCACGCCACTTCCAGAATCCCCTTCCGAAGTAACGTCTTCCTCTACCATGTGGCACGCCCATCACCTCCTGTCATTGCTTCTGTTTGCAGGTACTGTGCCATAAGAGCGGTGGTATGCAGTCCCGCCGTATCTACTTTATTTAGAGGAGGTTAGGGACATCAATGACATATGACGACCGGGTGGGGAACACAAGGTGGTGTAGCATATTAAAACGTATGTATCATATTAGAACATGATCACACTTCCAGACCATGCTTCTTGATTTTCCGCCACAGCGAGCTCCTGCTCATGCCCAGCTTGCGAGCCGCGCGGGTTCTATTGCCCCCGGTCTGTTTGAGAGCCTCCTCGATCAGGAGCTTCTCCATCTGGTCCACCGAGCTCACGGGACCCAGGGCGGCATGGGTTATGTGCGGAATCCCCCGCGTGATGTCGGGCGGCAGGTGCTCGGGCAAGAGGGCTTCGCCCCTGCAGTGCACGAAAGCGTGCCCTATGGCGTTCTCCATCTCGCGGACATTGCCCGGCCAGGGGTAGTCGATCAGAAGGTCCATGGCATCCGGCGATATCCCCGTAACGGCTTTGCCGGTTTCCTTGCTCAGCTTGTCGACGAAGTGGTCGATGAGGAGAGGCACGTCCCCGGAGCGCGCCCTCAGCGGAGGCAGGTCTATGGTGACCACATTGATGCGGTAGTAGAGGTCTTCGCGGAACTTGCCCGCACCGACGAGCTCCCTGAGATTCTTGTTGGTGGCGCATATCAGGCGCACATCCACCTTCCGCGTCGCGCTATCACCCACCCTTTCGAACTCCCTGTTCTCGAGCACCCTCAGTAGTTTTGCCTGCGTCTCGTAGCCTATCTCGGCTATCTCGTCGAGAAAAATGGTTCCCCCGTCGGCTCTCTCGAACCTGCCCTTGCGGTCGAAAGTGGCTCCCGTGAAGGAGCCTTTCACATGCCCGAACAGCTCGCTCTCCAGGAGGGTCGCCGGGAGCGCGGCGCAGTTCACCGCGACGAAACGCCTGTCGCTGCGCGGGCTCTCATAGTGTATTGCGCGGGCGACGAGCTCCTTGCCCGTCCCCGTCTCGCCCTGTATGAGCACCGTCACATTGGTCGGCGCCGCGGAGCGGATGAGCTCGAATACCTGCTGAATCTCCGGACTCCGGCCGATAATGCTCCTGAAGGAGTACCTTCCCCTGAGCTCTTCGGTGAGTTTCCTCACGTTGGACAGGTCGCGGAAAGTCTCGACGGCTCCGCTCACCTCGCCCCTTTCATTCTTAAGAAGGGCAGTGTTCATGCTCACGGGTATGCGCGAACCGTCCCGGGCGAGGATCTCGACTTCGACGCCTGCGACCGGCTCGCCCGTCCTGATGGTCTCGAGCACGGGGCAGCCCTCCTCACAGGCCCGGCTCCTGAATATGGTCCTGCATGGCTTGCCTATGACCTCGGCGGCGCTGAAACCCGTGACCTTCTCGGCGGAACGGTTGAAGGAGACTATTTCGAGGTCCCTGGACACCGTAATCACGCCGTCCGCGATGCTGTTCAGTATGGCTTCGCTCCGCTCCTTCTCCCTCATCATCTCGTGGTCGAGTTCGGTCAGCCGCTCCATCATCTCGACCATTTCGTTGAGGTTGCGGAACACGACCACGACCCCGACCGTCTCACCTCCGGTGCCCTTGAGGGGAGAGGTATTCAGCGATATCTCAATCTCGTCGTCATCGCGGGTGATGATATGGCAAGTGCAGTTGGAGAGCGCAATGCCCGACTTGATGGTCTTGTCGGCCGGGCATGCCGAATCACATCTGTTGGAGCGGAAGACCTCCCGGCATGTCTCGCCGATCACCTCGCTGGACGCATAGCCGGTTATGCGCTCAGCTCCCTCGCTGAAGGCAACGATCCGGCCGCCATCGTCCAGCACCATGACCCCGTCGATGAGCTCGACGAGCTCGCCGTCTCTCGCAGCTTTCGAGTCCTGTCCGGCCGTCATATGGTCTCCCGGTTCCGCCTAATGAAAATACAATGCAAGCCGCCGCGAGAAGCAAGAGAAATCGGCATTACCGCCGGCGCATAATCAGGAACCGTCCCAGAGCTCGAGCACCTTGTCCCTGCTCGCAACCACGTAGCGCTTGTCGGGCGAGAATACCTCGAGCGTGATGGTAGAGTCGAAACCCGTCTTCTTTATGGCCGGGATCACCTCGTCCCAGGGGATGTTGCCGGCCCCCACGGGCATATGGTCGTCCGCCCTGAACCTGTTGTCCGAAAGATGCACGTGGACGAGCTTCGACTTGAAATTGGAAAGCAGCTGGCGGAAGCGGTTTCCCCTTATATGGGCATGCCCCACGTCGAGATGAAAGCCGAGGGCCGGTACCGCCGCGAGCAGGCCCTTGAAGGCCTCGACCGTGGAGAAATACCCGGGTACGTTTTCGGCCGCCAGGGTGAGCCCGCGTTTCTGGGCCTCATCGGAGATTATTTTGAAACTCAGGGCATTTAGGCTGACGATGGTCGAAGAGTCGATGGCCCCCCTGCCGGGATCGGGGTGGACCGTGACAACCCTGGCACCCGACTGCTTGAAAAAGTCAAGGCCCCGTATGACGTCACGGACGGCGGCCTCGCGCAACTCCCCCATCGCCGACGCAAAAGGCAGGTAGTATGCCGTATGGCCGACGGTCTCCAGGCCTGTCTCCTCGAGGGCCTTGAGCACGGCTTCACGGTTGATGACATCCATATGGGCCTGGGGATACTCCAGCGTGAGGTCGATGAAGTCGAAACCGTTGTCCGCGGCCGTCTTGATCTCTCCCACGGGGTCACTCGCCGGATTGTTCATTACGCCTAGCTTCATCCATACTCCTGTCTTGTTCCACGGGAGCGCTCGTGGGAGTGGGCCGGCCGGCCTTCACGCCTGCCCGCCGCCGGGGGCCGGTGTGAGCCGGTTGCGGTGCTGTTAGAGAAGACCCTCTTTTTCCTCGGCTGGCTCTTCTTCCTTCTTCGTGAACAAGTCCTTGAGACCGGAATACGGTATTAGGCGGACGACCTTTTTGGCCGGAACTCGAACGGGCTCGCCGGTCCTTGGATTGCGCGCCATCCTGGCCTTCCTGGCCCTCACCTTGAGAGCTCCCAGGCCGGGAAGCACGAATTCGCCCTTGGTCCTGAGCTCTTTCCTCGCGAGCGATACGAGACCGTCATAGAAACGCTCCACGTTCGCCTTGGAGATCCCGCTGTGCCTCATAACGCCCTCAATCATCTTATCCTTGGTCACTGCAAGCCTCCTTTCTCGCTTCTTATTCCGAGCCTACCCGGTCTACCCGGTAATGTCAACCGCGGGGGCAGCCCCGGGGGTCAGGCCCCGGGGTCAGGTCTTGAAATGCACATCCCCCGGCCGGCAGCCGGCGTAAGACCGGGTCAAGAGGGACCGGGGGCCAGCCGATAATACGACCAAGGGGGGCGTCCCCGCACCAGGTGGTAGAAGACTACACAACAGACAATACGGGGCTATGCCATGAAGAAGAGAGTCATCTTCGTAGATAGTGACTTGAATGTCCTTGAAGGCCTTATGCAGATCCTGGGCCCGCTCAAGGAGGAGTGGGACATGGAGTTCGTAGACGACCCCAACGAGGCGCTCGCCAAAATGTCGGAAAATCCCTTCGACGCGATCGTCACCGAACTCAATCTCAACGGTATGACGGGCCTGCATCTTCTGGAGAACGTCTGGAAGAAGTACCCGCGCACCATAAGACTGGTGCTCTCGGACAAGGCAGACGAGGACACGGCCGTCAAGATCGCCGCGACGGCGCATCAGTACCTCAGCAAGCCCAGCGACGCGATAGCCCTGAGGTCCATACTCCAGCGGGCCATGGCGCTCAGCGGCCTTCTCAATAATGAAACGCTGCAGCAGCTGGCATCGAGGCTGGATTCCCTCCCGAGTCTTCCGCCGGTTTATCTCAAGGTCATGGAAGAGCTCCGGTCGCCGAATTCCTCGCTCCAGGCAATCGGGAAGCTCATATCCGAGGACATAGGGATGACGGCCAAGATACTGCAGCTCGTCAACTCGGCGTTCTTCGGCGTGCGCCGCCGGGTGGAGAGCCCATCTCAGGCCGCCAGCCTGCTCGGTATCGACAATATCCGGGGAATGATGCTCGGCGTCCACGTCTTCTCCGAATTCAGGGACGGCCCCGCCAACTTCTCCGCCGACGCCCTGTGGAGCCACAGCATATCGGTCGGGGGCTTCGCCAAGAAGATAGCCGAGATGGAAACGGACGACCTCAAGATCATCAGTGACTCCCTCACCGCCGGCATGCTTCACGATGCGGGCAAGCTCGTACTTGCGACCAATCTGCCGGAAGACTACTCGATAGCCATCTCGAGGGCGGAGTCGGGTGAGATGACTGCCGAGGCGTCGGAGCACTCGATATTCAAGGCGACTCACTCTGAAATCGGCGCCTACCTGCTGGGACTCTGGGGATTCAATCAGCCGGTGGTTGAGGCCCTGGCTTTTCATCACAAGCCCGAGGAGTTCATGGCCGACACGTTCACGCCCCTCGTCGCGGTGCACGCGGCCAATGCAATCGATCATCATCTTCGCAGGAAGTACATGTCGGAGAAGAGCCAGGACATGAACCGGACTTATCTCGAGAAGCTGGGCTTCGCTGAGAAGATCCCGTCCTGGGTGGTTGCCTGCCGGGAGATCGTGGAAGGGGAAAAGACCGAAAAGCAAGAGGAGTGCGGAACTCCTGCATGAGGCATCGCGCCTAGACCTTGACCGCGTCCACGATCAGAAGTCGCTGCCCCTCATAGGGAGTGAAGTAATAATCACCGAATTCCCCATGAACCCTGAAACCGGCCTCGCCCAGAACCTCGATGATGTGACTGCGCGTGGTGACGCCCACCAGCGACTTGACCTCGACCCGGTCCGCGAGCGCGCCGGCTTAAGCGGGCTGTCGCCCATGAGACCGAGGAAGGAGTCCAGTATCAGGCGGCCCCCTTTTTCGAGATGGCGTGCGACGTTACCCAGTGAGGCCAGGCGCTCCCCGTCATCCAGGAAGTGGTCGAAACATCCGGACAGCACCGCCAGCGGGAACGTTCTGCCGAGGTCGAATCCGGCACAGGTCCCTGCCACCATTTTTACGCGTGCCGCGATCTCGGGCTCCGCGGCCAGCTTGAGCTCGAACTCGCGCCGCATCGCCGGCGACGGCTCTACGCATGTCACCACGGAGCCGGCCCTGGCAAGCGGTATGGCTATTCGTCCCGTGCCCGCCCCGATGTCCATTACTTCCGCCACCCCGGCGGCATATTTCAGAAAGAGGCCGATGTTATCCTTATCGTCGAAGAGATCGTAGAGGTGGGCCGATTTCTCGTATCCCTCATATGCGGCCAATCGTCATACCATCACGTCGTTCAGCAGATCGAGATAGTCCGAGAGCAGCCTCGTGATGAGGAAGTTCTGGCGCACGCACTCCTTGCCGGCGCGACCTACCTCCTTGCCGGCCTTGGGGTCCTTGAGAATGCGAAGCGTATTTTCGACGAACCCGTCGATATCCTCCGGCTCCAGGAGGAACCCGGTCTCCCCGTCGGCGACCTGGTGGCCGATACCGCCCACGTTCGAGGCTATGACGGGTTTCCCCTTCCAGAGGCCCTCCGTGACGGTGAGCCCGAAGCCCTCGCGGGAAGACATCTGGAGTATCACCGAAGCGACCCGCTGAAGCGCATTCACGAGGATATTGTTCTCGCTCGTTATCAGTATGACTTCGCCGTTCTTTACCAGATCGTTGGCCTTTCTCAACACGCTTTCATAGACGATCTGCCCTTCGGGGTCGTCGGTCGCCATGGAGCCGCAGAGGACCAGTCGGCAGTCCACCTTCTGCCTCACGCGCTGGTAAACATCGAGCGCGGCTTCGCATCCCTTCCACTTGTCGAACCTCCCGACCTGGGCGATGATGGGTTTGTCGGTCGGGATCTTGAACCTCTTCAGGGACTTGGCGATAACGCCCTTCTTGAGGTCCATGTTCTTGGGAGACAGAGGATCTATCGAAGGGTGAATGACCCTCTGGAACACGGGAAGGTCTTCGCGCCTGTACTTGGAGCTCGATATGACCACCATGTCGTAGCGCAGTATGAAGCGTTTCAAAAACGACCAGAACTCGGGGCTCGGGTTCGAGAGGTCCACATGGCATCTCCATATCCACGGCTGCCTCTTGGCATAGTAGCGGATGAGCGGGAGCGGCTGGGGGTCGTGTATTATGACACAGTCATGGTCTATATGGGTATAGGTCGAGAAAGCCTGGTTGGCTTCCACATAGAGGTCCTTCTTGATCTCGGTGAGATTTATTTCCTCGCCCTGAAGCGCGTTGTGGAAACGCTTGGTGATGTCGAAGAAGTCGGGGGTGCCTCTCAGGATGCGCCAGCCCATCCTGAGCCCGATGTCATTCATGAGCGGAACGAATGTATTCAGGATTTCAGCGACGCCGCCGCCATAGTAGGTCGAATTGATCATAAGCACTCTCACCCCGTAGAGCGACCGCGCCTTCTTGTAAATTGCCGATATGACCTCTTCACCCACGATGTCGCTGTAGTCTTCTAAGCTTCGCATGTAGTAGCCCTCAGTTCCTTTAAGAGTACCCTGACATCTTCCTGCGAATCGATATTGAAACGCGCCTTCGAGGCTCTCAATCCCACCTTTATCGAGTACGCGGTATCCGGCAGAACATCGAACATGTCCTCATCGGTCCAGTCGTCGCCTATCGCCAGCACGAAGTCCCAGCCCTTTCGCCCGAGCCAGCGGGCCGCGGCCCGGCCCTTGTTCACGCCGGCGTCCTTGAGCTCTATGACCTTGCTCCCCTCGAGCACGCGCACGCCCAGGTTCTCCGTGAGCTTGATGAGGTCTTCCTTGAGCTCCTTGGCCCTTACCGAGGCGAGCCTGGCGTCGGCCTTGCGATAATGCCAGCTCAGGGAGTAGCTCTTCTCCTCGACGAACGACCCGGGCGTCCTGTCGACATAGAGCTCGAGAAGCGGCTTCATCTCGCTCTTCCAATCGTCCTTGAGGGCCTCTATCATCTCCCATGCGCCGCCCCGGTCACGCGTCCAGACACCGTGCTCGGCCACCATCCCGATGTCCAGATCGCCGAACCACTGCTCCAGCGTGTCCCTGTCCCGGCCGCTTACCAGCACAACCTCATTTCCCTCCACGCAGGCAAACGCCTTCAGGATATCGAGTATCTCGGGATCCGGCGACGCTTTCTCGGGCCTGTCCACGAAGGGAACCAGCGTCCCGTCGTAATCGAGGAGTATAAGCCGGTCCGAAGCATCGTGGTAGGCGGCTCTCAGCCTTTCTCTTTTTTTGTGGGTGAGCCTGATGACGCCCGTTTCGTGCTGCCTTGCCTTGGCCTTGGCCAGGCAGTCCATGAAGTCGTCCACCCAGCCGGCGATGCTGTAACGCGAGAGGCGGTCCTGCATCACCTTGTTGCGCACCACCTGCTCTTCAGGCGGAATGGTGAATGCCGTCCTCATTGCCTCTACGATTTCTTCCTTGTTGTTTGGATTGACGATAAGCGCCTCGCCGAGCTCCTTGGCCGCGCCCGCCATCTCGCTGAGAATAAGGACGCCCGTGCCGTCCTCTTTGCTGGCGATGAACTCCTTGGCTATGAGATTCATCCCGTCTCTCAAAGGCGTGACAAGGCAGATGTCGGCAACGTTGTAAAGCGCCACCATCATGTTGAACGGCAGCGACCTGTAAAGATACCAGACCGGCATCCAGTCGAAGGTGCCGTATTTGCCGTTTATCCTACCGATGAGTTCGTCGAGCCTGCGCTTGAGCATCCGGTAGTGCTCGACACCCGTCCTCGAGGGCACCGCCACCAGTATCATGGTCACCTTCTCGCGGTAGTCCGGGTACTTGTCCAGAAACATGTCGAATATCTCAAGGCGCTCGGGAATGCCCTTGGTGTAATCGAGACGGTCTATGGAAAGCACGACCTTGCGCTCGCCGACCTTATCGCGGATCCGCTTGATCTCCTTCTGTACCTTGCGGTCCCGCTCGGCGCCGGAGAACTTCTGGTAGTCGATACCCATGGGAAAGGCGTCAACCTTAACCGTGCGGCCGCCTACGCTGATGTCACCGAAAGAGTGCTCGTAGCCGGTCACGCGCCGGACGCTCTCTACGAAGTGGTGCACGTAGTCATAGGTGTGGAAGCCCAGGAGGTCGGCCCCCAACAGCCCCTCCAGGATCTCGCGCCTCCATGGAAGCAGCCTGAAGACCTCTGATGAAACGAAAGGTATATGGAGAAAGAAACCGATTGAGCTATCCGGCATTTTCTCACGGATCATCCTGGGGAGCAGCATGAGATGATAGTCCTGGATCCAGATCACGTCGTCCTCATTGGCGACACTGACCACCTCGTCGCAGAACTCCATATTCACGCGCTTGTAGGCCTCCCAGTAGTTCTTGCTGTATATGGTGTAGAGGGAGAGGTAGTGGAAGAGCGGCCAGATGGTCTTATTGCAGAAACCGTAATAGTGGTTCTCGACATCGTGCTGGGTGAGCCACACCGGATAGAACCTGTCCTCGGCGAGGCGCGCCTTTATTTCTTCCTGGCGATCCCCGATCCTCTCCCGGGACACCCCCGGCCACCCGATCCAGAGGGAATCGCGCGTGCGGTATATGGAACCCAGCCCGGTGGCCAGCCCCCCCGCGCTCGACTCCAGGGTGAGGTTGCCGTCTTTGCGGCTCATGGTCACCGGGAGCCTGTTGGACACGATCAGCAGCCGTGACATCAGAAATCACCTGCCTTAAGAGGATTCAACTGCTCCTAACCGCATAGTATCTGAAACGGCGGGTACGTTCAAGCGCAAGATGGTAAGCCGCTCTGGTATGGCGAGGTCAGAATACCGGGGTCAGGTCTAAGAATGCACAGCAAAACGGGGCCAGGTACCTTGAATTTGTGCATTTCAAGACCTGACCCCGTGTCTTTTTAGAACGCGTTCTCGGGTTTCCAAACCTTCCACACATTACCGGCGAGGTCGGGCGAGGGCTTGAGCGTCGGCTTGCCCGGCTGCCAGCCCGAAGGAGTCGCCTCCCCGGTCTCACCCACATGCTGGAATGCTTTCACCTGCCTGATGAGCTCCGTGACATTCCTGCCGACCGGAGGCGTAAGCACCTCCATGGCCTGGATGACGCCGTCGGGGTCGATGATGAAGCGGCCCCGCGTATTGACTCCCGCGTCGGCCTGATAGACCCCGTAGACCTTGCCTATGCGCCCACCCTGGTCCGAGAGCATGGGATAGGGCACACCGCCGTCGATCATTTTCGAGAGCTCGGTTTCCTGCCATATCTTGTGAACGAAACGACTGTCAACGCTTACCGATAGCACTTCCACTCCCAGCGACTTCAGTTCATCGTACTTGGCGGCAACTGCCGTCAATTCCGTCGGTCACACGAATGTGAAGTCGCCCGGGTAGAAGCACAGCACCACCCACTGGCCCTTGTAGCCGGAAAGCGTTATGTTCTTGAATTTCCCGTTCACGAAACCGTTGGCCTCGAAGTCGGGGGCAGGTTGCCCGACCTTCGCCGTAGATACGTAAACGGGAGCTGCGGCCATGGCCTGTCCGCCCTCGGCTGCAGCCCCACCCCCGGCCCCTATGGGGCCCTTCGGCGTCTCCACGCAACCCTCCGGGTCCTCGCCGCCTTCGGCGAAGAGCCCGGCCGGCCGCGGAAGCAGCGCCAAGGAGAGAACCGCCAGACCGAGGCAGACGCCGATTACTGCTTTACGCATGGCGTTACCTCCTTGAAATGAAACCGAGGGCGCGACTCCGGGCGCCCTCATTCCTTCCTCGCGGCGTCGAGCGCCGCCCTGAACTCCTTATTACCGGGATTGAGCTCCACCGCCTTCTCCATGTGCATGAGCGCCGGCTCCCTCTCGCCCTTGAGCTCGTATGCCATTCCAAGGCGCCAGTGGGCCATGGCATGGGTGGGCTGGTCGGGCTTGGGATCCGATTCCAGATAAGCATTGAGAAGTTCCAGAGCTCTGTCCAGTTCCCGCTCCTCCACGACATAAGTGGTCGCAATGTGATACATGGCGGTCATATCGCCGGGATTTTCGGCCTGTATCTCCTCGTACACCCGCCGCGCGTCCGAGAGCCTCCCGTTACGGTGAAAGAAATAGGCCAGGGCGTACTTGGCCTGAAGCGTAGAGGTGGTATCCATTTCGACGGCCTGCAATAGTCTCTCCTCCGCCCTGTCCAAGTCCTTGTCCTTTTCATATATGCTCGCCCAGGCATACGCCCCGAAGAGCGGGCTCCGCGCTTCTATCGTCTGCGCCTCCTCCCGGGCCCTGTCGCCGCTCCCGCCGGCTATGCCCGGAGCCAGAAGATAGTAAAGACAGAGTTCGAGCCTGATCTGAACATTATCGGGATCAATCTCAACCGACTTCTCGTACTCTCCCTTGCCCTTATGCGCATACCAGAGCGAGAGCAGAGTGCTCTGGCTGGCCCTCAGCAGATAAGCCCGGGCGAGCCAGAGGTGATAATCCGCGACCGACGGCTCCGCCTCCACGGCCCGCTTCGCCGCGTCCACGGCGGGCGGTCCCTTCTCCTCCGTGAGGTAGATTTGGGAGAGGACGATGAGGGCAACGGCGTCGTCGGGGTCGGAGGCGAGCAGTTCTTCCGCGAGAGCCCTGGCCCCGGCGTAGTCGCCCTGCTTCATGAGGGCCTCGAGGCTGTCTCCCGGCGCGAGCCCCGCCACGGGTGGTGCACATACAACCGGGAAGATCAGGATCAGGAATACTGCTGTTCCTGTATAGATTGTAGACAAGAAATGCTCCATTCCGAACCACCGGGTACGAAGCTTAACCCAACGCCACGCTTAAGTCTACTCAACATTGAAGATGAACTTGAGGCAGATCCCGAAAGCGAAGGAGATCAGAAGGAAAGTCCAGAACCAGGAGAGCCGGAAACCGGGGAACTTGAACTCCATGGGCCTGTAGGAGACTTCAATGCTCTCTATCGGCGCCTCGTCCGGCACGGTCGGCGAACCGGGATTGAATATGGCTTCGCCCAGCGAGCCCTTCTTCGCGACGCTGTAAACGGGAACCAGGCGATCGGAACCGTAAACGGGCATCTCCACGCTGCCCGGGCCCGACCCCAGGGTGATGTTGTGAACGCCCGGCTCGGTGAGCCTGACCTTGAAACATACCTCATTGAGCTCGGGAATACGGACGCCCGGACTCGCCTTTTCCAGGCCGCTCCCGCATTCAAGGTCGAGCCTGTTGCGCATGACGTCGACACCCTCGCTGACCTTCACCTTGACAAGCGCCGTCTCGCCCGGAACGAGCTGCCGGCTGGCGTAACGCAGGTTGAGCTGCACCATTACCAGAATCACGGGTATGATCATGACCAGCGCCGGGATGAGGGAGAGCTTCATATAGCTCATATTGCTCTTCAGGATCTTGCCCTGCGACGCCAATACGTTGGATATGTCGTGGCTGTACAGGCGGAGCTCGAGGAAATAGGCGCTTATCCTGGTCTTGACCTCTTTCATCGCCTGCTGGTTTGAAGTGAACCTGAAGAGGAACAGCATCACGCCGCCGGTGAGGACGGATATGAAGATAATGCCGCCCATCGCGTTCCCGCCCTCGAAGGGCTTAAGAAGCAGCGTGAATATGCCTGTCAGAGCGCCCAATTATGCTCTCCTCAAACCTATGATATGTATCCCAGGCCCTTGAGCCTTTCCTTGATTTCGTCGTCGTTCTCCGCGCCCTCGAGCTGGGCAAGTTCCTTCTCGATCAGGTGGACTATGAACTCGTCCACCGACGAGTACCCCGCCAGCTCGGCGCATTTCTTGGCCCGTTCATAGAGCCCCTTTTCGAGCTTTATCTTGGGTCCGAACATGTAATTCGCCTCCTCACCTCGCGGCCACTTCCCGCGTAAAGAGATCATTGCCGTCCATCTCGGGCAGCTTCTTTATCCCGAACTCGGCCAGTATCGTGGGAGCTATGTCCACCAGCGAGGGGTTGGGGTTGTTGACGCGCCTGTTCGTGAAGAGCACTGCCGGAATCACGTCTTTTGACATCAAGTGATCGCCGCTCCACTTCTTCTTATTGTCTGTAAGAAGGTCGCGCGTGATTTTCCCCAGCGAAGTCTCCCAGGACGCCCTGTAGCCGTCGTCATAGCCTATTATGAGATCCGGCGCCTGGTCGGCGAATTCGCCTGAATAGACGTCACTTGCCTTGTAGACCTCGGCGATTACCCGCCTGCCCGTCTCGGGGTCGACCACGGCCTCGAGCTTCTGCTTGAGCTCGTTCATTATATGTTCCTTCTCGGCGCCGGGGGCAACCGCTCCCTGACCCTCCCGGCCGATCTGGTTTATATAGAGGCCGTTCAGCCCCAGCCCGTAGGCCTTGGTTCCTTTCCAGCTCACATTCTCGAAGAACTCGTCGCTTTCCTCGCGGAACGCGTCGCGAAGCTCGATGTAACCGTTCTGATAAAGCCAGGTATTGAGGTGGAAATTCCTCCTGAACGTCGTGAAACCGTGATCGGACAATACGATCACGGTGGCGTCGCCGCCGACGCGCTCCATGACATGCCCCACGACCGAGTCCATTCTGACGTAGTAATTCTCTATGACGTCGCCGTATATCTCCGCGAGTTCCGCGTCGTAAAGCGGATGCTCCGGGTCCCGGAATCTCCAGAACATATGCGACAGCGGGTCCGTCGTCGAGAAGTAGCAGAAAAGCATGCCCCATTCGTAGCGGTCCAGCTCGTACTCCAGCATCTTCTTGGTCTGCTGGAACACGAACTCGGACTGCTCCAGGTACTCGCTCTCATCCAGCCGGCCCTCGTTAAGCGCCCAGGTCTCTTCGGCGATGCCCTGGGTGTAGAAGGGGCCGATGGCCTCGGCGAGTTCCCTGGCGTAGCCGGGCGGCGTGGAAATGGGAACGGCCGGGTTCCTGGGATCGACCTGTATGGGGCTCATATAGAGCTCGAAGTCGGGTTTGACCGACTTGAGATAGAACCTGACGATGCCCTGCGCCGAAGCGAAAGGCATGAGCTTGAACTTGAGCGTTACCCAATCGCTCCACTCGCCCTCGCTCAAGAGGACCTCTTCGTCCTGCACCACTATCTTGGCCGCGCGGTAGTCGGGATCGAGATAAGCCGTAAACGGGATCTCGGCGTCCGGCCTGTCGGCCAGGAACGTGTTGACGGGGCCCTTTATCTTGGCTTCGACCTTGTTGTCGAAGCTCGAGACTATGTAGACCCTGCCGCCCGTCATATCCGTTATGACATACGGCTTGGTCGTAAAGAAAGAGAAGGTCCCGTACGTGCCCAGAATGTCGGGCGTCCCCATCCCTGAGATGCTTCTCGTCTTTTTGCCTGACGGCGGGAAGTTGGACGGGATTCTCAGCATCACCGTCGGGATGTCATAGTCCTCAAGCACCTCCCAGAAAGCCGTGCCTCCCCTCAGCAGCGAAACCTTGCCGCTGGTAAGAGGGATCACCCATTTGCCGAGTTTTATGGTCTTGTCGGGCTCCTGCGTCACCGTCGTGGAGAGATAAGGCATATAGGTGTCGGGCTCCCGCCCCATGAAATCGTAGATACCATGCGCGCCCGGGTTGCAGCCCGTTATGACGTTGGACCAGGCCACGGGACTCTGCGGCGGTATGCCCGTCTCGAGCCTGGAGAATGTCCCCTTCTCCGAAAGCCGCTGGAAGTTGGGCATCCTGCCCTCTTCCAGGAGCTTCTGCGCAATCCTCGGGTCCATGCCGTCGAAACCAAGGACCACGACTTTGGGTTTGTTGCCGTCCTGGGCGAGACTGCTCAGCCCCGCCGCCAGCAGCCCGGCTGCAATGCAAATGACTATTATCTTCTTCATTCTCCCACCTCTCGTCCGCCTACCCCGAATCCCCACCCGGTCCGGGTAGAATAACATTCGGCTGTTGTTTGACCTGTGGTTGTTCTTGTCATACCTGTCTTACTCAAGCACAATCCTGCCGTCCACATACGCCGGTGGCCTGATTCCGAAAAGATCCAGCACCGTAGGCGCTATGTCAATAATGGAGACTTCCTCGGCCGTTACCTTCCTGTTGGATATGAAAGTCGCAGGCACGACAGTGGGGTCCACGCAGTGATCCCCGCTCCATGCCTTGGTATTGTCGGAGAATACTTCATCCGTGACGATCCCGGTGGCCGCGTCCCAGGACGCCCGGTAACCGGCACTCGAGCCCATTATGATCTCGGGTCCCTCGGCCGTATACGGGCCGGTGTAAACCTCCCGCCCCAGGTAGACGTTCTTTATGGCGACCATGCCGTTCTCGGGGTCCTTGAGGCCTTCAAGCTTGGCCTTGATCTCCGCGGCCAGCCCGGGCGCCTCATCGCGGGAGACTATGCCGTCGCGCTCTCTTCCCTTGACATTGAGGAACACCCCGCCCAGCCCCAGCGCGTATGCCCTGGTGCGGCTCCAGTCGACCCCCTCGAACCACTCGCCGGCCTTCTCCCCGTCTTTCATGAAGAGATAGCCCTCTCTCCTGAGCCAGGCGTTCAGGTTGATGCCGCGCCTGAATGACTTGAAGCCGTGGTCGGACATCACGATAAGCGCGGTCCTGTCGGTGACATAGGGCATAACCCTGCCCACTATCCTGTCGACGTCCGCGTACAGGTGCTCGAGAGCGTTCTTGTGCTTCTCCGACTCCTTGTCGCGGTTGGCCGGATGGTCCGGGTCGATATATCTCCACAGCATATGCTGCATGCGGTCGGTGTTGTCGAAGACGCAGACAACCGCGCCCTTTTTCACCTTGTCGAGCTCGTTCATGAGCATGTCCTCGCGCTCTTTGTTTATAAGGTAGGTCTGCTCGATGAACTGCGTTTCGTCTATGACGCGCTCGTTAAGCGCCCAGGTGTCCTCCGCCAGCCCCATGGTGGCATACGGCCCCATGAGCTTGGAAAGGTAAACCGAGTAATGGAAGGGATGCGAAATGGGCATCGCCGGTTTCTCAGGGTCTATGTGTATGGGAGTCATGTAGAGCTCGGCCTCGGGCTCGACCGACTGCAATATGAACCGGACCACGCCCTGAACGTGAATGCCGAGGCCCGCGTTGAAGTCGAGCGTCACCCACCGCGAGTGCTTGCCGAGTTCGAGGTCCACGGTTTCTTTGCCCATGGCCAGCGTACCCGCTTTGCCGGCGGCTCCGTCGCCGTTCCCGCCCGGCGTCAGGGTGAAGCGGATCTTGAGCGGCGGCTCGCCTTCCAGCATGGCGTTGGGAGGCCCGATTATGTCTCCCGAGAAACCTCCGCCGTTCCGCTCCAGCTTGTAGGCAAACCCGCCCGTGTGCTGGCCGACGCGCGCGGGGTCGGATGAATAGAATGAGAAGCTCCCCTGCGTTCCCCTCAGGTCGGGCACGCAGAGCGACGAGATGAGAACCCCGGTCGAGAACTTCTCGGGCGGGAACGTAATTGGCACTCTTATTATCGATGAGAAGACCTCGTGCTCCCCGAGTATCGTCCAGAAAGGTTTGCTTTTCCTGAGCGGCCGGTAGGAGGGCTTCCCGATGGGGAACTTGTATTTGCCCACTCTCAAGAACTTCGTAGGAGGCCGGATCTCCGCCGACGATAGCTTGGAAAGATAAGACCGGCGCTCGGGCGCCAGGAAGTCGAATATGTTATGCTTGCCCGGATTGACCCCCGTCGAGAACGACGACCAGGCCACGGGCGATATGGGCGGCGTGGTGCTTCTCATGGCCTTGAAACTCCCAGCATCCATGAGCTTTTGGATATTGGGAAGAATGCCCTTCTTGAGGTACTTCTGCAGAAGCACGGGGTCGAGGCCGTCGAAGCCGAGTATGATGACCTTGTCGACCCTGCCCTCCACGGACTTGCCCCGGCGCCGTATCTTCCTTATCAGGAAGCGGATGGGCCAGGTCAAGAAGAAGAAAAACGCAAGGAAGAAGGTGGCGAACAGTATGAGGAAGGAGGTCATGAAGGCAAAACCGGCCCCGGGTCCTATATAGGCGTACCCCGCTTCGGGAGCAGACAATATGGCCGCCGATGCGAGAATGAGTATCAGACCGGACCTAGACTTCACCGTTCCCCCTGTCAGAATGCACGTATCCGCAGTCCGCCCCACCAGTTATATATACTAATCGGCTCGCCGCTACGCGAGCTTTCGCTGAAATCATGCGGGCCCTATCCCGTAACTCGTTTGAAACTAATCTTTTTCATCACTGCCCCGGACCCGAGCTCGACGATCCTGGCATCTATTCTGTCGCCGCTGATGTCGAGCACGGCATACGTGGGCGAAAAGCCCCTTTTGTCCTGTCCTTTTAGATGCCCAGGATTCACCAGAAGCACCCCGTTTTTGACCTCGATTGAGGGTATATGCAGGTGTCCGAACAGGAGCGCGTCGATTCTCCGGGACGCAACCATTTGCTCGGGCCTGGGGTCGCCCGCAATGTCATGGGGATGGGACTCAGGGGTATGGGACAGCATGATTTTATAGCCTTCCACTTCCTCTATGATGCGGTTGGGAACGCGGCTTTCGGCATAGAGGTCGTGGAACACCCCCGGGACTCTCAGGTAATCGTATTCAAACTCGTCAAATACCCTGGCGTCCTCGTAATTGTCCCCGAGATGGAAGAAGAGGTCGATCTTCTCCCTGGATGTGATCTCGCGGACGGCCGCCCTGAGGCCCTCCAGATTGCCGTGCGTATCGCTGACTACCGCTATTCTCGTGGTCTTCACCCCCCTCACACTCCGGTGCTACACGCCCGCAGCCCTTTTGTTCCTTGGGTCGGGCCTATGGTAACAGATGCAGGGAGGGATTCAAAATCAATTCATGAGCACCCGGGCTCACCTCTGGCGGGTTCCGGAAAGCACAAAAGCCCCCGTCCAGGCATCGAAACCCGTCACGTCGCCCGAATCATCGGTTCTGAAGGTAACCGTCCAGCCCATTGCGGGTGAGAAGAAATCCGTCGGGCTCTCCGGAAGAAGGAGTACGCGGGCGCCTTCATTCCCGGGATCGGGGGCGTAAAGGCGGCCGTCCTCTATCCAGAACGGCACGGTACCGAGGCCCGGAAGGTCGTAGTCGCCGGTCACGGCATTAAGCTGTTCCTCTGTGAGAACCGCGGGGGTCTTCTTCTCAGGCTGGTAGTCGGGCCAGTCATAGGCGACGGCGATGGCGCGCAGGATCTCTCCATAAAGGTGGTCGCCGGCATCGGAGTTCGTCATGATGACGGCCCCTTTGCCCGTGCGGGCGTATGCCGCCAGCAGGTTGCGATAGCCGCGGTTGCCTCCGCTGTGGGAGAACATGACCTCGCCGTGTTCGCTGGATACCGCAAGGCCCAGCCCGTAATGCCCCAGCCGCCACGTCAGCATGTCGCGCGCAGTCTTCTTATCAAGCAGGCTGCCCGCCGCCCCTGAGTATGACTTCTGAATATCCACGGCGAAGCGCGCGAGGTCGGAAGGCGTGGACCACAGGCCGGCGCCCGCCCCGTACTCGGGATAGAGGTGATAACCGCCGTCTACCGGCGTGCCGTCAGCCAGATACGCGAAAGCGGCGTTCCCCTCGAGTTCGGGCGGCAGGGCGGCGTAGTAAAAGGTTCTCGTCATCCCGGCCGGTTCGAATACCAGTTCGCGCATGGCGTCTTCGAACGGCTCGCCGAGGACGTCCTCGAACATCCGCTGTACCACCACGAAGCCTCCGCCTGAGTACCTCCACTGCGTGCCGGGGACCAGGTCCACCCGCACGGGCGGCGTATTGCAGGGCGGTGTCCCGTCCAGGATCTCCACAAGCGTCGGGAGGGCGGAGCCCTTCGGATAGCCCGGGAAACCGTGCACCGTCGTCCCGCCCGAATGGCTGAGGAGCATCTCCAGAGTCACGTCTCTATCCCCGGTGAACTCGTTCTCCGGGAGTCTCCAGGACCGGAGATAACGGTTGACGTCCACGTCGAGGTCGAAAACACCCTTCTCTACAAGCCTCAGCGCGCCCGCCGCGGTCACGGGTTTGCCTATGGAGGCGACCTGGAAAAGCGTCTCGGTATCCACCATGCGGCCTGTGCCGGCCTCGAGCTCGCCGTAGCCCTTGGCCCACTCGATGCGGCCCCCGTTTATGACCGCTATGCTCACGCCGGGCACCTGGTAGTGCTTCATGCGTTCGTATATGTTGTAGGTTTTCTGGAACTCTTCATGCCCATCCACCATAAAAGCCGTACACAGTCCGTTCTCGACGCTTCGCATGCGCGAGCCGACTTCATCCGAGCCCGCGCCGGCGGCCCCTCCCAGCAATATTTCCACGGCCTTCGTCCGCAACGTTTCCTTCCTGTCTTTGGAGTTCATCTGGTTTATGGTAAGGACGACGCTCATGTCCTCTTCGGGACAGTAATAGGCGTCGCACGAATACGCTCCCGGGTGGCCGTAGAAAGTCCTCCCGCCTATGATCATCCTTTTTATGCCGAAGCCATAGTTCCAATGGTCGTCGTTTACCGTCGCGGCCAGCATTGCATCAAGCGTCGACCTCTTCTCAAACAACTCCCCCTTAAGAAGCGCCCGGTAGAAGATGTTGAGGTCTTCTGTGGTGGACACGATGCCGCCGCCGCCCCAGTCGAAGGACGTGTTGACATCGCGGGAGACGTTCATGCCTCCATAGAAGGCATGCGACAGGGGCGCCTCCCCCCTCGGTTCCTCATAGTACTCGAGATAGGAATTGTAAAGGCCGAGGGGCTCGAATATGCGGGCCCGGTATTGCTCGTGAAGGGGGGTGCCGGTCACCTTCTCGATGATGAGTCCCAGCAGCATATAATTGGTATCGGTGTATTCCCAGCCCTCCCCCGGCGCGAAAGCCGGCTTCCGGTTTAGATGGTACTCGAAGTACTTGTCCATCATCATGGCCGGCGTCCACTGGATCCGGGGATGCTCTATTATGTACTGAATGAATCTGGGGTCTCCGCCCATATAGCATCCCAGGCCGCTCGTATGCCCGAGGAGGTGCTCTATGGTGACGCGCCGGCCATAAGAAACCCCGTCTATCAATTGGAGGGTATCGAGCGGCACCACGGGTGATGAGGCGAAGAACTCATCGAGAGTATCGTCCAGACCGAGCACTCCCTCCTCCACGAGCTGCAGCACCACCGCGGACGTGAAGGTTTTGCTGATGCTTGCGATCTTGTAAGCGTGGTCCGGCGTCATGGGCTCGCCCGCGCCGTCGGCAAGCCCCGCGGCTCCTTTATATTTGAAGCCGGGGCCCTCGACCAAAAGAACCGCGTTATGAATCGGGTCCTCGTCCGCCGGGTCTATGACATTCTCGATCAGGGCCCTTAGGTCATTCCCGACCGGGCCTGGGCCGCGCCCGTCTGCCGTAACGTGGACGGCCGCCAGAAGTGCCATGACGCCCGCCAGCACGCACCACTTCGCCGGAGAGATATCCGTTGAGAGCATGTACGTTCCTCCATTCGCAGGGGGATTTGAGGCGGGGCTGAGCGCCCCGCGCGGGGCCTCTATCCCAATTACGCTCAATACGCCCGCGGTGTTTCAGAAAAGTCAAAATACTTCATTCACACGCCGGGTTCGCGGCGCTATAGTGTCGGAAGTGCAAACCGTGAATGACCAATTCAAACGCAGCACAAGGAGCGGAACATGAAACAGGACCTGGACAGACTCATGGCCGAGCGCGGTTTCGACGCGCTCACGGTCATCGGGACCCCCAAGACCAGCCGCGACCTCTTCTATATGACAGGCCCCATAGCCGTCCTGCGCGCGAGACTGATGAAGAAGCGCGGCGAAGAACCCGTGCTCATTGTAAGCGGCATGGAGCGCGATGAGGCCGCCGGGAGCGGCCTCGAGATCAGGACCTACGGCGACCTCGACATCATCAGGATAACTCGCGAGGCCAAGGCCCCCCTGGAGGCCAGCGTCATGGCGTTCCTGCACGCATGCGACGTTCTCGGCATCGGCGGCAACGTCGCCTTTTACGGCGTCGACGATGTGCCTTACACGCATGCGTTCCTCAGGTCCCTGCAGAGCGCCGGCCGTTTCGATGTCGCCGTCGAGCCTTATGATTCCATATTCAGCGAAGCCCGCATGACCAAGGACAATGAGGAGATAGGGAGAATCGAATCCGTAAGCCGCCGGGCACAGGAAGTCATGACCGCCGTCAGGGACTTCTTAAGCACATGCAGCGACAGGGGCGGCAGAATCGTCGACGCCGGCGGTGAGGAAGTCACGATCGGCCGCGTCAAAGAGATGATTCAGGCGGAAACCGAGGCCCGGGGCATGATGCTGGACGAGGAAGTCATCTTCTCGCAGGGCCGCGACTCGGCCATCTGCCACAGCCGCGGAGACGACGCGGCCACGCTCGTGCCGGGCAAAACAATCGTATTCGACTACTGCCCCCAGGAAGCCGGCGGCGGTTACTTCTGCGATATCACCCGCACATGGTGCCCTGGTCACGTGCCTGACGCCGTAAGAGAGATATTCGACCAGGTGCTGGAGATCCACGGGAAAGTCCTCGACCGGCTCGAAGTCGGCGGTCTCTGCTCATCTTATGACAAGCTCACCAACGAGTACTTCGACTCCCACGGCCACCCGACTCCGGGCAATGAAAAGAGCAAGGACGACGGCTATGTGCACTCGCTGGGCCACGGCATCGGGCTCAGCATGCACGAGCGCCCCCGCCTGGCGCTAATGTCCAAGACCGAGGAACGCCTGGCCCCGGGGCATGTATTCACCGTAGAGCCCGGGCTCTACTATCCCGGCCGCGAGATAGGCGTGCGGCTGGAAGACGATATCGCGATCAGGGAAGACGGTACCATAGTGAACTTGACGACAATCTCCAAGGACATACTTGTACCGCTGAAATAATCTGAAAATAGTGCGCAACGGAAGGAGAGGCCGGCCCTTGCTTCATATCTTCGTGGATGCGGACGCCTGCCCGGTAAAACAGGAAGTCTACAGGGTAGCCGGGCGCTACGATTTGAAGGTCACGCTCGTGGCGGCGTCCCACATGCGCATCCCCGAGAGCAGCCGGATAAGGCTCGAGGTGGCGGGCGAGGGCCTCGACGCCGCGGATGACTTAATTGTGGATCACATTGAGCCCGACGACATCGTGATCACCGCGGACGTGCATCTGGCGGCCCGGGCCCTCACGAAGGGCGCATTCGTGCTGGGGCACAAAGGCAAACCCTTCACCGATGACAACATAGGGTCTGCTCTCGCCACCCGCGACCTGCTGGCGGAGCTTCGAGCATCAGGTGAGGTCAGGGGCGGGCCCCCGCCGTTTTCCGGGAAGGACCGCTCGCTTTTTCTTCAGCAGCTCGACCAGGCCGTCAACGCAATACTGCGCAAGAGAAAATGAGGCTCCGGTCTTGTGCCGTCGATGGCCGTTAAGGGCCGGCGGCCATCCCAGCAATCTGTCCCGGTCAGAGCCTGTCCTCGGGCGCGGCCTGAGATAAGAAGAATTCCCCAAGTGTCCGGCCCACGATTTCGTGACCCACTACGTTCCAGTGCAGATCATCACCGAAAATCACAGCTGTCCCGCCTGCATCCGCTTTTCCCAGCGCCTCCGCGATGCTGACGAAGTGAATCCCGTGGGACTCGGCGAGGTCTATCAAGTCAATTGTGTCGTCGTGGTGAATGAAACCGCGCGCGGGGTCGGGTACGACAGTCATGATGAGGCTGCAGCCCCTGTTTTCGCAGGCGTCGCACATGGCAAGAACCAGCGCCTGCGTGACGACCTCACCCCTCCGCTCTACAGCACTCCGGCCCTCGGGCAGATCCGACTTGTCAGCCAGATCTCGAAAATGAAACCGGGCGGCGCGGTGCTTGACAAAGTTGAGCAGGTGAGAACTCGCAAAGAGCGTTCTATAGCCCGGCATCCAAGCGGTAGCTTGCTGGACTGTCCGCCATAGCGTTTTGGGGGCGTCATGCTTGACGAGCTCCCCGTCTTCCAGAGTGTAGAGGCCGCAAGTGATATTGTCCCAATAGTCATTTGCCTGGCAGAAGCAAAGAACAACGTAGTCCGGGTCATACTTGATACCCTCTCTCAAGAATAGGGCGTATTGCTGTGCCGTGCCGGTGCTACCGACCCCCATATTAAGTACTTCCCACGTCTCATCGCCCCCACCCTCAGCATTCAGGATGCGCTCCAGCACCTTTGAGAAGGTCTCATCGGCCTGAACCCCATAGCCAAAAGTAAAAGAATCCCCAAGGACTATGATCCGCTTAATTCCTTCACGCTTCTCATAAGCGAATTCGCGGTCGCGGAGCCCTTTGGAGTTAATTATCGCATCCATCTTGAAGTCCTTGGTTTTCACAAAACCCCTCCCACCACATATATGTCTTGTTCCGACTTCCCGATCCCAAGTGTTGACAATCGCCGCGAAGCGCGTCTGTGGCCGGAAGATCCGGATCAGTGCTTCCATTGCGACGAGGGTGACGATGAGCGCAACACATACGATTAGGATGTTTATGGCGAATCCTGCCAGGCGTGATCGCATTCAAATGCCTCCAGTCGAGCTCAAGGCGGCGCCTAGAAGAGCGCATAGATGAATGGAGCTACGGCTGTCCCTTCCGTCAGGACTATAAGAACACCGAGGAGCACCACGAGAATAATAATTGGGGTCAGCCACCACTTCCTTCGTCGCTTGAGGAACTCCATGAGTTCCATAAAGGTTCTCAATCTCCCCATGTGCGCCTTCTCCATCTTGACGTATGAGCGGACAATCGTGTCATCCGCCATGTGATATTACTAATACTGGCGCTCATAGCTTTCCGGACCGCGCTCGGTTACTTCCTTCGGTCTCCAATAGGTTCGAGCCCCGGGATCCTTGCCAAGGTTCAGGAATTCCTTGCCGAAGAGACGTCCAGCAATTGCAATCGGAGACACTCCAACATAGAAGATTACACATAGCAGTACGCGGGTCATCACCCAGCTCAAAACCAGGGCCAGGCCCATCCACAGCCTAAAGACGAGTCCGAGTGCGCGCGGCAGAAAAGCACCGAGCACAAAAAACACCACCGCCAAGGCAAGGAAATAAGGGCATATCTCCTTGCCGCGCCAGAGAAGAAGCGCCCCCGATACGGCGAAACAGACAGCCATAGTGAAGCCGAAATTCCTGAGCCTTCTCTTTGCTGGCTCGGCCAGGTCGATATGCTCTGCTCCAGGTCTCATCAGTCCAGCTCTATTTCCTTGCGCCACTCCATATCAGGCTGGGGCTGCTTCTGCTCTCTCTTGTCCAGCAGGAAGTTGCCCATTAGCAGGTAGTCCATCCTGGTCCGCATGAAGCACTTGTACGCGTCATCGGGAGTGCAGACGATGGGCTCCCCCCTTACGTTGAAGGAGGTATTTATGATCACCGGGCAGCCGTATTTCTCCTCGAATCTCGAAATCATGCTGTGGTACAGCGGATTGTGTTGGGCGCATACGGTCTGGACACGCGCCGAGTAGTCGACATGGGTTACGGCGGGAATCTCCGACCGCACCACTTTGAGCTTTTCCAGGCCGCAGAGGCCTGCGTACTCCTCCCCGGGCTCTTTGCAGATCTCGCGTTTCACAGGGGCCACCAGGAGCATGTAAGGGCTCGGCCGGTCTATCTCGAAGTAATCCGAGACTCTTTCCTCGAGCACCGACGGCGCGAAGGGCCTGAAGCTCTCGCGGAACTTGATCTTGAGGTTCATTGTCTCCTGCATCTCGGGAGAGCGCGCGTCACCGATTATCGATCTGCTGCCCAGCGCCCTGGGGCCGAACTCCATCCTGCCCTGGAACCAGCCGATTACCTTCTGTTCGGCTATGAGGTCCGCGACGCGGTCGGGTATGTCAGCCGTGGCAATTTCGGAGTAGGGGATGTCGTTGCTCTTCAGGAACTCCAGGATATCCCCGTCACCGAACTCGGGGCCCAGGTAGGATCCCTTCTGCGAGTCTTTGCCGTCATCAACCCGGCGTTCATTGCCGAGGTACTGATGCCAGGCGAAGAGGGCCGCCCCCATGGCGCCGCCCGCATCACCGGCGGCCGGCTGTATCCAGATGTCGTCGAATGGGCCCTCCCTCAATATGCGCCCGTTGCCGACGCAGTTGAGCGCCACTCCTCCGGCGAGACAGAGGTTGCGCTGACCCGTCCGCTCGTGCACATGGCGGGCCATGCGCATCATGACTTCCTCGGTCACTACCTGCAGGGAGCGCGCCACGTCCATATGCCGCTGTTCAAGCGGGGACTCGGGTTTGCGCGGGGGGCCGCCGAAGAGGTCGCTGAACCTGCTGTTGGTCATGGTAAGACCGGTGCAGTAATTGAAGTACTTCATGTTCAGCCGGAAAGACCCGTCTTGCTTGAGGTCCATGAGCTCCGAGAGAATGAGATCCCTGTACTTCGGCTCGCCGTAAGGGGCGAGGCCCATGACCTTGTATTCGCCCGAGTTGACCCTGAATCCCAGGTAATAAGTGAAGGCGGAGTAAAGGAGGCCCAGCGAATGCGGGAAATGTATCTCGGCCATTATATCCACCCGGTTGTCGCGGCCGACGCCATAGCTCGCCGTCGCCCACTCGCCGACGCCGTCGATGGTGAGGAAGGCCGCTTCCCGGAAAGGCGATGGGAAGAAAGCCGATGCCGCATGGGATTCATGGTGCTCGGGGAAGATGATCCTGCCGTCGTATTCCAGGCCGTCTTCAATCAGGTTCTTCATCCAGAGCTTTCGCTTGAGCCAGAGGGGCATGGCGGTTATGAAAGAGGCTATCCCGCGCGGCGCGAATGCGAGATAGGTTTCAAGTATGCGCTCGAACTTGAGGAAGGGCTTGTCGTAGAAAGCGACATAGTCGAGGTGGCCGCCCCTGATTCCACCTTCATAGAGGCAATAGTCGATTGCGTTCGAAGGGAAGGAGAAGTCGTGCTTCTTGCGCGTGAAGCGCTCTTCCTGCGCCGCGGCGATTACATCACCGTCTCTGACCAGGCAGGCGGCGCTGTCGTGATAAAACGCTGAAATCCCGAGTATATCCATCGGTTACTCGCCTGCTGCCCGGGTGACCGGACGGCGCGGGCGCATGCTTCAAATGGGAGCGCCAGCCCGGAACTTCCCATAGTTCGAGAATCTCGCTCCTGCTCAGCTATATATGAACATTCTATCATTAAATATACATGTTGTCGATAGGATTTCAGGGGTCTTCAGGAAACCGGAGGCGCTCAAAACCGAAGCGGCCTGAAGGATACCGGAGGGGATGTCCCCTTCAGCCCTATTTGATCCGCCTCACAGGGCGGCGGCCCATCCGGCCCTTGTAGCGGGCGAACTTCTTCTGAAACTCCGTGCGGGGTTTGGGACCGAAGGTCTCGGCGGGAATTTCGGGATGCTCGGAAAGCTCGATCGACATGTCTATGAGCTTTTCGATGTTGCGCAGGTCCTTTCCCTGGTCGGGGGTGGCGAGGGAGACGGCATGTCCCTTCAGGCCCGCACGTCCCGTTCGCCCTATGCGGTGCACGTAACTTCCAGGCTCGTCGGGGAGGTCGTAGTTGATTACAAGTTCTATGCCCTGAACGTCTATCCCCCGCGCGGCGATATCGGTGGCGACGAGGATTCTGTACTTGCCCGACTTGAAACCGTTGAGGGCCTCTTTGCGCTGGTGGAGAGTCCGGTCCGAGTGGATCTCGGCCGCCGCGAACCCGGCCCTTCTCAGCGATCGCGCAACCACCCACGCGCCTCTCTTCGTGCGCGTAAACACGAGTACTGAACCCATGTACTGCTTGAGCAGCTTCTCGAGCAGCGCCTGCTTCAGGTCGCGCTTCACGACGAAGACCTCATGCGAGACACCCTCCGCCGTGGTTCCAGAGGGGGCTATCTCGGTGTGAACCGGGAGGCGCATATGGGCGGAGGCTATTCTCATTATCTCTACGGGCATAGTCGCCGAAAACAGCATGGTCTGGCGGCGCCTGGGGACTTTCTTCAATATGCGCTCGATCTGAGGGGCAAAGCCCATGTCCAGCATGCGGTCGGCTTCGTCGAGGATAAGGACATTCACATCATCCAAGCGGACGAATTTCTGATTCATATGGTCGATCAGACGGCCCGGCGTGGCCACGATAATCCGGGGCTTCTTCTCCAGCGCGCGGACCTGCCCTCTTATCGGCTCCCCGCCTATAAGCACCGCGGTTCCCATACGCAGGACCCGGGCGAAGGGCAGCAAGGCCGCTCTCACCTGTATCGCCAGCTCGCGGGTCGGGGCAAGCACAAGGCCTCTTCCCTTCTTCTTGGCGAGACGCTGTATCATCGGGATTCCAAAGGCCAAGGTCTTTCCCGTACCGGTCTGGGCTATGCCGATGACATCCTTCCCCTCATTGGCAATCGGTATCGCCTTAAGTTGTATGGGAGTCGGGACATCGAAGCCCATGTCCTCGATTTTCTTCATTAGCCCGGGCGCGATGCCCAGCCCGTAAAAGCTCTCTCTGTCCGAAGTCATGTTCTCACCTTTCCCCATATATGATAGGGACATAAATACGAGACTTAAATGCGCAGGTGGACCGGATATCGATTCTAGCCTCTTTTCACGAAGCCCACAAGTGATTGTTTGGCTCATGAGGCCATGGCGACTTCGGTTTGACGGCGGCCGGCCCCTGTGGTAGACTTGGTCCGAGCGGTGAGTAATCCAATTTCGAGCCCTTTTATAAACCCTGTTGGTTGCGAATAGCGGATTGGCCGAACAAGGAGGTGATTCGCAATGAACCAATACGCACGCGTGCTCTTGATTATTGCCGCAGCGGCAATCGTAATGCCGGGATCCGGCGCTGCCTCGGCAGATGGGACCGTCACGCTGCTGGCCTCCGATGACTGCTATGCCGTCGGCGACACCGTCTCCTTCACGCTCGCAAACGGCCTGGACTCGGCGATCCATATGCCACACGTCCCGGTGTGGTCCGTCTGGGACGCCGGGGCGGACAGCGTGGTTTACCCGCAGGACGTGTTCTGGGTCGTGGTGTCGCTCCCCGCCGACTCTTCGGCGACATACAAATGGCCCCAGATCGACTATCACCTCAACCAGGTATCACAGGGGCTGTATAGAGTAAAGGTGACCTACAGCCCGACGCTGGAACCCTGGAACCCGAGTTTCACCGTCCAGGACTCGTTCTATGTCGGCGGGGCAAGCGACGTCGAGGTGCGGACCTGGGGTAGGGTCAAATCCCTTTACCGTTAGGAACTCGCTCCACTGGCGCATTTGCAAAAAGAACCGCCCCCCACACGGGGGGCGGTTCTCCAGTACCCGTAATGTGTGCCTGCCCCGTACTATCTTGTAAGCACCATCTTTCTCGTAATCATGCTGTCATCGGCGATAACGCGGTAGAAGTAAATTCCACTTGCCACCGACTCACCCGCCGAATTGGTGCCGTCCCATCTTATGACATGGGTCCCGGCAACCATCACCTCGTCGGTAAGGGAGGCGACTCTCTGGCCCTGCATCGTGTAGACCTCGGTCGTCACCCTGGCCGGCTCCGGCAGGGAAATGCTGAACTCGGTCATGGTGTTAAACGGGTTCGGCCTGTTGTGTGATACCGCGAACCGGCCTGGGACCGTATCCATGCCGTCGGGCTTGCCTGCGAAGATCTGCTGATCCTCGGCGCTTCCGCCGGCGCCCATGCCGCGGAACTCGATTTCGTCGATATAGACGTCATCGATGTTTCCGCTGGCATCGCACATGAAGCGAAGCCTGGCGTTCGCCGGGAAGGCGTACTCGGCAGTGGAGATCGTGACGACCTCGTTGTAGAACACGTTGTTGTCGAAGTCCGTGCCCCTGGCATAAGTCGCGACCGTCTGCCACGCGGAGCCGTCGTAGTACTGGACCCAGAAGTCTTCCCTTATATTGTCCATGCTCACAGCCATGTACCAGAATTCGACTTCGAGTTCCACATACCCCGTTACGTCGTAGCTCGCCGTGTGGTAGAACGAAGAGGCAACACCGCTGTTATCCTGAATGTCCGCGGCATTCGTCCCCTGGTGGGCGTAAGCGCCGCCCGTATAGAGGTAGCAGTCGCCGCCGCCGTCGGTGTAGTTGCCGAATCCGCCTTCGAAGTCGTCATAGGTGATGACCACCCAGCTGCCGCCCTCGCTAACGGTGATGTAGCCGGTCTTTACTTCATCATCCGACCCCACGGCGTTCGAGACGGTCAGCGTCACCGTATAGGTCCCCGCCTCGGTGTATTCGTAGGCCGGGTTCTGCGCGGTGGAAGTGCCGCCGTCGCCGAATTGCCAGTACCAGGACGTCGGGCCGCCTGTCGACTGGTCGGTGAAATTCACCGTAAGCGGAACGAGGCCGCTCGTGGGCTCGCCCGCGAAGTCGGCAGTCGGAGGCACCGGCGTGCCGCCCGAACCGCGCCACTCGATCTCGTCGATAAAGACATCATCCTGGTTCCCGCTGGCGTCACACATGAAGCGGAGTCTGGCATTGTCCGGGAAGCTGTACCGGCCGCTCGATATGGACACGACTTCGTGGTAGAATAGGTTGTTTTCGAAGTCGATACCCCGGGCATACGTCGCTACCGTCCGCCACGTTGAGCCGTCGTAGTACTGGACCCAGAAGTCCTCACTGGTGTTATCCATGCTGTAAGCATAGAACCAGAACTCCACCTCGAGGTCGTCATAGCTGGAGACATCATAACTCGCCGTGTGATAGAAGGACGAGGCCACGCCGCTGTTGTCCTGAATGTCGGCCGCATTGCTGCCCTGGTGGGCATAAGTGCCGCCGGTGTAGAGGAAGCAGTCGCCGCCGCCGGATATGTAATTCCCCCACCCGCCTTCGAAATCGTCATAGGTGATGACAGTCCAGGCGGATGGCTCGGTGACGTGGATGTAGTCCGTCTTGGTTTCGGCATCCGAGCCGCATGCGCCGGTTACCGTCAGCGTCACGGTGTAGTCCCCGGCGGCCGTGTACTCATGCGCAGGGTTTTGCGCCGTCGAAGAGCCGCCGTCGCCGAATGTCCAGCTGTAGGAGGATACCTGGCCCGTGGACTGGTCGAAGAAGCTAACCGTAAGCGGGTAGTCGCCGCTCGTAGGCGTCCCGTAGAAGCCCGCAACGGGTGGGCCTTCTACGTGGATGTAGTTGGTCTTTGTCTCCGCGTCCGAACCGCACGCCCCGGTGACCGTGAGTGTGACGGTATAGTCGCCGGCAGCCGTGTACTGATGTGCCGGGTTCTGAGACGTGGAGGACCCGCCGTCGCCGAAGGTCCAATCATAGGACGTGACGTCTCCCGTTGAAGCATCGGTGAAGCTCACTGTAAGAGGCGCGCAGCCCGAAGTCGGCGTCCCCGAGAAGTCGGCGATCAACGTCTCGCCGACCGAGACATAGCCCGTCTTGGTCTCGACGTCCGTTCCACAGGGCCCGGTCACGGTAAGCGTCACCGTGTAGTTCCCCGCGCCCGTGTACACGTGGCTCGGGTTCTGCGCCGTTGACGAACCGCCGTCGCCGAAGGTCCAATCATAGGAGGATATCTGGCCGGTGGACTGGTTGGTGAAGTTCACGGTGAGAGGAGCGCAACCTGAGGTCGGGCTCCCTGTAAACGCCGCAACCGGGGCCGCGTTGACGGTGATATAGCCCGTCTTGGTCTCGCCATCCGAGCCGCCAGGCCCTGTCACCGTCAGGCTTACCGTGTAAGTCCCGGCGCTGGTATACTGGTGGCTGGGATTCTGGGCGCCCGAAGAGCCGCCGTCGCCGAAGGTCCAGTACCACGTGTCTATCTCGCCGGTGGAGAGGTCCGTGAAACTCACCGTGAGCGGTACGCAGCCTGAAGTCGGGCTGCCGCTGAACTCCGCAACGGGCGGAGGCGTGCCGCCGTACGTCAGAGCCGCGTAGGCGTCGATGCGGCCATAGCCGTAGTACTGGTCCCAGCCCGCAGAGCCCAGGTCCACGGCCGTCTCATGGAGTATGGTGCGGATGTTCTCTACCCCGATCTGGCCGTTGGCGATCATCATCGCGACGAGCGCGGAGGCATGCGGACATGCCATGGAAGTTCCGTCGTAGAACCAGTAACCCATGTCCGTGGGATCCGACTTCTGCTCGGGCGGACCCGGATTGTAGCCGAGGAAAGTCATCTGCAGCGTGCCGTCGCCGTAGCCGTCGCCGTTCTGGTCGACGCCCATGTCGCCGCCGCAGGCGCATATCTCGAGCGCGGAGCCGTACTGGGAGTAGCTCGGGCGCTGGTCGTCGTACCTGGTCGCCCCCACAGCTATCACCTGGGAGTACGCTGCCGGATAAGACACCGTGCCCGTGCCGGAGTTCCCCGACGACGCGAGGAGCACAACGCCCGCGTTATAGGCATACGTAATGGCGTTCGACACGGTCGATCCCGGGTTATAGCCCGGAGGCCAGCCCAGGCTCATATTGATGACCTGGGCCCCGTTATCCGCCGCCCAGTACAGGCCGTCGGCCAGCGACTGGGCCGAGCCCGATCCCGAGTAATCCAGGACCTTTACGGGCATCAGCGTGCAGTCGAACGCCATCCCCGCGACGCCCTGGCTGTTGTTCGTGGTCTGGGCCACGGTGCCGGCGACATGCGTGCCATGCGCGCAGTTGTCATTGGGATGGGTGTCGTTGTTGATGAAGTCATAGCCCGACGTGAACGCCGTACCCGACAGCTCAGGGGCCTGGATGTACTGGGTAACCCCGGACTGCACGGTGCCCAGCTCGTAAGAAGGTATGGCGTAATTCTCATAGGCTATGCCGCTGTCCAGTATCCCCACGACAACGCTCTGGCCCGTGGAGATGTCCCAAGCCTGCTCCATGTTTATCTTGGGAAAACTCCACTGGTAGGAGTAATAGGGGTCGTTCGGAACCATGTGGGCGCGACAGACTGAGTTGAGCTCGGCGTACTCGACCCGCGGGTCGCGGGCGAGCCTGGAGACCATGTCCTGCTCGGCACCTTCCGGCACTTTGAGCTTCTTGAAGCCACCGCGATGCTCGGAGATGACATGGGTGCCGGTGTCCTCATATACCTCTGTCATCTGCTGCTCGGCGACGTTCAGCTTGAATTTGACCAGTATCTCGCCCCGCACATACTCGACCCCACCGGCATGCGCCGCCCTGTCCGCGATCGACCTGGATCTGAAACCTTCGGCCTGCGGAGATGCCGTGAAGAGGAGGGTAAGTACGAGGACAAGACCTATTATGAAGCGTTTGTTCATGTCACTTCCTCCTTATACAACCCTGGGTTGAGGAGTGCTTTGCTTCTCAGGATGTCTCTGCTTCGGTACTTCCGGTGAGGAACAGGGGTTTAAGTCAGACGTCACCTCCTTATAATACCGTGGATTGGAACGAGTGGCAAATACAGAGCAGAACCTGGATTACCATCACCTCCCCGCCAGGTGCCGGTATTCCGAGAAGTTTATTGCCTATCGGCATGGATGCTGTGGCCATGCAGGCAGAATTAAACCACACCCGGAGGCTCTACACAAGCCCGAATTCGCGCGCCGGCGCGGCGCCCCGCCGCCCCGCCAGTTGGGGCTTGTGGCATCCGGGGCGAGTTGCTAGAATAACTGCCAGTATTCCGTCGGGTCTTACGTGGGGGAGAACTTGGCCAGAATTACCAGGAACGAAGAGAGAGTGCTCGCCGAGATGCTCAACTCATCGGATCCCTGGCGTGTCGCGGGGCACGCCAAAGTCGACTTCGCTCACTATGTCAAGACTCTGAAAACCCTCGTCAAAAAGGGCTTCATTTCAATAGAGGGCGCCGAGATACTGCTCACCGAAAAAGGCATGAAGCTCGTGCGCGACATCAACCTGCTCCCGGCGGAGGAGATATCCGGCAGGGTCGAGACCGCCAGGAAGGATTTCATCAAGGTAATCCGCAGGAGGCCCAGAACCGCAGCGATTTACGACCAGGGTTACATGACCCTGAACTCCGTCTTCAGGCGCGTGAGCCTCATTGCGAGAATGGGGGACGCAAGCGGCAAGAGAATCGCCGTCCTCGGCGACGACGATCTCATGTCGGTGGCGTTATGTCTGACCGTTCAGCCGCGGCATGTGAACGTCCTGGAGGTCGACGAGAGGCTCGTAAACCTCATCGGAGAGGTCGCAGGGGAATCGGGACTTCCCATAACGGTGGACCGCTGGGACCTTCGCGATCCCCTGCCGGCCAAATACAAGGGGCAATTCGACACATTCGTGACCGACCCCTCGGAGACCATGCCCGGGCTCAAGATGTTCCTGGGCCGCGCGCTTTTCACCCTGCGCGCGGGCGAGGGCGGGGCCGGCTACTTCGGCCTCACGGCCATCGAGGCCTCTTACAAGAAATGGGGCGCGTTTCAGCAGTGGCTCTTGAAGACCTACCCTCTGGCCATAACCCACATACTCCCCGGCTACGCTTACTACGACAACTGGACCGGCCTGGCCAAGCAGACGAAGGGCTACGGGCTGGATCCCTTCAAGAGCATGCCACAGGCCACCTGGTTCAACTCGGCCCTGGTGAGGCTCGAGACCCTCACGGGTTTCGCCCCGAAGCAGACCGGGAAGACGCGGGGTACGATATTCGAAGACGACGAATCCTGCGGAACGACCAAGGAAGTGTGATGGCATTCGGCACGAAACGCGGGCCGGCGCCTGTCCCGGGCAAGCATATCATATTGGAGATGTGGGACGCCAATAACACCAACTCGCCCGAAGCCATCAGGTCCGCGCTCACCGAGGCCTGTGACAAGGGCAACCTTCGGCTCCTCAAGGTTCTCATTCACCAGTTCGAACCCATCGGCATATCGGGCGTCGCCATGATCGCCGAGTCACATATAACGATCCACACCTGGCCCGAGTACTCCTTTATTGCGGTGGACATCTACACCTCCAAGAAGGGCGCCGATATCGACAGGGTGGCCCAGGCCATGAAGGCCGCCTTCTCGCCGGGGCAGGTGAACCAGGTGGAGATCCAGCGCGGCAAGGGACGGCAACCCTAGGCGATCTTCTTGCCCCTGCGGGTAGTGGCGCGGTAGAGGTTGGTTATGGGCATCCGCCTGTCCTTGCCGAACGCCCTGGGGGTTATCCTTATGCCGGGCGGCCCCTGCCTCCGCTTGTACTCATTGCTGTCGACCATGTTGGCGACCTTGACGACGAGCGATTTCTTGAAGCCCTCCTTGGCGATCCGGCTGATCGACATGTCCTCCTCAACGTACATGCCGAGAACGGGGTCCAGCACTTCGTAGGGCGGAAGCGCGTCCTCGTCTTTCTGATCGGCCCTGAGTTCGGCCGAAGGCGGCTTGGTGAAAACGCTCTCGGGAAACACCTTCTTGCGTTTGCCGTTCCGGTGGCGGGCAAGGTGGTAGACCAGCGTCTTGGGAACGTCTTTTAAGACCGCAAGGCCCCCGGCGAGGTCGCCGTAGAGCGTGCAATATCCCACCGCGAGCTCGCTCTTGTTGCCGGTGGCAAGCATGAGCCAGTTGTTCTTGTTGGCCAGGGCCATGAGGATATTGCCGCGTATGCGCGCCTGTATGTTTTCCTCGGTTACGTCCGGCTTGGTGCCTCTGAATACCGGCGCGAGCGTCTTGAGGTATGATTTGAATATGGGCTCTATCTTAACGGTCTGGAGCTTTATGCCCAGGTTCCCGGCGACGGCGCGGGCGTCGGTTATGCTGTGGTCCGAGGAATAGCGCGAGGGCATTGAGACGCCTACGACATTGGCCTTGCCCACCGCGTCCGCCGCTATGGCCGCAACGAGCGTCGAGTCGATGCCGCCGCTCAAGCCGATGACGACTTTCTTGAACCCGTTCTTGCGTATGTAGTCCCTGGTGCCCAGGACGAGGGCGGCGTATATCTCGGGCAGCACCTGCAGGGACTTTTCGACCCTGAGCGCTATCTTCTTCCTGCGTTCCCTGGGTTTTACCTGATGGTCGGCCGTGTCCACGCGGAGCCCGTGACCCCTTCGCTCCCATCCGACGCGGCTCTTCTCCCTTCCCGGTATGTCTTCGATGTCGGCTACCAGGAGGTCCTCGGCGAACTGCTTGGCCTGCGCGATCACCTTGCCCGCGGGGTCGATGACCATGCTCTGGCCGTCGAAGACGAGCTCGTCCTGCCCGCCGACCAGGTTCACGTAAGCCACATAGGCATTATTGGACACCGCGCGCTGGCCGAGCAGCCCGGCCCGCGCGCTTCCCTTGCCTACGTGATAAGGAGACGAAGAAATATTGAGAAGTATGGACGCCCTGCCCTCCCAGGCCTGCACCGCGGGGACATCCTCGGACCAGATATCCTCGCATACGCTGATGCCTATCCGGGTGCCCCCGAGGTTCAGGACGCAGACCTTGCGCGCGGGCTTGAAGTAGCGCCTCTCGTCGAAGACCCCATAGTTGGGAAGGTGGACCTTGTTGCATTTGAACACGACGCGCCCTTCGCTTAGCACCGCCGCCGTGTTGAAGACGTCCTTGGCGGCGCAGGGCACGCCGATCACCGCCGTGATCCCCTTAACCTTCTTGGCCAGGGCATACAGGGCATCGGCGCAATCCGACAGGAAATGCTTCTTGAAAAGGAGATCCTCCGGAGGATAACCCGATATGGCCAGTTCGGGAAATGCGACAAGGTCGGCCTGGGCATTCTTGGCCCTGTCGACCCACTTGATGATCTTCTTCGAATTGCCGGCGATGTCGCCGACTTTGAAATTGACCTGCGCGAGGGCAATCCTCAGCATTCTGGACACTCTCCGTCAGGAGCCAAGCAATAATAGAATATCCCCGTGCCTCCTGACAAGATTAATGTGGGGGCGCAGGGGGCCTGCCGGTTCTTCTTGAAAACCGGAGCTCTAATATGTACGCTCAGGCCAACTCGGAGGATCGGGGCATGACCCGCAAGCAGCAGATAGCGCTGGCCATATTCGCGGCATTCGTCGTAGTTATTTTCTACATCTTCTACCTAATTCTGAGGCCCTACCTTTCCTATCTCATATGGGGAGCCCTGCTGGCCCTTATCGCCAATCCGCTCAACAGGCGGTTCCGGGACAGGATTTCCAACGACAATCTCAGGGCGATGCTTCTCTCGATAATCGTCGTGGCCCTCATAATCGTGCCCGTCATCCTTCTTGCGCTGGGGCTTGTCGGCGAGGCCAGCGACATGTACGCAGCTTTCAGGGAAGCCTCGGCTGAGGGCAAGTACGACTTCGTACTCAGGCCGGAGGCCTACGGCTGGAACGAGAAGCTCGGCGAATTCCTGGCCCCATACATAGACACAACCAGGCTCGACATAGAGGGGTGGATCTCCGGGAATCTCCAGAGGATCACGTCTTTCCTCGCCGGGAAGGTATCGTCCGTGGTCGGCAATGTCTCCATGGCCATCGTGAGCTTCGTCTTTATCGTGTTCTCCATGTTCTTCTTCATAAGAGACGGGAACAAGATCGCCGACTACACGTGGGACCTTCTGCCCATGTCGGATGACCTCAAAGAAAAACTCGCCACTCATCAGCTGGAGGTCGTCGAGGCGTCCATATACGGGGGCCTCATGATCGCGGCCGTGCAGGGCGGGCTCGGAGCGCTCGTTTTCTGGATCCTCGGGCTTCCATCGCCCCTCTTCTGGGGCGTTGTGATGGCCTTCCTCTCTGTGATCCCGCTCGTGGGGCCATGGGTTGTCTACATACCCGCCGCGGCCATACTCGCCCTGTCGGGGAGCTGGGTGAAGGGAGGCATACTGCTGGCCATCGGGATCATCGTGGTGAGCCAGGCCGACAATTTCTTAAGGCCGGTGATAGTCGGCAAGCGGGCGAAAATACCGACGCTCATTCTGCTATTCAGCATACTCGGCGGGATCAAGCTCTTCGGCCTGCTGGGAATACTGCTGGGCCCCATCATCGCTTCGATGGTGCTTACGCTCGTGCAGTTCTACCGCGGCCTCAACGCCGGGGGTGCGGGCGGGGCTCCCGATGAGGGCGCACCCGGGCAAGCCGGCATCGCCGGATAGAGCCGGATAGCGCCGCCAATCACACCCGTACCCTCGGCGTCGCCGGCCGGGCCTACTCCACTCCGGTCCCGACCTTGAAAACCAGCCCGAGTGCGAGCGCGTCCCTCATTTGAACGGCCGTGCTTACGTCGCGGTCATAGAGGAGGCTATAGTCGAAGGTGACGTCCACGTACGGAGCCACGGCCGCGGCCAGGGCATTGTCCCACCTGACGTCGACTTCGTTAAAACCCTTCATATTGGAGAAGAAGTTGACTCTTGTAAAATAGACCAGCCTCTCGCTGATCTCGTAGCCGAAATCGGTTACCCACTCGGCGCCGTACTCGGAGCGCAGGGGCTCTTCCTTGTCGGTGTCCGGGTCGTCGCTGAACTCGCGGAATTCATTGGTGAGTGTCTGCTTGGCGGCGAAGCCGATTCTGGTCTGCCACTGGGACCAGTAGTTGTAGGTCAACCCGGCGCTCTCCGTGAAGTAACCGGGATCCATGAAGTTGGAGATGGCGGTCCTGCTGGTGTCCGTGTATTCATAGCCCCTGGCGAACTGCGTTTCCCAGTAGAGGGCGGCGTACGCGCCCAGCGGGCCGCTGAGCTTGGCGCCCAGCTTGCTCTCGAACGTGATCTCGTCCACGGACTTCCGGGAACCCTCATCGCCCTGCTTGGTCTGGCCATAGCCCAGTTTGAACCAGTTGGACCAGTCGTATGCCTCCTGGTCGTAGAGGAACTTTCCTGTCGAGGTGAGCTGCCAGGCCAGCGCGTTCTCGCCGCCCGCGGCCCAGTTGGAGAAACCGGCCTGGGTGAGCTTGAAGCCGCCCAGGAAACCGTTCTTCCAACCGTATGTGGGCGCCTCCTCTTCGCCCTCAGCTAACGCGGGGCTCGTTACAGCCATGGCAGCCAACATTACGGCCGGGATCATGACCGGAACAACTGCCTTGATAAGAAGCTTCACAATATCACCTCCGATTCGAGAATGGGTTGGAGTCACTTCGCCGGACACCCGGGGACATGATCAGAAAGCCGGGCGAATCCTGATTTATGCCGAAACGGGGTAGATCCGGCGACAGAAAGCACGGCCCCCCGTCTATGAGGCAGGCCGCACTCAGTCAACCGGCTACGCGTCCTACCTGTACATCACCAGTGCCGTCGCCCGCGGCACCTTGATCTTGTCGCCCTTATACTTGTCCTTGCCGGACTTGACCTTCTCCGTGCCGGCTTCCTTCTCGTTGACGACGACGGTCCACTCACCACCCTCCGGAACCCTGAATACCTCTTCGCCGCCGTTGGGATTGATGAGCACCATGACCTCGTTCCAGGCGTCGCCGGAGTTGCCGGCGGAGAGCACGTAGCCCACGCAGTTGGCCGGCACCGTCAGGCCGAGATCGTCATCCAGGAACCTGAGATTGGCCTCTACCTGCTCACGCGTCTTCATGCGGAAGATGGGATGGGCCTTTCTCAAGGCGATGAGACCGCGGTAGTACTCGTAGATGTCCATGTTATCCATCTTCCACTGCCACTGGATGGCATTGACGGCGTCGGGCTTGTTATAGGAGTTGTGATCGCCCTGCTTGGTCCTCAGGATCTCCTGGCCGCCGAGCATGAACGGTATGCCCTGGGAGGTGAAAATGAGCACCGCCCCCATCTTGACCATGCGTTCCCTGTCGCTTTCGCTGATGCGCCGGTCGTCCTTGGTGGTGATCATCAGCCTGTCCCAGAAGGTCCGGTTGTCGTGGCTGCTTATGTAGTTGATGCTCTCGGTGGGATGCATGGTGAAGTCGTTGATCGAACCCTCTATGCCCTTCTTGATCTTATCCACGTTGATGCCCGTCTGCACGTAGCCGGGATTGAGGTCGAAGACGCCGCCCTTTATGGCGTCGCGGAAGTGGTCGTTGAAGACAGCGAACCCTTTGCCCTTCTGGGCGCCCTTATAGGTCGGGCTGATAGGCGTCTCGCCGCCCGTCCATGGCTCGCCGTGAATTATGATATCCGGATTCAGAGCCCGGAGCTCCTCTACGGCCCGGGTGATGGTCTCCATGTCCATGAGGCCCATGAGGTCGAACCTGAAGCCGTCGACCTTGTATTCGGTCACCCAGTACTTGAGGGACTCGATGATGAACTTGCGCATCATGGGCGCCTCGGAGCGGGTCTCGTTGCCCGTCCCCGAGCCGTTCCAGTACGAGCCGTCGTCCTTGTACCTGTAGTAGTAGCCCGGCACCAGGCCCTCGAAGGAGTAGATCTTGTCGGGGCGGTACTCGGCCGTATGGTTGTACACCACGTCCATGACCACCTTCATGCCGTTGCGGTGAAGCGCGTCCACCAGCATCTTGAATTCCTCAACCCGCTTGGCGTTGTATGTCTCGGTGGCGTACCAGCCGTCGGGCGAATTGAAATGCACGGGCATATAGCCCCAGTTGTATTGCTGCGAGAGCTCGTCGTTCTCGAAGTCCTGTATGGGCAGGAGCTGCACCACGTTGACTCCGAGGTCGATGAGATGGTCGAGGCCCGTCTGGATGAGTTCGGGAGTCCCCGTAAGCAGCGTGCCCCTCTCCGTGAATCCCAGGTATTTGCCCTTGTTTCTCACGCCCGAGCGCTCGCCGATGGTGAAGTCGCGCACGTGCATTTCGTATATGATGGCCTCGCTTCTGTCGAAGGTCGGCGCGTCCGCGATCGGCGTCTCGTCGGTGAATATAAAGGTCCTGCCATTGTGGGCCGAGTTGCACTTCGCGTAGGGTTCTATGACTTCGCGACCGAGCCCGGGGTCCCAGCCCTCGGCTTTGATAGTGTAATAGGTTCCCTTGGCGTCGCCTGGGAGCTTCACCTCCCATACGCCGCCTCCGGTGTACTGCATCTCGTAGCCCTTCGACCTGCTTCCCTGCTGGTATGCGTAGAGAAGCGCCGTGACCTTCGTTGCCGTGGGCGCCCAGACCCGAATAGTGGTGCTCTGCGGCGTGTAGAAACAGCCGAGCTCGGCGTCCGACTGGTATTCGGGAAGGTCCAGTATGGCGCGGTAAGTGAGGTTGGTTGGCTTGAAGCCCTGGACTTCAGCCGTGTACAGGGGGATCGGGTCGGTCCTCACATTGAGTTCCCTGTCGATCCCGACGCCCACAAGGTACACAGAGCCCTTGCGCGGCGGCACCTCGCGGATGGCGGTTATGGGTACGGGGTTGCCGGCCTCGTCCTTGATGGCGAAGTTGTCGGGAACCAGCGCATCCTCGGGCAGGACCGTCGAAAGCGACAGCGTGATCACGCTCTTGCCGTCTACGAAGGCGCCCAGAAGGCGCGGCGTCGTGTCGGGGACCTCGGTGAAGAGCTCTTCCTCCCCCCCCAGGATATACACCTCTTCTCCGTGGAAGGGATACCAGATGCGGTCGGGTGCGTCCTTGTCCGCCCAGTTGCCGTACTTGGGAAGCAGGCCGATCTGTGTGCCGCTCCCGTAAATGGCTGGATCGACCTTGAATACGAGGCCGAAGTCGTCCTTGCCGGACGGCATGATCTCGTTTGAGTTTTCGTCCGTCGCGTCGTCCCAGGTCCAGAGCGTCCACCCGTCATAGTCGCCGCGCGCCCTGTGGTAGTGCACGGTAATTGATCCAATGTCTTTAGTCGCCATCATGTCCTCGCCCGGCTCGCTGGTGAAAAGGTCGGGATGGCCCGAGATTATCCAGATCTCATCACCCATGTCGGCCGTCCATATGCGGTCGGGTGGGTCCTTGCTGACCCACTCCTGGTATTTGGGCAGCAGGCCTATCGCGTCGCCCCTGCCGTACTCGGACTTGACTACATGGAAGATGAGACCGAAGTCATCGCTGCCCTCGCGCTCCAGCTCCTGCGAGGCCTGTCCCGTCTCGGCTTCCCAGGTCCAGAGCGTCCAGTCGCCGTACTCGCCGTCAAGGCGATGGTAGTGCACGACCAGAATGTCGCCCTGGGAATGGGCCAGGGGTGCAAGGAGCATAAGCGCCAGCGCGAATGCCATCAGGATAGTGCCCGGCTTTCCCTGCATGTTCTCCATCCTTCTCCTCCTTGGTAAGCGGCCGTCAGGATAAGGGCCGGCAGAGACCAATTTCCGGATTAATGGGGCTTAAGAAAAGTCACCCAAGCGATAATAACCCTCCCGGCAAAATCACTCAAGAGATTTAACACGAGGGGCCGGCAACCCGTTCCGGCCGGTTGACGCGGCCCGGCCCGCCAGACCTTTTGCCGTGTCTGCCTTTTATTCCCTTTGACTTCAGGTCCGTCATGTGTAAGAATGTGGACGTATGCTATTCTGTGCTTTTCACACCTCCAGACTTGAAGTCGAATCGTGATTACCTCCTCGCACATCGAGCTCAGCAAAAAGGCGTTGGAGGGTAATATCCGGTTTCTAAGGCGTAAAATCGGGAAAGACACGGTCTTCTCGTCGGTGATCAAGGGAAACGCCTACGGTCACAACATTGAAGACTTCGTCCCTCTAGCCGAAAGCTGCGGAGTCAGGCATTTCTCAGTATTCAACATTGAAGAAGCGGCAAGAGCGCACACCGTGCTGTCCGAAGAGAGCCACATCATGATTACCGGTTACATAGATGATAGAGACCTGGAATGGGTGATGACAAAGGGCATGTCCTTTTATGTATTCGACGAGGCGCGGCTGCACGCCGCGGTCAAAGCCGCCAGGAAGACCGGTGTTGCAGCGCGTGTCCATCTCGAATTGGAAACCGGTCTCAACCGCACCGGCCTGAACCGGGACGAACTCGAAGGTTGCCTCGAGATCATAGAAAAGAACCGGGACTGCATCAGGGTCGACGGAATCTGCACTCATTATGCGGGAGCTGAGAGCATAGCGAATTTCTGGCGGATAAAGAACCAGGTAGAGGTTTTCAATGAGATCTCGGACGAGCTCAGGTCCAGGGGATTCACCGCTCCGGCTCGACACACCGCCTGCTCGGCGGCGGCCCTGCGCTACCCCGAGACGGTTATGGACATGGTTAGGTTCGGCATAGCGCAGTACGGCTACTGGCCGAGCAAGGAGACCCGGCTACAGCACTTCGTCGAAGAGGAGCAGAGCGGAAAGCCGCCCAGGCGGAGTCCGCTCAAGGCCGTCCTTACATGGAAGAGCCGGATAATGGGAATCAAGTCGGTAAGCGCCGGCGAATATGTGGGCTATGGAACCATCTACCAGGCCAGCCGCCGCCAGCAGATCGCCACCGTCCCGGTGGGCTACTTCCAGGGATTCGCCCGCGATCTCAGCAACCTGGGCTACGTGCTGGTTCACGGCAGGAGAGCCGCGGTACTGGGTTTCGTCAGCATGAACATGATAGTAATCGATATCACTGGCATACCGGATGCGCGTAGAGGAGATGAGGTAGTCGTAATAGGCAAACAGGGAAGGAACGAGATGAGCGTCAGCGCCTTCGGCGAAATGAGCCGGAACCTGAATTACGAGGTGCTGGTGCGCATTCCTTCGGAGATTCCCAGGATAGTCGTGGATTGAGCTCCGGGGTATATGAGCGCGGACGAACCGGTCAGACGAAGGCAGAGAATCGGAGGTTGCATGGAGCTGAAAGTCAGGCGGATAGAGAGACAGGCCGACTTCGAGAATGGATTCACCAGAGAGGATTTTATCGAGTTCCTCTATACGCACCTCGGTAGATTCGGCGACACCAGGTCGGCGATAGAAAAGGCCGTGGACTATGCTTTCTCCGAAACCGAGGGCAAGGGCGGATTCCTGGTTACCGCTCACCTGGGCGACGACCTCGTCGGCGAAGTGGTGATAAACGACACAGGCATGGCGGAATACGTTCCCGAGCACCTGCTTGTGTACATTGCCGTCCACGGGGATTATCGCAGCAAGGGCCTGGGCGCCCGGATCATGGATGAGACATTCAGGATGTGTGAAGGCAACGTCGCCCTGCATGTGGAGTACGATAACCCGGCGAAGCGGTTCTACGAACGGCTCGGCATGAAAAGCAAGTACGCCGAGATGAGGTATATCAAGCAGGCTGAGTGATATGGCAACGCTGACGATCAACATCGACCGGATACTCGGGAATATCCGCAAGCTGAATGCCTACTTGTCGGATCACGACATAACCTGGTCTCTCGTGACCAAGATGCTGAGCGGTTATCCTCCGATCCTCGAACCCCTTCTTGAGGCGCCATGCATGAAGTCGCTTCACTCGGTTGGCGACTCCCGCATATCCAACCTGCGCGTAATCAAGAAGATAAGACCCGACATCGTTACCATATATATAAAGCCGCCGGCAGTGAACCAGGCCAGGAACGTAATCCGTTACGCCGACATTTCTCTCAACACGACATACCGCACGATTCTCGAATTGAGTAAAGAGGCAACGAGGCACGGCAAGGTGCACAGAATCGTGATCATGCTTGAACTCGGCGAACTGCGCGAAGGGATCGCCCGGGACAATGTCATAGAGTTCTACGAGAGAGTATTCCACCTCCCCAACATCCGAGTCATCGGTCTTGGCACCAATCTGGGCTGCATGTTCGGAATCGAGCCGACCTATGACAAGTTGATACAGCTCAACCTGTTCGCCCAGCTCGTGAAGGCCAGGTTCCAGCAGGACTTCGAGCTGATCTCGGGCGGGAGCTCCATCACGCTCCCGCTTTTGGGCAGGGGCAAGATCCCCCGCGGCGTCAACCACCTCAGGATCGGTGAGACGGCCTTCCTGGGAAGATCGCTGCTGACTGGCAGACGATTCCGAGATCTCTCGACAAACGCATTCGATTTTTCAGCCGAGATAGTCGAGATAGAGAAGAAATCCTCGGTGCCTGACGGGCGGATAAGCGACGCAAGCGTCGGACATGCCGTCGGGTCCGACAGGACCGTAGAGGACGACGGACAGGAATACCGGTGCCTGGTGGACTTCGGCCAGGTGGACGTCGGACTGGATGACCTGACCATAAAGGACAGGGGTATCAGATTCGTGGGCACCACGTCGGACATGACGGTCTACAGCCTCGGTAAAGACAAGAGGAAGTGGAAGGTAGGGAAGCAAATGCAGTTCAGTCCCAACTACATGGCCGTCGCGCGGCTTATGAACAACAGGTATGTCGAAAAGAAGGTAGTCCGGAGCGTACCAGGCGAGGAGCCGTGATTCTATATACCTGCCTCGACTGAGGGAAGCGCGTCCCGGTCAATGACGCGGCTTCTCCGGGCTGCGCCTGACGGCGATGCAGACACGAGCACGGGCGGCCGGGCCTGTTACGGGCCGGGGCGCCTGCGAGCGGCGAACAGAGGGTCAGAGGAATGAAGCAACAACGAGATATGGAGGAACGATGGACACCGACAAGGGGGTAATATTCACACGTAGGGCCTCGGGGCTCGTTCGCGAGCTCTCGTGGTTCGATGTTTTCATATTCGTGGTGGCGGGCCCAGCCGCATCCGGGGTTACGTTTTACTCCGTCTCCACCGCGGCCGATTTCCCAGGGGCCAGCCTCCCGCTGGCCTTCCTCGTGGGGCTCGCAGTCTTCCTTCCCGTGACGCTGCTGGTGGCAATCACATCCGCCACCATGCCCAGGTCCGGGGGCCTCTACATAGTAGTCAGCAGGGTGATGGGCCCGACTCTCGGGTACCTGAGCGCCTGGCTCCTGTTCATCGGCTACGGCATCTCCAGCGGCGTACTCGGCTACATAGTCGTGGGGCTCATGGGCTCGGCGTTCTCCACCGCGGCCCTCACGAGCGGCATCGGCTGGCTGGCGAGGCTCGGCCAAATCATGCAGGCGCCGGTATGGCAGCTCGTTGGAGGGGCGCTTGTGGTGGGGCTATTCTGGCTCATCGCCTACAGGGGCATACGCAAGGTAAAGTCCATGATGCGGGCGCTGTTCTTCATACCGCTCGTCGGGACCGTAGTCGCAATACTGTGGTTTGTGTTCTCGGGAGGGCCCGAGAGCGCGGCGGCCGGCTTCAACGGCACCTGGGGCGCGGGCGCCTACCAGGCCATAGTCCAGAAAGCAGCCGAACTGGGGTGGACCCGGCACTCATTCGACCTGGGCAGCACGATCAGCGCTCTCATCGTCGTGATATGGGCTTACGCGAGCATCACCATAATCAACTATGCGGGCGGCGAGATAAAGACTCCCAAGACAAGCATGATAAGGGGATTTACGATCGGCACGATTTTCGTCGGCGTCTTCTACGTGGTCATCGTGCAGAGCGTGTACGGCGCCTTCGGGGAGTTCATCGCTTCCTACGATTTTCTGTACGATCACCATCCGGAAGTGCTGTCGGGAATAATGGGCGGACTGGTTAAGCCCTCCGTGCCCTTCTATTTCATGGCCGTCGCGGGCAACGTGTGGTTCGGCCTTGTCGTGGCCCTTACTATCGCCCTGTGGTACGCGAACTCCATACTCCCGGGCTTCCTAGCCAATTCCAGGCTCGCCTTCGCGCTTTCCATGGACAAGTCTTTTCCCAAGGCGCTGTCGGCGGTCAACCGGCGCACGGGTTCGCCTACCAACGCGGTCCATCTCAATGCCCTGTTCTGCTTCCTCGGCGTGCTCATGATGATGCTCTCAGTTGACGTGATTCTCTCAATACTCACCATCACAACATTCTTTATCTTCTGGCCGTTCGGCCTCAGCGCGATGCTGCTACCCTATCACAAACGTGAGATCTACGACCGCTCGCCGGTACAGTGGAGTCTCTTCGGGCTCCCCCTGATGACCCTGCTGGGCGGTTTTACCTTCCTGGCCGGCTGGTTCTTTATCTACCTGTCGCTCAGGAACTTCAGCCCTCCGGTGATGATGACCCTGATAGGCGTAATGCTGGCCGGAATCGTCCTGTACCTGTACCAGCAGGCCAAGAACAAGAAGGAGGGCGTGGACATAGACAGCATATATTCCCAGATACCACCTGAATGAGAATGGAGTTTATCTTATGGCAAAGCTGTTCTTCTCGGTAGACGTTCACGGCGCGGAGAGCGTGTGGAGGAAGTGGTTGAAAGTGCCCGAGCTCTACGGAGTCGACGGTATGCTTCTCTGCGGAGACCTGACGGGCAAGTCGCTGGTTCCGCTCATCGAGCAGCCGGACGGAAAGTACAAGGCGTTTTACTTCGGACAGAACTGGGAACTCGAGCCGGGAGCCGAGGTAGCCGAGATGGAGAAGCGCATTCGTGACGCCGGGGCCTATACCATGAGATGCGACCCCGACCGCGTGGAGGAACTTAAGGACAATCCGGCAAAGGTCGAGAGCCTGATGATGGGCATGATAATCGACAGGATGAGCCGGTGGATGGAGATACTGCTCGAGACCGTAGACGTCAGCAAGGTGGACGCCATTGTGATGCCCGGCAACGACGACGACCACGAGGTAGACGATGTGATCAAGTCGTTCGGTGACAGGGGCATTAAGTGGTGTCTCGACGGGGTACTATCTGTGCTGGGGGCTCCCATGGTGAGCCTGGACTACGTTAATCCCACACCCTGGGACACGCCCAGAGAGGACAGCGAGAAAGGCCTTTCCAAGAGAATCAGCAGGATCGTCGGAAAGCTCGATGACCCCTCGGCGGCGATCTTCAACTTCCACGCCCCGCCCCACGGGACCATGCTGGACCTGGCCCCCGAGCTCGACGCGAGCAGAAAGCCCGTGACAGTGGCCGGCCAGGTCAACTTCGTGCACGTTGGGAGCAAGGCTGTCCTGAAATCCATCGAGGAATACCAGCCCATGATCGGGCTGCACGGGCATATACACGAGTCCTCCGGGGACGACAGGGTCGGCCGCACCGTTGTGGTGAATCCCGGGTCCGAGTACGGCGAGGGCATCCTCAGGGGCTACATTCTGGACATCAAGGACTCCCGGGTCGTCAACCAGTGGAAAGTCGAGGGCTGAGCTTGGAAGCGAGAATTCCGCCCGGTGTGCATGCTCCATTTCTGGAGGAGGGCGCGGCCCTCACAGGGAATAACCTGGAGAAGCAGGAGAGCGAATTCGCCGCATTGCTACATGAGTTCATGGAAAGGGCCGCCGGTCACGGCGCCACCATCAGGGTCATCGGGTCGCTGGCCTTCCGGCTCAAATGCCCGGATTACAAATACATCGAGTACGACAACGGCCGCTATCTCACCGACATCGACTTCGTCACGTATTCCCGGGACATAGCCGGCGTTCAGGACATGTTCGCCGACATGGGCTGGGAAGAGAACATGAATGTGCTGCGTCTCTTCGGTGACAAGAGGAGGATATTCTACCATCCGTCGCTCCCCCTTCATTCGGACATCTTCCTCGACAAACTCCGCTTCTGCCACGAGATAGATTTCAGGGAAAGACTGGAACTGGAAAGCCCCACCATAACCCTCATAGACCTCCTCCTGGAAAAACTCCAGATCGTTCAGATTAATCGCAAGGACCTCGTGGATCTGATGGTGCTTCTCAGCCAATACCCGGTGGACAGGGAACCGGGCGCCACGGACAGCATAGACGGTTCCAGGCTGGCGGCGCTTTGCGGCCGCGACTGGGGCTGGTGGCGCACCGCCACAATGAACCTTCGCAAGGCCAATGAGTTCGCGGGAGACTTCCTCTCCGGTGAGGACGCCCGGAGAGTGAGAGATAGACTGGACATCCTGGCGGCCATGGTGGAGGCCGAACGAAAAGGCCTGGGCTGGAGGATCCGCTCAGCAATAGGCGACAGGATGCGCTGGTACAGGGAAGTAGAAGAAGTCGAAAGGGACTGACCGCAGTCTAGCCCAGGAGCCGCTGGGCCCCGTAGAAGCACTTCTTGGAATACACAATGGGATAGGAGCGGAGGTTGGCCATGCTGATAAGGGCCCTCCGGCCCAGAAAGCCGATGGCGCTCGGAAACGTTCTCCACACATAGCTGATATTCTGGATCGCCTTCCTGGGCCGCATATAGAAGGATCTATAGGCCGCAATCTGAATCCGTATCAGCTCATCAGGAGTCACATGATCCATCTCTATCACGGGGTGCAGACCCGAGTACATACCCCAGTCATCGGTGAGAAGGCGGTCCTTCATTTTCTCGAAGGTCTTGGAGCCGGGGTACGGGGTCAGCAATGAGAACTGGGCCCTGCGCGGATCCAGCCGCTTTGCGAAGTCTATTGTCTCCATCATCATCTGCTTTGTCTCATGGGGCGCGCCGAGTATAAAGGCGCCCGTCACTTCGACCCCGTTTTTCCTGAGGATCTCCATGGCTTTGAAAGAGTCATCGACCTGTGCTCTCTTGCCGTACCCATCCAGAGCCTCCTGGCTGCCGCTCTCAAAGCCTATGAAGGTCCACCGGAGACCGGCCCGCGCCATTGCCCGGACCATGTCCGGATTCTCGACTATTGTATCTACGCGGGTCATACCGCCCCATATGATGTCCCACCCCCGGGCCAGGATCTTCTCGGAGAGCTCTATGGCCCGGCCGGGGTTCAGCGTGAGGTTGTCATCTACGAATGAAATCGCGCGATAGCCGTATTTGCTTTGCAGCAGCTCCACCTCGGCAAGAATGTTGTCCGCGGACCTCGCCCGCCAGCGAACGCCGAAAAAGCGCGAGGACGAACAGAATTCGCATTTGAAGGGACAGCCCCTGGATGTAACCACCGTAGTGCTGAGTCGCCCGTTCATCCTCTCCTTATAGAGATTCATGGGCAATAGGTCCCTGGCCGGGAAGGGGAGAGCGTCAAGATCTCTGATGAACGGGGCGTCGGGTGTCCTCTGGACTTCGCCGTCTTCCATATACGAGACGCCCCTGACGTCTTCGAGGGCTCTCTTGTTCTGGAGGAATTCCACAAGCGACAGAAGTGAGTATTCGCCCTCATTCCGGACGACGTAATCTACCGCTCCTGTCTCCAGGGCGTCTGCGTCCTGGAAGCTGACGTGAGGCCCGCCCATCACCACCACGGCGCCCTGCTCTCTGGCGAGCCTGGCGATTTCAAGGGATTGCGGGTATCTTGACGTATCGACTGAAATGCCAACGAGATCGAATTCCCCGTACGGGTACCTGGACCAGTGCTGCGTCTCTACGGCGAAGTCGACTATACTTACCTGGCAATGGTCCCTGAGAACGGCGGCGATATAGGCCAGGCCCAGAGGGGGGCGGCTTATGCCCAGGATCCCGTAGGAGAAGCCGCCGTGGGGATTGACCAGCAGCACCTTTGAAACGTCTCTGGGCGTTCTGGCGGAGCCTACCTCAAGATCGGCCGCGCAGGCGGCATCCGGAATCGATTTCATGAAATTGCTTTCCCTGCTCCCCACCCCATCGTCAAGGGGTCATAGATAGAAGCTTTAACGAGAGAGTAGCACCCCGGCCGAATCGAGGCAAGAAAATAACGACAGGGAATTTACAGCCGCCATTTGCTGAGACAGCCCGCCGACTCAGCGGGCGCCGGTGGACGGCCGCCGGCGTTTCCGGTACAACCCGGGTCAGGGAAACTGGCGGTTTGACATAGAGGCCGTTTCGCAATATAGTCTCGGTTGGCCTCAAACCTTGAATTACGCGCAATCACAGGCAATCACAAGCAATGGAGGGAATCATGTCAGACCTCAAGGCCAAGCTCGGGAACGTGCTTTCGAGGACGGTGGAGAATAACCTCTGGCGCCAGCGCAGGTGCTTCAACCTCATCCCGTCCGAGACCACGCCCAGCCTGCTGGTAAAGATGTGCGAGATCTCGGATCCGGCGGGCCGCTACGCCGAGCACCGCACCATGAAGGGCAAGGAGATCTATTTCTACCAGGGAATCGACTTCATTCGCGATGTCGAGGAGGAGTGCCGTGACGCCATAAGGGAATACTTCGGCTGCGAGGAGGCCGAGCTCCGCACCATAAGCGGCCAGATGGCCAACGAGGTCGTCTTCAAGGCCATGGCCAGGTGGAAGTCATCGCCCAAGGAAGGCGTCATGCGCCGCATGCGGCTCGTCATGAACAACGACCTGACCAAGGGCGGCCACCTGAGCTCGCAGCCCATGGGGGCGCTGTTCAACTACGTCGACATGGACGCCGAGACCCACAGGGAAGCCGTTGTCAACTTTCCCATCCGCTCCGACAACCTCTACAAGATAGACGCCGGCCGCATGGTGGAGCTCATAAAGGAGCGCAGGCCCGACCTCATCGTCTTCGGAAAGAGCATGTTCATATATCCCGAGCCCGTTAAGGAAGCTTTCGAGGCCTGCAAAGACCTCGACCCCAGGCCAGTGATCATGTTCGACATGGCCCATGTGCTGGGGCTTTACGGGGCCTTTCAGGAGCCGCTGGCCGAGGGCGCCGACCTGGTGACGGGGAGCACTCACAAGACTTTCTTCGGGCCCCAGCGCGGAGTGGTAGTGAGCAACATGGTGAAGGGCTCGGACTTCCGCAAGGTGTGGATCGAGATAAAGGGCAGGGCCTTCCCCGGCTCTACCAGCAACCACCACCTCGGGACGCTGCTGGCGCTGCTCGTGGCCACATACGAGATGAACCACTTCAAGCAGGCCTACCAGGAGCAGGTGCGTAAGAACGCCAGGGCCTTCGCGAAGGCTCTCGTGGACGCCGGCATCGCCGTCGAAGGCGACCCGGCCGACGGCTACACCCAGACCCATCAGGTGCTGCTCCGCGTCAAGGAGCACGGCCTGGGAGATGAGATCGCGCGGAGGCTCGAGGAGAACAATATCGTATGCAATTACCAGGCGCTCGCCGATGACGAGACCTTCCTGGAGCCGAGCGGCCTGCGCACGGGCGTCCAGGAGATGACGCGCTTCGGCATGGTGGAAGCGGACTTCGGGCCGCTGGCCGAGTTCATCGCCGACGTCGTGATCAGGAACAAGAACGTCGGGGATGAAGTCACGGCCTACCGTCAGAAGTTCCTCGAGATGAAGTTCTGCCTCCCGCCCCAGGACTCGGCCGAGCTCGGGGCGGCGGTCCTGGAGTCGGTATTCCCCAAGAGCGGGTATGCGGCCAAGTTCGCCGGGAACATGCTCAAGGTAGCGGGGCGCATCCAGGAGGGCAAATAGCCATGAAGTGCGCCTACTGCGACAATAAAGAATGCACCTCGGGCAAAGACTGCACGGGCAAGGCGAGAGATGTGAAGGGGCTTTACAAGGACGAGGTCCTTGACATCGCGCGCATCGCCTCTCGAACCGAAGCCAGGTACTACATGAAAGAGCCCCGCATCGTGGAGATCATCGAGTTCGCCAAGGCCATGGGATATAAGAAAATAGGCATCGCATTCTGCATAGGGCTCTCGAGGGAGGCCGAGACCGTCCACTCGATTCTGAAGCAACACTTCGAGGTCTATTCGGTCTGCTGCAAGGTATGCGGCATCGCCAAGAAGGACTTCAACTTCGAGACCATAACGGATAATCCCGAGGAGGTCATGTGTAACCCGGCCGGCCAGGCCGCAATGCTCAATGACAAGGGCACGGACCTCAACCTCATCGTGGGGCTTTGCATCGGGCACGATATAGTTTTCACGAAAGTGTCGGAAGCGCCCGTGTCGACGCTGGTGGTCAAGGACAGGGTGCTGGCGCATAATCCCTGCGGGGCGATTTACTCGAGGTACTATCTTCGCAGGCTCGGGCCCGACCTCGTAAAAGACTAGGCGGGCACCGGGCGGGCGGATTCCTCAGGCGGCGGGGCCTGAGGGCTTGTCCTTATCCTTCTCCGTCTCGGGAGGCGGCGCCTCGGTCTTGGCGGCGGCGTCCTCAGCCTTTGCTTCATCTCCCTCGCCGCGCATGCCCTTCTTGAACTCGCGCGTGCCCGACCCCAGCGAGCGCATGAGCTCGGGGATCCTGCGGGCGCCGAAGAGAAGCAGGATCACGGCCGCTATGAGGATGATCTCCGTGGTGCCTATTCTAAGTAGTGGTAGCAGTTTACTGCCCCCTGTTTGAGTTCACTCTATCAATATCTTCACTCCAACTCCCTCCCGGGTCAACCTTTTTTCGAGGGGTCAGGTCTTGAAATGCACAATCTCGAGGCAGCCCGGACCCGCACCTGAACCCCATAAGAACTTCGATTTGGCGGGCTTTCTTCCTGTTGACGAGTATCCACCCTTTTGATATGTTTATCCGGCAGCCGGGGGGCCTCCCTCTGGCTTAACTCATGTAATCGCGAAGGGACTCACGGGGGGAAAAGGTATGCCTATCATCGACTCCAAGTCGGGAAATGTCGTCAAGGATTACTCCATCGCCGAACTCGAGGAGGCCGCCAATCGCATGCGCGGCTACAACCTCATATCGCTCGCCTGCGCCAAGTCCGGGCACTCGGGCGGGACGCTGTCCGTCATGGACGTAGCGGCGGCGCTATATCTCAAGGTTGCCAGGCACGACCCCAAAGACGCCTTCTGGGAAGGGCGCGACCGCATCATCTGGTCCTCGGGCCACAAGGCGCCGGCGCTCTACATCGCCCTCGGCATGGCGGGCTATTTCCCGGTCGAGGACGTGGCCAAGCTCCGCAAGCTATACGCCCCCTACCAGGGCCACCCGCACTGGCTCAAGCTCGACGGCGTCGAGGCTTCAACCGGCTCGCTCGGCCAGGGCCTTTCCATCGCCAATGGCATAGCCCTCGCCGGCAAGCTCGATGAGAAAGACTACACGGTTTACTGCCTAATGGGCGACGGCGAGCAGCAGGAAGGCCAGATCTGGGAGGCCATCATGGAAGCCGGCCATTACAAGCTCGACAACCTCATCGGCTTGCTGGACAAAAACCGCCTGCAGATCGACGGCTGGGTCAAGGATGTAATGGACATCGACCCTATTATAGACAAGTACAAGGCGTTCAACTGGGAAGTCATCGAATGCGACGGCCACAACATGAAGGAGATCCTGGACGCGCTCGAGAAGGCCAAGGCCATGAAAGGCAAGCCGACACTCATCGTGGCGCACTCGGTGAAGGGCAAGGGCGTGAGCTTCATGGAGGACGAGGCCGGCTGGCACGGCAAACCGCCGTCGGTCGAGCAGATGGAGCAGGGTCTCAAGGAGCTGGGTCTGGAGGGCAAGATGCCCGTAGACGAGATGTTCAAGCTCGCAAACGACTACCAGGAAGCAGCGACGGCCAAGCTTGAAGCCAAGATGCCCAAGTTCAGCAAGGACTACTTCTGGAATGCCGGCGAGCGGATGAAGTCCGACATGAGCCCCACGCGCAAGGGGTTCGGACAGGCGCTGTGCGACCTGGGCGACCAGCGACAGATCGTGTGCCTGGGCGCCGACATCTCAGACTCCATCACCATAAGCCAGTTCTACAAGGGCTGTCCGGGCCGTGACGAGCGCTTCATCAGCATGGGCATCGCCGAGGCAAGCGCCACGGGCGTGGCGGCGGGCCTGGCCAAGGAAGGCAAACTACCGGTGTTCGGAACCTACGGCGTATTCGCCTCCGGCCGAAACCTGGACCAGATCCGCACGACGGTCTGTTACGGCGAGTTCAGCGTGTTCATCGCGGGAGCCCATGGCGGCGTGTCGGTCGGACCCGACGGCGCCACGCATCAGGCGCTGGAGGAGCTCTTCCAGATGTGCGGCCTCCCGAACATGACCGTCGAGGTCCCCTGCGACTACTACGAGACGCGCCGGGCGTCCGAGCATCTACTCTTCGATGTCAAGGGACCCAAGTACATCAGATTCGCGCGCGAGGCGACACCGACAGTCACAGACGAGAAGACCCCCTGGGTCTTCGGCAAGGCCAACGTGATCCGCTACCGCGGCGAGAAGGACAAGTTCGCCGACGCCTTCGAGCACGTCCTCGCCGAGAAGTACAAGGGCGAGAAAGAAGATATAGCCATAATAGCCTGCGGCCCGAGCGTGCCGGAAGCCATGCGCGCCGCCTATATCCTCAAGGAGGAGTACGGCATCGAGACGCGCATAGTGAACATGCACACCGTAAAGCCGCTGGATAAGGACACCATCGTCAGGGCGGCCAAAGACGTGAATGTAGTCGTCACGGCCGAGGAACATCAGGTCGGCGGCCTCGGGAACCTGGTGGCGGGTGTGCTGGCGGCGTCAAAAGACCTCTATGGAAAGCAGTTCATTCTTGGTATGATAGGAGTCCAGGACCGCTTCGGTGAAAGCGGCGCTCCCTGGGAGCTCGTCAAGGAGTTTGAGGTCAGCGCGGAACACATCGCCGCAAAGGCCAAGGAGCTCCACGACTTCGCCAAGAAGAAGTAGCAACGCCTCTCGAAAAGAGAGAAAGCGACATATATGCGATATACGCTTAGAGCGCAATCGGCGTCTGCCCCGGCAAAATACGCGGGCACTCTGATTGCGCTTGTCTTTTTGCTCGCTTCCGGCGCCCCCTGTGAGGAGCACTCGCCCGCCGGCGCCGATTCGGCGGCTTCGCCCGCAGCAGTGGCCGCGGTGCTCCCGCCGACCATCGTCTCGATTGAGGACACTCCGAACGACGCCGGCACAGGCGTCGATATTACCTGGAAGGCATCCCCGTCCGAGACGCTCGAGCCGGGCAGCGTAATCGAGTACAGCATATTGCGCGCGGAATCCGAAGACGGAGAGTTCGAGAGCGTGGGCACCGCCGTGGCCGGGTCCACAGCTTACTCGGACGGCGGCCTCGAGCCCGACAGGCCATACTGGTACAGGGTGGCCGCAGTCGGGCTGGAAGGAGAGGCGGAGTCCGAGACGGCCGGACCGGGCTACGGGCGCATGCAGTGGTTCGACCACGGCCTCGAGAGCGTGCTCGCGCTCACCGTGCTCATCTGCGCGCTTGTCATCTTCTCCATCGCCGTCGCGAGGCGCAAGTCGGGCGCGACTTATCTCCGCAAGCTCCCCGTGTTCGACGCCATTGACGAGGCCATCGGGCGCGCCACCGAAATGGGCAAGAAGGTGCTCTTCATCATGGGGCAGCTCGATGTCGACGAGCCCCAGACGGTGGCCAGCATGAACATACTGGCGCGCGTGGCCGACCGCGCCGCCACCTACGGCACCAACCTCGACATTCCCTGCGTCTGGCCTATGGCCATGAGCATGGCGCGCGAGACGGTCAAGGAGAGTTATCTCCGCGCCGGGAAGCCCGACGATTTCAACGAAGACGACATCTATTATATGACAACTGACCAGTTCGGTTACGTGGCCGGAGTCGACGGCATCATGATGCGCGACCGCCCGGCCGCCAACTTTTACCTGGGCGCGTTCTACGCCGAATCGCTTATATTCGCCGAGACGGGCTACACCACCGGAGCAATTCAGATTGCCGGGACGGCCGAGGTCGACCAGCTCCCCTTCTTCGTGGTGGCCTGCGACTATACGCTTATTGGAGAGGAGCTCTACGCTGCCGGGGCCTCGCTTTCGGGCGACCCCGTGCAGATCGGAAGCATCAGGGGCCAGGACATCGCCAAGGCAATCTTCGTCATAATGATAATCGTCGGCGTAATCCTGAAGCTCACGGGCATAAACGCTTTCGAAGAGTGGCTGGCAATAGGATAGGAAGGTGAAATGAGACTCAAGGTCCCCCTCGCAATCATTTTCGTTATGGGGATCTTCACCATAGTCACCCATTTCATACCAGCCCAGCCGGTCGCCGAACTCAACCAGACCTTCAGGAACTGGTATATCGGGATTATTTCGTTCTTCATCTTCTTAGGGACAGTCAACCTTGCCCGGTCCAACAGCGAGAAGATCAAGATCAGGGCGCGCGATTGGCGCTATTCCATCATACTTCTCATCGCGCTGGCCGTGATGCTGGTCGCGGGATTCTACCGTGGCCGCTCTAGCATGGATGAGGGCAGCCCGTTTATGTACCTTTACTTCAACGTGCAGTACCCGCTTGAGGCAACCATGTACTCGCTGCTGGCCTTCTTCATAACGTCGGCAGCCTTCCGGGCGTTCAGGGCGCGCAACAAGGAAGCCGTATTGCTTCTCGTCGCCGCGGTGCTGGTGATGCTCGGGAGGGTGCCCATCGGGTCGGCCATATGGGACGGTTTTCCCGATGTAACCGAGTGGATAATGAGCTTTCCCAACGCGGCGGCCAAGAGGGGCATAAGGCTGGGCATCGATCTCGGCCTCATATCAATGGCGCTCCGCATGATACTCGGCATAGAGCGGTCTTACATGCAGTAGGAGGACTTAGGGCGTTTTGAGCGCATTCGAGAGAATCCAGAAACTCGACCGCCGCATTATATTCCTTACCGTGGCCGCGGCCGTGATTCTGCCGCTCTTCTTCCCGTTAAGGCTCCCGATCGACGTCACGCCCCCGGTGCAGCGGCTCTATGACGTCATAGAGGGGCTGCCCAAGGGCTCGGTGGTGCTCATCTCCGTAGACTACGACCCCTCAGGCGCGCCCGAGCTCGACCCGGCCACGTGGTCCATAATGCGCCAGTGTTTCAGCAGGGATCTCAAAGTCTTCGTGATGGGACTGTGGGCGACCGGAGTTCCGCTGGGCATGAGAGCCCTCGAGAGGGTGGGTGCGGGCGAGTATGAGAAAGAATACGGCGTCGACTATGTCAACTTCGGATATATACCCGGCGGGGCAATTGCCCTCGTCAACCTGGGAAGGGACGTGTACAACGTCTGCCGCGAGGACGTCTACGGAACGGCTGTCGAGGATATCCCCATGATGAAGAACATCAGGTCGGCCGGCGACTTCGGGCTCGTGATATCCATGTCAATGGGTGTGCCCGGCAGCGACCAGTGGATCTGGTACTACCATGCCCGCTACCGGGGGAACCTGGCAACGGCGCAGACGGCGATCGGCGCCCCCAAGTATTACCAGTACCTGCAGACCGGGCAGCTAGTTGGCCTCATCGGAGGCATGAAGGGAGCTGCGGAGTACGAGCGCCTGGTGGACAACTACGGTCTTGCCACGGTCGGCATGGACTCGCAGTCGGCCGCGCATATGCTCATCATCGCGTTTGTAGTGCTGGGCAACGTCATCTACTGGATCGAAAAGCGGAGGAAGAAGTAGCGTGTTGATGACCGAAGGCACATGGGTATGGATAGCGGGCGTTCTCACGCTGGCCATCTACTCCTTCCTCTACAAGGACAATCCGTTTTACAAGATAGCCGAGTACATCTTCGTGGGACTGTCGGCCGGGTACTGGGCGGTGTACCTCTTCTGGAACTTCGCCTATCCCAATCTTTTCCAGCCGCTCGTCGCGGAGGGCAATTACTGGAACATCATCCCCATCATACTGGGATTCATGATGTTCACGCAGCTCTCGCGGCGCTCGGCCTGGCTCGTGAGGTTCCCGCTCACCTTCGTGCTGGGGGTCAGCCTGGGGCTGCAGCTTATCGCAGCCGTAGAGGGCGATCTCGTGCCGCAGCTGGCGGGCACCTTCGCGCCGTTCTCCAGGGGCGCCCTCTTTCATACATACGACTTCTGGACTTCAATCGGCTATATAGCGCTCCTCGTGGGGGTGCTCTCCACGCTGGTCTACTTCTTCTTCTCCAGGGAACACAAGGGAGTGTTCGGCGGCATAGCGCGCACCGGCGTCTTCTATCTCATGATCGCCTTCGGCGCGTCCTTCGGCTACACCGTGATGGCGCGTATATCGCTCCTGTTCGGGAGGGTTCACTTCATCTTCCACGACTGGCTGCACATAGTCAGATAATACGGGGGCGGCTTACGTGTATGCGCTCAGCAAAGAGGAATTCGACGAAGTCGTCACCGAGGTCATCGGCGGTCTCCCCAAGGAGTTCCGCGATCATATCGACAATGTCGAAGTGGTGGTGACCGACTACCCATCCCGTTCCATGATGCGGCGGGTGCCCCGCGGACATATGCTGCTGGGGCTGTACCAGGGCGTGCCGCAGAGGCAACGCGGCCCGTGGTACGGCGTGCGGCCCGTGATGCCCGACAGGATCACGCTCTTCAAGAAGAACATCGAGTCCATATGCTCGAGCCGCGAGGCCGTGCGTCACAGGATCAGGAAGACGCTCCTCCACGAGATAGGGCATCACTTCTCGATGAGCGACAGCGACCTAAGGGGTATAGGCTGGTAGTCCCCCGTTCTTTATGTGCTGGTCAAGGAACTCCACCATCTTGCGGTAGTAAATCAGCCTGTTCGAGAGTTTGCCGATGCCATGCCCCTCATCCGGGAAAATGAGGGTCTCCACCGTGCCGCCCCGGGCCTTGATCGACCGGGCGATCTGTCGCGCCTCATCCACCGGTACGCGGGGGTCGTTTTCGCCATGCGCGATTAGAAGCGGCGCCCGGATCTGTTCGGCATGGGTGAGCGGAGAGATCTCGGTCAGGAACTCCTCGTCCGAAAGCGGGCCGTACTCGGCCTCGCGAATCGCCCGCCGGTAGTCGGCGGTGTTCTGGAGAAATGTGACGAAGTTGGATATTCCGACCGAGCAGATGCCGGCCCCGAATATCTCAGGATAATCCACCAGCGCCGCGAGCGTCACATAGCCGCCGTAACTCCCGCCCTTCACCGCGATCTTCCCGTATTCGGCGTAACCGTTGTCGACGAGCCACCTGGCGGCTTCGTATATGTCCTTGATGGAGTCCTTCCGCTTCTTGTAGTCGTCCATCTGCATATACTCGATGCCGTAACCCGAGCTGCCCCTTATGTTGGGGGCGATGATGCCGTAGCCGTTAAGGATTAGGTACTGGAAGTGGCGCTGGAAGCTCGGCCGGAACTGCGACTCCGGGCCGCCGTGCGCGTGTATGACGAACGGCAGCGGCTGCCCGTCCCAATCTTCAGGGACAAAGAGGAATGCCGGGATCTCGAGATCGTCGAAAGACCGGTACTTGATGAGTTCCGGCTCAACGAACATCGTCCGGTCAACTCCCGCGTAGCTGGAGTGAGTCAGCTGCTTGAGCTCGCCGCCCGCGACGTCATACATCCAGACGTCGAACGTACGCGACGCGCTGGCGAATGCGAATACGAGCTTGCCATCGTCGGAGAATTGAAGCCCCTGGACTACGCCCTTCATATGGTCCAGGCTCCACTTGCGCCCCGTCCTCAGGTTCATTATATACAGAAGGCCGTAGCCGTCCACGTTCTCGACCCAGGCAAGGAAGCGGGCGTCGCGCGTCATATCCATCTCCTCGGTCTCCCAGGGCGAGTCCGAGTTCAGAAACTCGATGTCATCGTCGCCTATCTTCATCCTCGCCACGCGCACCATGCCGTCCCTGTTCTTGTTGGTGAGGAAGTAGACATATTCGAGATCGGGGTCAAGCCGCCCGTTGACGAATACATAGTCCCCGCTGTGGTCGGTGAGATGCCGCTCCGCCTTGTTTGCGAGGTCGAGAAGGTAGAGGTCACTATCCACATTGGAAGAAAAATGCGTCATGAGGAGCCCGTTGCCGTCGGCGGAGATATCGGTGGCGTTGTTCCAGCCCTGCATGCTCGATATCTTGTCCACCCTCTTGTCCTCAATCGCGATGCGGTAGATGAAGAAGTCGGTCCCGTTCTCCTGGTTGGAGCGGAAGTAGACGTACTTCTCATCGGGGCTCCAGACGGGAGAGCCGTGGCGAACCCCCTCCGCGGCCTTCAGGGTGCTCACCGAGCCGGTGTTGGTGTCGAGAAGATAGAAGTCCGACTGCTCGCTGCCGCCTATGCTGGCGCCGACTATCATGTGATCGCCGGAGTACGAAGGTACGTAAAAATCGATCCCATCCACGAACACAGTCAGCTGATAGGGCCAGCCGCTGGGCAGGATCTCGTACACCTGGTCAACGCCTGACATGAACGTATCGAAAAAGACGCGGTTCCCGTCTGCGCTTATGGCGGGCTCGGACGCCGCTCCGATCTGCATGAAGGTCTCAATATCCGGTATGTTAAGCGAATCTCCCGGCGCCGGGTCGGCGATTACGGGTAAGACCGAGAGCAACAGGCCCATGGAAAACGCGGTGAGACAAACTCTGATTGACATGCTCTCCCTCCTTGAGCGATATTCAGGGTGAAGGTCAAAACACCTTATTCTACTACGATTCCGGCCCTGCGCAACACTTGAATATGGATGTGGGATATGGCTGAAAATGGGAGGAATACGGGACATGGGGGCATCGCGAAGAGGGGCAGGGTTCTCGCCGTGCTGGGAAGTCCGAGGCGTGACGGCAACAGCGACGTGCTCGCAGCCGAGTTCCTGAGGGGCGCGGCGGCGGCCGGCTATGAACCCGCCTACATCATCCCGACCGACCTCGGTATGAGCCCGTGCGACGGCATGAACCAGTGCTTCAAGACGGGCAAATGCGTGATACTAGACGGCATGAATGAGGCCTATGAGGAAGTCCTCGGGGCCACCCACATTCTCATCGCGACGCCGGTCTATTTTATGGGGCCTCCCGGCTCGCTCAAGTCTTTCATCGACCGCTTCCAGGCAGTGTGGGCCAGGTTTGAAATTCTCGGCGAGCCCAAACCCGATGCGGCCGGGCGCAAGGGCTTCGCCATCGTTGTCGGCGCCACGCCCGGTGAGGGGAAGATGTACAGGCCGACCGTGAGCATCATCAAGGCCTTCCTCAACGTGACGGGCTTCACCTATGCCGGCGAGATCATAGCAACGGGGCTCGACGAGAAGGTGGAAGCAGGGGAAAGGAAAGATCTCCTGGCCAGGGCCTTCGAGGCGGGCAGGGAATTCGTCACTCGATAACGAAGTTGAGATCCTCACCGCATGCGCTGCACTTCCGGCCGTCCATGCCCACATTGCGCGAGGCGAAACCCGCGCGCTCCACGGCCTTCTGACCGCAGCCCGGACAATACGTGTGCTCGAGGTCGCCCGCGGGCAGATTGCCCGGGTAGATGTACTTGAGCCCGGCCCTCTTCCCTATCTCGACTGCGCCCATGATGGTGCCGGCCGGCGTCCACTCCTTGCCGGTCTGCTTGTACTGCGGGTGAAAACGCGAGATATGCCACGGGATATCTGGCGATACCGACGCTATGAAACCGGCCATGCTCTCAATCTCATCTTCGCTGTCGTTCTCACCCGGGATGAGGAGCGTGGTCAACTCCAGGAATATCCCCGCCCCGTGCATCAGCTCTATGGCCTTGAGGACGGGCGCGAGCCTGGCCCCGCAACGATCCCCGTAGAAATCATCGCTGAATGACTTGAGGTCGACATTGGCGGCGTCCACCACGCCCGTCATTCTCTCGACCGCTTCGGGCGTCTGGTAGCCGTTGGTGACGAAGACGTTCTTGAGCCCGGCCTCATGAGCAAGCACGCCGCAGTCATAGGCGAACTCGAAGAATATTGTGGGCTCAGTGTACGTATAGGCGATGCTCGAGCAACCGGCGGACCGGGCCTCGGCCACAACCGCCTGCGGCGTGAAGTCCTCGCCATAGATCTGCCCGCCGTCATGCGACATCTGGCTGATCTGCCAGTTCTGGCAGAAGTCGCAGAAGAAGTTGCAGCCGGCCGTGGCGATGGAAAAGCTGCCCGTGCCCGGCAGAAAATGATAGAGGGGTTTCTTCTCGATGGGGTCGACGCCATGCGCGATGAGCTTGCCGTAGACCAGCGAGTAGAGTTTTCCGCCCTGGTTAAGCCGCACTCCGCACTTTCCCCGGGCCCCGTCACCCACCCTGCAGCGATGCGCGCAGAGATGGCATACGGCGTCCCCGTCCCTGATTTCATAGAGCATAGCTTCTTTCATCGTCCCCTCCTGCTCCTGCGACTATGATATTGGCCCCGGCATCCAATGTAAAGAAGCGAGACCCGAGTTGACATAGCGCACGGGCCTGATAATATGGGCGTGATTGCATAAAATAAGGAGGAAGAGATGAGCGGAACGCCGACCGAAGAGATCATCAAGTTCGCAATAGAGAAGGAAATAGAGGCGGCAGCCTTTTATGAGAACCTCGCCGGCAAGGTGAAAAATCCCGTTATGAAGGACGCTGTGCTCTCGATGGCCGATGAAGAACGTAAGCATCAGCGTATACTCTCCAACCTCACGCCCAAGCAGGTAAGCTCCTTTACCGAACCCGATATAGCCGACTTCAAGATAAGCGACTACATGGTTGAGCCCCCCGTGACCGAGGACATCAAGTACCCCGACCTTCTCGTGCTCGCCATGAAGCGGGAGGAGAAAGCGCATGATATGTACGCCGAGCTCGAAAAGCGCGCGGCCGACGACGCGACTCGCAAAGTTTTCGCGCTGCTTAAGACCGAGGAGCTCAAGCACAAGCGCAAGCTGGAGAGCGAGTACGAAGACCGTGTTCTCGAGGGCTATTGAGCATCCCATTCGGGGCGTGGGTGCGTGCTGAGACCCGCCCTTCCGACGTCACCGGCGGATGAGCATTCTGAGATATGGCCTTCTGAGACCTGAGCATTCCGAGACCTGAGCATTCCGAGACCTGCCCTTCTGAGGCAATGGCGAATGTGCATACCTGGATCTGGGCCCTTCTGACCCCAGGCGATTGTGCATTTCAAGACCTGACCCCTTAACGTTCGCATAAAAGTGTGTTATAATATGCCTGGGTGATCGCATTACTCAGGCACTCGCCTGATGTCGGCCTTATACTCCTAGCGGAGGGCTGCACGCATGTATATAAGGAAGGGCATACCCTTGTTCCTAATAATGGCGCTGGCGGTGGGGCTGCCGGCTTTTTCAATGGTGGAAAACCGCTCCACGAGACCGCCTACACCGCCAACGCTCCAGTCATATCAACACATAATGTCTCCGCCATTGCTCTCGTCCGGGGGCGACACCGCGTGGATCCAGGTACACGATGATTCATCCTACTGCCCGGGCGACCCCCTCATGGGACATGGCGGGGAAGCGAGAGGCGGCCCGGGGCCCATGGAGACGTGGTGCTTCGAGGGTGGGCCGGGAGATACATGCGGCACCAATCCCCCGTGGGACGTCAAGTGCTTCTCGCATGAGGACGTACGCGCCAAACCGTCTCAGGCGAACATCAACTACTGGCATATCGATACATACAGGGCGGACCAGCGCGACTACTGCGGCGACTATGCCCTCTGGTGCGGGTCGGACTCCATGTGGGAAGGCGGCCCCGTGGAATGCGGCTCATGGGAGAAGCCGCCGGGTTACGGCAACCAGTGGAACTGCATTGCCCAGCTCGCGCTGCCGGGCACTTTCGATGTGGCAAACGGCTGCACCCTCTTGTTCGACCCGAGGTATGACACCGAGTGCAAGTACGACTATTTCTACGTCGACTTCTATGACGGCTCCGAATGGGTGACGCTTGCCACATTCAACGCCACCAGCAACAACCCCGGGGCCGAATGCGGCTATCCTACCGGGGGGAATCCCGATTTCTGGGGCAACACCGATATAGACCGCGGCGTTAATATCGACTGGCAGGAACGTTCCGACCCGTCATGGCCGGCGTTCGCCGCCGGCATCGGCCCTGGCCAGTATTCGTATTCGGCGGGCCCCATGTTCAGGTGGCGCTTCGTTTCGGACGGCTCCTGGAGCGACGCCGACGGCTCGGTGAACACCGATGGAGGCGCCTGGATAGACAACGTGTGGGTGCGCGGGGACTCCCTCGAGTATGTGGAAGACTTTGAAGCCGGCAGCCTGGATTCGGCTTACTGGAGCTTTCCCGACCCCGACGGAGTTATGGACGCCTGGCATATAGTTCACGACCCCGACCCGCCCTACGAGGGCGGAGACGGCGGGGACCGGACCGGCTGTAACCGGGACTCCTCATACGCCTACCGCGCGCGGCCCGAACAGGGTTACCCGGTCGGCGCCGAGTGGAGAAACGGCTGGTATTACAGGCTGATGACACCGGCCATCCCCGTCTCCAACTCGGGATGCGTTGTGCAGTACGATGCCTACAAATACACCCTGGAAGTAACTTGCGACTATCCGGACGAGTCGGTCAGGTTCTTCGACGCCGAATACGGTCAGTGGTGCCCGTGGGTGGATGCGACGCCGGGAGAGCTCTATTATCTGATGGACACTCCCGGGTACGACATCAATGTGGATGTGACGGAGTTCATGACCGACCGGTATGACTCGATGCAGTACGCCTGGCATCTGGTCGATGTGTCTCGCCCCGTCGACTTCTGCCGCGGGAAGCACTATCGCACGGACTACCAGGTCGATAATGTATCCGTCGGCTTCTATGCCGCAGATGATGCCCTGTTTTCGGCAAGACCTATGGACCTGCTTCACGACACTTTCTTCACCGGATTCTGCGGATACAACTCGGCATTCGACGCCTACAATGACGACACCCTGTCTTACTACTGGCACGAAGCCCACAAACTGCCTATGGACAAGGGGCTCTGTATATCCGTCCGCGACGTCGACCAGGTCGCTTCGGTGACTCTCGCAGGCAGCATAGATGAGGGGGCTACCTGGGAGGCGGTCGACATGACCATCGACTACTGGGGATATGACCCCTACAACCCGCGTGTAGCGGGTGATTGCTACGGGACGCTGTGCCCCTCCGACTTCGGCATAGCCGACTGGGACACGGGTACGACCTTATGGTACTACGTCAAGGCAGTGGACGATCTCGACAGCGCATCCTTCTTCCCGCGCGCGGCCGATCCCTACTCTCCCGACCACACGGGGTCTGTCGCTGATTACCTTACCTTCTCGGTTCTGCCGCTCTACCCGCCCGCCTACAGCGGGCCGCGCATCCTGCTCGTAAACGGGTGCCGGACGGACCCGTACTCCTGGGTCTATGATCTCTCAGAGTGTCTGGGCGAGAGCAGTCTTAAGAGACCCAACGTCGAGATATACGGGGAGACGCTCACGGACGCGGGCTATTGCTACGACATATACGACATCGGCGGCGCGGCCACTTCCGATGGCATCCACCCCATCTGGTTCGACGACTACGACGCGGTCGTGTGGCTAACAGGTCCGGTCGGATACCCCGACACTCTTGTGAACTACAAAGCCATGTGGGCGCTGGTGGACTATGTGGGTGGGGGAGGCAAACTGGTAATAGGGGGCGACAGGCTGGCTTACTGCGCGTCAGCGTGTGTGAGATTGGTCGGCGAAGGCTGCGACTCGACGGAGAAGAATTTCCTGGGCCTGCTGGGATGCGATTATATCGATGAGGTGGTGGAGCCTTTCAGCAAACCCTACATTTATAGCGAGGCGGTGGACTCGATTGTGGTGTTCGGAACCCCCATGCAGGTGGACTTCGACAGCATGCTCGTCTACCGGGAGTGCCCGCACTTGAGGGACATGAGCTGGGTAAAGAGGGAGACAGCGCCGCCGATGGGATTTACGGCCCAGCCGCTGCTTGAGGTTCTCAATCCGGACGTTTCACTCGCGCACAGCGCCATTTATACTGAGTACCAAGCAGTGGGCCAATGCGTTTTCCTCAACTTCGATCCGGCCGCATCCGTAAATCACACCAGGACATACTGCACGGCGCCCGACCCGATCGCGCCTCCCTACCTCCAGGGTGTGTATGAAGGCAGGGTGGAGCTCATGCGTCTCATATTGGAAGACATCTTCGGGCTCGCGCCCACGGGCGGGGGCACCGCGGGCACCCCGAAACAACCGGGAGCCACATACGGCTGGTCCCTGGCGCAGAACTCGCCCAATCCATGCGTGGCATCGACCGAGATACGGTACCGGGTCGCCACGCCTGCGAGGGTGACAATCACCGTCTACAACACGCTAGGTCAGGCCGTGCGGGTGCTCGTGGACGAGGAAGCAATGCCCGGAGCATACTCGGCGCTCTGGGACGGCTGCAACTCATCGGGCCGGCGCGTCTCGAGCGGCGTCTATTTCTACCGGATGCAGGCCGGTAACTTCTTTGCTAACAAGAAGTTGCTCGTGGTCAACTGAGGGGCCGTTCCGGCATACTGCGAAACTGCTGAGCACCCCGTTCACTACTGCCCGCTTAACAATTCGCAAAAACTGTGGTATAATGCGGCATAGGGTGGTGTTCAAATGTCGGCCTGTACCCCTGAGCCAATAGACGCATTTCAGCGAGTTCCAAGGAAGGTGATCTAGCATGACAAAGGCAGCCGCATTCGTATGTCTGGTTGTGGTGGTATCGCTCTCATGGACGGCGGCATTCGGCATGTCCGATTACGCGGTCGATCCGGGTCCGCCCACTCCCCCCACCCTGAAGGCGGCCAAGAGCGTGCTGGCGCCCCCCGTCCTGTCATCCTCGGGCGATACGCTTTGGATACAGGCGCACACCGATTCGTCCTACTGCCCCGGCGACCCATCGCTGGGACATGGCGGGGAAGCAACAGGAGGTCCCGGGCCTACAGAGACCTGGTGCTTCGAGGGCGGGCCGGCAGACTCATGCGGCACCAATCCCCCGTGGGACGTCAAGTGCTTCGACCACTGCGACGTGCGCAAGCTCTCGTCTCCCATGGGTATCAACTACTGGCACGTCGATACATACAGGGCAGACCAGCGCGACTACTGCGGCGACTACGCGCTCTGGTGCGGGTCGGACTCAGTCTGGGACGGATACCCCGTCGAATGCGGCACCTGGCGGAACCCGCCGGGCTACGGCGATGAGTGGAACTGCGCAGCCTTGCTCACGCTTCCCGATTCCTTCAGCGTGGCCAGCGGCTGCACCCTCTTCTTCGACCCGAGGTACGACACCGAATGCAAGTACGACTATTTCTACGTCGATTTGTGGGACGGTTCCGAGTGGGTGACACTTGCTGCATTCAACGCCACCAGCAACAACCCGGGGCCGGAGTGCGGCGGGGGCAGCGGCGGCAACCCCGACTTCTGGGGAAATACCGATATCGACAACCTCATCAACGTGGACTGGCAGGAGCGCTCCAACCCTTCCTGGCCGGCGTTTGCCGCCGGAATAGACACAAGTCTCTACTCCTACGAGACCGGACCCATGTTCAGGTGGCACTTCGTCTCGGATGGCGCCTTCAGCGACGCCGACGGGCGGGGTAATTTCGACGGCGGCGCATGGATTGACAATGTATGGGTCTGGGGAAACGGCAATCGCTACGAGGAGGACTTCGAGAGCGGTGTCTTCGACACGGCATACTGGTCAACGCCCGACGCTCCGGGGCTTATCGACCAGTGGCATATCACGCGCGATCCCGACCCGCCGTATGAAGGCGGCGACGGCGGCGATCAATCATCCTGTCGGCTGGACTCGTCGTATGTATTCCGGGCAAGACCCGAGAGCGGCTACCCGGCGGGTACCTACTGGCGGAACGGTTGGTATTACCGGCTTGTGAGCCCATCCCTTCCCATGCTCAACTCGGGCTGCGTCGTCCAGTACGACGCCTTTATCTGCTCTTTCGAGTTTACCTGTGATTATCCCCGGCACAGGGCGAGGTTCTACAGCGGCACATACGGGACATGGTGCCCGTGGGTGGTAATACCCTATTACATACCGAGCGGCTGCTTCTTCTGGCAGATTGACGCCGAGGAGGACTGGACCTGGTATGCGCCTGCAGACGCCGAGTCCGTCCAGTACAGCTGGGACATCGAGGACGTTGGCAACCCCGGCGACTTCTGCTGGGGCAAGCACAAGGGAACCGACTACCAGATCGACAACGTGTCGATAGGCTTCTACGACGCGAGCGCCACCATGTTCAGCGCCCGCGGTATAGATGTGCTTCAGGACATGTTCTTCGCCGACCTCTGCGCGTTCAACTCGAATTTCGACGCCTATGACGAGGACACGCTGGACTATTACGCCAACGGGGCGCATCCCCTGCCGGCGTTCAAACAGCTGTACGTGGACATCAGAGACAATGACCTCATCCAGTCCGTGGAGCTCCTGGGCTCGCTGAACGAGGGCGCATCCTGGGTGTCAGTCGCCATGCACCAATACCAGCCGTATTACCCGGGTGAACCAGACCGCGGCGGGGAGTACTACGGCACGCTGTGTCCGTCCGATTTCAGTCTCGCTGAGTGGGATACCGGGACTGTGGTCTGGTACTGCGTGAAGTGCACCGACCAGCTCAGCAATGAGGAATACTACCCGGGGACGGCTGACCCTGCGAGCCCGTACCACACCGGGTCACAGGACGACTATTTCGAGTTCTCAATTCTGCCGCTTTACCCGTCGGACTACACTGATACCAGGGTACTGCTGGTAGACGGGAATAACAGGACCTATTACGACTACGCGCCGTGTTTGAGCCGCGTGGACTGCACGACGCCGTTAGAAGACATATATAGTAAGACCCTCACGGACGCGGGCTACTGCTTCGATAAATACGACATAAGCGGCTCGGGAAGCAACGTCCATGTACACTATCTCTGTACATGGAACACGGACTATGACGCCGTCGTGTGGTTTACAGGGCCCTACTTCTCCAACTACCTCTTCGATGCCGAGGCTCAGTATGCAATGCAGGACTACCTCGGCCTCGGCGGGAAGCTCGTGATCCTGGGCGACAGGGTCGCCTGCTGTGTCGCTCCCGAGGCGGAGGGCGGAGCAGGGGAAGATTCGATGGGCGGGATATTCCTCAGCGGAGTCCTGGGAGCCGACTATCTCGAGGACATGACTTCGCCGTTTGACCGGCCGTATGTCTACTGCGCCGGCGTGGAGTCGCTTCTGGTACTCGGGACTCCTACCGCGATCGATTTCGACACCCTGCTCGTGTACCGCGAGTGTCCTTATCTCAAGGACATGAGCTGGATAAGGCCGGAGGCCTCGCCCCCCAACGGGTACTTCGCGCAGTCGCTGGTTGACGTGGTAGATCCCTACATTGCAGGGGCAGCCATGGTAACCTATTCGGAGTACCAGAACGTGGGCCAATCGGCATTCGTCAACTTCGACCTGTGCGGGGCGGTCAACCATATTTCGACTTATTGCACGGGGGGCGCGCCGCTCGCGCCGGCCTACGATACCGGAGTCTACGAGGGCCGCGTCGAGCTCATGCGCCTGATCCTGGAGGACATCTTCGGCCTCCCGCCCTCGGGAGGCGGCATGGCGGGCGATCCGGATCAGCCCGGCCGCGCGCGCACCTATATGCTGGCCCAGAACGCGCCCAACCCATTCGTGTCCTCCACCAGCATCGCATTTGAGATACCGCGGAGGGCCGACGTGAACATCACGGTTTACAATGCGCTCGGCCGGAGAGTACGAGTCCTGGTGAGCGAGAGTCTTGAGCCCGGCGTGCACAGCGTGGCATGGGACGGGCGCAACGCAGACGGCCGGCGCGTATCGAGCGGGGTATATTTCTACAGAATGCAGGCGGGGGATTTCACTACCACAAGGAAGCTGCTGGTGGTGAACTGAGGATATAGCAGACGGTGGAGGCGGGGTAGAGCTGCGGTTTATATAAGGGCACCCTCTGGGGTGCCCTTTTTCCTGGGGTCAGGTCTGAAAATGCACATCGGCCGGCCTGCCGCCGGTTGCCAGGCGCGCCAGAGGCGGTTTTTTCGAGACGAAGCCTCGTCGGAATGCCTTCACACCCGCGCTGAGTGCGTTGTGCATTCTAAGACCTGACCCCGGGCTTTTGTGCATCTCGAGACCTGACCCCATGCGGCTCTGACCCCATGGGGCGAGACAATTGAGCTTTTGGGGCGCCGGGGGATTGGGTATAGTCTAGATGATGCGCAGGATTTCCAGGTTATTATTGCTTATCGCGTTGCTGGGGGCAGCCAATGCCCCGTTAGTCTATGGCGGAACTCCCGTTTCAATCGAGTTCGGCTATCTCAACACCAATAGCGACAGTTACGGATCGGGTTTCCTCTGGGGAGCAACCATCCGCGGCGACCAGAGGCTGACTTTTGGCGTGGCGGTTCGCTTCTTCGAGGCCTCAGCGATGCTCGAGAGTGAAGCCAATCCCGGGACATATTGGGCCGAGGAGAAGTACCGCCTCTTCTCCGTATCTCCCTATGCATATTTCGACGTCTTCAGTGGGAAGCCGGACAATCAGTTACTAATCGGTGCGGGACCTCAGATCCATTTCGTCAATGCATCGCAGTCCATCTTTACAGCCAGGACATCGATCGGCGCGAGGGATACCCGGCTGGGTCTCGGAGGCCTGATACGCTACGAACGCCGTATAAGGATGTTCCAGGAGTTGTTCTTCGCCGCCGAGGCATACTATTCCTACATGGAAGGAACGTTCGAGAAGGCGGGGAATTACCAGCCCCCGCTTGAGTCGGTGAACATGGTCGGGATCATGCTGGGCCTGGGTTACCCCCTCTAGCCGGTTATTATACCTATTTCAAAATTGGACTACCGGGTCCTGCTTGATGTAAAATGGGCGTATGGGACTTCTCGAAGACCTCATTGACGGCGCCCGCGCCCATGATGAGGAGATCTCCAACATCATCATGAGCCCGTACTGGACGCTCGTGACATCGGGCGCCCCGGGCCTGGCCTCTACGCTCGGTTACCAGCCCGAATGCGGGGCGGCTCTCAAGGAAACAATATTAAGGTCGAGAACCCCGGCCCTTCTGGACCTCGCCTTCTCGGATGACCTGGCCGAGGCATCCGTCGGCATCGCGACCCTCAATTCCATCTTAAGCAGGTACATGGAGCCCGGAAAGGCCCGGCGGGGAGTGCTGCCGCGGGCCCGCGACAAAAAGGTGGCAGTCGTCGGCGACTTCCCCTTCACAGGGCGCCTGAGGGAACTGGCGGGAGAGGTGTGGACGATCTCCAGCGGTGTGGGCAAGGGCGACTACGCCGCGGAGAAGGCCGAGAACATCCTGCATGTAGCTGACATTTCCATTATCGAGGGAGCGGCCATAGTCGACCACTCGCTCGAGCGGTACCTCAAGTGGGCCGAGCCCAGCTACACAATAGTCTTCGGACCCACCACGCCCCTCTCCCCCGTTCTCTTCGAATACGGGGCCGACCAGATAGGCGGGATCAAGATCATCAATGAGGGCCGGGTCGCCACGGTGGTGGCAACCGGGGCGAAGGACGTTTCGGATTCGACCGGGATCGCCCCCATCATGCTTGAGGCACCGCGCGAAGAGGATTAGGGTCCGGCTGTGCAATATAAGACCTGACCCCTCTTATGCACATTGTGCATTTCAAGACCTGACCCCGGAACTGAACCCATCAGCAGTCGAGGTAGAGCTCTATCTCATGGGGGTGAGGCAGCCTGCTTATGGGCAGGATCTCGCTCTTGTACTTGGCGTCGATCCAGGCGCTTATGACGTCCTCCGTGAAGACGCCGCCCTCCAGGAGGAAGTCATGATCGGCCTTGAGCGCCTCCAGGGCCTCAGGAAGCGAGTACGGAACAGCCTCGATGCCACGGGCCTCGATCTCGCTGAGATCGGTGATATCAACGTCCAGCGGCCCGTAGCCCGCCTTCACGGGGTCGATCTCGTTCTTTATGCCGTCCAGCCCCGCCATGAGCACTGCCGAGAGCGAGAGGTAAATATTGGAGGTCGCGTCCGAAGGCCTGTACTCGATGCGCGCCTGCTCCGCCCTCATTATATCCATGGGAATGCGGATGGCCGCGCTGCGGTTGCCGATGGAGAAAAAGAAGCATGTCGGCGCCTCATAGCCGGGAACCAGGCGCCGGTAGGAGTTGGTGCTGGGGCAGGCCAGCGCCAGCAGGGCCTTGCCGTGCCTTAGAATGCCGCCGATATAGTTGAGTCCGAGCTGGCTCAGGTTGCCGTACCCCCCCTTCTTGAAGAAGAGGTTCCTGCCGGCTTTCCAGAGGCACTGGTGAACGTGAAGCCCGTTCCCGGGCTGCTCCCTCAGGATCTTGGGAATAAACGTCGCCACCAGGTCGTGCTCGGCTGCTACGTTCTTGATGATGTAGCGCGCGAGCATGACATGGTCGCCGGCCTCGGCGAAGTCCACCCATTTGAGCTCGACCTCGCACTGTCCGGCTGAGCCGACTTCGTGATGGGAGTATTTGACCGGGATGCCCGCCCGCTCTATCTCCTGGACCATATTAGCCCGCACCTTCATGAAGGTGTCCACCGGCGGAACGGTGTGATAGCCGCTTCGCGAGCCGATATGGGGAAGCTCCGTCTCGATGGTGTCGGGCCCGAATCCCCCCTCCATGGACTCGACGAAGTAGCCGTGCCCGTGAGGCGGCCCTATAAGCGTGACGCTGTCGAAGAGGTTGAACTCGAGCTCGGGTATGAGGAATACCCGGTCGGCGATTCCGGTCTTCTTGAGATAGGCGAGGGCCTTCTCGGAAACGTGCCGCGGGTCGCGCTTGAAATAGTCCTTGGTATTGGCCTCGGCGATGTAACAGATGAAGGTCATGTTCCTGACGCCGCCGAACTCGTCAATGTAGGATGCGTCCGGGTCGGGGATGAGCGAAAGGTCGCCGCTCCTCATATGCGTGAAACCCTTAACACTCGAACCGTCGAAACCCACGCCGTCTTTAAACGTGGCGGCGTTGACATTGCTGACCGGCAACGTAACCTGATGCCAGCTACCCATGAGGTCGGTGAACCTGAAGTTCACCCCTTCGACTCCGGCCTTCTTGATCCGGGCTAGCGCCCCGGCCACAGCGTCGGTCTTCCGAGCCATCGGTGCCCTCCTCGCAGCGCCTTGCTGACCATCCGGCCCCGCTAATCCTCGAGGCCGAGTATTTCCATTGAGTAATTGAAGATGTCCGTGTTGTCTATGATGCCCGAGAACTTGTCCTGGCCGGGTCCGATTGCGAACACGGGGACCAGTGTCGCAGTATGGTCCCCCGAGACCCACCTGACAACCGGACTGTCCTCATTGTCCAGCTGATGATACTGGTCTATGTCCGGATAGCCCGCATAACCGCCCTTCATGGCCGTGATGGCGGGCCCGCCGCAGTCATGGTCGGAGGTCACGATCACGGTGACATCAGGGTGCTTCTGCTGGTACTCCAGCGCATACCCGACGACGGCGTCGAAGGCGATGAACTCGCCGAGCGCGTCCACTATGTTGTTTTCATGCTCGGCATGGTCGATTCTCCCGCCCTCTACCATGAGCATGAACCCGTCCTCGTCGCGCGAGAGTATTTCTATGGCTTTGGCCGTCATCTCGGTAAGCGAAGGCACGGTCTCAATGTCGCGGTCGAGCTCATAGGGGACGTTCTCCTCGGCGAAGAGCCCCATTATGCGGTCGGCATCCGAAGCCAGCAGGCCCTCCCGGTCGTAGACGACGTCGAAGCCCCTCGCGGCCATGGCCTCCGTGAGGTCCCCGCCGCGGCGGCCGCCTCCGCGCTCGGGGGGCAGGAAGAACTTGAATCCGCCGCCCATCACGACTGAAGCCTCCGTCTCGGCTATCTGGGCGGCTATGTCCCACTCCCATGAGCGGTATTTGTGATGAGCAAGGAAGGACGCGGGGGTGGCATGCGTGACGGCCGTCGTGGTCACGGCCCCCACCGCCTTGCCGTTGCGCACGGCTATGTCGAAGATGTTGTCGATCTCCGTGGTGTCCGGCATTACCCCGACCCTGCCGTTGTCGGTCTTCTGCCCGCAGGCTATGGCAGTTCCCGAAGCAGCCGAATCCGTGACCAGCTTGTCGGCCGAATGGGTGCTCATGTAGCCAGACGTGCCCGCGTCGGCGAGCCGCTCCATGCTGAGGACGGCGCCGAGTTCCATCTCGGAGTACATCTTGCCTATGGTCAGTATCTGGGGTCCCATCCCGTCGCCTATGAGGAGAATAATACTCCTGGCTTCCGCCTCAGCACCGGCTTCGGGCGCCGCGGACAGAAGGGCGGCCAGGGCGACAAGGGTCAGAGTGACGGCACAGCGGGCGATCTTTTTCATGCTCATCTCCTTTGCTGCTATTGCTTCAACACCCTAATAATCACGAGGCCGCACGCCGTTGTCAATAGGCTACAGGGGTCAGGCCTTCCCGGCTCCCCCGGTCAGTCGGTCCCTGCCGCGCCCGTCAGTCGGTCCCTGCCGCGCCCGTCAGCCGGTCCCTGCCGCGCCTGTCAAAGCGTTTATCCGCCCGGCAAGGTCGCCGGCGGCCTTCCGAACCGCGGGGGTCATCTTCCCGCCGAAGGCAATGGTCTCGGGCTGAATGCCTATGAAATAGACCATGGTATCGGCCTGGCTCTCGACGAAGTCGGTGAAGAGAGAGAGCGTGGGCATATGGGTGGAGTAGCCGCCCTCGGCCAGGTCCTCCTTGCGTATGGCCCTGACCTCTCCGGCCTCGGCGCCCATATACACGGCGTCAATCACCACGACCTTCTCCGGTCTCTCCCTGATGATCACGCCGAGGTAGTTCTCGGGGGTCTCGCCGCAGTTTACGACCTTGAGACAGGGCGTCTCGGCTATCAGGCCCGCGACGAGCGGCCCCACCCCGTCATCGGCGCGAAGCTCGTTGCCGACGCAGGCGATGACTACCCTGCCCGCGAGCATTTCTTTGAGAAGACAGTCATATAGCATAGGTTTGCAAAGTCAACGGGCCATATGAGGCCGGATCCTGGCTGGGTTCCTCCAATCGGTCCCTGGCTTGCCTAGGCCTTGAGCTGAATCTCCCGCCTGCAAGCCGGACAGAGGATCCTCACGACATCCTGTCTCCCGGCTTCCAGATCGTCCTGGCGATCAGGCACTTCGCCGAGCATGTTGGAGTCCCTCATCGTCGATAGAAGGAGCGTGGGATTGGAGTAGGCGAGCGGGCCGAGCCTGTCCGCCACCCACCTGATGTGGTCGGGAGTCCCGACTATGGCGCCGCATTTCTCGCAGAGAACGAGGTCTTTCTCGATCTTGGTGACGGCGTCGTTCCTGTCGAGATAGACGGTGGCGTAGTCCTTGCTCAGCTTCACACCCTTCTGAGTTATGCACGTCGCCTCGCACGTGCCGCAGTAAATGCACTTGTCATAGCGAAGCGAGATCGTCCTCTTCTTCTTTTCAGGGTCGTCGACTATCTGTATGTCGTCCGCCGGACACGTTTCAGCACATGCACCACAGCCCACACACCCCTCCTCGTCGAACTTCGGCATGCCTCTGTAACGCTTCTGCGGTTCAGAAGGCTGATGCGGAAACGGATGCGTATAAGGTCCAGTAAACAGCGCGGTCAGTGCTTCTTTAAGAACTCTAACCTGCAGGATTCCTGGTAACTTCATCTCTTGTCTCCATGCTGAGCCTTGATCTTTTCTGCACGTTCTTTGAATTGGTCAACAACGCTCTTCTCCCAGAGACCTACGCCCGAAAGGTATGAGCCGCGCGCGAGCGCATGCGCCCCCGTCGGCGAGGTCAGGGCGATGAATGTGGCGCATAGAATCGCCTTTATGGATATCGTGGGCTCGGCGGCCACTATGGCCGTGCCGACAAGAATCATAATCGTCCCGAGCGTGACGCACTTCGTCGCCGCCTGCAGCCTGTTATATACGTCCGGAAACCTCACGAGCCCCACGCAGCCGAAGAGGTCGAAGAACGCCCCTATCGTAATGAACACGTATCCTATAATCACGTTGCTAGTCATCGAAGCGCCTCCCTTCCAGATGCTTGGAGAGGGCTAGTGTTCCCACGTAGCTGACGAGCGCCCAGGCGATCGCCAGGTTGATGTAGAAGTCTCTCCTCATGGTAATCGCCGAGAGGCATACGAAGCCGACAACAACCGTTCCGAGAATATCAATCGCAACGCTTCGATCCGGGGCCGTGGGGCCTTGACCGATTCTGTACAGGCACAGGAAGCTCGAGACCGACAGAATGGCCGCGATGAAATAGATGAACGTCATTCAAACATCCTCCTTATCATCCTCTCGAATTTGCCCACGATGCGTTTCGTGGCACCCTCGACATCCTGGGCCTGCACATTGATCCAGTGGATGTAAAGATAACCGTCGTCGGTGATGTCGACGGTCAGCGTTCCAGGCGTAAGGGTGATCGAGTTGGCGAGCATCGTCCGTCCCGCAGGGCTCTTCAGGTTGGTCCTTACTTTAACGATTCCCGGATGAATCGGCATCTCGGGATGGATTACCCTGTAGACGACGTCGAAGTTGGCCAGGATCACGTAGTACGAGAAGTAGGGAATGTAGATTAGGATCCAGAAGATCCTGCGGAATACCGTTCCAACGCCGATCTGCGTCGGAATCTTCTCCCCCAGATATAGGCCCACGAAAAGCGCGACGAAGATACCCACCACCGTGCTCTGCATCTTGAGCTGGCCGGTGACGGGATCGAACGGCCACACCAGGAGGAACCATACTAAGTACGAGATAATTGTCAGGGTTAGCTTTCTCAAACCAGCCCTCCTTACATACCCAGAATGCCGGAAGCGTAATTAAGCCCCTCTTGCAGCACTTTGGCCGCCGGAATCAAGAGAACATCTCTTGCCTGGGGGATCCACAGTAAACCCATAAACAGAGTCAGAACGGCCAGGCCCAGCATCGAAGCCTGCATGAAACCCGGCACTTCCTTGGCGTTGGCATATGCCTCTTTGGGCTCCCCGAAGAACGTCCTACGCTGGAGCCTCATGTATGCGGCGAGCGTGAGCACGCTCACGGCGGCCGCCCAGGTCGCGAAACCGTAACGCTCGGCCTGAACGCAGGCCACTATGATGAATAGCTTGCTCCAGAAACCGGCGAAGGGCGGGATGCCGGCGATCGACATCGAGCCCATCATGGACGTGGCGCTCGTTACGGGCATCTTTTCCCTAAGCGCGCCCATCTTGTTGAGGTCCCTGGTCCCCGTCGCGTACTCGACCGCGCCCGCGTTCAGGAAGAGAAGCGACTTGAACACGGCGTGGTTGAGGAGGTGGAACAGGGCCGCCGCGATTCCCAGCCTCGTGCCCAGGCCGATGCCCAGCACTATATAACCCACCTGGCTGATACTGGAATAGGCCAGGAAGCGCTTGATATCGTCCTGTCCGAGGCAGAGCAGCACCCCAATCACCATGGAAATCGTCCCGAGTACGAGCAGGACATTGGAAATCAATGGCGTAAGCCCGATCACGTTAAGCAGTATTCTAGCCATCGCGTATATACCGATGGTCTTGATCACGAGGCCCGAGAGCATGGCCGAAATCGGGGCCGGCGCCGAAGGATGCGCGTCGGGCAGCCATGCGTGGAATGGCACCAGGGCCGCCTTGAGTCCGAAGCCGGTCACGAAGAGGGCTATGGCGAACATGTGAATGGGCTCGAAATTGCCCCCGATATGCATCGACATCTGCGCCATGTTGAGGCTCCCGGTGAGGGAGTACATGATGGCTATGGCGAAGAGGATCAGGGACGATCCGACGCTGCCCAGGACGAGATACTTGAACGAAGCTTCGAGCTCTTCATGCTGGCAGCCGAAGGCGACCAGCGCATAGGAGGCGATCGAAGCGATCTCCAGGAAGACGTAGAGGTTAAAGAGGTCGCCCGTCAGCGACACTCCCAGCATGCCGGCCTCCATAAGGAGGAACAGGCTGTAGAAGCGGGCCTTCGAAGTGAACTTATCCATGTACTGGATGGAGTAGAGCGTCGCCATGAACGAGATGAGCGTAACCGTGACGAGCATAAATATCGAAACCCCGTCCAGCACGAGGTTGATGCCCAGCGGTATCCCCAGTCTCGGTACCCATCCGCCCATCCAGTAAACGCCGCTCTTACCGATGACTGAGATCGCCATGACGAGCAACGCGAGCGTTACCAGATTCGCCAGGGTGTCAGAAAGCCGTGGGTTCTTCCTTCCCACCATGGGGATGAAGAACGCTGCACCCAGGGGAATCGCCACAAATAGAGGAATAATCTGCATAGCCTTCCCTAACCTCTCAGCCTTCTAATTTCCCTAACGTCGTAAGTGCCGTATCTCTCATACAGCCTCATAGCGATAGATACCGTCATAGCGGTAACGCCGAGGCCGATCACGATTGCCGTGAGCACGAGCGCCTGCGGAAGCGGGTCCACGGAATTGCGGATGAAGGTCTCGGTGGCCATCGTCTGCTCCATGATGGGAGCCATGCCGCCGCTCCTGTACCCGACCATGATTATGAATACGTTAATCGCCGTCTCCATGATGACCAGGCTGATGATGATCTTGATGAGATTGCGTTTCACCACTACTCCGTAGAGGCCGATCATGAAGAGCATGAGGACCAGCGCGTAATGCATAACCCTCTCCTTCTCGAGTTTATTCGTTCGGCTTGTGGATGACCTTGGTCATCACAAGAAGCATGAAAATCAAGAACAGCGACGCCGCTACCTTGATGGCGATGGCGATATTGCAAAGCGGGATTATCCCGGAACTGAACAGATGATACGGGAGCCCCGTATTGTACCTGGCTATATAGTTCGTGAAGAATCCGCCGCCCAGCACGCTCCAGACACCGAGCCAGGCGATTACGAGGAACATGAGCGCGCCCAGGCTGTCGAGCTCCCCGGCCAGGTGAAGCGGCATCTTGGCCAGCGACGTCTCCTTGCCGCAGCAAAGCGTCATCAGGACGTAAGTAAGCGCCAATATGACACCGCCCGCAAAGCCCCCGCCCGGTGTGATATGTCCGAACAGTATAATGTAAATACCGAAGAGGAAAACGATTCCCCTGAGCCATCTCGCGATGGTCGTCACTATCGGGGTCATCCCCCTGTTGGGCGTAAGGTCTACCATTCGTCAGCCTCCGGATCAGAGGGTTTCTTGCGAGCTTTCTTCCTGAGTATGGCAACGGCGCCCACGATCGAGGTGAAGAGCACGGTGGCCTCGCCGAGGGTGTCATAGGCCCTGTAATCGAGGAGCACAGCCGCCACGATGTTGGTGGCGCCCGTGTCCTTAAGGCCGCTCTCGAGATAGATCCTGGAAGGCGCATCCGCGATTCTGGCGATGACCGGGTCGCCGAATGACGGCAGCCCGTCGAATACCCTTATCGCGGCTAGGAAAATGACGACCAGGAGCGCCATCGTGACCAGGTAGCCGAAGAACGCCCGGTTTCCGATGAACGTCTTCAGGCCGACTCTGAGCGTGGCCCTGATCAGGATCACGAGCACCAGGACTTCGACCACGATGGGCACGACCGCGACATCAGGCGCGCGAAGGTAAAAGAACGCGATGATGCTGCCGAACCCGACCGCGGTCACCGAGATAACTGCGGCCAGGAGGTCCCTGGTTTCGATGGCGATAATCGCCCCCATTACCATGAACAGCAGTAAGACGCCTTGCAACTCAAGCATACGTTCACCTCAGCATAATGACTAAGAGTACCAGTAATCCGGCAAGCACCCATGTGAGATACTCCGGGAGAACACCGCTGTGTATCGCTCTAAGTGCTTTAACGAAGTAGAAGGAAATGCGCTGGCCGATATCATATGCGTCGAAGGCCTTTTTCATGGCCCATCTGTACATGGTGCTGAAGAAACCCATGCTCTCCACGGTTTCGTAGAAGTCTACGCCCGTGACGCGGACTTCCTCTCCGATCACCTCGCCGCCGATATACGCCGCGCTGGTCCTCGGCGTCCTGAAGGTGCCGGCGAGGTAGATGACGAAACCTATGAGCACGCCGAGCAATATGAGCAGCGTGGCCGCGACCGGGCTCCACAAGCCGAGCCATTCGGCCGGGTCGCCGATCGGCAGCACCTTGCTCACCGCCGGCAGCACCCAGATCCTCAAGGGGATGGCGTAGGCGAATATACCGAATATGAGGCAGAGAAGCGAGAGCACGATCATGGGTATGAGCATCGCGCCGCCCGACTCCGCGGGCTTGTCTTTCCTCGCCCTCGCCCCGAGGAATACGGCGTGCAGGGCCTTCATGAAGCTCGCCAGCGTGAGAGCCGAGCCGAACATCGCCGCGGCGAGCCATACGACCCAGAGCCAGCCCCCGGCCTTGCCCATCTCGATGACGCCCTGGTAGACCATCCACTTGGAAACGAAACCGTTAAAAGGCGGGATGCCGGAAATCGCGAGCGCCGCGACGAGGAAGGCGAGGAAGGTGACCGGCATGAACTTGGCGAGCCCGCCGAGATCGTCCAGTTCCATCGTCTTCTCGCGGTTCTCCACCGAACCCGCGCATAGGAAAAGACAGCCCTTGTAAATGGCGTGGTTCAGCATATGGAAGAGCCCGCCGGCCACGCCTATGGGATTCAAGGTCCCTATCCCCAGGACCATGTAGCCGACCTGGGAGACGGCGTGATAGCCCAGGAGCCTCTTCAGGTTGTGCTGAACGAGGGCCATCAGAACGGCCGCGATTATGGTAAATGCCCCGACGATAAGCAGAACGAGCTGCATGCCGGGCGTGAGATTGAAAAGCGTAAGCGAAATGCGGGCGAGAAGATATATCCCGAGGAGCTTGTCTACAGACGCGGGGAGGTACGCGACAACCGGCACGTGAGCGTATTCCGCCGCATCCGGTATCCACGAGTGGAAAGGCATCGCCCCGGCCTTCGCGAAAGCCGCGCAGGCGAAGAGTATGAAGGCGAAAGCGCTGAGGCCGGTGATCGTCGGAATCTGCATCTGCGTGAGGCTCGTCGAGCCCGTCATCATCCATACGATGGCGACGGCAAGCACCATGAGGGCATCCGTTCCGCCGACCACTATCATGGTCTTCTTGGCGGCCGGGGACGCCGGGGCGCCTGCGACCTGGATGAGCATGTAGAGGGTGAACGCCAGGAAGCCCCAGAACGCGAGCAGGAGCACCATGTCATTGGCGAGCACCGCTCCGTAGGCGGCGCCGAGGGTCATGAGCATGTACCCGTAATAGGGCTTGAGATTCATCCTGCCCCTCATGAATCCGAGGGAGTAGAGAATCATGACGACCCCGAAGAAGCCCACCCAGAGAAGAATGAAGGACGAAAGGGTATCGAGCCTGAAGATAGTGTACCCGTACCACCGCGTTTCCATAAACCCCTGGCGGAAAAGGTCAATCGTAAACCAGAACGTGACGAGAGCGACTATCAGTGACAGCCCCTCCTTCACGCCCTTCATCATATCGGGGATGATCTTTACGATCACACCGACCACTAGGGGAATAAGAACGGTGTAGACCATTAAGTCCATATTCTGTCCATCCTCGAGTTATATTTCTCCAAAAGCCTCTCAGTCTTCTGCCTTGAAAGCTTCAGAAGATCCTTCCCTGTCATTATCTTCTTTCCGCTGTCGGCGTCGATTACCGCCGCCCTCTCGGTGCAGCAGTAGCACGGGTCGATGGCGGCCAGCGTGATTGTAGCGTCCGAAACGGTGTAGCCGACGCAGGCCCTGTAGTTGGTGGGGACGTTCATGAAGCTGGGGGCCCTCACCTTGTACCTGATCGGTTTGTTGGTTCCGTCCGACCTGGTATAATGGAACACCTCTCCCCTCGGGGCCTCGTGATGCCCCATGCCCTCTCCCGGGGGTATTTCCTTGAGGTCGCAGTCGATGCCGTCATTCACTTCCCTCAGTTTATCGAGGCACTGCTTGCAGATATTGACCGACTCGACCATCTCGAGCACGCGGACGACGACCTTGTCGAATACGTCGCCGTTAGGCGTGCAAATGACTTCCCAGTCCACCTTGTCGTAGGCGGCATAGGGGTGATCTCTTCTCACGTCTATGCAGTAGTCGGAGGCCCTGGCAGTGGGGCCCAGCGCCCCGAGGTCCACGCAATCCTGCCTGGTGAGCACGCCGACGTCCTTGGTCCTCGCCTGAAGCACGGGGTCATCGAGAGCGACATCCCTGAACATGATGAGCTTCGTCGTAAGGTCGTCGAGCATCCGCATCGCTCCGGGGAAGTCCTCTTCGTAGAAGTCCCTTCTCACACCGCCGGGCTTGAACATGGCGTAGTGATTCCTGTTGCCGGTCATGAGCTCGAAGAGATCGAGCACCGGCTCGCGGTACTTCCAGGCCCACATCCACACCGTGTTGTATCCGAGGAAGTGGCCGGCCAGCCCCAGCCAGAGAAGGTGCGAGTGAATCCTCTCGAGTTCTCCCACGAACGTTCTTATGTACTTCGCCCTCTCGGGAACGTCCACGCCGCCCACGTCCTCAATTGCGTTGACGCTGGCGAAGGGGTGTGACGTTGAGCAGATCCCGCAAATCCTCTCGACCAGGAACGGCACCTGGTCGTAGGTAAGATCCTCAGCGAGCCTTTCTATGCCCCTGTGGTTGTAGCCTATTTCGATCTCGAGCTTCACGACCCTCTCGCCCTGCACGTGAAGCTTGAAGAACTCGGGCTCTTCCTGCAGCGGATGATACGGCCCGATCGGAATTATGGTCGTCTTAGCGGCAGCTTTATCACTCATTTTCCCCCAACCCCTCATAGTCGCGCCTGAGCGGGAACTTGCCCTCAGGCCAGTCGTCGGTAAGCAGCAGATGTCTCATGTCGGGATGATTCCTGAACTCGATGCCGAGAAGCTCCCACATCTCGCGCTCGATCCACTCGGCGGCGGGAACCCGCACTGCTATGGACTCCAGCGACGGCCTGTCGTGGTCCAGGACTACCCTAAGGTTAAGGATGTGATTAGCGTCGTCGAAGCAGAAGTGCCACAGGATTTCGAAGTTGGTCTCCATGTCCATTCCGGTGGCAATCGCGAGCCTTGCCCCAAGGCCCTTGTAAACGTGCTCTGCGATATCCGGGAACTTCCCCGGGTCGACGGTTACGTAAGTGCGCCTGGGGCTCTTCTCGTAAACGTCGACGATGGCGTCCCCGAACTTGGACTTTAACCCGTCAACTACCTCACCCATGACCGTTCTCCTATTTCTTGGCCGCGGCCAGCGTTGCCTCGATGAGCGCGACCACACCCATGATCATCGCCTCCGGTTTCGGTGGGCAGCCCGCTATATAGGCGTTGACCGGAACGACCTCATCGAGTGGCATCATCTGATTGTATGAAGGTGCGAACATTTCGCATGTGCACGCGCAGTTCCCCAGAGCTATCACGAAGCAGGGCTTTGGCGCCTGCTCTATCACTCTCTTGAGCCTGATTCTCGCCTTCCTGTTCATAGATCCTGTAACGAGTATGGCATCAGCGTGGCGCACGCTGCCGACCAGCTGGATGCCGAAGCGCTCGACGTCAAACCGCGGTGTGAGGAGATCGAGAATCTCGATGTCGCAGTTATTGCAGGGACTTGCGGCGAGATGAAAGACCCAGATTGACTTGGTAAGCGCCTTAAGCTTTAGACTCATGCCTCACCCCTCATAATCCAAGAAACGCCAGGATCAAGGCGATCACGGCGATCGGTGTAATCCTTGCCCAGAAGAATTTCATGATCTGGTCGATTCTGAGCCTCACGTTTGTATTTCGAATAAGCGTCATGAACAGAATCATGGCGATATAGATAAGTGCGGCGAAGAAGAGGTTAAGCCAGGTCTGCCGCCAGTTCACCGCGCCGACCCACAGCATCATGAGGAAGAGCGGCATGACGAACATCATCATCCACTGGCTGAGTTTAAAGAGCGCCAGGGCCGCTCCCGAGTATTCGATATAGGCCCCCGCCATAATCTCCGTCTCGGCTTCGGGGGCGTCGAACGGCACCTTCGCGAGCTTGGCCTGCATGCACAGGAAGGCCACAACGAAGGAGATGACCCCCGAGATGGACGCGATCACGGCTCCTTCCGTCCCCTGGTACGCGAGGATCTCGCCGAGCCGGATCGAGTTTCCCGCCTTGACCACGGGAACCAGGATCGCCAGCACGAACGGGAGCTCGTAGGAGAGGATGAGCTTCATCTCTCTCGAACCGCCGAGCGACGCGAGCGGGTTGCCTGAAGAGAAAGCACCCAGTATCAGGGCCTGCGAAGGAATGGTCACAAGGTATATGACCACGATAAGGTCACCGACGAACGTCTCCGCGGGGAACACGATCGTCCGAATGAGCAGGGCGGCGACCACGGTAACGGATGCCAGCGAGACAAGGGGGGCCGCAAGAAACGTGAACTTCTGGGCTCCCTCCGGTATGATGACTTCCTTGATGAGGAGCTTAAGGAAGTCGTACCACGGCTGAAAAAACGGGGGCCCAACACGCCATTGCACCCGCGCGGTAATCTTCCTGTCGAACCAGTGGGCGAACATGCCCACCACAGCGGCAACCAAAAAACCTACGCCTAGGAAAACCACACCTTGGAGTACAGTAGTCATATCTTTCTGTTACCTCTTCCAGACCTCGGCCTTTACGACAAGATTGTCTCCGATTGCGTACAAGTTCTTTGACTCATCCGGCTCAATTTCAATGTACTTGATGGCCCCTTCCGGCTTACAGGTCCTCGCGCAGAGGGGCTCCTCGCCCCCCTTGAGCCTGTGAACGCAGTAATCGCACATCGAGAGGCCGTATGGTATGGCCTCCGGATATATGGTGCCGAAAGGACATGCAATAGCGCAGGACTTGCAGCTTACGCAGCGCATGTTGTACCTGCGGAGCACACCGGTCGAGTCCTTCTCGAGCGCGTCCTTGGGGCAGGCCGCAATGCAGTTGCCCGACTCGCATTGCCGGCAGACAACTGCGTACGCCGCAAGTTCCAGCAAGGAAATCACCCCATCGTTTCCGGGGTGGAAGGGGTAGGAACACTCAGCCGTACACTTCCCCTCGTTCTCACTACTTCCACAGACGTCAAGGTCAATGAATAGCTTCTTCAACTCACTGCCTCACGGTTCAGTCCCAGAGTGCGGGTTTGTCTTTAATAAGGTCGTAGGTAAGTACCGGGCCATCCTTGCAGACCATGTATTCGCCGAGCATGCAGTGGCCGCACTTACCTATACCACAGCTCATGTTCTTTTCCATTGACAGGTATATGGCCTCGTCGGGATAGCCTATCTCGATCAATCTGAAAGTCGCGAACTTCATCATTATGGGAGGGCCGCAGACCACGCCGACCGTGTTCTTCATGTCGAGACCGATGTTCTCGACAACGGTGGTCACAACGCCGACGTTGCCCTTCCAGCTGGCGTCGCCCTCATCCACGGTAAGGCGGATCTCCACCTTGTTGGGATCGATCCCGGGCCATTCCTTCTGAATGGCATCCTTGTAGACGATGTCGGCCGGCGTCCTGGCGCCGTAGCAGTAGAGGATCTTCTTGAAATCCCCGAGCCTCTCGGTGAGCGCAAGGAAGAGGGCTCTCAGGGGCGCGCCTCCCACGCCGCCGCCTACTATCAGAATCTCTTTGCCTTTCCATTTGTCCAGGGGGTACTCCGCGCCGAATGGTCCTCTCAGGCCGACCGTCTGCCCTTTTGTCATCTCGTGAAGCGCATCCGTCACCTTGCCGACCTTCATGACGGTGAAGTCGATCTTGCCCTTCTGGCTCGGTGAGGATGAGGGAGTGAACGGAGCCTCTCCGAGACCCGGGACCGTCATCTCCATGAACTGGCCGGCCTTGAACGGGATCTCCTCTTTGGGCGCCACTACGAACGTCTTGATCGTAGGGGTCTCGTCGATGACCTCGAGAATCTCGGCTTCAATGGGCGTATAAACGTTCTTCATACTTTGCATATTTCCTTCAGAACCTCTCTCATATCAATCTTGCCCGGACAAGCCACGATACACCTTCCACAACCCGTACAGCCCTCAAAACCATAGGTCTTGGGGAAATAATCCAGCTTATGATAATAGCGATGCCTGAACCTCTCCACGAGCCTCGGCCGCGGGTTGGCCCCGCCGCCCACCCTGGCGAAGTTCTTGTAGGCACAGGTGTCCCACATTTTGAGTCTCTTGTATTTGTCCTTGGCCTTCTCGTCATAGAGAAGGAAGCACTGGCACGTGGGGCATATGAAGAGGCACGCTCCGCACTCTACGCATGTCTCTACATTGCGCTCCCAGCCCGGGTCCTCGAAGGTCTTGGCCAGGCACTCCTGCCAGGAGGCGGAGGGCTTGAATTGCCTCGACTGCCCTTCGACTTTGGCCTGGGCTTCTTTGCGGATGGACTCGCGCTGGGACAGGTGATTGTCGGTGGCCGGCTTGAAGAGGCTCTTATTGCCCTCTATGACTTCCTTGCCCTTGTCCGTGCCCACTTCGGCGACATAGCCGCCTTCAAGCTTGGTGAGATTGATGTCGAACCCCTTCTCGCCATACGGCTTGACGCCCATAAGCGTGCAGAAACAGGTATCATACGGTTGCGTGCAGTCGAAACTGATCACGAGGCTCTTGGACCTCTTCTCCTCGTAGAACGGGTCCTTGAAATCGCCCTCGAGGAACACCCTGTCGAGGGCCTCTATGGCCCTGAGGTCGCAGGCGGCCGCTCCCAGAATGGTAAATGGCCTGGCCTCGTAGGTCTTCGCCTCCGCCGACGGGTATTCCGCCACCTCCTCCAGTATGGCAAAGAAGAAGGGCTTGAGCGGCTGGATGGCCCGGACGCCGGGATAATTGAACTCACCGGCTTCGGCATAGGGCTTGATCTTCACACAGTCTTCTTCGTCCCTGGTGGCGACGAACAGGTCGCCGCGCTTTTCGAGCCAGGAGAGGAAGGAAACGAAGTCGGAATCAGTGATAAAGAAGGCTTCCATACTTAGCTATCCCCTCTGGACATGCGCATAGTTATAGCGCACCAATCCACACGTGATTGAAAGGATTTAAAGCATACGGACGGTTAGGATATACAGTCCGGGTCCCCTTGTCAACTGAAAAATCCTGAGGCAAGACCTCTGTATCCGCCTGATTCGATGGGCACCGGGTTCCCTCAGGCGGCCGACCCCGGTTTGGCAACGAAACCATGAAAAGATACCAGAACACTGATTTTTAATCAAGCTGAAAAGGGAAGCCAATGGGAAACGGCCGCGAAACGCGGCGACGGAGCCTGCCATAAGCCCCCGCCATGTGCTGTAAACCACCGAAAACAGACAAGCCGAAACAGACAGATGAAAAGGGGACCGTTCAGGGCGAACGGTCCCCTTCACTTAAGGCTGTCCGGCCCGGGAGCCTACTGCAGCATCACCATCTTCTCGGTGGCACTGAACTCCCCGGCGCTCATGCGGCAGAAGTACACGCCCCTGGCAACCTTGTCGCCCGCGCTGTCGCGGCCGTCCCAGGTTACCTGATGCGCGCCGGCTTCCGCCTGGCCGCTGTAGACCGTCTGTACCAGCCGGCCGTTTACATCATAGATATCTATCGATACGCTGGCCGCCTGGGGGGCGCTGTAACTTATGACCGCGGCGTCCCTGAACGGATTGGGCGATACCGGGCCGAGGGCAAAGCGCACGATTTCCGCTTCGTAGTGATGACCCTCTATGGCCGGTTCGGTCTCGTTCAGGAGCGCGCTCGTCAGCTCCACGCGTGTGGAAGCCACAGGCAGCGGCGTATGCTTCTTCTGAAGCGTGACCACGGCAACCGTGCCGTCGCCGCTGAAGGGCGACGAGCCCGCCATTGCGATCAGGAGGTTGCCGCTTTCGGCGTTATAGGCGGTCATCATGCCCGCTCCGAGACCGGAGCCGACCACCTGTGTCACGTCGAAGTCGCTGGCGTTGTAGGCGACCTCGAACTGGGTCGAGTAGACGGCGTCGGCGTTCCTGACCTTGACGGGAACTTCAACGTAGCCGTCGAAGTGCTTGGGCACACCCAGCTTGACCGTCGCCGTGGGAACGAGAGTGGTGGTCAGAACGGGCTTGCCCGACACGTTGCCCTTGATCAGGCCGACAATGCCGACTTTCATGTTCGGCGAGCAGTCCACCAGGCACCCGCCGCACGGGAACCTGTACCAGACCCAAGGATCCGGGCACGGGAATGCAGGAATCAGGCCGACTACGTATTGCAGTATGAGCGAGGCGTCATAAGCCGTGATCATGCCCGTACAGTTGACATCGGCCGCCACCTGCTGCGGGTAAACGTTGTATCCGCAGTGATTGAACACGCAATTGCTGAGGCCGTTCGTGCAGACAAGATACTGCAGAATCAGCGACGCGTCGTACGGCGTAACCAGCCTGCTCGGAAGCGCGCAATGCTCCACGTCGAAACAATAGTAACAGTCGGGCGTGACGGGCTGGCCGTTATTGTCGAGAAGCGGATACAGGCACTCGAAGGCGAACAGGCCGCCGGTATCGGTGATGTCAGTCGCCACCGAACCGTGGCAATCCCAGAGATGGACGCGCGCGCCCGGGATGGGATACGGCATTATCCAGTCTCCGCACGGCTCCTGCTCGCACCACCAGTGCACCACCCGGCCGTAGATGTCGCAGTGGGGCACGCAGACCTCGCCGTTAGTGATGCACACGTTGAGCGGATCTTCCGGGTCGTAGAGATAGACTTCCTCGAACCGGATTTCGCAGCACATGCAGGGCTTGGCATTGGCGCTTACGTGGAACTTGAGGTAGAAGAGAACGCCCCCGCCCACGAGCGGCGTCGCGCCGGCCGCAGCTGCCGTAACGCAGTTGGGACCGCATGTTCCGCACTCGCCCAGGAACCATTGTGAGTTCTCGACGACCTCGCCGCCTTCACAGCCCTCGAACTGAATGAGCCCTGCGGGCAGCTCGCACCAGCAGATGGTCATTTCCATTGCCATTACGCCCCAGCCCGTAACGTCGGATATCAGGACCGGAACCATAATGTCTTCGCCGGGCATCCCCTTCACATTCCCTATGGACATGTGAATGCAATCATCCAGTGTGCCGCCGCTTTCAGCAGCATAAGCACCCGGGGCGAAGAGGAAGCTCACCACGATGAGCCCGGCAAGAAGAGTTGTCATTAGTCCTTTAGACATGTTTACTCCCCCTCCCTTAATTCTACGTTCTTTCAAAAGACAAAGGTTTAGAACCGACCTCCAGGCGGGATAGCATCGCAATTCCCACTTCACCTCCTTCCTTTGCCCCACGCTGTGGAGGTTGCTAAGAGCCTATATTACAGGTGTCTCCTCGGGTTATTGAGCCTTGCAGCCATACCCCGTATCGCACCGGGAATGCAGTATATCAGAATTATCAACCTTTGTCAAACAGGGTGTCAATCTTTTTGTCCGGGCGAATGCTGTCCGCGATCGGCCCTAATCCCGTCATAAACCATGCCTTAGGCCAGGTGTGGGGCCGCCGGCTTCCCGGCGGCCCCGGCATCACTCCGAATACACTGTTTCTTACTGAAGTACCACTATCTTCTCTGTGGCGCTGAAATTGCCCGTGTGCATGCGGCAGAAATAGACGCCTCTCGCCACTCTTGACCCGCGGCTGTCGGTGCCGTCCCAGGCCACTTCATGCCGGCCTGCGTCGGCGGTGCCGCTGAAGACCGAGCGCACGACCTGGCCGTGCACATTATATATATCTATGGCCACCTCGGACGCCCCGGGCGCGCTGAATGTAATCATAGTGCCCTGGCTGAACGGATTGGGCGAAACCGGTCCGAGCTGGAATTCCTCGGCGATGGGAATGGTCCCCCGCGTTATGATCTCGACCTCCGGTATGCCCTCATTCAACATGGCGGCCGCCAGGCTCGGCCGCAGCGTCGCCCCGGGCATCGACCCCGGAATCCTCTCCAGCCTGATTTTGGCAAGTCTGCCGCTCCCGGTGAAGCTCGTAGCCTTGGCCATCGCGGTGAAGACATGGCCGTCCTCTTCGCGCGCGCTCAGGAAGAAGCCGCTTCCCAGGCCCACGGGTATGACCTCGACAAAGGAATAGCGCTCATTGTCGAAAGTTATCTCGAACTCGGCCGCGAACACGTCTGTGGCGTCCTCAACGAGGACCGGTATGTCGATATAATCTCCCTGCGGTATGGCTGCGCCGAGTTTCATGTACGCCGTAGGCACCGCCAGCAACTCGCCGCCCCCGACCGGCGGACCCGACACGTCGCCCTTGAGAATCCCGACAAACTCAATAAATGCCGGACAGGTGAACGTGCAGCTTCCCGGGTCCATCACATAGTAGACCCACATATCGGGGCACGGGAACGTCGGCAGCATGCCTACGATGTACTGCAGTATAAGCGCGGCGTCGTAGGCGGTTATCACACCGGTGCAGTTAACGTCAGCCGCGACCTGCTGCGGGTAAATGCCGCCGCCGTTGAGCGTGAAGTAGCAATCCTGCAGGCCGTCGGCGCAAACAAGATACTGCAGGATCAGCGAGGCGTCATACGCGGTTATCCAGCCGCGCGGAATAGCGCAGTAGTCGATGCCGACGCAGTAGTAGCAGTCCTGCCCGCCCTCTGCAGTCTGGACATCAAGCGGGTCGAGGCACTGGAAACTGAAGTATCCCATATTGTCAGTGTATTCGCTGGCCACCGGACCGTGGCAATCCCAGAGGTGCACTCTGGCGCCCGGGAGCCCGAGCCCGCGGTACCAGCCCTCGCAGGGGTCGTAGAAGCAAAGCCAGTGCTTCAGCACGCCTATTACATCGCAATAGTCTATGCAGACCACCCCGTTCTTTACGCATGCATTCAGCGGGTCCTCGGGGTCATAGAGCTTGACGTCCTCGAACATGATGTCGCAGCACATGCAGGGCTTTGCGTTTGCGCTTACATGGAACTTAAGGTAGAAAAGCGGACCGTTACCCATAAGCGGCATGGGGCTTGCGGCAGCGATGCTTATGCAATTTGGGGCGCATGGATTGCAGATGGGCGGCATCCAGCCCGAGTTCTCCATCACCGGGCCCGGCGCGCACTCCACGTACTGGAGAAGCCCGGCCGGGATATCGCACCAGCAGATCTCCATTTCAAAGGCGAGGATGCCCCAGCCCGTGACTTCTGAGATCACGACCGGCACGAAGATGTCGGTACCCGGCCTCGCGTCCTTGACACTGTAAACCGAGACATGAATACAATCATCGAGTTGTCCGCCGTTCTCACTCGAATAGGCCGGCGCTCCCATGGCCGACATCGCGAGAACGGAGATAATAAACAGTAAACCCAGTCTCCGTATCATTGTTCTGGTCCTCCTCAGGCGACTATGGATCGATCTGCATCTCTCAAAGGCAGGGTTAAGCACAAGACGGTGTGGGTCACCTCCTTTCCAAGCCCCACGTAAAAAAGGAGATACTAGTCTTACGGTGCCCGGAGGGCGTGTGAGCGCCCACCGGCCCCGAAATACTTTCGCACCAGGATTGCAGTATATCAGAATTTATGCGCTTTGTCAAATACAATAGATATAGTGCCAAAAATGAGGTTTATCAAAACAAGTGTGGTTTTGCCGCCCGGCTTCGCGGCCGGGTCCAGGGAGCGGGCACGACGTGGATCCGGCCCTACAGAGGAGGGAGTAAAACAGAAGAAGGGGGCATGCCCCGAGAACATACCCCCTTAAGGCGCCCAAATGAGCGCATTTAATCATAAACCTACTGGAGCAGCACCATCTTCTCGGTCGCGCTGAACTCTCCAGCACTCATGCGGCAGAAGTACACGCCCCTGGCAACCTTGTCGCCCGCGCTGTCGCGGCCGTCCCAGGTTACCTGATGCGCGCCGGCTTCCACCTGGCCGTTGTACACCGTCTGTACCAGCCTGCCGTTAACGTCATAGACGTCGATCGTCACGCTGGCCGACTGGGGAGCGCTGTAGCTGATCACTGCAGCGTCCCTGAACGGGTTGGGCGATACCGGGCCCAGCGCGAAGCGAACGACCTCACCATCGTACTGATGGCCCTCTATCACGGGCTCGGCCTCATTGAGAAGCGCGCCCGTGATCTCCATGCGGGTTGAAGCGACAGGTATAGGCGTGTGCTTCTTCTGAAGCGTTACTTTCGCCACCTTGCCGCTGCCGCTGAAGGGCGATGAGCCCGCCATGGCGATCAGGAGGTTGCCGTTGTCGGCGTTGTATGCGGTCATCATGCCGCTGCCCAGACCGACGCCAGTCACCTGCGTCACGTCGAAGTCGCCTGCGTTGTATTCGACTTCGAACTGCGTGGAGTATATGTTCTCCGCATTCTTAACCATCACGGGGACTTCCACGTAACCGTCGAAGTGCTCTGGAATACCCAGCTTGACCGTGGGCGTGGTCAACGCAAGTTTCCCGCCTCCGGCGTAGCAGTAACCCGAGACGTCGCCCTTGGGAACGCCGATAGCCCATACTGAGGTATGGCAGTCATATGTGCACCCATCGAAGCAGTACATCCAGTACCATACCCAATTGGTCGGGCACGGGAATGCCGGAATCAACCCCACCACGAACTGCAGTATGAGCGACGCGTCATACGCCGTGATCATGCCGGTGCAGTTGACATCGGCTGCGACCTGCTGGGGGTAGACCATGCCTGACTTGTCGCAATCGTCGCAGTAGTTGAAGGCGCAGCAGGTCAGATAGTCCATGCACACCAGGTACCTCAAGATAAGCGACGCGTCGAACGCATTGATCAAAGCGCGAGGAACCGCGCAATCATCGAGTTCGAGGCAGTAAGGGCAGGGCTGCAAGGTCTGGACGCCGTCCAGAGGATCGAGGCAGTCGAACATGAACAAGCCGTCGGAGTCCGTATATGTGCTGGCTATGGCCTCATCGCACTGCGAAAGGTGGACCCTCACACCCTCCTGAGGCATGTAATAGACCTCCTCACAGGGGCCCTCCCTGCAGTACCAGGCGGTGATCTGGCCCTTGACCGAGCAGTAGTCTATGCAGACCTCGCCGCAATACGCGCATACGTTGAGCGGCTCTTCAGGATCGTAGAGATTGACTTCCTCGAAACACAGCTGGCAGCACATGCAGGGCTTGGCATTTGCGCTCACGTGGAAGTTGAGATAGAAGAGAACGCCCTCACCAATCAGCGGAGTTGCGCCGGCAGCCACCGCCGTCACGCAGTTGGGACCGCACATGCCGCAGGCTCCCAGCATCCAGCCGGAGCTAAGGACGACCTCGCCAGGGGAGCAGTCCGTGAACTGCAGGAGTCCTGCGGGAAGTTCACACCAGCATATCTCCATATCGAAAGCCATTACACCCCAGCCGGTGACATTGGAGATAGTGACCGGCACCTGTATATCCTCACCAGGGTTGGCGATGACTTTGCCGATGTGGACATGGATGCAGTCGTCGAGCTGGCCCCCCGTTTCAGCCGCAAAGGCAGGTATGGCAACGCCACCCGCCACGAGCACGGCTGCCATAAGAACCAGAATTCGTCTCATTGTTGTATTTACCTCCTGTGGAAATGAAGCTCCTCTTGAGAATGACATGGGGAAGTAGTGCATCTCGCCTCCTTTCTTTGCCCCACGCGCAGTGGAATATGTTAAACGCCTCTATGAGGCTTTACCACCAGCAGCGAACTGGAAGCCCCGCTAAATCGCCCCGTATCTTGCCCCGGTTGCCTCTCGCAACTTGCGCGTGCAGTATATCAGAAGAATGTTTTCTTGTCAAATGTCTTCTGATAAGAAACGCAGTATAGCTGAATCCGTCCCGGGCCCGCGTTCGCGGGCACTTCCGGCCGGCACATGCCGAGCGGGATAATTCCGAAGATATAAAGGAAGGGGCATGCCCCTGGGAACATGCCCCTTATAAACGCCCCACTAGGCGCGTTGAATCCTCTATCTACTGGAGTAACACCATCTTCTCGGTGGCGCTGAACTCTCCAGCACTCATGCGGCAGAAGTACACGCCTCTGGCTACCCTGGATCCGGAGGTGTCTTTACCGTCCCAGGTAACCTGATGCGCGCCGGCTTCCACCTGGCCGCTGTATACCGTCTGTACCAGCCGGCCGTTCACGTCATAGACGCCGATCGATACGCTCGCCGCCTTCGGAGCGCTGTAACTTATGACAGCAGCGTCCCTGAACGGGTTAGGCGATACCGGGCCCAGCGCGAAACGAACCACCTCGCCATCGTACTCATGGCCCTCGATCACCGGAGCGGTCTCGTTGAGGAGCGCGCTCGTCAGCTCCAGGCGCGTAGACGCCACGGGTATCGGCGTGTGCTTCTTCTGAAGCGTGACCGTGGCAACCGTGCCGTTGCCGCTGAAGGGCGTGGAGCCCGCCATGGCGATCAGCAAATTGCCGTTGTCGGCGTTGTAAGCCGTCATCATGCCCGCTCCGAGGCCCGAGCCGCGCACCTGCGTCACGTCGAAGTCACCCGCATTGTAGGTGACCTCGAACTGGGTCGAGTAGACGTTGTCCGCATGTTTGACCTTGACTGGAACTTCCACGTAGCCGTCGAAGTGCTTGGGCACGCCCAGCTTGACCGTCGAGGTCGCAGCCAGCGTGGGGGTCTCATCACCGCGGTAACATATGCCCGAAACGTCGCCCTTGAGTATGCCCAAGAAGAAGAAATACGCCGGGCACACCTCCTGGCACTCATCGCAGAAGATTATGGGTTCCCAGACCCACGGGTCGGGGCACGGGAACGCGGGAATCAGGCCGACTACATACTGGAGGATGAGCGACGCGTCATACGCCGTGATCACGCTCGTGCAGTTGACGTCGGCCGCGATCCTCTGCGGGTACACCATGCCTCCCCCCAGACTCGGGTCATTGCAGTACGGGAAGGCGCAGCAGTCGAGCTGTTCGGTGCACACCAGGTACTGGAGAATGAGGGCCGCGTCGAACGGGTTGATCCATTCACGCGGAATGGGGCAGTAGTCCACGGTCATGCAGTAGCCGCAATCGATAAGGCCGCCGTCGTTGTTGTGCAGTGGCTCGAGGCACTCAAACGCGACAAGGCCCCGCGCGTCGGTGTAATCGGTGGCGATGGGCTCGCCGCAGCGCGAGACATGGGCCCTCACACCCGGAAGCGGGTATTCGAAGCTGACTTCGCCGCAGTCACCGTAAGTGCACCACCATGTGAAGGTGGCCCCGTAGACGTCGCAGTGCTCGATGCAGATCTCGCCGTCCCTCCAGCAGACATTGAGCGGGTCCTCGGGATCATACAAATTGATCTCGGTGAACCATATGTCGCAGCACATGCAAGGCTTGGCGTTGGCGCTCACGTGGAAATAGAGATAGAAGAGCGGTCCCGATCCGTTGAGCGGGACGGCGCCGGCGCCGGCCACGCTGATGCAATTGGGGCCGCAGGCCCCGCATGAAATGGACCAGTTGGCGTCGTGCATCATCATACCGGGCTTGCATCCCACATACTGGAGAAGGCCCGCAGGCAGCTCGCACCAGCATATCTCCACTTCAAACGCCATCACGCCCCATCCGGTCACATCAGAGATGTACACCGGGACGGTTATGTCCTCGCCGGGATTGGCCGTCAGAGACGGGATGTTCATATGGAGACAGTCATCCAGCGTCCCGCCGCTCTCGGCGGAGTACGCGGGCAGAGCAAAGCTCACCGCGATTACCACCGCAGCGAGCAGAAGGGCTGATCTCCTTTGCATTGTTGTCAAACCTCCTACTTAAACAGAATACCGTCGGCGTGTACTCCCCAGGGGGATACTGCTGAGTGACTCGCCTCCTTTCTTTGCCCCACACGATTGAGGAGTTATTGAGTATCTTTTGCGAGACCGGGCAATACGGGACTGCCGCAGTCCCATATCTCCGGCTCTCGCAACGAATTGCAGTATATCAGAAACTATAAACTTTGTCAAATTATTTGATATAGGCTGCTTTCATGAGATTTACCACATGGGATGCGCGGACAAAAGAGGGGGGCATGCCCCCTGGGACCATGCCCCCTCGGACGCGCCGTAACGGCACGCTTGGAAATGTCCTATTTAAGCAATACCACCTTCTCGGTGGCGCTGAACTCGCCGGCGTTCATGCGACAGAAGTAGACGCCCCTGGCCACCCTGGCGCCGTTTTCGTCCCGGCCGTCCCAGGTCACCTGATGGGTGCCGGCGCTGACCCCGCCGCTTCGCAGGGCGCGTATGAGGCGGCCATTCACATCGTAGATACCGATTGAGAGGCCCGAGCTCGAAGGCGCGCTGTAGGCGATAACGGCGTCGTCGGTGAACGGGTTGGGCGATATAGGCCCGAGCCCGAACCGCACGATTTCCGCGTCGCGCGGCTTCTTGTCGATGGCCGGCGCCGTCTCATTCAAGAGAGCGCTTGCCATCTCCATGCGCGTGGAGGCCGTCGGTATGGGCGCATGCTTCTTCTTGAGCCTTATCACGGCTATGTCGCCGCTCCCGCTGAAGCTCGATGAGCTAGCCATGGCCACGAGCAGGCTGCCGCCGTCGGCGTTGAACGCCGACAGGAAGCCGCTGGCGGGCCCCGCCGTCTCGACGCTTATGACGGCGAAGTCCCTTTCATTATAAGTCACTTCGAACTGCGCCGAGTGAATGTCAGTCGCGTCTTTCACGCTGACGGGCACGTCGACATAATCGCCGAAGTGCCTCGGAATCCCCAGCTCGATCTCGGGCGAGGCTCCCGTGAGAACCGGGGCATCACGATAGCAGTATCCCGATACGTCGCCCTTGAGGACCCCTGTTATTCCAAAGCCGGCCGGGCAGTAATGCTCGCAATTCCGGCAGAGCGCGAAGTACCAGCTCCACATGTCCGGGCACGGGAATGCCGGGATGAGGCCCACGACATACTGCAGAATGAGGGACGCGTCATAGGCGGTGATAACATCCGTGCAGTTCACGTCCGCCGCCACCATCTGCGGATACACCCAGACGCCGCACTGGAAGATGGGGCAGCACATGAGGTCGTCCATGCACACGAGATACTTGAGTACGATGGCGGCGTCGAATGCCGTAATCAGGCCGCGCGGCACCGCGCAGTAGTCTATCTCGACGCAGTAGGGACAGACTTCTTTCTCGCCCGGGATGGGAAGGGGCGGCATGCATTCGAACAGGAACTTGCCCGCATCGTCGGTGTAAGTAGTGGCGACGGGTTCATCACACTGATACAGGTGCACGCGCACCCCGGGGAGCGGCGTGGTGCGGAACAGGTCGCCGCAGCCATCGTAGGCGCAGTACCAGGCCATGATGGTCCCGCTGATGTCGCACCAGTCTATGCAGACCTCGCCTCCGCTGTCACAGACATTGAGCGGGTCTTCCGGATCGTACAGGTTGACCTCCTCGAACCACAGTTCACAACACATACACGGCTTGGCGTTGGCGCTTATATGGAAGTCGAGATATAAGAGTACGCCGCTTCCTTCCAGGGCAAAAGCGCCGGCGTCCGCGATATCCACGCAGTTGGGCCCGCATTGACCGCAGACGGGCGGCCCCCAGCCCACAGCATTGGTAAGAATTTCGCCGGGCCTGCATCGCACGTACTGGAGAAGCCCCGCCGGGAGTTCGCACCAGCATATCTCCAGCTCGAAGGCCATTACGCCCCAGCCGGTCACGTCCGAAAGGTAAACCGGCACGGAGATGTCCTCGCCCGGGTCGGCGATGATGTCGCCTATACGTATGGAAATGCAATCATCCAGCTTGCCGCCGGTCTCAGCCGAGAACGCGGGCGCAGCCAGACCGACGGCGAGAAGAACCGCGGCAAAGATAAGCGCTGATCTGCGCAGCATTGTCTTTCTACCTCCTCCTTGTTCTAACTACTGATTAGACAGACTTTGGTTGGCATGTGCTTCCCGCGGGGGTGCCGCATCCCCTCCTTTCTTTGCCCCACGCAAATGAGGAGTGAGTCTGAGTCTGCTCTTATGACCGGGAAGTAGACCAGTCCTTTGGCCCCAAGCCCGGTCCCTTAAAACAGCGGCGGCAGTATATCAGATATAGTGAATTGTGTCAAAGTGGATATTTACGTAATTTAGCAAAAAATCCAGAAGTTTCCTGTGGGAAAATGAAAAGACTGCGAGGGGCATGCGCGTGGGCTGTATGCCCCCCGATGAATCCCCCGGCACCGGGGTGCCGGGGGACCACTAACCTCCATCTATACGCTCCGCCTACTTGAGAAGGACGATCTTCTCCGAGGCCCGGAATTCACCGGCGGCCATGCGCACGAAGTAGACTCCACGGGCCACCCTGTCGCCGGAGGAATCCGTGCCGTCCCAGCCCACGTTATGCGCCCCGGCCGAGATGTCCTCATCCACAAGCGTCCGGACGAGCTGCCCCGTCACGTCGTAGATGTCGATCTTGACCGCCGCCGTGGAAGGAAGACTGAACCTGATGTCGGTGCCCGTCGCGAACGGATTGGGCGACACCGGCCCGAGCGATACGAGACCGTGAACCTCTTCCTCCCAGTTCCTGTCCTTTATGGCGGCTTCGGGCACGCCCTCATTGAAGAGCGCCGAGTAGAGCTCCACCATGGGCTCCACGACAGGCATGGACATGTACTTCTTATCGAAAGTCAGCTTCACGAGCCTGCCGGAACCGTCCACGCATTCGTTGCCGGCTATCGCTACGTTGAGCGTGCCGGGAGAGGGCTCAAATGTCGCCACCATGAAGCCGTCGGCCACCCCAACGGCTTCGGCCACATTGAAATTCAGCGCGTCCGAATCGAACGTGACCACGAACTCGCCCGCGCAGATCGCAGCGCCGTTCTTTATCTTTATGACGAGCTCGACTTTGTCGCTGTAATGCGTGGGAACGTCGAGCCACACGGGCACCTGGTCGGGATCAGCCGGCGGCGGGGGCATAGGGCCCGAGACGTCGCCGAGAAGCACTCCCATGAAATCTATCTGCTTGTTGCATTCCCAGTCGCAGTCCTGGCTGGGTATGAACTCCCAGAAGTAACCGCATGGCCACGAGTCTATGTACATTACCACGAACTGGAGAATTATGGAGGCGTCGTATGCGCCGAGGCCGCCCGCGCAACTGACGTCGCCGGCCACCCTCTGAGGATAGACCGTGCCGCCGTCGGTTTCGAACGGGCAGTCCATGAGATCCAGCGCCCCAACGGTGTACTGCAGGATGAGCGACGCGTCATACGCGCGGATATTCCCCGGAATCGGGGGATGCTGGGCCGTCACGCACCACGGGCACTCATACTCCGGCGGCAGGCAGTCGAAAAGATAGTAGCCGTCAGAGTCGGTAACGCGCCCTCCCTGCGGAGTCCCGCACCAGTCCAGTATCACGTCGGCGCCCTCGATGGGATGCGTTCGCACGATTTCGGTGTTCTCATGGCAGTACCAGTTGAAGACATAGCCCTCAACGCTGCATCCGGCTATGCATACCTCGCACTCGACCGAGCACACCGGCGCCTCGAACTGGCCGGCGGTGAGCGAAATGTCTCCGAAGGTGAGGCTGCAGCATTCGCAAGGAGCCGCACCCTCGTCAGGCATGAAGTGAAGCGTAAAGAGCGTATCCGAACCGCTCAGCGGCGTGCTGCCGCCCGTGTGCAGGACAAGGCAGTTGCTGTCGGCCCAGGCGGTGTACCATGACCAACCGGCATTCCTTATCAGCGGGCCCGGGACGAAGTCATGAAGGGTCATGAAGGCCTCGGGATCCCTGCACCAGCACACCTCGACGTCCGCGCCGTCGATGCCCCAGCCGTCGAAATCGCCCGCGAATACGGGAACCCTGATCAGGCTGTCGGGGTGGGCATCGTAAACGCAGCCGATCTCGAGATCGATGCAGCCGCCGGGCAGCACCCTTATGCATACGTTCTGCGTGGCGTATATGGCGCCGTCACCCACCGCGCAGATATCGAAGCAATAGAGCCCGGCGAGCGTTCCCGGGGGGACCGTTATGGTTATGTCGAAGTGAAGGTCATGCGCCACGTCCAGCGTGATGTCATAATAGGCTGCCGGGTTGACGTCGGTAAGCCAGGCGGCGTACTCGGGCTGGCAGACCTCCAGGGTCATGACGTCTATCTCGGCGAACTGCTCGCTGATGATGCCCGCTATATAGGAAGGCAGGTCCTCGCCGCCGGGAACCGTGCCGTCAGGGTTGACTTCAAAGGACGCTCCGCCGGTCCTCTTGGCCCAGCAGTTCCAGAGGTTCAGGGTGGTCGGAGAGAGACCGTTGTACATGGCAAGTAGTAAAATGTCCTGGAGGGCCATATCGGTGATGACATCCAGGATCTCCAGGTCGTCCGCCGTTCCGGCGACCTCGTCCCGGCCGGGATCTATACCCGTGGTGCCGCTGCCCCCGATGCAGCGCCTGTAGTCGCAGTCATGCGGCACATTGTCTCCCCAGAGGATCACCATCTTGGTGGAGCCGTCACGCCAGCCCACGGTGGCGTCAGCCGTGGCCTCGTAAAGCACCCGGGCGTATGATTCGGGCCCGTCGGCCCCGTCGCCCAGGGTCAGGCCGTTTATCGCGCCATGCACGGCCATGAGGTCGCCCGTTAGCGGCTGGTCGAGCCTGTAGGGCGAATCCCCGACGTCGGGGTTGCCATAAGCCTCGGCGTAGCCGCAGTAGTCGTAGAACGCCGGGTAGTCCTGATGCGACATGACACCGAAATAAGTGTCGGGAATGAGAGCCCTCACCGAATCCATGATGGCGGACGCGTTGTTCTTAACCTCTGCGATAGCGTTCCCCATGCTGCCGGTGACGTCGAAGGAGAATATTATGTCACCTTTAGCCGGAGCCACATCCGGCGGCAGGTGGAGGATCTTGTGCTCCTCCACCGACTGCCCGGCCTGAAGCGTCGCCCTCAATGTGTCGGGCGTCAGGGTCGCCTGGTCGGCGACCTGGCTCGGGAGGTAGGCGTGTTCGTGATACTGGCGGGCGGGCAAATTGGCCCGGTAACCGACGAATTCCCCCTGGCCGTAACTGTCCTCGTCCACGAAGTCCTTTTTGCCCTCGATGGCGGAAGTGCCGGAGGGCACCGTCGCCACAAGAGCTAAAAGAAGCAGGGCTATAACCAAGGCGTGGCGTCTCATGGAGAGCGCTCCTTTCCTGTTCCGGAACGCAGGAAAACTGGATCGCGCAGCAGCTCCTCCCACCGTCTCATGCGCCCCGATTGCGAAGTAGCAGAAATCGTATGCACAGGGGCATACGACCCCCATATTGGCAGCGTATTGTATCATGATTGAGATGAGGATGTCAATATATTGTACGAAACCTAACAATATAATAATTCGGCCCATTTCCGGACTGCCATGACCCAGCTAAGTCCATTGAAAATAAGGCGGCAGGGGTGCAGGCAGCAATTGATGCCGTTCCCTTATGGGAAAGTGGAATTATGGCGATGAGAACGTAATCCATGCGGACGCAAGCGGAAGCCCGCCCTTTACTTCAGGATGCAGACTTTACCGCTGTACTGCTTCTCGCCCGACGTCAGCTTGTAGAAGTAAACCCCGCCGGAGACGGCGCCGCCTCCAGAGTTCCTGCCTTCCCAGGTGAAAGCTACGGCGTCGTCCGCCGCGGCGGGCCGCACCGAGGCCACGAACCTGCCGAAAGCATCGTATATCTCGAGGCGCGAGTCATGCGTATCCGCGTCAGCCAGATGCCAGCGCACGGAAGTGGAGGACAGCCTTTCAAGTCTCACCGGGCCGCCCGAGTCTCCGCGGACCGGCTCGACACCGGCGGAGCCGATGAATAGCCACCCGCCGTCGGGGACCGCGCCGGGCACGCCCTCATTCAACACGAAGTCATGCAGGTCGAGGTATATGCCCGAGTCGGCAGGCGCCGTGGCCAGCACTTCCAGGCCTATGAGAACGAACAGCCCCTCGCCTGAAAGCGGCTCAACCCCGGCCGACGCAACCCTGAGGGAGTCCTCTCCCTCTCTTATATGCCAAGCCGGGCCCAGCCATGGGGGCACGTCCGTAATCGAGCCGTCGTTTGACACGTCGACTATCTTCACGAACGCTGAATCATAGGACATGATGAACTGGTAGGAGTAGACATTGGAGTCCGTCAGGTCGGATGACCATACGGGAATATACAGCGTTTCGCCCCGGGCGGCCGTAGTATCGGGCATCGACATCTCTATCGCGCCTGCCCCTGTGGCAGCGACAAGCAATCCTGCCGCAAACAAACCCGCTAGGACTTCTTTTCTCAAAGACATATGCATCCTCCCGTGTACGGCCCTCCAGCGCCCCGCCCGGTCGTTCAATGCGGCTCTCTTCATTTCTCATCAAGGTTACCAGAAAACCCGCAGCAAATCAACTCATATGGCGGACTCGGGAAGAGGGCTCCGGGGAAAAGCAAGGGGGCAGGTCCCTCAGGAACCTGCCCCCGGGGGTCTACGAACAGAGCCAGCTATTTAATGAACACGAGCTTCTCGGTGGCCGAGAACGCGCCTGCTTCCATTCTGCAGAAGTAGACTCCGCGGGCCACCCTGGCGCCGGAGTCGTCGCGGCCGTCCCAGCCTATCTGGTGATAGCCCGCTTCGACACCGCCGTTCATCACCGTCCGCACGGACTGGCCGTTCACGTTGAAGATCTTGATCGCAACGCGCGAGGCCTGCGGAGCGCTGAAGCCGATCACCGTGCCGTCCGCAAACGGGTTGGGCGCCACGGGGCCGAGCGCGAATCGCACGATCTCGCCGTCATAGGAATGCCCGTCGATGACGGCCGGCGGATCGCCCTCGTTGAACAGGGCCTCGTTGAGCGTAAGTTCGGTATGCGCTATCGGCACGCGATGGTCCTTCTTCTTGAACGTCACCAGCGCGATCCTGCCGCTGCCGCTGAAGCTCATGAAGCCCGCGAGCGCTACTTTTATGGAGCCGCCCAGGTCATTGTAGACGCAGCTATACGAACCGGCCATGCCTGCCGGGACCACAGACTCCACCGTGAGCTTCGATTCGTCGTAGGCGAGCATGAACTCTATCGAGAATATCTCGAGAGCGTTTCTCACCTTGATTGGCACTTCGACATAGCCGACATCGCCATTGTAGTAATGCCTCGGTATTCCGACCTTGATGTGCGCGTCCTCCAGCACCGGGTCGGGCATCGGGCCCGAAACATCGCCCTTCAAGACCGCGATGAAGTCGAGGGCGTCCGGGCAGCCCGGCGTGCAGATCATATCCGGCACGAAGACAAACTCGTCGCAGCACGCGAAGTCGGTAATAAGGCCGACGACATACTGCAGAATCAGGGTGGCGTCCATCTCCTGCAGAGTTTCCGTGCAGTTGACGTCGCCCGCGATCCTCTGCGGGTAGGACGTGCCGTAGCGGTGCGCGAACGGGCACTTGTCCAGATTGTGAACGCTGTTTAGATACCTGAGAACGAGCGACGCGTCATAGGCCGTTATCCAGCCTTCCGGCATCTCGACGTCAACCGGGGTGACGCAGTACTCACACCATTCCCTGTCCAGCGAATTGTCGATGTTGTTGAGAGGCGCCAGGCAGTCGAACTGGTAGTAGCCCGTCTCGTCGGTATAGGCCGTTGCGAGCGGATCGCCGAGTTCGGGAATCCCGCACCACATATCGATGATGAGCTCGACATCCAACAGCGGGTCTGTGAGAACAGGGCCTTCAGTGCAGTACCAGTTGTGGACATAGCCGTCAATCGCGCAATTCTCGAGACAGACAGAGCCGTCCACGGGGCATATCTCAATGAATTGGGAATTATCGAAGTTGACCGACGCGAAAATGACGTCGCAGCAGTCGCACGGGTCGGCGTCCTGAGCTATGAGGAAGTCGATGAAGAAGAGTGTTCCGCTTCCTATGAGCGCCTTCTCGGACTTGGCCACGAAGCTCAGGCAGTTTCTCCCCGTTCCGGTCGCGTTGACTTCGAGGTCGTTCTCGCTCATCATCGAACCCGGGGCGAAGCCCGCAAGCGAAATTGCCGATTCCTTCTCGGCGCACCAGCATATGTCTATGTCGACAAGGTGAATCCCCCAGCCGTCGGTCTCCTGCATGGTGACGGGGACGCGGACGATCTCGCCGGCGTTGCCCGTCGCGTCTCCGATGCCTATGTCAAAGCACTCGTCCGGCCTTACGTGAATGCACACGTTCTGCTTGGCGTAGACGGCGGCATCGCCCACCGCGCATATCTCGAAGCAGTAGTCCCCGGGCTCGGTGAACTCAGGCACCTGAAGCGTTATGGTGAACTCGAAACACTTGTCATCGTCCAGCACCACGTCTTCATACGCATCCGGGTCCACGTCGACCAGCCATTCGTCGAAGTCGGGATCGCATGCCTCGAGAGTGAGGTAGTGGATCTCCCTGAACTGCTGGCCGATCACGTCGACGACGAAGTCGGCAATGTCGGCGTCGCCCACGACCGTGCCGTCGGTATTGAGCTCGAACGCCGCGCCGCCTGTTCTCTTGGCCAGGCAGTTCCACAGCTTGAGCTTGTTCATGGAAAGACCGCTGTACATCGAGATCAGCGTTATCCTGGCGTCATCCATTGCATTGATGACGTCGAGGATCTCGAGATCGTCGCCATTGCCCGCAATGCCGTCGGGGCCCGGATCGGGGCCCGTCGTGCCGGGAAGCCCATTGCAGTCGCCGTAGTTGCAGTCATGGGGAACATTGTCTCCCCACTGCAGCACGATCTTCTTGGCGTCACGGCGCCAGCCGATCCCTTCGTCGGTGCAGGCCGCGTGAAGCGCACGGCTGTAGGATTCCGGGGCGTCCGAGCCGTCGCCCAGCGACAGCCCGTTGATGGTGCCGTGCACGGAGGAGAGGCTCGACGTCAGCGGTATATTGAGCGAGTATGGCGTATCGCCGTCCGCGGGATCGCCGTACTGGGCGCCATAGCCGCAACCGCTGTATGAGCCCGGATAGTCCTTATGCGAGATCACCCCGAAGTAGGTGTCGGGCACCATCGCCCTCACGCCTTCCATTATTTCGATGGCGTTCTTCTTGACCTCTTCGAGCTCGCCCCCCATGCTCCCGGTGAGGTCGAAACATATAAGTATGTCCGCCTTCGTGGGGAGCTCGTCCTTGGGGATGCACAGCAGCTTCTGCTCTACGAATGTCTCGCCCGGACTCAGCCATACGTCCAGTGACTCGGGAGTGAGGGTCGCCCCCAGAGGAACGCCCCCGAGCACGGACGCGGGCCGGTAGTCCGGATAAGCCCTCATGGGCACCGTCGGGCAGAACCCGTTTCCATCCGGCTGGTACTCCGCTACCTGGTCATTGGTAGCCTCAGTGGCGAGTATCCCTATCGCGGAGACCGCCACTACCGAGAGCACGACCAGGGTATACAGGTATACCCTGCCAAAAGTACTCCGCTTCATTGTCCCTTCTCCTTTCCACAACACAGGTGGTTAGCCGACCGAAGCGCAGGCGGCATGTGGTCAGTACACGCCGTCATTAGCAACTTCCGATCGTTACACCTCCTCGTTCGTGAAATTGTCGGCAGTTCCCGCTTTGCTGACCTGACTTCTCACTTCGCCAGAATATGCAAAAATCTCATAACCTATTCGATTTTCGGCACTTCCGTGTGGGGTACCGTTCGCAGCGGAAATCCTGCTCCACTACTTCCAACAAATAAATTTTATCACAAGCATTGAGATATGTCAACTGAATGGGGTATATCAAAAAGCATGGGATATAAAATAATTCACCCCGGGCGGGGCGATATATTCATAATCCACTACGGGGCAACGAATTAGGCCAGAAATACGGGAAAAGCGGAACCGGGGCTCCAGGTCTTACCCTTAGAACCCCGGTCCACCAAAGTGCAACTTCCTTGTTGCTACTCCAAATCCACTTCAAAACTAATTCAAGAGGACGACCTTCTCAGTGGCCGAGAAGCCCATCGATTCCATCCTGGCGAAGTAGACACCTCTCGCCACCCTTGCGCCTGCATCGTCGAGACCGTCCCAGGTTACCTGGTGGTCGCCGGCCGACGCCATGCCGCTGTGGAGCGTGCGCACGCGCTGACCGCTTACATTATATATGGCCAGCGATACGTTCGCCTCCTGGGGCAGGCTGAAGTTGAGAGCCGTCTGCTTCGTGAACGGGTTGGGCGTCGCCGGAGCGAGCCCGATGCCCCAGATCTCCCTGCCCGTGCTGTGCTGCACGATGGTCATCTCGGGATTGCCCTCGTTGAACATGCCGTCCACGAGCTCCACGCGCGGGCTGGCCGTCGGAACGTGCGGCCGCAGCTTCTGCAGGGTGATCATGCACACTCTGCCCGTGCCGTTTATGGGCGACGCGCCGGCCATGGCGATCAGGAGGTCGTTGCCCTGAACGTTGAAGCCGGCCATGAAGCCGCTTGCTATACCGGCCGGGGCCACATCTACCACCAGGAACTCGTTTGAGTTGAACTGGAGGTCCAGCTCAATTGAGAACACATTGGTCGCTCCCTCAACACGGATGGGCACTTCGACCTTGTCGTCATAATGCCTCGGGATTCCGACCTTCGCCTTAGCCGCGTCGGCTGCCTCGAGCGTCGAGGCCATCGGCCCGGACACGTCCCCGATCAGTACTCCGACCCAGTCGAAGTCATGCGGGCACTCCTCCGTGCAATTGCTGCAGTCGTCGAGTAAGAACCATGCCCACGGATCGGGGCAAGGGAACGCGGGTATCGCGCCGATGACGTACTGCAGAATGAGCGAGGCGTCGTAAGCCGTAATGTCACCCGAGCAGCTCGTGTTGGCCGCAATCTTCTGCGGGTAGACCGTCTGCGCGCTAAGCAGGCCCTGGTCGACGCAGATATCGAACGCGCACATGTCGAGCGGGTACTCGCACACCACGTACTGCAGAATGAGCGAGGCGTCGAATGCCGTAATCGCGCGGATCGGTATAGGGCAGTAGTCGATGTCCACGCAATAGAAGCAATCTTCAAGCGGCTCAAGCGGGCCGAAGCTGTATCTGCCGTCGGCGCCCGTGTACTGGGTCATGAGCGCGCCATTGCAGTCCGAAAGGTGCATCCTCGCGCCCTGAACCGGCCAGTAGCGCTCCCAGCCGCAGCACGGGTCGTACCTGCAGTACCAGAAGTACACCGAGCCGCCTATGCTGCAGTTCTCGATGCAGACCCAGCCGCATTCGGTGCAGACCTCGAGCGGCGTTTCGGGATCGTAAATAAGGGCCTCGTCGATGCAGATCTCGCAACACATGCCCGGCTTGGCGTTTTCGCTGATGTGGAAATTGAGGTAGAACAGGACGCCTCCGCCCTGTAGCGGCGTTCCGCCGGCTCCTGCAACGCTTATGCAGAACGGCGCGCATTCGCCGCAAGCGGGGTCCATCCAATATGAATTCACCATGACCTCGCCGGCCTCGCAGCCCTCGTACTGGATGAGGCCCACGGGGACGTCGCACCAGCAAATCGTCATCTCGAAGGCCATGATGTCCCAGCCCGTAATGTCCTCGATATACACGGGCACCTGGATGTCATCCCCTGCTTCGCCCCAAACCTCGCCGACATTGATATGTATGCAGTCCTCATACTCCCTGACCGTTATACATACCTGCTGCGTGGCGTAGGTCACGCCGTCGCCGTCGGCGCAGATATCGAAGCAGTACTCCCCTTCCGGCGTGCCCTCGGGCACTTTGATCTCGATCGTGAACGCGAAGTTCTGGGGAGTGTCGAGTTCGAGATCCGTATAGGACGGCGGGACAACGCTGATGAGCCAGCCGTCATAGGCCGGATCGCAGGCAATGAGCGTTAGCATGTCGATGTGGCCGAACTCCTGGCCTATTGCGTCTGCTATATACTCCGCCAGGTTGAACTCGCCCGGCACGCTGCCGTCCGGGTTGAGCCTGAAGGCCTGGCAGCCTGTCAAGGCCGCCCAGCAGTTCCACTCATTGAACTCGTTGTCGCTGATGCCGCTGTAGACGGGAATGAGACAGACATTGTTGGCGGCGAGCTGATTTACGGCGTCCATGATAAAGACATCGTCGGCGTCATCCAAAGTCTCGTTCCTGCCCGGGTCGCGCCCCGTGGTCCTGGTGCCGCCGGTGCAGTCATAGACGTCGCAGTCATGCGGGACGTTGTCGCCGAACTGCACCACGAATTTCTTGGCCCCGCCGCGCCAGCCGATGTTCGCGCCGTCGCTGATGCACTCGTCGAGGCATCTGGCATAGGACTCGGGATTATCCACGCCGGAGCCCATCGTCAGCGCGTTGACAGCGGTCTGTACGCTGGTCAGGTCAGAAGTAAGGGCCTGGTCGAGGCTGTAAGGGTAGTCGCCTGTCATGCCGTAGGTATCGGCGTACTGACAGAAGCTGAATGCCCCGTCGTAGTCCATGTGGGAAATCACGGCGAAGTAGGAGTCGGGGACCAGCGCCCTGATCTCAGTCATTATGTCAATGACCTGGACCTTGATGCTGTCGATCTCATCCGTCATGCTCCCCGTCAAATCCAGAATGAATACGATGTCCGCCTTCGGGGGAACGGGGTACTCCGGCATGTAGAGATTCTTGTTCTCCGTGAATGACTCGCCGGCCTGGAGAGTCACATGAATCTCCGCGGGCGTGAGCTCGGGCGTGCCGTTGAATGCCGCTTCAGGCGGGTTATAGGGCGGGAAATCCCTTTCGGGCACTATGGCCCGGTAGCCCACGTGTTCCGTGGTGTTCATATTGTCTTCCAGGCCCGGAATATCGCCTGCGACCAAGGGAAGCGCCCCCAACAACCCGGCCATCACGAGCATCACGCAGATAAGCTTGATGCTGCGAACTTCCATGCTCATCACTCCTCCTTATGGTTGGTAAAGCGTTATTGGTTTACCACTGCATGCGGGCGGCCGCATGCAACTGCTCCACACCACCTCCTTTCACAAAGTGGACTTTAGTTCTGGATACAGAGCTCCATCCTTGGATATACAGGTCCCCATTCGGCTTACCAGCTCAGGTAGGATCCTCTTGAAGTACGAAATCCTGTGTCCATAACAAGATTGCAGGGGATACAAAACATAGCCCCCTTTTTCGCACCTCCATGTGCTTCCGTTTCCGTAGACTACGCTGCTATAGCGCCCCAACTGCATATTGCTCGCAGACGGAGACAGTTTAGCACCGGCTTTGAGACATGTCAACATAATTCCCATATTATGGGGTCAGGTCTGAAAATGCACAAAAACCAGGGGTCAGGTCTGATAACGCACAGCCCCCGCGGCGCCGGGCGCGCCACTCCAATCGCGCCGAAACCCGAATCGGGCCTTTGCCGCCGCTCCGCCACCCAGTACGTCGATTCCATCGATACCTCATGAATCCATGCGATATCCTGTGTGATCTTGAGGCATACCTCGCCACCGGATAATAATTGACGGGGCTGCGGGCGTCTGATAACTCTGCATCAGGGGTCCTCGACCGAAGGACCCTGAGTCCGGAGCTGGAGACGTATTACTCCAGGGAAGGAGGCAGGCTGTGAGAAGTCTATTCTGTAAACCGGCCGCAGTGCTCCTGCTTACCGCAGCGGTGCTCGTATTCGCCGCGGAGGCCGGGGCGGGCCCCAACGATCATGACGGCGGGTTCTTCTTGAGACTCTCCGGTGGCTTCGGCTACGCCAGCTCGAAGGTCGAAATCGACGACATCAGCTTCCAGCTCTCGGGTCTGACCGGTGATGTCAATTTCGCAATCGGCGGAGTCGTGACGCCCAACCTGGCGCTGCATGCCACGCTGTGGGGCTGGACCACGAGCGACCCCGAGCTGGAAGTCTGCGAATCCGGGCATTGCGAGTCCGGGACGGTTGAGGAGGTTGACTTCGGCCTTACAGGCTTCGGTGGCGGCGTCACCTATTACTTCATGCCGTCCAACTTCTACATATCCGGATCGATTTGCGTCGCCAACCTGAGCCTGACCTACCAGGGCGCCACCGCGGAGAGCGAATACGGCCCTGCCATAGACATAACCGCAGGCAAAGAATGGTGGGTCAGTAGTAGCTGGGGCCTTGGGGTGGCCGGAGCATTCGGATACCACTGGATAGGCGAGGAGGCAATCACTGAAAAGTGGTCAGGACCGAGCTTTGCCGTCAGGTTCTCGGCCACCTATAACTGAGGCTGCTCGATTAAAGGACAGCGGGACCCGGGGGCGTGATCAAGCGTCCCCGGGTTCGAACATCTTGATCCGCGTTATGTCCTGAGCGACCTCGAGGCATCCCGCATAAGATCCGGCAGCATCGCGCGCCGCTATGTACCGGATGTGCAGGACCCGGCCGTCCACCTGCTTCACGAACTCGGCGACATCGATTCTGCCGCTCTTGAGGTCGTCCAGAACGCGCTTCACGGCGGGGCGGCTTTTCTCGGGATGGCAGTCGATGACGCTGCCGCCGAGGATGTCCGGCGACCTCGTGAAAACCATGTCCCTGGGGCGGTTGTAATACCGGACGATTCCCTCCCCGTCCGCAAATGTTATCTCAAAAGGAAGCGCGCCGAACAGGCATTCGAGCTGCCCCGCGCTCAGAGAGCCGGTCTCAAGTTGTATCATGCACTCGCCGCCTTTCTATCAAGATGGCCGCCATCTCAGACGGCCCCTATCACTTTCTTAAGTTTCTCCCCAACCTCAAGTCCCATGGGCTCGAGCGCGGGATTTCCCACGGCGGCCATCGAGGCCGCCGGATTTATGGCCGCGACCTCGGTCTCTCCCTCGGCTGTCACGCGCACGATAACGTTGCACGGCAGCATGAGCCCTATTCTCTCCTCGGCCTTGAGCGCCTCATAAGCATAGGGAGGATTGCAGGCACCGAGAATCCTGTAGTCTCTGAAATCCACGTCCAGTTTCTTCCTCAAGGTCGCCTTGACGTCGATCTCCGTGAGGACGCCGAAGCCCTCCTTCCCGAGCTCCTCGGTCACCCTGGCTATGGCCTCATCGAAAGACAGGGCGACCACCTTGCTGTAACAATAGTTCACCTGTATCACCTCCGGCTGTGATCGAATCCCAACATCTCCGCAAGGAAAGACATCTCCTGAATACCGGCACGGAGAATCCGGCGGACGACACGCGCCCCACGCGACCCTGGCCGCAACATACCCGGACACATGGTTCAGCCTATCATATCATGAGCCCATGCAAAGGCTTTATGAGGGCATTGCGGCGGGATTGAATTCAACAGCGCACGGGCGGTTATGCGCTACTAGCTGACGGTCAAACGTTCGCCGGTCGGCATGAAGCTCTCGGCCACCTGCTCACCGGCGTGCATCTTCTTGTAGCGCTCGCAGTCGCAGTGCTCGCCGTGGCAGAAGGCCCACCTCAGGTAGTCGAGTTCGGGATTCGACCGGATGAGCTCGAACGCCTTGCAGTTTTCGCAATAAGGGCAACTCACTTATGCCTTACTCCTCGACATTTAGGGACATATAGGGACATATTGAGTAAATCGCCTGATATTCAAGCCGCCTTTAGCGGTGTTTTTCCTCTTCATTTTCATCTCTTGCGCGCCAGTATGCTGAGCATGCGATGGTCCGGCATGGGCATCACGTTCTCTTTGTCGCCGAATATCGCCGCAACCGCGAATCCTGCACGCCCGAGAACGTCCAGGAGCTCGTGCAGAGAGTAGATGCGCAGGGTGATCGCTTTGCGTTCGACCTTATTCCCTCCCTTGTGCACGAACAGCCACTCCGAGTTCATCCTGCTCGAGGCTGGGTCGAACTGCCTCCGCTCGAGCATGAAACCGTCCTTCAGCTCCATCCAGCTGTGAGGCTGGAAGTTCTTGATGAGCCAGTCCCTGTTAATCAAATCGATAATGAACTTGCCTCCCGGGCGCAAGGCTCTTGAGATCGCGCGAAGGGCCGCGATGTCGTCCTTCTCGTTCTCGAAATAGCCGAAACTCGTCCACATGAGCAGCGCCGCGTCGAATTCGCCGCGGTATGGCAGCTTCCTCATGTCGCATTCCCTTAGCTCCAGCCTGAGCTTCCTCCGCTTCGCGCGCGCCGCGGCCATCTTAAGATAAGTGCGGCTGACATCGACACCCGTAACGCGATAGCCCCTGGCGGCGAGCTCGATGGAGTGGCGGCCAATGCCGCAGCAGACGTCCAGTATCTTCGCACGCTTCTTCGGCGCCAGGGCCTTCACGATGAAACGCACGTCCCTCAGTGTCCGGCTGCGCTTTATCCTGGGGAAGGCGTACTCTAGGAAATACTCGTCAAAGAAGGATTGCCACCACTCTGGCATTGCTGCTCCCACGCTGCGTTTTTTGCCCAACTACTCGACAGCACCCGCCGATATTATTACCATAAGATAAGGTAAGTCGTGACCATCTCTGCCGCAAGGGGTTAGGCACAGGTTTGAAGAAGAAATCCGCACTGGTCGCTCTCATCCCCACATTTCTCATAATCGTCGTCATAGTCGGCATCGCCACGACCAATGTCCCTGGCGGCAAGGTCGGCGTCGTCGAGAAGGACGGCGATCTGGAAATGCTCGAAAGCGGCATACACGTGCTTCCCAGATGGCACAGGGTCGCGCTGTATCCTGTTGAGCCGGCGGAAGTCGCGCTCCGGGCTAAGCCGCTGACGCCCGAGGGGGAGCGGCTGGCCGACATCCGCCTCACCCTCTCCATCGCAAGGGAAAGCATCCCCCGCCTCCACCGCTCCTATGCAGGCGAGTACGCCGACAAACTCCTTACTCCCCTCGTCGAGGACGCGGCCGCCAGGGCGGGCGCCCGGGGGAAGGACGACCTCGCGCAGAGCCTGCGGGCGGAGCTCGGGCCGGTGCTCGAGACATTCGGCATGACTCTACACGCCGTGGGAATAGCTTCTCTCGAGTCGGCGGCAAGCGAGGAGGACAGGCGCATCGCCGACCTGGCGAGAAAGCACGGCACCGGAGTCGTCATCCTCGGCATCGACGCCATGGACTGGGAGATCTACGAGGAGGTAAGGCGCGACATCCCCATGCCCAATATCGAGCGACTCCGGGCGGAAGGCGCGACCGGCGACCTCCTCTCCATGGAGCCGCCGGTCTCACCCATGATATGGACGACCATGGCCACGGGCGTCGAGCCCGAGACGCACGGCATAATAGACTTCCTCATGACCGACCCGCTCACGGGCGAGAACGTCCCCATCACGAGCGGCATGCGCAAGGTACCCGCCGTCTGGAACATCGCGACGCGTTACGGCCTGAGCTCCGGCTTCATCGGTTGGCTGGGAACCTACCCGGCCGAGCCCGTGCTCGGCTTCCTGGTCTCGGACCGCATAGTCTTCCACACATTCGACCCGAGATGGCGTAAGGGCGATGAGGGGGGCGGCCATGGCTCCGAAGATGGGAGTGCGGGGCCGGCTGGAACCGGGCGGGCCCCAACAGGGTCGGCGGGCGACATCGCCGGTCTTACCTATCCCGAGGAACTGGTCGGGGAGATAAGGTCGCATATACTCACGCAGGAAGACATCCGTTACGAGACCCTTCGCAACTACATCCAGATCGAGCCCGGCGAGATCCCCCGCGGGGCCGGCACGTTCGATCCCCTCGACCCCGTTGTCAACCTGGCGCATATAATAGCGTCCAACACTACATATGAGAATGTCGCGGCCTACACATACGAGAAGTACAGGCCTGATATCCTGGCCGTTTATCTCGACATGGTGGACGCAGTCTGCCACGTCTTCATAAAACACATGCGCCCGCATACAGACGATGTCTCCGCCGAGGACGCCCATAAATACGGCACGGCGATAGCAGCAACTTACAGCCACACCGACTCCTTGATTGGCGACTGGCTCGAGCGCATCGACGACGAGACGACTCTCATCGTGGTGTCCGACCACGGCTTCAAGCACGGGGACCTGCGCCCGAGCGGGCCGTCGGCGATCGGCGGAGGCCAGGCCGTCAAGTGGCACCGCATGGTCGGAGCCATCTCGATTTACGGCAAATACGTGAAGCCCGGAACAACCATACACGGCGCGACCGTGCGCGACGTGTGCCCCACGATTCTCCGCCTGCTGGGGCTGCCAGTCGCGGAGGACATGTCGGGCCGGGTGCTCGAGGAGGCCTTCGAGGAGGAGTGGCTCAAGGCGTCCTCCGGGATAGGGGCGGTCGCGACCTACGGCAGGAGGAGCGCGAGCGGCGCGGTCGTCCGCAGGCAGGGAGAAGAGAACGCCATCATGAAGCGCCTCCAGGCGCTGGGCTACGTAAGCGGCGGCGAGACAGGCGAGGCCACCGACTACACCAAGCTGGCGGGCTCCTACTTCGCCAAGGGCGAGTTCGACAAGGCCATAGACATCTGGGAGGCGGTGCTGGATGAGCAGCCGGGCAATGCCGAGATCATGACGGCCATAGCCAACGCGCGGCTCCAGAGCGGCGACCTCGACGGGGCCGAAGAGACGGCGCGCAGCGCCATGCGCGCGGACCCGTCGTTCTACTCGGCGCATAACATACTCACGTTATGCTACATCAACGGCGGCCGGCTGGATGACGCCGAGAACATGGCCGGCTACGTCACTTCCAGAGACCCCGGCAACGCCGAGGCTCATTTCAATCTCGGCGTCATATACGATCAGAAGGGGCTCAATTCAAGAGCGCTCAGCGCTTTCAAGAGGTCGGTGGAACTTCGCGGCGACTACGACGAGTCGAGGATAAACCTGGCCAATGCATATCTCAAGGCGGGAAGAATGGCCGAGGCCAAAGAGCAGCTGGAGACCGCCCTCGATCTAAACCCGAGAAGTGCAGACGCGCATTACCTGCTGGGGAATGCCTATCGCGTGGAGGGCAGCACCCGGGCGGCTCTCGAATCCTACCGGGAGGCCCTGCGGGCGGTTCCGGCCTTCAGCCCGGCGCGAATCAGCATGGCCATAGTGCTCGCTTCGGGCGGGAACCTCCCCGAGGCCAGGCGGGTGCTCGAGGAGGGCCTGGAATACGGGCAGGACATCGAGCTCGTCCGCACCAATCTCGGCCTGGTATGCCAGAAGATGGGGGACGAGAAACAGGCCGAAAAGCACTTCAAGGAAGCTCTGAAGGCCGAGCCCCGCTACGCGCCCGCGCGCATCGACCTGGCGCGGCTCTACCTGGCCCAGGGGAAGACGGGAAAGGCCCGCGAAGAAGCCGAGGAAGTGCTCCGAACAGACCCGGCCAACGCGCAGGCCAGGGCGATACTCTCAAGCATGCAGTGATTGTAGACCTTTGTATTATAGCGTAGGCATTGATATAAGCCGCAAGCACCGCCCCCGCCAAGGGCGACCGCCGGGAGCAGGACGGGCCGGCGGGGCGCTCAAAGTGTGCAAAAGCGTGCGCCAAATGCGGTTGACAAACATTCGGCACATGAGTAGTATATGTTGATTATCCGCCTTCAGCATGCTGAAGTGCAAAAACATGCAGTCAGAAAGGAGCAACGGCATGCCATCTCGCAAAGGCACCCCCAAAATCGAGTCCCTCATCGCCAGATTCAAAGAGGAACTCGTTTCGAGAGGCTACAGCTCCCGCACTGCCGACGTTTACGCCACAGCGGTGGTCTCATTCCTGAGGACCGCAGCCGACCCCTCCTCGGTGACTTCCGAGGACGCCGACGATTACATCGCCGGCATCGTGGAGGGCTCGGCAAAGGGTGAGACATCCCAGTCTTCCGTCGGCATAGCCGTGAGCGCAATCAAACTCTACTACAAACACATCGTCGGCGAACCGCTTGAGCTGTCGGTTGAGATCAAGCGCGGGAAGCGCAGCCTTCCCATCGTCCTGACGAGGGATGAGATCCAGAAGATCTCGACGGTGACCCGCAACGTGAGCCACCGCCTGATCTTTCAGCTGATGTACTCATCCGGTCTCAAGCTCGATGAGCTTCTTGCCCTCAGGGTCGGGGACGTCGATATAGACAACCAGATGCTGATCATACGCGGGGGCAACTCGCAGGGCAGGAAGAAGAAGTCGCCGCGGGAGACCATGATGTCCGAGAAGGTCGCACCCATGCTTCACGCCTTCATCTCGGACCGCGAGAACGAAGACTATGTATTCCCGGGAATCGACGGCGGCCACATGACGCCGCGAGCCGTGCAGAAGGCATTCAAGCACGCGCTCAAGAAAGCCGGCATCGAGAAGAAGGCGAGCTGCAATTCGCTCCGCCATTCTTTCGCCGTCCACCTTCTCGAGAAGGGCATAGACATAAAGCATGTGCAAAGGCTGCTGGGCCACGCCAGGACCGAGACCACTTCCATCTATAAGAGGCTGGTCGAGACCGAGAGCGTGGACATAAAGAGCCCGCTGGACTAGACCGGCCGGTACGCACCTGGCAGGCCGGCAGGCGGCAGGCAGCATCCGGGCAGGACGCTCCCGACGGCGGTGCCTCTCCGGGCCGCGCGGGGCTCTCCGGGCCGGCAGATAATCCTATATACGCGGCGCGGGGCGTGTTAGGCTCCCCTTAAGAAGCGTTACCGGCCGTGGAGCATCAAATAGAGGTATGCTCAAAGGTATGCGGCCCGGGCTCGTGGCCCCGGAGCGCTGCTTCTATCCGATAAATGAGAAAGGCCGCGGAGGTACGAGATGGACATTACTGCATTTCACATGGTCAGCTACGGCATATATGTCGTGTCATCCATGAAGGACGGCAGGCCAAACGGGCAGATCGCCAATACGGTGTTTCAGATCACGCCGGACCCTCCGACGGTCGCAGTGAGCATCAACAAGCTGAACCTGACCTGGGAGTACATAAAGGAAAGCGGCGTTTTCACGGTCTCGGTCCTCTCGACCGAGACCCCCATGAGCTTCATAGGCACGTTCGGCTTCAAGTCGGGCCGGGACATCGATAAGTTCGAGAAATGCAAGTCCAGACCGGGCGAGAAGACCGGCGCGCCCATCGTCCTCGACTACGCCCTGAGTTTCCTGGAGGCCAGGGTCGTGAACTCGGTAGACGTCGGCTCGCATACGATTTACATAGGCGAGGTCGTGGACTGCGGTATGATCGCCGAGGGCGAACCCATGACCTACGCCTATTACCACCAGGTAAAGAAGGGCAAGACGCCGGAAAGAGCGGCGACTTACATAAAGGGAGAGGCGTCCTCTGGCGGGGGCGCCGAAGCCAAGGAGGCCGGCGAAGCCAAGCCCGGCAGCGAAGCCAAGCCGGCCACGGAGGGTAGCGGAATGAAGAAGTATGTATGCCAGGTATGCGGTTACATTTATGACCCCGGGAAGGGCGACGCCGACTCGGGTATCGAACCGGGGACGGCTTTTGAGGACCTGCCTGACGACTGGGTGTGCCCGGTCTGCGGCGCGGGCAAGGACCAGTTCAGCCCGCAGGAATAGCGCAGCAGGTACGAACGCAAACTGATTGAGACCCTGCCGCCGGCGCGCGTGCGGGTTCAAATCAGACTGGTTGGTCTGAAGTCGCGGCACTGCTTCAGACATATAGTTACTCCAGACACGCAGGGGAGGGAGTAGAATGGTAGTGGAGATCAGGCCGAACGTACACTACGTCGGCGTCATGGACTGGGACCGCAGGCTCTTCGATTCATTGATTCCCCTGCCCGAGGGGACGAGCTACAACTCATACATAATAAGGGGCAGTGAGAAGACCGCGCTCATCGACACCGTAGAGCCCATGAAACTTCAAGAGTTCCTGGTGAACCTCGAAAACCTCGGCGTGGAGAAAATCGACTACATAATCACGAATCATACCGAGCAGGACCACTCCGGCTCTATCCAGGCAATGCTTCTCCGGAACCCCGAAGCCAAGGTGGTTACCAATGCCAAGTGCCTTCAGCTTTCAAAAGACCATCTGGGCCTCGACGAGGAGAGTTTCATCGTCATAAAAGACGGGGAGACTCTCTCACTGGGCGACAAGACGCTCGAATTCATTGTGGCGCCCTGGGTGCACTGGCCCGAAACCCAGTTCACCTACCTTAAGGAAGACAAGATCCTGTTCTCCTGCGATTTCCTGGGGTCGCATATCGCCACAACCCGGGTGCTGGCCGAGGACATCAAGGAGTTCTACGCCAGCGCCAAGAGGTACTTCGCCGAGATAATGATGCCGTTCAGGAACAATGTGATTAAGCACCTGGACCGGCTCAAGGACTATGAGATAGAGATCGTCGGGCCGAGCCACGGCCCGATCCATATGAATCCGCACCTCATAATGGACGCCTACCGCAGGTGGTCGTCGGATGACGTCAAGAACGAAGTGCTCATCCCCTGGGTGTCCATGCACGGCAGCACCGAGAGAATGGTGCGCCACCTGACCGATAAGCTCGTGGAGCGCGGCATACACGTCAAGCCCTACAACCTCGTCGTAACCGACCCCGGCGATGTGGCCATGGCGTTGGTTGACGCGGCCACCATAGTCGTGGCCGCATCCACCGTGCTCGTCGGCCCGCATCCGGCCGCGGTCAACATAACCTATCTGGCCAACGCGCTCAGGCCCAAGACGCGTTTCTTAGGCATAATCGGGTCGTACGGCTGGGGATCGAGGATAGTGGAGACGCTGTCGGCGATGATCACCAACCTGAAGGTTGAAATGCTGCCTACGGTTATAGTAAAAGGTTATCCGGACGATGAGGCCCTCAAAGCGCTTGAGGACCTCGCAGACGAGATACTCAAGAAACACAAGGAAGCCAACCTTATCTCTTAAAGGAGGATTGCCATGGCAACGGGTTTCAACGCAAGCGAGATATTCGAAATCGCCATACAGATAGAAAAGCACGGCGAGAAGTTCTACCGCCATGCCGTGACGATCTGCGATGATCCCAAGATCAAGAAGATGTTCGGAGACCTTGCGGATGAGGAAGTTGTACACCGCAAGACCATCGACGGCCTGCTATCGAAGATAGATCATTATGAGCCGCCGGAGAAGTACCCGGGCGAGTACTGCCAGTATCTCACGGCCTACTCGGAGAACCTGGTCTTCTCCGAAGAGGACTTCGAGAAAGAGATGAAGGGCATCGACACCGTGGCCGACGCGCTGGAGTTCGCCATCGAGAAGGAGCTGCAGTCGATTCTCTATTATCTCGAGATGCGCAACCTCGTGCCCGAGGGCCCGCAGCGCAAGGAGATCGACAATCTCGTCGAAGAGGAGCGCCGGCACTACCTCAAGCTCAACGAAGTCAAGAAAACTATGTAATATCTTTATTGGGGTCAGGTCTGAAAATGCACAGTGCATTTTCAGACCTGACCTCTGTTTTGTGACCCCTGTTTTGCACAATCGCCTCGACATGCCCACCCGGCTGATATAGACTCGAAGCGGACCCCACGGAGAATCGTCCATGCCTGATACTGCACGTAAGGTATCCATCATCGGCGCGGGCAACGTGGGCGTGAGATACGCCTACGCTCTCATGATAGAGAACACGGCCCGCGAGATAGTCCTGGTCGATGTCGCCCGGGACAGGCTCGAAGGCGAGGTAATGGACCTGTCGCACGGGGCCCCCTACATAAGGCCGGTGAAGGTGACGGCTGGCGACTACGCGGACATCAGGGGATCCGACCTCGTGGTAATCACCGCCGGCGCCGGTCAGAAGCCCGGCCAGTCGCGCCTCGATCTCATCAAGGCAAACGTAGAACTTTACAGGAAGATAATCCCCGAGATAGAGAGACATGCGCCCGCGGCTGTCTACCTTGTGGTCACAAATCCGGTGGACGCACTCTCTTACGCCGCCCACAGGCTGTCCTCGAAGCAGCCCCACGAGATAGTGGGATCAGGTACGGTGCTCGACACGGCCAGATTTCGATATCTGCTCGGCAGACACTGCATGGTGGACTCCCGCAACGTGCATGCCTACGTACTTGGCGAGCACGGCGACAGCGAAGTTGCCATCTGGAGCCGCGTAATGATCGGCGGACTTCTGCTCGGCGACTACTGCCCGATATGCGACCGTTTCAAAGCCTGCGCGCGCGAGGAAGAGCTGGAGAGAGTATTCGTCGAGGTCCGGGACTCCGCATACGACATAATCGAGAGAAAAGGAGAAACGTCTTACGGCATCGGGCTGGCGCTAGTCCGGATCACTCGAGCCATTCTGAACGACGAAAACTCCATTCTCCCGGTTTCCTCGCTGATGCAGGGTTACCTGGGAATGGCGGACCTTTACTTGAGCATGCCGGCAATAGTCAACCGGAAGGGTGTCGAGAAAGTCCTTGAAATCAAGCTAAGCGGCCCTGAGGAGAAAGCCCTGAAGCACTCGGCCGCGGTCCTCAGAAACGCGATCCGCCAGACCGGCATTGAGAGGTAGGAAATATGAATGTCTACCGGGATTTCGCTTATCTTTACATGAAGGGAGACTACCCTCGCTTCAGCGAACGCATGGCGACGCTTCTGCCTCCCATTCTGAAGAAACTCAACGCGCAACCCCGGACCGTGCTGGACCTGGCCTGCGGCGAGGGGAGCTTCGCGGTCGCCCTGGCAGGCCGCGGCTACGCCGTGACCGGAGTGGACAGCTCCGGGGAAATGCTGAACCTCGCGCGCGAAAGAGCCGCCCGCGCCGGCCAGGACATCACCTTCTTGGAGCAGGACATGCGGGCGCTCTCAGTGGACTCGGGGTACGATCTGGTGACCTCCTGGTACGACAGCCTCAATTATCTCCTCAAGATGGAAGACCTCAAGGCATGCTACTCCGGTGTTCACGGGGTCCTCAAGCCGGGCGGCCTCTTCATATTCGACATGAACACTGTCTACGGCCTGGGCGTCATATGGCAGAGACAGCCCTGCCAGGTCTGCCAGGACAATGAGGATCTCTTCGAGATCCACCGCAAGGCATACGACTTCGAGACCAACATCGCCACTATGCATATCACCGGCTTCATCAAGGACAATGACGCCTACATACGCGTCGACGAGACGCATGAGGAGCGAGGCTACTCACTGGAAGAGATACACTCGGCTCTCAGAAGCTGCGGCTTCGAAGTGGCGGCCACCTGGGACAATCCCGCGACCATGTCGGAGCCCCAGCCGGAAAGCGGCCGGGTCTGGGTCGTGGCCCGCAAGCCCGGCTGATCCCCCCGAAAGCTCCCCGGCCGCCGCGGCCGCCGGGGGATGCGCGCCGGCCCTGCCCGGTTCCGCCGGTTTGGCCTTGAGTTTCGGCCGCAATTTCCTATTATAGAACCCGGACGGCGAACAGGAAACCACGGACGGCGGGACAATATGGACACTGAAAACCTAAAGGGCGCGCTCCCGGGCTCGCCCAAAGCGATGCCGCTCAAGACCGCGACCACAATAGCGCTCATAGCGCTTTTCGCAATCGGCGCCTTCCACTGGGCATGGTTCGTAAACTTCGGCAACGTGACCTTCAGGATCCACGACTGGGGCCAGGAGCACATTTACTATTCCGTGCTCAGGCAGGCAGCCAACACGGGCAGCATACCCTTCCACATGTCGATGCGCTTTCACCAGACCGACAGGTTCATGTCCATCCCCGACACCAACTTCATGCCCTGGGTTCTCGCGCTGCCGGCGATGAGCGCCGGCACGTTCATCATGCTCGACCTTCTCATCCTGTACGCCCTCGGGTTCCTCGGGTCGATTCTGCTCATGAGGAAGTACAACCTGTCGATTCTGGCTTTCACCTTCTTCTTCCTCATATTCAACTTCAACGGCCATATAGTGGCGCACCTGGCAGTAGGCCACACGGCCTGGAGCGGCTATTTCCTGCTGCCGTTTCTCTTCCTGTTCCTCCTGGAGATGCTCGAAGACGGGGCGACATACAGGACGTCGCTTAAGGTGGCCTTCATACTCTTCGCCATGATGCTCAAAGGCTCGTTTCACCTGTATACGTGGTGCCTCATGTTCCTGGTCTTCCTCCTCGTATTCAACTGGAGGTACGTCAGGCCCCTGCTCGTCGCCATCGTCGCGAGCGCCTTGCTTTCGGCCTTCAAGCTGATACCCGCAGCCTACACGCTTCTGGGCCGCCAGGAGAAGTTCATATGGTCCTACCCGACCTTCCGGGATCTCATGGACGCCCTCATTACCATAAGGGTGGATTCGCCCGAGCGGCTGCGATTCTGGGGCAACGCGGGCTGGTGGGAACTCGACATGTACGTCGGTCTCATCGGCCTGGGGCTTCTCGTCTACTTCGGCATTGTTCTCAGGTTCTCGCGCAGCGGCGACCTCAGGGAATTCAAATACGGCGCGCTCGATCTCCCCATACTTCTCATGGTGCTTTTCTCCATAAGCTACTTCCACGCATTCCTGACAAGGCTCCCGATTCCGCTTCTGAGGGGTGAGCGCGTCGCGACCAGGTTCGTGGTGCTTCCCGTAGTCATCCTCGCCCTGCTCTCTTCGTTCCGTATATCCCGGGTCCTCAAGAGGGCGGGGATGAGCCTCAGGGCCTGGGTGTTTGGGATCGCCGCGCTTGCCGCCATGGCGCTCGCCTTCCTCGACCATTCCTTCCTGTGGTCGGTCGCTCGCCTCGAGCGCACAACGCAGCTCAAGGTCGAACCACCTGTCCCGGGCCTTATAACGCGCGACGACGCGGGCTACAAGCTCATGGTAGTCGCCGGCATGCTGATAACGTTCGCCGGGCTGATTGCCTTCGCCTATACCTTCATAAGGCCGAAGCTCAAGAGGAAACCCGCCTGAAGGCAGTGCCTCCTGAAAGGCCCGGCCCGATGCCGGGAAAGCGCTATTCCGCCGGTATTTCCCCCGTGACTTCGGCGGGCCTTGCAGTCGCGAACTCCCAGAAGTCCCGCAGGTACTTGTACCCCAGCGAGAGCAGCCGGCCCGCTTCGGGAACGCCCGCCTTCAAAAACTCCCAGCCGCCCCGGTAGCCGCCAACCACGAATGCGAAGATGAATCCGAACGTAAGCAGGCCGGCAAAGAGGCAGAAGAAAACCGAGAATGCCTTTCCGCTTACTTTGATATCGCCCTGGTAGAACTTGAAGTCGATCATCTTCGATAACAGGTGGTAGCCCGTCATGAAACCCAGCACGGCGAAATACGCCGGGTATGAGGACTCCTTGAGAAGCGGGAATACGAGAAGCAGGATGATTGAGAACGTGGGGAAGTAATAGGGCGCCAGGTCCACGAGGAAATTCTTGCCCCCCACCCGCACGTGGCCCCGGGTGGCGGTGGCGAAGAAGGCCTCGGGCTTCTGGAACATGAGAAGTCCCATCACGAGGTGCGCGAACTCGTGCTCGAATACCCCGAAGAAACCCAGCTTCTTCCTCAACGCCACCCAGAAGACCGCTCCCGCCACGAAGCCCGTCGCAGCGATCCTCACATTGCCAGCGTCGAGGACATCCCAGGTCATCATCGAGACGAGAACCGAGGCATAGGCCGCGATACCGACGGCCGATACGGCCCCGACTATGGCTTTGTGCCAGGCTATCCCCGCCCTCTTCTTCTTTTTCACGATGCCTGACAGTCTATACGCACACGGCCCGGGATTCAACCACGGCAATCGCGGCGGGCCGGCAACCCGGGGCATCAAAACGGCCACTTTCTTGCTGACTTTTTACGTAACGTGTTTCCCTATTTCCTTGATATTGTGGCTCTGCGTGTGTTAATGTTGGGGTAATCGGGATGTACTGCGGGCTCTTTTGAGAGGCCTGGCCTACCAGACGATTGTTGATTTGTACCCAGGGGCGCTTCGGGAGGGCAATTGCACCCAGGAGTGGATGTGCATGAAAGGGATCACCGCTGCTTGTGCTCTTATCACCGTGATGGTAGTCCTGACTTTGACGGCGACCGTCGCCCAGGCCCGGAACCCCATCCGGAGGACATTCTTCGACCAGTACGCGGTAGCCCAGAACACGCAGCTGGATGAGCTGCCCAGCAACGCGGGCCACTGCGGCGTGTGCCACTTCGATTTCGACGGCGGCGGCCCCAGGAACGCTTACGGTCTCGGAGTCGAGGTGGGGCTGGGAAACGGGCTTTCCAACCTCGACGCAATACTCGCCATTGAGAACGTCGACTCGGACGGGGACGGCTTCATCAACCTTATCGAGATTACCGATGTCATAAACTGGAACAACACGCCAACTTTCCCGGGGCTCTCGGCCGCGAACTACGGAAACGCGGTCAACGTCGACACTTCGGAGGTCGGCTCATACCTGACGCCGGCGGGAGGCACGGATTCGATCCCGCCGGTCGTCACGGTCAACTCCCCGAACGGCGGCGAGAACTTGATCGCCAACACCTACTACCCCATCTCATACAGCGCGACTGATGAGGGAAGCATCGCCCATGTCAACATCTACCTCTCGGACGACGGCGGGGCCACTTTCAAGATAGTCGCCAGGAAAACGGCGCCCGGAACCGGTTTCTCCTGGTTCGTTCCCCACAGGCCCGGAGACGCGAACCGCATCCGAGTCGAGGCCGTAGACGGCTCCGGCAATCCGGGCCACGACGACAGCGACGCAGATTTCACCATCGTGTCCACGGAGGCGGGAATAGTACCGACCACGCTCAGAGATATCGACATGCCGGGAACGCAGCCGCTCGAGGGGGCCACGCTGGACGATCCGGACATCTCATGCGCAACATGCCACGGCAATTACGACGAGGACGTGGAGCCGTGGTATACATGGCGCGGCTCCATGATGGCCCAGGCGGCGCGCGATCCCTTCTTCTTCGCATGCATGGCAATCGCAGAGCAGGACGCGCCGTCGGCGGGCGACGTGTGCATCCGCTGCCACTCGCCGGGCGGCTGGCAGGAAGGGCGCTCGGTTGATACCAGCGGCGGCCTTCTCAACGCCAAGGACCGGCACAGCGTTCACTGCGACTTCTGCCACCGCATGGTGGACTTCAATTACGTCCCCGGCGTGAGCCCCTCCATAGACGTGACGGCTCTGGCCACTGTCGACCCGCTGCCGCTTCAATACGGCAACGGGCAGTTCATAAACGACTTCAACCCCATCATGAGAGGGCCTTACTCAGACGCCGAGGCGAGCCACGCATTCGTGGAATCGCCGTTCCACCGCTCCGCCGACCTCTGCGGCACATGCCATGACGTCAGCAACCCGGTGTATATTCAGCAGTCACCGGGCGACTACGTGCCCGGCGCTTTCGACGCGGCGCATCCCGACATGTACGTACGCAACATGTTCCCGGTGGAGAGAACATACAGCGAGTGGTCGGCAAGCGAATACGCGGCCTCGGGAGTATACGCGCCGCAGTTCGCCGGAAACAAGCCCGACGGCATGGTATCCACCTGCCAGGACTGCCACATGCGCGACGTTACCGGCAAGGGCTGCAATGAGTCGGGCGCGCCAACGAGAGACGACCTGGCGCTCCACGACATGATGGGCGGTAACACCTTCGTCGTTGACATAATCCAGGACTTCTATCCCGACGAGGTCGACGTCGCCCAGCTGCAGGCCGCCAAGGCCCGCGCGGAGCTAATGCTGGGCCTCGCGGCGACCCTGGACGTGACGCCTGAGGACTTCGGCGTCACCGTGCGCGTTACCAACGAGACGGGCCACAAGCTGCCGTCGGGGTATCCCGAGGGCCGCAGGGTGTGGCTCAACGTGCAGGGGCTCGACGCGGCCGACTCGGTCGTTTATGAATCCGCCGCGTACGACTTCGCCACGGCCGAGCTGGACGTCGAGGACCCCACGTCCAAGATCTACGAGGTGCATCCGGGATTCAGCCCCGGGCTGGCCTCGGCTCTGGGGATGCCGCCGGGACCGTCTTTCCACTTCGTGCTGAGCGACACCGTCTATCACGACAACCGCATACCGCCGCGCGGTTTCACCAATGCGGCCTTCGAGGTCATACAGTCCGCGCCGGTGCACTATTCATATGAGGACGGCCAGTACTGGGACGACACCGAGTACTACATGCCGGCCGAAGTCGAGAGCGTCATAGTAACGCTCTATTACCAGTCCACCTCCAAGGAATACGTCGAGTTCCTGAGAGACGCCAACTACACCAACCAGACGGGCCAGAACCTCTACGACGCCTGGGTCGCCCAGGGCAAGGCGCCGCCGTTCGCGATGGCCCAGAAGGCGGTGGGCGTGGCCGTGACTTCCGGCGTGCCCGTCGACAGGCCCGACCGGATGCTTGTCTTCGCCATGAATCACAACGTACCCAACCCGTTCTCCTCCTCGACGGTGATATCGTATTCGGTCGCGAGCAGGGAACGTGTCAGGATATGCGCTTATGACGTTCAGGGCCGCGAGATATGCACGATCATAGACGGCGTGCACGAGCCCGATCATTACGAGATAAAGTGGGACGCAACCAACAACCGGGGAGAACCGCTGCCTTCTGGTATTTATTTCCTTCGGTACCGGGCCGGCTCGCATGTCTTCTCTAAGAAGGCGATGCTGATAAGGTAATCGGGCTGAAGGCAAAAGGGGTACTCGATCTTTCCAGGTTGAGGGAGAAGGGGTCAGGCTGAGCCCGCCTGGCCTCTTTCTCTGTTTATGAAGCAACGCTTGCAGGTCCCGGCCGCGTGACGCCGGGCACAGCAGCCCTGGCCGATAATGCCGCCGCCGGCGCTTACTCCTCGCCGTCGGGAGGCTCGATCAGGAGAATAGGAGACGAGTGGCCCTCGGCGAAACTATGCGCTTTCATGGAATAGGCCGCGTAGTGAATCTTGCGCGGCAGCCCAAGCCCTTTCCAGTAGGCGTCGCGTTCGGGCCCCGGATCCGCCGGCGCGGACTTGACCTGATCGGCCATGATCTCAATGGTGAATGACTCGCCGTCAAGCACCTCGAGCGTGTTCTTGTCCAGGCCGAAGAAGTCCTTGTAAGCAAAGAACACCGTGACGTCGTCGCCGATGGCCATGAGCTTCACCGTGTCGCCCGGCCTGACCACCTGCGTCGCGGGAACGACGACGGCGTTTCCGTCCTGATGTATGAGCATGATCTCATGCTCCACGGGCACCGTCACCGGCACCTGCCCCGCGGCGGGCGCGACGAGAAACACCCACAGCGTCAACCCAACAATGAGGAGAATTCCGAGCGTACCTCTTCCGCGCATAGCTTTACCCCCTTACCCGCTAAGGACTGCAGCTCTCGACCGGCTATGCTCAGCGCAGCACCATCATCTTGGATGTCGCCGAGAAGTCGCCGGCTCTCATGCGCACGAAGTATATCCCGGGGCCTACGCGCGCACCGGCGCAGTCGCGCCCGTCCCAGGAGGCCGAGTGCCGGCCCGCCGGCGCGAATTCATCGATGAGGGTCCGCACAACCCTGCCTTCTATATCGATCACGTCGATCTCGACGCGCGCCGGCTCCGGCACGTCATAGCCTATGGCCGTCCCCGCGGAGAACGGGTTGGGAGTGTTCTGCCTGAGGGCGAAGGCCACGGGAACCCCTTCGCCCGGAACGCCCGCGAAGGTGTTCCGGGTGCTGGCGTCCCCGCTTTCGTTGCCGGCATGGTCGAGCGTCGTAACGTGATAGTATTCATAGAGGAAAGCCGACACTTCGGCTTCCGGAACGTATACGTCCATTATGAACTCGGCTTCCCAGAAAGCCCCGCTTGCCGACCCGTAAACCGAGAAGTGGTCGAAGTCATCTTCCGGCGCGCCGTCCCAGGCGAGCTCGGTCGCCGTCGGCATATACAGGCCGCCGGGCGGCGACGGCTCGAGATTGTCGAACGAGCAGCCGCTGTCGACGGGGGACGCGAAGAAGGTGAAGCCCGCCGTCTCCGCCACCACGCAGAACACCGACCAGCACCAGCCGTTGGCCACCGACCAGTCGCAGAGGGTCGGGACCACACAGCAGTACTCGTTCTCGCCCAGCGCGGGAACTGTGGTTATGTAGTCCCAGTCGCCCGGTGGAAAATCGGTGCCCTGAAGCACGACAGGTTCCCCGGTCGCGCCGGCCCCCCGGCCATCCGCGGCTGCCGCAGCAACCGAGCGTCCCGCGGCGCCGTATGAAAGCGGCAGCGGGTCGTCACGCCTGTACACCGTGTACTCGGTTATGGTAATGGGAGACTCGAACCTGTCATAGAACGCACGGAACCAGCACAGTCTCAGCTGCCCGCCCTGGTCGTCCGGGATGTCGGACACGGCCCAGAAGCGCGGGCTGTAACCCAGGGTGCGTATCGCGACTGCCTGCTCCGACGACAGGTTGGTGTAGGTACGGCCTGCGATGATGAGGCCGTCATCCGGCGTCGCCTGGATGCAGTTGCCGCGTTCGGAGTTGGCGCCCCCGTACGTCTCCATGTCGATCGGGTTCCCGGTGGGGCCCACCTTCTGCACCCAGATGTCATACGAACCGGCTCCCCACGAATCCGTCATCCCGCTGAATACATAGCTGCCATCGAAGACCTCGGTGATGGATATGGCGATATCATAACCGCTTCCGCCATAGGTTCTCGTCCAGACGCTGTCCCCGTCGGCGTCGGTTCTCACCAGAAACGCGCAGTTGCTTCCCGGTCCCTCGGGCGTGCGGCCCGCCACCACGAAGCCGCTGTCGGGAGCGTCGCATACGTCGTATCCCGAGTCCCAGCCGGTCCCCCCATAAGCCTTCTGCCACTCGCAGTTGAGGCTGCTGTCGAATTTGAGCAGGTAAACGTCCTCGCTGCCGGAACCGTAGGAGCGCGTTCCCCCCACCACTATATACCCGCCGTCCAGGGTCCGGTGCACCCTCTGGGCCCAGTCGATTTCGGGCCCGCCGGCCACGATCCCGCTCACGAAATACCCGTCGGCGTCGAGCTTCATGACGTAGACATCGGCATCGCCCATGCCGTAAATGTCGGCCCAGCCGGTGATCACGTACCCGCCGCCATATGCGTTCGCGATGCCCGAGCCCGAGTCGGTGTCGCCGTAAGAGTGGATGCGCGCCCATACTGAATCCCCGTCCTCGTTGACGTGGAGCACGAGTATGTCGCTCTCGGGCACGGTTTCGCTCGAGAGCGTGCCCACTATGGTGTAACCTCCGCCGGGAGCCGGTACCACGCATTCACCTTCCTGCTCTTCGGGGCCCCCGTAATGCCTGGTCCAGATGGTGTCGCCATGGGCGTTCAGTTTGACGATATAGATATCCTCATCCGAGGCCCCGGGCAGCATGCAGTTCCCCACCATGATGAATCCGCCGTCGGGGGTATTCTCGATCCAGTTTACGCCCTCGTACTCCGGCCCCCCGTACTCTTTCTCCCACATGGCAGGCGGAATGGCCGTGGACGTGGCCGCCGCCATCAGAATCAGGGCGACCGGTAGCGTTAACATCAACGTGAACTTGCGCATGACTCCCTCCTTGCAGGCAGCACGGATTCATCTGAGCAATATCAACCTGGTAACATCACCTCAGCAACATCACCTTTCTCGTGGCGCTGAAATCGCCGGCCTCCATGCGGACGAAATACACGCCGGGCCCGGCATTCGCGCCCGAGGCCCCGCGGCCGTCCCACGACGCCGAATACCTCCCCGTATCGCGGGTCTCATCGACCAGGGTCGCGACGACCCTTCCCTCTATGTCGATCACCTCGAGGGTGACGTGTGAAGGCCCGGGAATGTCAAACGCGATAGTAGTGCTCGAGCCGAACGGGTTCGGCCTGCTCTCTCTGATGGCGAATGCAACAGGGTCCGCGCCGCCCGGAACGCCCGCCGTATTGTCCGCTGCCGCAGGGGCGCCCTCGTTTCCGGCGAAATCGGTCGCGGTCACGAAGTAGTAGCTGTAGCCCGCGCCGCTTACGTCGTAGTCGGAGTAGATCGTGTAACCCATGAAATCGGCCTCGGCGAAGTCGGCGCTGGGCCCGCCGTAGACCGTGAAGTAGTCGAAGTCGGCCTCAGGCGCATCGTCCCAGTCGAGGGCGGTCCCGCCCGTCATCTGGAGATTGGTGGGCGCCGCCGGCGCGATGTTGTCCACCGAGTAGCCGCTGTCGACGTTGGAAGTGTAGTAGACCGGCGGGTATGTCGTGTGAGCCAGCACGCAGAATGCCGACCAGCACATCCCGTCGACTATGGTGGAATCGCAGAGCGTCGGCACGTCCTCGTAGTATTCCATGGCGTATGTCGCGGGCACCGTGGTCACATAGTCCCAATTGCCGGGAGGGTAAGACAGCCCGGACAGCAATGCGGGGACCGCCGGCGCCGCGCCCTGTCCCCGGGCCGCGAGTGACCACTGGTCGATGCGCCTATAGATGGAGTACTCGGTTATGGGCGTGGGGCTCCGCTCATAGTCGTAGGCCGAGCGGAACCAGGCCACCGTCACTTCGCGGCCCTGGTCGCTGGGCACGTCGGCCACGCTCCACACCAGCGGGTCATAGCCCAGTATCCTCACGGCGAAAGCCTGGTAGCTCATGCCGCTCACATACTTCCTGCCGCACATTACGATGCCCTCGTCGGGCGTCTCCTGCAGGCAGTAGCCGTCGTCGTAATCAGCCCCGCCGTAAGCTTCGCCCCAGACGAAGTCCCCCGCGGGGCTCACTTTCATGACATAGGCGTCCATGTTGCCGGCGCCGTAAGACCGCGTGCTGCCGGCGATGAGGTAAGAGTAGTCGGTCGCCAGCGCAATAGAATGGCCCACGTCGTAATCCGTGCCGCCGTATGTCTTTGTCCAGACCGTATCGCCGTTGGCAAGCGTCTGTATGAGGAAGAAGTCGGAAGATCCCGCGCCCCAGGAGCTGGTGTAGCCGACAGCCACGAAGCCGTTGCTCGGGTTCTCGCACACGTCATACGCCACCTCAACGCTCGTTCCGCCGAACCAGTTATGCCATTCCATCGCGCCGCCGGCGTCAACCTTCACGAGATAGGCGTCCCCGACCGGGTCGGCATAAGAACGCGTCTCGCCGGCCATGATGTAGCCGCCATCTGACGTCCGCCGCACGCGCATGGCCCAGTCGACGGCGGAGCCGCCGTAGGTATTGGTCCAGAGGGTGTCGCCGTTGTCGTCTATCCTGACCAGGTATACGTCCGCGTCGCCTCCGGCGTCTTCGTAGATTCCGGTTATCACGTATCCGCCTCCGTGCGCCAGGTCGATGCCGTAGGCGGTGTCATAACCCGGTCCCCCGTAGGTCCGTGTCCACAGGGTGTCGCCGCTGGAGTCGGTGCGAATCACGTAGCAGTCGGCTGAGCCCTCGCCGTAGGACGTCGTGAGCCCGGCAACGATGAAGCCGCCGTCGGGAGTCTCGCGCACGCCCTCGGCCGCCTCGCCTTCGGTGCCGCCGTACTGCTTAGTCCAGAGCGTGTCGCCCCAGGGGTTGATCCTGATCATGGAGACGTCCCCGAAGGTCGTGTCGGTGGTAGTCGTGTTCCCGACGAGTATGAAGCCCCCGGTGGAGACATTCTCGACCCACTTGGCGGCGTCGTTATAGGGGGCGCCGTACTCCTTTTCCCAGAGCCTGGTCGGCTCGGAGGCCGGCGCGGTGCCGCCCAAGAGAGCCAGAACACATACAGTCAAGATGAAACACAGCGTTAACCTGAGCATAGCGGTCCCTCCCGGCCTTGAGTTCACAGGTTCTTATGTTCTGTCGCTACTTGAGTATTCCCGCCCCGGTAGTAAGCATAAATGCACGCGCAGTATATCACAGGAGAGGCGCAATTTCAATGAATATAAGGGATTGCGGGCCTCGCGGGTTCCGCCTTACGGCAACAGGCGCGCATGGACCATTCCTGGGAGTCTTATCAAATGCGGACGGCGCGCATGCAGCGTGCCGGCGCGCCGCCGGGAGCGCGGCAGAATTAGCCCGGGAACGCGGCAGAATTAGCCCGGGAACGCGGCAGAGTTCGCCCGGGCGCGGCTTCGCACAATAAGCCCAGAACCCGGTCACTATCCCTGTATCATTATCCTCATCTCAACAGCATCATCTTCCGGCTGGCCGTGAAGGTTCCGGCGGTCATGCGCAGGAAGTACACGCCGGGGCCGGCCTCGGATCCGGCCTCATCTCGCCCGTCCCATCTCGCGGAGTGGCTGCCCTCCGGCATATTTCCGGCGAGCAAGGTACGCACCACCCGGCCGCCTACGTCGACCACTTCCAGCGTCACCCGGCCGGCCGCAGGCATGTCGAATGACACGCTGGTGCCGGCGCGGAACGGGTTGGGATCGTTCTGCCAGAGGGCGTATGCCGCCGGGATTCCTGCGGGGACTCCCGCGTAGACATTCTCCAGCGTGGACGGGTCGCCCTCGTTGCCGGCAAAGTCCGTGGCCGTGACGTAATAGTAGTCGTACCTGTCGCCCGAGACGTCCAGCCCGGTGCCGATCGTATAGCCGATGAACACGGCCCCGGCATAGTCGGGGTCCATCGAACCGTAAACCGTGAAGTAATCGAAGTCCTCCTCGGGCGCCTCGTCCCAGGCCAGGTCGGTGGCCGTGGACATGTGGAAATCGGCCGGCGGAGACGGCGCAAGGTTGTCCACCGAGTAGCCGCTGTCAGGCGGCGAATCAAAGTAGAAACCGGGCTCGTCCGTAACGGCCGACACGAAGAAGAAGGACCAGCACATCCCGTGGGCCACGGACGAGTCGCAGAGGGTGGGGACCACCGTGCTGTACACGTCCTCATGCCTGGCGGGCACCGTGGTCACGTAGTCCCAGTCGCCCGGCGGGTAGCCCAGCCCGGGGAAGTCCCCGTCGCAGACCCGGTCGCGACCGGCCGTTTCCGCCCAGTCGTACTTCCGGTATATGGCATAGCCCGTGATCACCGGACTGCCATCGGGCTCGTCGTGGCTGGAGCGTCCCCACACGAGCCTCACCTTGCCGCCCTGGTCGTAAGGGACGTCGTCTATGCTCTGAATTAACGGGGCCCGGCCGTACAGGCGGATCACAAGCCCGCTCCAGTCGAAGGTCTCGTTGGGGTCGTTCGCGCCGGCGATGGCGATGCCCCAGTCCGGGGTCTCGGTAACGGCCGTTGCGTCGCCCCTTCCCTGGGTCTCATAGATGTCCGTGCAGTAGATGGTTCCGTCGCCCCCCATGGCGGCGATATATACCGACATGTCGCTCGATCCGAAGGACTCCGTATTCCCCACCGCAACCAGCGTGCCGTCGTCGTCCTCCATAACGGCATCGGCCAGGTCGGGCTCGGTACCCCCCACCGTGCGCGTCCACAGAGTATCTCCGGAGGCGTTGGTCTTGATGATATACATATCGAGGCTCCCCGCCCCGTAGGACGAGGTATTCCCCACCACGACGTAACCGCCGTCGGACGTCACTATGACGTCCCGGCCCTCATCGGCGCCGCTGCCCCCATAGAACTTCTGCCACTCCAGGTTGGCCGTTTCATCCAGCTTGACAAGGTACACGTCGTCCGGACCGGCCCCGTACGACTCCGTCCAGCCCGCGATGATGAAGCCGTCATCGGGAGTCTGCCGGATGCTCATGGCCACCTCATTGTCGAGGCCGCCGAAGAACTCCGAATCGTAGTTGTTGCCGCCGGCGTCGAGCAGGAATATGGCGGCATCGGTATGCGAGTCGATGCTGTTCTCATTGGAAGTGGCTGCGACCGCGAAATGGCCGTTTGCCATCGGCTGTACCGATGCGGCCCACTCCGACTCCGCGGAATCGCCGTGGGTCCATGTCCACAGCGTATCGCCGTTCTCGTCGGCCCGCACAACCCAGATGTCGCTGGGCGCTTCGTCATCCGGTTTAGTAGTCCCGCACATGATGTAACCCCCTGCCGGGGCGATCCTGGCGTCATGCAGGTCCTGTTCTTCGGCCGTCCCGTAAGTGCGGGTCCAGAGGGTATCGCCGTCCCCGTCGAGTCTGAGAAGCCAGAAGTCGTTGTCCCCGGCGCCATAGGTGCGGGTACTGCCGCCGACTATAAAGCCGCCGTCCGGCGTAGCGTGAATCGCCGTAAAGAACTCGTCGCCCGCGCCGTAGGTGTCGACCCAGATGGGGTCGAGACCGCAGTCGGCAGAGGCATTGCCGGCGAGCACGGCGATCGAAACCAGGAACAATGCGGAAATGAGCGTGGAATTGCGCATGAAAACCCTCCCTTGCTGTGTTCCACTCGTAAGAAATACAGAACGATTATACCACGGGAAGGCGCCGAATTCAACGTATCAGAGGGCTGCAGCGGCGCGCCGGCGCAAATGCTTCCGGCGCCTCTATAGAAAAACCTGCAAAGAACCTGCCGAGCTGTGAGGGGCACAACCGTGGTCAGGTCTAGCTCATGTCGGTGGCACGGGCCCTACTTCAACAGCACCATCTTCATGGTGCGGGCGTACCCCGGAGCCTCGAGCTTATAGAAATAGACTCCCGGCCCGACCCGGCGGCCGGAGTCGTCAAGCCCCTCCCAGCCGGCCTCGTATCTGTCCGGCCCTATCTCGCCGTTTACAAGCGTGCGCACCGGCCGGCCCTGGACATCGTACACCCTGAGCGACACATGGCCGCGCTCAGCGAGCGAGAACCTTATCACAGTCTCCGGGCTGAATGGATTGGGGACGTTCTGCTCGAGCGCGGTTACAAGCGGCACGCCCGGGTCCACGCCCGATATGTCCTCGGGCCGGAGCAGCGCATAGCCGCTCTCGTTCTCGTGTATGTCCAATGCGCTCACCTTGTAGTATTCCTGTGCGCCAGCGTTGAACTCCGTGTCCACGAAGAAGGTGTCGGTCGGCGCGCCGATCATGTTGCCAGCGTCCGGCACGAAGTCCTCCGTAGCGCCGCGGTAGACGGCATAGTTGGAGAGATCGACTTCCATATTGGGATCCCAGCTCATCAGGAGCTCGCCGGGCGGCGTCTGGTAATCTCCGGCCAGGTTAAGCGGCGCCTCCGGCGCCAGATTGTCGACGCTGCGCGCGAACACCGTATTGGAAATCCAGAACTCGCCGGCCCCCGCGCCATGCGCTATGACCTGGAAGTAGTGGCGGTCCGGGCAGACAGACGTGGAGTCGAAGAGCGTCTCGGCCGGGTAGGCGTAGGTATGAAGGCCATACGCCTCCACCGTTCCCACCAGCTCCCAGTAGTAGGTGGAACCGTTGGCAAGTTGCTCGATTCGCACCGCGCCGTCAACCAGTGCCCCGGGCATCAGCTCCAGGATGTTTTCCAGAACCGGCCGGCCGCCGAGCAGGGAGGCCGTGAGCGGGCCCTGTTCGATAGCCCTCCACACGGTATAGTCGACTATGAGCTCGTAGGGTGGCGGGTCCACCGGGCTCGCGTCCCACTGCACGTTGACATACCCGCCCTGGTCTCCCGGCACGTCTTCGGCCGATGCGATATAGGGAGCCCGGTTTCCCCAGTTGCCAGACCAATCCATGCGCTGGGCGAATATGCCCGCATCGCCGCCGCGCGTGTCCTCGTAGGCGAATATGGCATTACCGGCGTCGTCCCCCGTGACTCTGTAGTCTACTGACGACTCCAGGTCCGTGGCCACGAGAACACCATTGCTGTCCCAGGACGCCGTGCCCGCGGGCGAGATATGCTGAATGTAGAGTTCCTCGTCCCCCGTGCGCCTGTCAAGCCAGGACACAATCACACCGCCTTCGCCGTCGGGCACGGGGAAAGCGTAGTACTGGGTGCCCGTGGCAGTGCAAACGGGGACGCCGTCCGACGTCCACTGCTTCCCGCCGAGGGCGCTGACATGCTGAATGTAGATATCGGTATCCGCCCCGCGGTTGTCACGCCACGTCACAAACGCACCGCCGGCGCCGTCCGGTGCTAGCCAGGCATCGCTCTGGTACACTCCGGTCGGCCCGAAGGCGACACCGTCGGTGCCCCACTTGAGGTCGCCGTGAAAATCTATCCACTGGGCCCGCACGTCAGTATAGGGTCCCGTGTCTTCGTCCCAGGCGATTAACGCTCCGCCGGATCCATCGGAAATAAGCGCCATATAGTTGGGGTAAGGCGGTGCCGTGCGTACCACCTCGCCGTCCGCGTCCCAGTATACGCTCCCAAGCGCATCGACGCGCTGAATATAGATGTCGTAGGCGGTGCGCGAATCGAACCAGGCGACCACCGCCCCACCGGCCTCATCCGGTACGATGTTGGGGAACGACTGGTTGTTGGCCGCGCCGCAGATCACTATGCCGTCCTTGGTCCACTGGTAGTCGCCGTTGCGGTCGATTAGCTGCGCGTAAATGTCCGTGTTGGCGCCGCGGGCGTCCACCCATGCTACGATCGCGCCGCCCGTACCGTCGGGAGCGAGCACCGCATCAGTCTGATTGCCCGATGCGCTCACCACCGCCTCGCCGCCGGCCGTCCACAGCACCGCACCGTCGGCGTCAAGGCGCTGGGCGTAGATGTCCATGTCGGCGCCCCTGTCGTCCCGCCATACAATGATGGCCCCTCCCTCACCGTCGGCGACTATCCGGGGCTGAAGCTGATTGTCCGACGCCGTGCAGACGGCCACGCCGCCAGGCGTCCAGAGCAGGTTGCCCCAGGCGTCCACGCGCTGGGCATAGATGTCCTGATCCGCCGCATACCTTATGAAAACGATGATGGCGCCCCCCTCACCGTCGGGGGCTATCTCGGGCGCAGTCTCCGCCTGATAGGTAGAGCCCACCGGGATGCCGCCGTCGTACCAGGCCCCGGCAACAGGACCGGCAGCCGATACCGACAGCAGGAGTGCAAACGCGAATACAAGAAGGACGGGATTGGACAGCCTCATGGCTGCTCTCCTTTCTCTGCACCCTTAGAGATTGGCATGCCTGCGGCATGACGGGTACAGCATGATGAAGTTCAATGCGCGCCCGGATGGCTTCTAATCGCAGGCCTCTCGGGCCCTGGACGGCATGCAGTATATCACAGTACGTGGGGTAAATCAAACCCAAACGCTGCCTGCGGGGGCTGTGCGGGCGACCTAAGACGCTAAGCGTTTGACTGCCCGTCTCGCTGCGTATGTGGCTGCGCGTCTCGCTGCGCATGCGGCTGTGCCTTCGGCGGACCGATGTATAGTGTCGCCGATGTACAGTGCCGCCAACGGTCAGAGGTTGTCTATCTCAGAAGCACCATCTTCATGGTTCGCGAGTACCCGGGAGCCTCGAGCTTGTAGAAGTAGACCCCCGGCGCCGCCGGCCTGTCCGCGTCATCGTGCCCGCCCCAAATTACTTCGTACCTCTCCGGTGCTCTCTCGCCATCGACAAGCGTCCGCACGGGCCGACCCTCGACATCGTAGACCTTGAGCAGCACGTGACCGCGCTCGGCGAGCGAGAAGCGGATCGCGGTCTCCGGGCTGAAGGGATTGGGAACGTTCTGCTCGAGCGCCGTCACGAGGGGAACGCCAGGGTCCACACCCGAGATATCCTCCGGCCTTAAGAGCGCATAGCCGCTCTCGTTCTCGTGTATGTCCAGCGCGCTCACCTTGTAGTACTCCTGTGCGCCTGCGTTGTACTCCGTGTCCACAAAGAAGGTGTCGACTGGCGCTCCTATCCGGTTGGTCTCGTCCGGCACGAAGCCCTCTGTCGAGCCGCGGTAGACGGCGTAGTTGGAGAGGTCCGTTTCCATGTTGGGATCCCAGGTCATGAGAAGCTGGCCGGGCGGGGTCTGGTAATCGCCCGCGAGGTTGAGAGGCATACCCGGTGCCAGGTTATCAACGCTCCGGCAGCTGTCGGGCCCAGATGACCAGAAGGCATAAGGGTCCGTCGAGTGCGCCACAACCTGGAAATAGTGGTAGTCCTGGCAGACCGAGGTCGAATCGAAGAGCGTAGGGATGACCGCGGAATACTGCGCCATGAAGTTGGCTTCGACTGTCAGCACGAGATTCCAGAAGTAAGTCTGGTTGAGAATGTGCTGGACATAGACCACATCCTCCGCCGGGCCCGGAGTGAGCTCGGAGAGATCGTCAATCATGAGGGCTCCGTCGCCGCCGGCCAGCAAAGCAAACTCCCGGGTCACCGCCCTCCATACCGTGTAGTGCGATATATCGTGCTCCACCCATGTGTCGAAGGGGCTTGCATACCACGAGATGTCGACCTGCCCGCCCTGGTCTCCGGGAATGTCCCGCACGGAGTAGATGTGGGGCATCCGCTGGCCCCAGTATCCCATGGGCCCCACGCGCTGGGCATATACGTCGTAGTCGGTGACGACGCGGTCGTCCATCCAGCAGGCCACGGCGCCGCCGGCATCATCCGCCACCAACCAGGCAGATATCTGAGCCCCGGGCATCGAGGCCAGGTAAATACCCTCGGCAGCCCAGAGGGCCGTGCCGGCCGCACTGAGGTGCTGGGCATAGATGTTATCGACGCCGCTGCGATCATCCTCCCAGACCACGAATACTCCACCGGCCCCGTCCCCCACGACCTGAGTATTGCCCTGGATGTACGCCACCGGCCCGACAGCCACGCCGTTCACCGCCCACATGCTCGACCCCCCTGCACTCATGCGCTGCGCATAGATGTTGGCATAAGAGACAGGCCGGTAGTCCATCCAGGCGATTATCGCGCCGCCCGCGCCATCTGACGTCATCGCGGGAGTGTACTGGCCTTCAGCCGCCGTGCAAACCCGCCGGCCATCAGGATCCCACACCAATGCGCCGAGGGAATCCACCCTCTGGGCGTAAATGTCGGTCGTGCTTACGGGCCGCTCGTCCTCCCAGGCGACTACAGCACCGCCCGCGCCGTCCGCCACTATCCGGGGCACGAACTGATTGCAGGCATATGTGCAAATGGGGACTCCGTTCGTCGGCCACCGCTCGCTGCCGGCGGCATCCAGCCGCTGCCCGTAGATGCGCGCGCCCGGGCTGCGGGTATCCACCCAGACCATAATGGCGCCGCCCGCACCGTCCGAGGTGATTTCGGGATACTCCTGATCGTATGTTGCCGTGCATGCCGGCGCACCATTCGGGTCCCATAGCGCGGTGCCCGACGCGTCCACCCGTTGCGCATATATGTCCGGATACAGGCCCGCACGATCATCGCGCCATACAATAATCATTCCTCCCGAACCATCCGGTGCTATCTTCACCTGGTCCTGGTCGTAAGGCTGCTGGCAAACCGGCACGCCGTCGGGGGCCCACAGTGACGTTCCCGTTGCGTCGATGCGCTGGGCGTAAACATCGTAATTGCTTCCAGTCCGCCTGTCATACCACGCGATGAGCGCCCCTCCGGAGCCGTCCGGCAGAATCTGGGGATTCCGCTGATCTCCCGTCTCCGAGCAGACCGGCACACCCTCGGCCCCCCACACGGCATCGCCCCAGACATCCACCCGCTGGGCGCGGATGTCCAGGTCCCCCGCGCGCCCGTCATTCCACACGAATATGATGCCCCCTGTGCCGTCGGCGGCCGCCCTGGCGCTATATTGCTCCCCGGTGGCCGCGGCAATCGGGATGCCGTTTTGCTGCCAGTCAGCCAGCACCCCGCCCCGGGGCACCATGATCGCCGCGAGAGTAAGACACACAAGCAGTGCAAACCCGTTGAGATCACGCATTGTCCTTGCTCCCTGTTCCGGAGAGCCATCCCGGGAAGCTCTCACGATTCAAACATGTCGTGGAGGTGCGGGTTGGAACTCGCAAAAAGGGTGGAACGCCCGAGACATTCGCAAGCCCTCGTCGGACCTCGCACCCCTGTCTATAAGCATATCACAGCCCGGCGCGGTCTTCAACGGATTAGGAACCCGAGGGCCGTGATTGACAAGGGCCGGTCAGTACATAATCATGAGTGTGCCGGCGAAACAGGGTACCAGGGGCGGTGAAGTTAGGCGGAGCGAAGGCGAAAGGCGGTCAGGCCGACAGGGAAACTGATGTCCGAATCAGAACGTAACACGGGGGGCTTCGAGGGGCGGCGTTTCTATCACGGGGGTTTCTATCACGCCTTCATTGACAGATACCAGAGGGAGGCCCGCGACCTGGTGGTCAGCCTGGTGCCCCGGGGCTCAAGCGTACTGGACATAGCCTGCGGCACGGGCGAGCTCTGTTTCGAACTCGCGGCGAGGAAACAATGCCGCGTCGTCGGCGTGGACCTCTCGAGAAAGATGATCGAGTTCGCGAGGAGCCGCAACAGATACGAGCCGGTGGAGTTTCTGGAGGGTGACGCTACGCACCTGGGGAGCCTGGGGCAGGGCGCTTTTGACTTCGCCTCAATGCTCTTTCTCCTGCACGAGCTACCCCGGCGGGAACGGCCCCGGGCACTGGACGGGGCTCAGCGCGTTGCGCGCCGCGTCGTGGTAATCGACGCCCGGGCGCGTCTTCCGCTGAACCTCTTCAGCATGGCCTGGCGCGCGGTGGAGATATCATCGGGACTCGCCGATTACCGGCTCTTCACCGATTTCATCGAGGCGGGCGGGATCGATGCCGTGCTCGCCGGGTCGGCCCTGGACCCCGCGGTGGTTCAGCGTTCGGTCTTCTGGCACGGCTGCCGTGAAATGGTGATGCTCGAGGCCCGCGGGACGCGGGATGCGGTCAGTCCCCTGTAGACATGAGCCCCGAGCCATCGAGGAAATCGGCAATTTCATCGCAGGCCCGCTTGAAACGGCGCCGCTCAATTTATGGTACTCGGGCGCCGGCTCAAACCAGCTCCCCCTTCGCCACCATCACCACGCCGCCGCCGACGTTGACCTCTATTGCGTCGTCGGTCCTGCGCGCCCTGAGCATGAGAAGCGACGGGCGGCCTATTTCGTAACCCTGGCCCACCTTGATGTCGATCTCCTGTTTGCCCAGATACATGTGATGCACGAGATACCCGGCGAGGTCGCCGTTTGCGCTTCCGGTGGCGGGGTCCTCGGGCACGCCGTAGTAATCGGCGAACACCCTCACCGCTAGGTCGTGCTCGGGTTTGTAGGTCTCGGGCGAGAAGCAGAGTATGGCCTTGGCCTCGAGGGCGTCCACCATAGCGAGCAGCCGGTTGCGGTCGACATGCGCCTTGCGCAGGGCCTGGAGATTGCGAAGCGGAACGATGATGAAGGGAAGCCCGGTGGAGAACTCCTGAATGGGGAATACATCGTCGATGTCGTCGACAACCAGGTTAAGGACCGAGGCGATGATGCCGCGGTCGACCATCTTGCCGGCAGCCGGTGGGTTCTGCCTCATCCATAGAACATCGGCTACGCCGTCAGGGTCATAGGAGAACGACACGGGGATCTGCCCCACTTTAAGATTGAGCGCCACCTGGTCCGCGGGCTCTCCTATGATCTGGTTTTGTATGACGCAGGCCGTCCCGAGCGTGGGGTGCCCCGCGAACGGTATCTCGGCTGCCGGCGTGAAGATGCGCACGTCATAACCGCCGTTCTTCGGCTCGCGCGAGAGAATGAACGTCGTCTCTGAGTAGTTCATCTCCTTGGCCAAGGCCTGCATCTCACGGTCGGCGATCCCGTCCGCGTCGATGAAGACGGCGAGCTGGTTGCCCGCGTATTTATCCTCGGCGAAGACATCAACGATGTAGAAGACCTTGCCCTTCATCAAGTATCCTCCGTGTCATATCAGCGTCATATTTGCTATTCTGCTGTCTATTTATGTTGCGCCAGAGATTCTGTTGTCCGCCGGCAGGCGCGGCGGCCGCTCAACCCGTGGCGGCGCTGTAGCCCGCGTATTCCAGCCCGAGGTTCTGCTTGAGAGGCTCCCCGTATATCATGCGCGTGCAGCATGTCAGCTCCCACTCCGGCGGGATCTTCTTAAGCCCCGCGAGGAAGTCCCCGTCGAGCTCTTCATGATGCGGCACGTATATTCTGCTCGCCCCGAATGAGTCGGCCCGCCGCACTATGGCGACGGCGGCATCGACGCTCCTTGAAATGACGGGGCCGACCTTCCTCCCGTGCATTATACCGAAGCCCTCTCTCTCGACCATAAGAACTTTGGCACCGTCCGCGAGCGCAGCTCTGAACAGGGCGCTGCGATCATCGCCCACGGCCTCGCGGTCAAGGGCAAGGCACCATTCCGGGACCTCTTCATCCAGCCGCACCCTGGGGCGGCCCGCCCGGCCGGCTAACCCGCCAACACCGCCGGCCGTGCCGCCCGCCTGACCGACGTTGCCAACTCTGCCAGCGTTTCCGGCTCCTCCAACATCGCAGGTGGTTTCGATCTCGTACATATGCGCCGGGTACTCATAGGTAAATCCATGTTTGGCGTAGAGGCCCCGGCCGAAATTGGTGGCGTCGAGCTTTATTGTCCTGAATCCCCGCTCCCGGGCGAGGTCCATGAGCTCCGTCATGACGGCGTTCCCGATCCCCTTCTTCTGATGCCCGGGCTCGACTCCCATGAGCGCGATCCATGCAGCGTTCGCAAAACAGATGAGCGCGCCCGAGCCGACGACCGCGCCCCCGCCGACCGCCCTGTCCCCGCCACCCCTGTCGCCCGCATCGATGGCGACGCGCAGACTGGCGAGCCCCGCGCTCTCCAGCACATATATGAAATGGTCGAGCCCAGCCTCCCTGGCCCCGCCGTCATTCCGGAACGACCTTAAGAAAACCCTCAAAGCTGCGAGGCGCTCGGCCTCGTCGGGAGCTCTGATCACAATGCCGGATGCCATTTCCTATCCCGGTCTCCTGTCCGCTTTGCCGAACACATGCGGCCATGAGCGTACACGATTCGGAACCGAAGCGCAAAGACAACCGGGATACGATTCTGATATCGGATTGAGGTTGAGAAACCCGTCCCGAAGTGGTATGCTTCATGGCAGCAAGGCAAGCGGGTTCAACTAAGCCGGGACAGCTGAAACATCCGCGGAGTAGGGCCGGCCTTTCAAAGGAGATGAGTCTTGTCCCGTTCAATGATGGCAGTTCTGGCATTTTGTGCGACTACACTGGTGGTATATATACTTGTATCCCTGCTGCTATATGCCCCCCTGCCGCCGGCTGCCCGTGCGGCGACAGGGCCCGCGCGTCCCGCCGCGCCCACCGGTTGCGCCACCAACGTTTTTGCTCTCGAGGTCAAGGCGAGCCCCGCCTGGGGAGTCGTCCCCTTCCGTGCGCATCTCTCGGTATCTCTCAAGTCCTGCACCGACTCCCTCGAGATGGCATGGTGGGACTTCGGAGGCGACGGCATGGTCGAAGTCGCGGGCCGCGATGCAGACTTCGTATTCGCCGAGCCGGTGGACCACGTAGTGTCGGTGACCGTGAGGACGCGGGAGCGGGGCGAAATCCAGGTTCAGAAGACGGTATCGGGCCACACCGGCATCATGTCACTCACCTTCGACGACGGCTGCAAGTCGGTGTACACCCAGGCTGGGCCGGTGCTAGCGGCCCGGGGCGTCGCAGGCACCGCCTATATAGTCCCCACCTGGGTAAGGGAATACAGCGCGGCATATATGAGCTGGAACGACATCTATGAGCTCTCCAGGCAGGGCTGGGACATCGGAAGCCACACCATGACACACGTGAGTCTCATGGGCGTCGACGACTCCACGCTGCATTACGAGCTCGGCCAATCACACCTAGAACTCCGGAGGCACGGCCACGATGCCGTCAGTTTCTCGCTTCCCCATGGCGAATACGACCAGGCGGCGCTCGACGCCGTGAGGATCTACTATGAATCGTGCCGGGCCGTGGGCGATGCGCTCAACCCCCCGGTGGAGTTCGCCGACCCGTACATGCTTTTGAGCAAGACAGGCCAGAAGTGGATATCGCTCTCGACCTACCGGGCCGACATCGACAGAGTCGCGTCCTACGGGGGCTGGTACATTCTGAACAATCACAGAGTATGGCCCGAGTGCTACGAAGCCCCCTGGTGCATAAAGACTCAGATGCTGGCGGACATCATCGACTACGCGCTGTCGAGGCGCGTGCGCGTCACCAGCGTGAGGAATGCCCTAGAGTACCGCAAGACGCTCGAGGTGAACGCCGACCTGCCCGATGGCCCGGGAGAGGACGCGGAGAGGCAGACGCGGGTCGAGTGGGCTTTCACCAACCCGTTCACGCTTCCCGGCAGAATCGAATTCCGCCTGCCTGAGCCGGCCGCGGCGTCGGCGCGGATCTACGACTGCGCGGGCAGGCAGATAAGGGATCTGGACTGCGCCGGCGCCCCGAGCGCCGACCACCGCGTCCTCTGGGACGGCCGGAACGCCGGCGGCGAGCCCGTCGCGAGCGGGACCTACTACTGCGTGATCACGGCCGGGGGCGAGACCCATTCGTCGGGCCCCATACTCATACTCCGCTAGGACAGCGCAGCGGCCGGGCGGCTAGCGGCTGATTACCACCTTAGCGGGAGAGCGCGAGCCCGTCGGATCACGCACTATGTAAACGCCCGGAGCGAGTTCGCCCACCGGGAGCATCACCTCGAGGGCGCCGGCAGGTGAATGGAAGTCCAATATGCTTCGCCCGCCGACATCGTACACGGCCGCCGAAGATGAGCCCAGCACTCTTACGGCCTCTCCCTTGCGCGCCGGGTTGGGAGCAATGGTAAGTGGAGCGCCCCGCCGCATGAGTTCTTCATAAGCCCCCACGCCGGCAGCGGCGGCGAGCAGAAGACTTGGGCACGCCACCTTTACCCTGACGTCGCCCACCGGCCTTATGAGGAAGGCAATGCGGTCGACTTCCTCCTCGACGTCCAGGGCGAGCGTGCTGCAGACCGTGCTATCCATCAGCGTCCACTCTTCCGATGGAAGGACGGTGTTCCAGCGCACGCCCAGGAGTTCCCAGTCGAAAGCGTACTTGGTATAGATAATTCGAACGTAACCCGATGTGCCGTCGATGGTCTTCATATAGACTGAGATCGAGTTGCGGCCGACCTCGGGCCCGTAACAGCAGAACTCCACGTCACCGAAGACGTCCATGGCGTTGCAGCCGGCCTCCGGTACAGCCGATGACGTATCCCAGGCGCAGTCACCGGTGAAGCCGTCGGGCTTACCGTTTAAGTCCCTGTCAAGGAGCATCGGCGCCTGCGGAAGCTGGTTGGCGTACGGGTCGGTCATGCCGTTCATGATCCGGTCGATTGCCTCCGAGCACGTGAGGACTTCTATGTCCTGCTCGTAAAGCCATATGACGAGCATTCCGAGGTGGAACGCCCGGTCGGTGGCGTTGCAGTGGGACAGCGCCGGATACCAGAGCCCGGAGGCCACGGCGTCGGCGACTCCGGTTTTGATCTCCTCCAGGCTGCTGCCGTCTATGGTCTGGTGCGGCACGTTGAAGAAGGGAAAGCGCTCGGGGCAGTTGTGGCCGCGCAGGTTGAGGTGGGCCGTCATTGGGCTCACTCCGTA